>FWPV01010927.1_pt1 | contig 14656 bp, 14 predicted proteins | sample 2228371 | NCBI WGS metagenome assembly FWPV01 (sample SAMEA103939776, study PRJEB20133) | metagenome
TGCTGCTCTAATTTTCGAAATCGAGCTCTTAGGAATAGAAAAATAAGTAACATAATATTAGTATTGAAGAGGCAATTAAGCCTCTTTTTTATCAATATAAAAATTGTTCATATTCTTGTTTATATTTTATTTTTCCTCTATTTTTGCTTTGAACAAAATTTACTAGTATGGTTATAGAATTTACCTCTTCCAATTTTGAATCAATAACCAGCGAAAGCGATAAGTTGGTGGTTATTGACTTTTGGGCTGAATGGTGTGGACCTTGCCGCATGGTAGCACCGATTATTCATGAATTAGCTGAAGAATATGGCGACAGAGTTATTTTCGGAAAAGTTGATGTTGATTCAGAAAGCAACCTGGCAATAAAATTCGCAATTCGCAATATTCCAACCGTTATTTTTATGAAAGGCGGAAAAGTACTCGATAAAATTGTTGGTGCTGTTCCAAAAGCCAAATTTGCTGAAAAAATTAATGCTTTGATGTAATAATCAGGAGATTATCTGATATTACAACTTTTTGTCTAACTTAATACCTAAGGCTATGTCGGTTCTTATGGAATTTGCAATGTTTCCAACTGACAAAGGAGAAAGTGTTTCTGTTTATGTTAGCAAAGTGATAGAAATGATTAGAAACTCTGGTTATACATACAAATTAACAGCAATGGGAACCATAGTCGAAACAGATACCATAGACCAAGCTCTAAACATTATACAACAAGCATATTCTATTCTCGAGCCTCATAGCCAGCGTGTATATTCAACTGTGAAATTTGACATACGCAAAAATGCCCATAATCGCCTGGAAGGAAAAATACAATCAATTGAAGAAAAAATAGGAAAAGTAAATCATTGAATACTAAGTCATTATATACACTTTTTATTAACTTACTTTTTCCTGTCATTGTATTTTCGCAATGCTATTATAGCAATTCGGTATTTCGTGCAGGTGAACAAATAGAATACAACATTAAATACAATCTTGGTTTTATTTGGCTCGATGCAGGGCATGTAAGTTTTAAAGTTGACAGTTTGATTTTGAATGAAGAAGCTGTTTACAAATTTATTAGTAAAGGCTCATCGTACGAAAAATACGATTGGATATACAAAGTACGTGAATCGTATGAAACAATTTGCACTTGCGAACCTATGAAACCACTTTCGTATAAACGAAATTCTATTGAAGGAAGCTACTTTGCCATTGAAGAATACCAGTTCAATTATGAAAAACAAAAAACATACACCAAAGTTCAAAACAGCAATAGAGCCCTTACTTACGATACCCTACCACTCTTAAACTGTGGTTACGATTTACTTACAGCCATCTATGCATTCAGAAATATAGATTTCGAGAGCCTAAAACCGAACGACAAAATTTACATCAATGTACTAATAGATAATAAATGGGAAAAACAATACCTTCGTTTTATTGCCAAAGAAAATTTTATATCAAACAACAAACAAATTCCCTGTTATCATTTAAAGGCAAGTATGCTTGAAGGCACTATATTTAAAGGAGGTGAAAATACCGACATCTGGATAACCCAAACAAAAGAAAGAATACCTGTTTACATTGAAGCTGAGATACTTGTAGGTACGGTTAAAGCATTTTTGTCGAAATATCAAAAGAGTAAACCTTAATCATATATAAAATCATAAAACACTATTTCACCCGAAAAAGAATAGGTTTCAACTAACGTAAAAGGCGAAACAGTCAATACAAAAAGAGTTTGCTGATTACATCCATAAAGCAAACTATTCACTTCTTCGTACTGCAAACGTTTTAACGACAAGCCATTCATAACAGGGCTCAAGGTACCGTAAATCTTATTTAATTCATACAAAGAATTGTCAATTGATAAATATAAATTATGATTTACGACGATTCCATCATAATACTTTGCATTTAATCTCTCGCCAAATTTCTGCAATATATTATACAGCGGTTTGTATTCGTACCATATCACTTTTTCTGGTTGATGGTTTACCGTATTAACCACCTGTTCTATAATCAAACAACGATTTTCGTCAATAGTTAAAATATCAACCAACGTTCCATTTTTCTGATAATTTTTCAAACTCAACGGCACTTCTATCCATGTAACAGAATAAGGATAATAATCAGATAACACTACCCATTGATTATAACTATAATCTATCTTAAAGGGACTAAACATGGTTTTTATACTATTGCGGATATTTCCGTTTTTATCAACAGCTATAATTGAACCATTGGCGTTAGTCAAATAAATATAGGGATAATTATACAAATAATCTGCTTTAAACGGACTACCAACTTTATTTAAACCTGTTATTTCCCCTATCCATGTCCATTCGGGATACAAATAAAAGCTAACCACTCCATTATTTTTAATGGAGACAAAACGCTGGTTGTAATAATCGTAAAAACCGTTTAACAAATTATTCAAAGTATATTTCTTTTCAAACACAAAGCTAGTATCGCAGACATAAACATCGCATTGCTGAAGATTTTTTACTCCAACTATCAAACCATAGAATTTTTTAGGAATTCCATTAATGATTATGGTACGTTCTATCTTAACAGCTTCTTTACCATCATTTGCAGAAAGTATAAGTTTATATTCTCCTGTTGGCAGCCACCTGTCCGACAAAACCAATACCTCATCAAGCTGCACTTGCCAGCTATTGAATTCCTTGTACCATCCTTGTTCTACCAGCTGATTTTCAGAATTCTTCAGGTATATGCTTACGATAATCTTATCTCCATCCTTATCATTAATTGTTGCTTTTATCCTGATAGTATCCAGAGCCGAAAAAGCCGAATAATCAATGGGCATAATAAGTTCAACAGCCGGAATTGAGTTTGCTTTTTCCTTTTTACACGAATAAAAGCTGATTATCAACAATATACATAGAATTAATGCGATTGAATAAAGCGTTTTTTTCATCAAAACCAAAAAAAATATTAACTTTTTATTAACACAATATTAAAGGTACGAAGTTAATAATATTTGTTCAAAAAAATTTGTAAATACCTGCTAACAGCTTACATTTGGAACAAAGAACTTTCTATGGCTAAGAAGCAGAATATCAGCAAAACAGTGAGCAATATTATTGACGAAACGACAGGAAAATTGCCTCCACAATCTATCGAGTTGGAAGAAGCCATACTGGGAGCCATGATGATTGATAAAGATTCCTGCCACACAGTGATTGACATTCTACATCCCGATTGCTTTTACAACGAAGCCAACAAGAAAATATACAATGCCATCCTTCGTCTGTATCGAGAGATGCAGCCCATTGATATGCTTACCGTTAAAGATGAGCTTCAAAAATCGAAAGAACTAGACGAAATAGGTGGAGCAGGCTATCTGGCACGATTAACTTCTCGTGTAGCTTCTTCTGCCCATGCCGAATTTCATGCACGCATCGTACTACAAAAATATATTCAACGTGAGCTTATACGAATATCGAGCGAGATTCAAAAAAAAGCCTTTGGCGATGAAGAAGATGTAGATAAACTTTTAGACGAAAGTCAAAATGCTTTATTCAATCTATCATACGGCACAGTAAGAAAAGAAGCACAACCTATTGATGCCATTATTCACCAGGCCATTGAACAGATTAAAGAAGCTGGCAAACGGACCGACCGCTTGAGTGGCGTACCTTCGGGTTTTGTTTCGCTCGACCGCATAACTTCTGGATGGCAACGCTCAGACCTTATTATTGTTGCTGCACGCCCCAGCATGGGTAAAACAGCTTTCGTGCTTAGCATGACCCGTAATATGGCTGTTGAGCACAATATACCGGTTGCATTTTTTAGTTTAGAAATGTCGTCTGTGCAATTAGTCAATCGCTTAATATCAGCAGAAACCGAAATAGACGCTCATAAGATTCGTACTGGCGAACTTTCACAGGATGAATGGATAAGACTGGAAAATAAAATTAAAAATCTCGAAAATGCTAAAATATACATCGACGATACTCCTGCCATTTCTATTTCAGCCCTGCGAGCCAAAGCCCGCCGATTAGTTGCTCAATATGGAGTAAAAATCATTATTATCGACTACCTCCAGCTTATGACGGGCAATTTCAACGATAAAACTGCCGGTACCAGAGAACAGGAGGTTTCTGCTATTTCCCGTTCGCTCAAAGCATTGGCAAAAGACCTAGACGTTCCCATTATTGCACTCTCGCAGCTTAATCGTTCTGTTGAAACCCGTTCAGGCTCAAAACGTCCACAACTAAGCGACCTTCGAGAATCCGGAGCAATAGAGCAAGATGCCGATCTTGTTATCTTTATTCACCGACCCGAAAAATACGGTCTGGATACAGAAAAAAATATTCCCGGTTTAGCCCAAATAATCATTGCAAAACATCGTAATGGAGCGGTTACCGATGTTGACCTTAAGTTCCTTGATCGTTTTGCCAAATTTACCGAATGGGACGATGTACCTTCCGACTATTCTTCAACAGTTACTTTACCATCAAAAATGAACCTCAAAGACGATGACATTGTACCCGATACCTCATTTGGTAATAACGAACCACTACCCTACTAATAACTATCTGTGTGTTTTTTAAATCGTTTCACTATAGGTTAATCTTCTGATATAAAACAACAAATCCAATTTATCCATTTCACTATATTCAATATTCATAGCCCTCAATAATTGATTTATTGCTCTTTCTACTGGGATTTTTTTATAATGATGCTCATGAGCAAAATTCAGATATTTGATAACCATAAACAAGTTAAACCATCGAAAGAATCTTTTTTGGAAAGCAGAAAATCCAGCTGTATTTGATTTTATTTCAGCTAAACGATTGATATAATCAACCGAGTTTAAATATTGCTGTAAAATCTCTGGTATATTTTTGAGCAATTCATCTCTATTTGATGACTGATACCACCTAAAAACATTGCTGAACCAACATTTAATATCCTGATAAGCCTTAAAATCGTACACTGTATAAGACAGCTCAGGTTCGGCTATTATTTTCTGTATGGTAGCTCCTGTTCCAAAAGGGACTCTGTTCGATATTCTGGCAGAAGGATATACACAAGTAGTATTCAGTTGATAATATTTTCCAAGTGGAATAACCTTTTGTAAAAAATAAAAATCTTCTCCTGCTTGTCGTTGATTCATACCTCCTTGTTTGGCATAAATATCGGCACGAACGGCAAAACAAGAACCAATGGTATGAAAAGCATACGGATGTCCTGCATAACGCAATGCCAGCAAATGATAATGCAGATACAATTCGTATTGTGCAATAGCTAAACGAATATCTACTGGAACATCCAGCGAGTGCTCAAATCTAATTGAGCAAGCATTGACTCTTTTCTCTCTGAAAATTTTTTCTATCTCAACAAAATACGATTTATCTACAGTGCAATCAACATCAAGAGAAACTAAAATTCCATCATTCCTGTTATGATACAAAAAACGACGTACGGCTTCATCCATGCCTACCTTGCGAGCAAAACCAACACCAGCAACTTTTTTAGGAATGTCGAGTACTTCTATAAGATGCAACTTCAACGACGCAGACGAAAATTGATGTTTTAATTCAACAAACTGATTACGTATTTGTTGGTTTCTTATTTTAACCTCTTCCGTATCATTCTCTTTCCCATTTAACACAATGATAATCTCAATATCGAATGAAGGCTTTTCTGCAAGAAATAAAGAATTAATTACAGGAAAAATGCTTTCTTCGTTGTAACAGGGAATTACAACACAACATCCCATGTTTTCGGATGGAGGTTCTGCTATAAATGGCTCAAATAAAGAATGTTTCTGAAGATAATGCGATAAAATATCCATTACTTTTTACGAGCTTTGCTGGCTTCGTAACGTTTATTGAGCAAATAAACCAGTGTGTCGGTTATATCTAAGGCATCATTCCCGTAAAGCATGGCAGCTTTATTTAAAATATAATCGTAGGTATGATTTGCATTAAACTCCTTGAGGAAGTTTGTAACTGTATCGAGCAACTGCTTTTCCAATTCCTGCGATTCTTTTGCTAATTGAACCGTTAAATCTTCTCTGAGCTTATATAAATTTTGTTCTTTCATGATAAGTTCCTGTTGTTGACGCCGTGCACTTTCTTCGCTTAAGAAGCTATTCAATTGAACCTTACGTTGAAATTCCTGTGCCTCTTTTTCAAAAGCTGCCATTTTTCTGTTCAGCTCGATTTCCATTCCTTTTTGTCGTTCAAGCAGTTTCTTTTCCAATTCATCATAAAACTGATACTGCTTCAATAATGTATCAACATTAACAAAGGCTATCTTATGCTCACCACGATTAGATAATGTGTCTGTACTTTGCACTGCTACCGATTCTGTTTTCTTTTCGGTAAGATAAAGAACATAAAGCACAACAGTAGCTACAAGTAACAAGTAAACCAAAATGTTCTGTAACTTCATCATTTCGTATTTTTTTGACAAAGATAAGCATTTTTACACTAAGAGAAAATTATTACGGTCATATCCTGTTACGAAAAATTACAATAAAATAAACTACCTTTGTACAAAGTCATAAACCAGAAATACACCCTTAAAAAATGATAAACCATCAACACATCAACCGTTTGGAACAAATTCATGATTTCGACCATTTGGAAATTATTGCAAAATATGTTGTTGAAGGCTTTATAACCGGGCTTCACAAGAGTCCATATCACGGTTTTTCAGTCGAATTTGCCGAACATCGTCAATACAATACTGGCGAAAGTACCCGCAACGTCGATTGGAAACTTTATGCCAGAACCGACCGACTTTATGTAAAAAAGTACGAAGAAGAAACCAATCTTCGCAGTTATCTGGCTATTGACACTTCTGGTAGCATGTTTTTTCCATTTGCTTCAAATGAAAAAATAAATAAAGTATCATTCTCTATTGTATGTACCGCAGCACTTATTCACTTGCTTCGAAATCAGCGGGATGCCGTTGGACTTATGCTTTTCAACGAAAAGGTTGACACTCTTACTACTACTCGCATTTCTATGTTACACGCTCAATATTTATTCGGTGAATTAAAAAAAGTTCTACAGCAAAATAACATCAACAAGAAAAGCAATATAGCCGAAGCGTTGCATTACTTAGCCGATAACGCTCATAAACGTTCTCTCATTGTACTTTTCAGCGACATGTTTTATCAAAATCCGGAAGATTTATACGGTGCATTACAACATCTGCGTTATCGAAAGCATGAAGTAATACTTTTCCATATTTTTGATAGCAAATTAGAAGAAAAATTTCAATTTCACAACCGCCCATACAAATTCATTGACATGGAAACCGGGAAAGAAATAAAGCTAAATCCAAATGAAATTCGAGAATCTTACAAACAACAAGCTCAACAAATACAACATCAGTTAAAAGAAAAGTGTGCTCAGTATCAGATTGACTTTATTGAAGCAGATATAAACAAAGAATTTCATCAAGTATTACTGCCCTATCTGGTTAAAAGAAGCAAATTGTTTTAGCATTACACTTCACTCTTCTGCACTTCAATATAAAAACGGCTCTACCACATATTTAATGAAAAACACAACTATTAGATTTATGCACTGATAGGTTTGGTTTACTTAAATCTTGAAAATCATAAATAAATTGCTCAGGAAAGATATCTACAGTTTCTACTTTAATTGCTTTTTTTTCCCAAATTAGTCATTTAAAAATTAAAAATCTGAAAATCAATGATTAACCCAAAGTGCGATTTTATCTTAATTATTAAATTTCAATAATTTATAAACTCTTATTACAGTTTCAGGTTTATCCCAGATTACGCATTAAAAAATCTAACGCATAAATGGAATTATAGAAAAGAACAAACCGAATGAAGTCAGATGTTAGATGACGATATATTCTATAAACATGGGATTCCGAAGGAGTCCAACATTCTGTGATACAATGTAAATTAACTCCTTCTAATGCGTAATTTTGGTTTATATTTTCCACTAACTTAATGGTAGAACCCAAAAAGCCAATTCTTCTTTGATAGTAACAAAATTATTTATACCTTAGCCCGTCAATAATGCTAAATTTCAAGGTTATGAAAAAATTAATATTCAGCTTTGTGCTTTACTTTGCTTATACATCAGTTTATTCGCAGGTTCAACCCGATAAAGCTGTCTTTAAAGAAAGTAAACCTGGTTTTTATCAGAATGTCATCATGAAAGATGTTCAACAAGTAAACGAACAACTCAATCCTCCTAAAGTATATAAGCGATTTAAAGCCGATATGTCTGGTAAAGATTTACCCAACAAAGCAGATTTATACAAAAGTCAGTGGCACAATCCTCCCATTTCTCAAGGAAATGCTGGCACCTGCTGGGCATTTTCTGCAGTTTCTTTCTATGAATCGGAAATTTTTCGAACTACTAAACAAAAAATTAAACTAAGCGAACTTTATATTGTGTACTGGGAATATGTTGAAAAAGTCAGAGAATACGTAAATACACGTGGCAACTCAATTGTTGAAGAAGGTAGCCAAGCCAATGCTGTAACCAGAATGATTAAAAAATACGGCATTGTTCCAGCTGACCAATATACCGGATTAACAAAAGGCAGAAAATATCATACCCACGAACAAATGAAAAAAGAAATAGACGCTTATCTTAAATGGGTTAAAGAAGCCAATGCATGGAACGAAGATGCAGTAATTGCTACCGTTAAATCTATCATGAATTTTCACATTGGTGAACCACCTACACAGATTAACTGGAATGGCAAGACCTATACCCCTCAGCAATTTGCCAAAGATATTCTTAAAATCAATCCCGACGATTACGTAGATATTTTGTCATACATGCAGGAACCATTCTATAAAAAAGTTATTTACGATGTTCCCGACAACTGGTGGAAAAGCACCGACTATTACAATGTACCATTAGATGAATTTATGAAAGCTCTTCGCAATGCTGTAGAAAATGGATATACTGTTGCCATTGGAGGTGATGTAAGCGAAGCCGGCTTCGATCCCGAAACACAATGTGCCATCATCCCTTCATTCGACATTCCTGCACAATTTATAAACGATGAAGCACGACAATTTCGTTTTTCAAATCATACAACCACCGACGACCATGGCGTCCATTTAGTAGGCTATACCGACTATAAAGGCGAACGATGGTATCTTATCAAGGACTCCGGTGCTGGCTCACGCAACAATGACCCCAATGCTAAAGAATTTGGATACTACTTTTTCCGTGAAGATTATATCAAACTCAAAATGATGAATTTTACCGTACATAAAGATGCAGTAAAAGACCTACTTTCCAAATTCAAATAATTCCATCCATTTTTTCGAATCAATCTTCTTTGAAGTTAATATAGAATCATTTATCTTTACCTAAAAATCACAGTATGATGAAATATATAGGTTTTTTACTTGGTATTATAATATGGTCTTCCTTGTTTTCTCAGATCTCAACCGATACCATAACAACAGTAGCTATTCAGTTTATTAACAACAAAAAACTTAGTTTCGAAGAATACAAGAATATCGAATTTTCTATTGACAAGATATATGCTATTAAATCAGACACCTCTCAGGCAGATTACTATATAATTAATCTTACACCTCATGGCTTTATTATTTTATCAAACGAATATTCGGCTGTTCCTGTTATTGCCTACAGTTTCAATTCGTCCTATTCTACAGAAAAACAAAATCCTGCTTTCGACTGGTGGATGAATCACAGAGCCAAAGAAATCAGACAACTAAGAAAATTAAAACTTTCAAAAAATCCTCAATGGGAATGGTATATGCATAAACACTCTGTAAAAAGCTCAAAAGCTGTTGCACCACTGGTAATAACTAAATGGGATCAGGGAAAATTTTACAATACGATGTGTCCGGCTGATCCCAACGGACCTGATGGACATTGCGTAACTGGATGTGTTGCCACAGCAGTATCCCAACTGATGTATTATCATCGCTGGCCACTAACAGGTACAGGTTGCCATAGCTACCAACACAATGTATATGGAACTATTGAAGCCTGCTTCGATACCTGTCATTACAACTACTCTGCAATGACTCCATCTCTTTTAAACTACAACTATCCGGCAGCATTATTATTATATACTACAGGCATTTCATTCGACATGGTTTATGGTCCCAATGGTTCAGGTGTCTGGAATCATTCGGTAGCCAATTCTATGAAAGCTTACTTTAAATATTGTCCCGAAACCAGATACATCTTTCGAGATAGTACAAGCCTTAATTGGGACAGCCTTGTTACCACCAACCTCGATGCACGAAAACCACTCTATTATGCAGGATGGGAAGATACAACTTTTACCAGTGGTCATGCTTTTGTGTGTGATGGATATCAGGATAGCGGTTATTATCATTTCAATTGGGGATGGGGTGGCTATGCCGATGGATATTTTTATTCAAACCAGCTCAATCCTGCCGGTTCAAACTTTAATATTTGTCAGGAGCTAATTGTTGATATTTATCCTGATACACTTCAATATGCATATCCTGTTTATTGCCATAACGATACACTAAGTCATTATACTGGCACTATCAGCACAAATTACGGAACCAAAACCTATCTTCCCAACGCACAATGTAGCTGGCTCGTTGCACCATTATGCGGGAAAACCATATCTATGCAATTTTATACCTTCAATCTTGCTTCGGGCGACACCGTTTACATCTTTGATGGCGAAAATGATCAAGCTACACTATTGCAAGTATTCACCCAACAACAACCACCAATTATCGTTGGTCAAACCAGTCCTACTACAATAAAGTCGAGCAATAACAGAGTATTTGTAAAGTTTGTTACAGATAACCAAAATGAATCTTACGGTTTTGATTTATACTATACAACCCAATATTGCAACGTAGATACGTTAACAAGTCCATCAGGCATTTTCTCCGATGGTAGTGGACCATGCAACTACAACGACTATACCAACTGCCGATGGATTATTCAACCCAATGGGGCACAAGCATTAAAACTTACTTTCACCTTTTTCGAGCTTGCTTCCAACAATATTGGTGATTATGTTTCTATCTACAAGAATTCTATCGCAACCAACAATCTTATTGCGAAATACGATGCTTTAAACACACCAACAGGACCCGTTTATGTTCCATCAGGTATTGCAGTTGTAAGATTTATCACAAACAGTGCTGAAAATGCTGGTGGATGGGAAATAGAATATGAAGATGCTACTCAACTTTTTCCAGTCATCAGCTTAAATGATACCTTTATAGTTTTCCCAAATCCAGTAAATGCAAACTCAACCATTGAAAGTTATCAAAACATAGGCGAAATAAAGCTTTACGATGTATGTGGAAAATGTATTGTACAAGGTACATTTGAAAAAAAATCCATTGCTTTTAATGAATTAACATCGCATCTGTCAAAAGGAATTTATTTTTTGACCATTCAACAATCAATGATAAAGCTTATTGTAACAGAAGATTTTTAAAAGTCTGTTGAATGTTAAATTTTGTTTAAATCGCAGCAAAAGTTTTGTTTTTGTGGTGAATATATAGTAATTTAGTACCGATTTAGAATAAATTAGTTCATTTGTTTAACCAATTAAATATCAATAACTATGTCAGTTTTAGTAGGAAAAAAAGCACCGCAATTCAAGGCAAAAGCGGTTATTAACGGTGGCGAAATCGTAAACGATTTCAGTTTAGAACAGTTTATCGGCAAAAAGTATGTAATTTTCTTTTTTTATCCCGCCGATTTTACCTTTGTATGTCCAACAGAAATCATTGCATTTCAGGACAAACTAAAGGAATTTGAATCGAGAAATGTAGCAGTTGTAGGTTGTTCAACCGACAGTGAATTTTCGCACTGGAAATGGTTACAAACCGAACTCAAAGATGGTGGTATTAAAGGTGTTACTTATCCATTAGTTGCCGATTCGAGCAAAACCATTGCTGAGAACTATGGTATTCTTGCAGGCGAATATGGATATGATGAAGAAGGGATGGCAACATTTCAAGGTGCTCCTGTAGCTTATCGTGCTCTCTTCTTTATTGACAAGCAAGGCATTGTACGTCATCAGGTTGTAAACGATCTCCCTCTGGGAAGAAGCATAGAAGAAGCGCTTCGCATTGTAGATGCTTGGCAATATTTTGAAGAACATGGTGAAGTTTGCCCGGCCGATTGGAAAAAAGGTCAGGAAGCACTTAAGCCAACTTTCGAAGGCGTAGCTCAGTATTTAGCAAAGCATTAAAAAAAAGCTTTCATTTTTTAAATTAAAAAGGCTGCCTTTTTGAGACAGCCTTTTTTTATTTTATATAAATTCGACTACAATACGAGCGAGCAACGTTTAATGCTAACAACTTTTAATTCTTTGTCAAAATTTTGTAAGTATTGTCTTACAGTCATTTTATTATCTTTAATGAATTCTTGATTGAGCAAAGTGCTTTCGTTGAAGAATTTATTCAATTTACCCATGGCAATTTTTTCAAGCATATTTTCAGGTTTTCCTTCCTGACGAGCTTGTTCTTTGCCAATTTCTATTTCCTTTTGAATAACATCCTGAGGCACATCATCTTTGTCAATAGCAACGGGGTTCATAGCAGCAATCTGCATTACAATATCTTTACCTACCTGTTCATCGGTAACAACCTTATTGAACCCTGCCATACTTCCTATTTTGCTACCAAGATGAACATAAGCAAATACATGTTCAGCTTCGATAAATTCATAATAAGGGATTTCCATTCTTTCGCCAATTGCAGCTACCTTGTCCATAATTAAATCCTGAATGGTAAGTCCGTTTACTTTAATTTGCTTTAATTCATCAATTGTTTTGGGTTTATGTTCGAGGGCTGCCTTTGCTATTATTTCAGCTAATTGAACGAAACCTTCATTTTTTGCAACAAAATCGGTTTCGCAGCTTAAGGCTGTCATTACTCCGAACTTTTTATCATCTGATACCAGTGCCACAACCTTTCCTTCTGAAGTTTCGCGATCAGCACGCTTCATAGCAACTGCCTGTCCCTTTTTGCGAATAATTTCTATTGCTTTTTCGATGTTGCCTTCTGCTTCATTTAAAGCGTTTTTGCAATCCATTAAGCCGGCACCTGTCAATTGACGTAATTTGGTAATATCTGCTGTAGTTATTTGAGCCATAATTTTATTTATTTTACTTTTTAATTATTCTTCTTTTTTAGTTTTACGAGCAACTGCTTTTTTGGGTGCTTTCTTAACTTTTACTTCTGCACCATCAGTTGTCTGTTCATCTTTCTTTTCTTGTTCCTGAGCTGTTTCTTTTTCAGCTTTACGTTCTTCCATTCCTTCCTTGATAGAGCCAATAATTGCATCTAAAATGATTGCGATACTGTTGGAAGCATCATCATTTGCAGGAATTGGGAAATCAACCAAATTGGGGTCTGAATTTGTATCTACCATAGCTATGATAGGTATTCCCAAACGACGAGCTTCACGAACAGCAATATGTTCTTTAGTAATATCTACAACAAATAGAGCTGCAGGCAATCTGGATAAATCGGCAATACTTCCCAGGTTTTTTTCGAGCTTTTGGCGTTTACGCATAATTTGTAAGCGTTCACGTTTAGAAAGCTTGTCGTAAGTTCCATCATTCAAAAATTGGTCGATAGTAGCCATCTTTTTAACAGCCTTACGAATGGTAGGGAAGTTTGTCAACATACCGCCAGGCCAACGTTCTGTAACGTAGGGCATATTAATGTTCTTAACCTTTTCTGCAACCAGTTCTTTTGCCTGCTTTTTAGTTGCTACGAAAAGAATTTTTCTGCCCGATTTAGCAATTTGTTTGGCAGCACTACATGCTTCTTCGAGTTTTGCCATGGTTTTGTGCAAGTCAATAATGTGAATTCCGTTTTTCTCCATAAAAATGTATGGAGCCATGGCTGGATTCCATTTTCGGCGTAAATGTCCGAAATGAACACCTGCTTCTAATAATTGTTCAAATGTTACTTTTGACATGGTTTTTAATTATTTAGTTAATAAATGCAATTGGCAAGTAGTTCTTCGTACATAGCACGAAGAAGTCTTGCCAATTTATACCTAAATTGAATGATATTTTTATGAAAATCATTAACGTTTGCTGAATTGGAAGCGTTTACGAGCTTTCTTTTGTCCGGGCTTTTTACGTTCAACTTCACGTGGATCGCGAGTAAGGAATCCCTGAGCTTTAAGAACTGGACGATATTGTTCATCTAATTCTACCAAAGCACGGGAAATAGCATGACGCAATGCTTCAGCTTGTCCTTTAATACCACCGCCTTGTAAGTTTACTTTAATATCGTATTTTCCTTCAATGCCTAATACTTTTAATGGTTGAAGTACGATACTCTGAAGTAACTCGGTTGGAAAATAATTTTTAAAATCTTTATCGTTTACAATAATATTCCCTTTACCTTCTTTTAAATAAACACGGGAAACGGCAGTTTTTCTTCTACCTACTGCATTTATAATTTCCATACTACTTTATTTTATCTATTGTAATTAACGTTGGTTGTTGTGCTTCGTGTGGATGTTTATCCCCAACATAAACATATAGGTTGTGAAATAAACGTCGCGAAAGTCTGTTTCTTGGAAGCATACCTTTTACAGCATGTTCAATTATTTTGGCAGGGTTCTTAGAAAACCACTGGGCTGGTGTTTCAAATCGCTGCCCTCCAGGATAACCGAGT
>FWPV01010928.1_pt1 | contig 14655 bp, 16 predicted proteins | sample 2228371 | NCBI WGS metagenome assembly FWPV01 (sample SAMEA103939776, study PRJEB20133) | metagenome
GGGAGTTTATAGAAAGGGGATATCCCGCTGATGCTTGCAGCGCAATCTGCCTTTCCTTCCCGGCCCTGGGCAAGCTTTCTTCAAGAATTTGGGCAACTAATTTGGAGAAGAACCTCATTTTTTAAATTTACTTCCTTGAGGTGCTTTGCGCTCCCTGAGCTAAATCTTCATCTATGGAAAAACCAAAGATTATAACTATTGTGGGCCCAACAGCAACCGGCAAATCAGTCCTGGCCATCCACCTTGCCCGGAAATTTGGTGGCCAGATTATCAATGCTGATTCCATGCAAGTCTACCGGGGACTCGATATTGGCACGGCCAAGCCTACACCTGCAGAACAAGCCTTGGTGCGGCACCATCTTATAGATATTTTGGATCTTAATCAAATATATAGCGCAGCCAAGTTTCGGGAAGAAGCCGATGAAATTATTAAAAGGCTTCATCAAGATAGGATCCCCATCTTCGTAGTAGGGGGTACTGGTCTTTATTTAAAGGTTTTAACCAAGGGAATCTTTCATGGGCCGGAAGCAAATTCAGAATTGCGCGCCAAACTTAAAGCCCGTTTGGTTCAAGAAGGAAGTCAAGTTTTGCATCAGGAGTTAAAAAGAGTCGACCCCGAAGCAGCGGCGAAAATTCATCCCCGGGACCATTTACGCGTCATTCGGGCTCTGGAAGTGGTTTACCAAACTAATCGGCCTATATCTTCCTTACACCGCGAGCATAGCTTTAAGGAAAAACCGTATCAGGTGCTTAAAATTGGACTTTTTTTGCCCAGAGAGGAGTTGTTTCGCCGCATTGAAGAGAGGATAGAAGAGATGCTGCAGAAGGGATGGGTAGAAGAAGTGCAGAATCTCCTTACTCAAGGTTACAGCCCCCACATCAAGCCTTTCCAGGCTATAGGGTATAAACAGATTATTATGTATTTGACCGGTCATATTGATTTTCCAGAAATGGTGCGCTTGATCAAAAAAGAAACCAGGGCCTATGCCAAGCGACAAATAACTTGGTTTAAAGCAGATCCAGAAATAAATTGGTATTTTAGCTCTGCTGAAAACTGGCCGAAAATAGAAGAGAAGGTTGAGGAATTTTTAAAATAAACTTTAGCCGAATTTAGAAGAGAGGGGGATTTACACTTACTAAGTATTGAACTTGACAATTTGTCCAAGTGATTTAAAATAAATATATTTTTTAATTGCACTTTAATTCCAGGGAAGGAGGCAATTCATGGGCAGAAGAGGCACTTTTATTTACCTCATAGTTTTGGTTTTTTCTTTGTTCCCTTTGAGCATTAATGCCCAACAACAAATGGTGCAGAAGATTGGCAATGGAGAAGTCAACTGGTCTGAGCAAGTTGTGCGAGCTTCCGGAAATGGAGCCCCCAATCCTGACGCCCCCAATATTGCTGCGGCCAGATTGGGGGCGGAGAGGGCTGCGAAAACAGATGCCCTAAGGAATATATTGGAGACGGTAAAAGGCGTACGGATAGACTCGCAAACAGTCGTAGAAAATGCTATGACCCAGAATGACCAAATTCGAACTCAGGTGCAGGGATTAATCCGGGGAGCTAAAGTAATAAAAACGCGTTACTTTTCGGATGGCGCCATAGAAGTTACGGTCGAAATTCCCTTGTCCGGCATCCTTACCCAGACTTTATTGACTTCCGCGCCTCTGGGAACGCAACCCGTCCCCAAAACAGGGGAAGCTGTTTATACCGGGGTTATTTTTGATGGTCGCGGCTTAGGCATCCAGCCCGCTTTAGCTCCCAAAGTAGTTGATGAAGAAGGTCGGGAAGTTTATGGCGTATCCTTCGTCTCCAAAGAATGGGCCATGAAGAATGGTATTGTGGGTTACTCCAAAAACTTAGAAGGGGCCCTTAAAAATAGCCGCGTAGCCCCTAATCCCTTGGTTATTAAAGCTATTAAAGTTACCGGGCAAGGAAGTTCAGACCTGGTCATTAAGAACGCAGATGCCCAAAGTTTGCGCGATATGTCCAAGAACTTAAGTTTTTTGGAGCAGGGGAGAGTACTGATTGTTGTTGATTAGGAGATCGAGGTATATTCGCCAGCTTAATGTGTTATTGGAGTAATGGTTGAATGTTGATCTTCATTTTTAAGGGGACAGGAGGTGATTCTCTTTGAAAAAAATAAGTAAAGGTGGCATTTTAATAATTTTTTTCTTAATCTGGTGTTTGGCGCCTGCTCATGGACAGGAAACGCAGACGATCACGGCTAAGGGAGAAGGGTGGTACGAAGGTGCTGATCATCTGGTGGGCAAGGACAAGGCTATCAAAGATGCCTTGGTTAAGGCACTGGAACAAGCTGTCGGCACCATGGTTTCTTCCGAGACGCGCGTTCAAAATTTTCAATTACTCAACGATAACATTTATACCCGCACGGAAGGATACATAAAAACCTGGCGAATTCTAAATGAAAACCAAGCTAAGAACGTATACGAAGTTACCATCGAAGCCACCGTCGCCATTGGTGATTTGCGCAAAGACCTGCAAGCCATAGGGATTCTCCTGGGCCAAGTAGGCAAGCCGCGCATTATGATGCTCGTGGCCGAGCAAAATATCGGCCGCCACTACTATCATTACTGGTGGGGCTACCACCGTGTGGAACAGATTGACCTCACCGTAACCGAAAACATCCTCATGGAAAAATTTCGGGAAAGAGGGTTTGACCTGATTGATCATCAAGCGCAATCCAAAAATATATCTGTCGCTCCGGCTTATCGGGTAGCCGATTTGACGGATCAGGCGGCCATTACCTTAGGCAAACAGGCGGACGCCGAAGTTGTTATCGTCGGCAAGGCATTAGCTAAATCAGGTGGAGCCATAGCTGGCTCACCAATGAAATCGGTGCAGGCCAACATTTCCCTCCGAGCTATTCAAATTGATGATGGGCGGGTGCTCTCTTCGGGGACAGAGCATGCCGCCACTGTGCATATCGATGAGACTACGGCTGGAGTTGAAGCTTTAAAGCAGGCGAGTGCAAAAATCTCTGAAAGATTAATAGAGGATATAATAAGGAACTTTCAAAAACGTGTCGGGGCGACTACTTTAGTCCAATTGACGGTCTCGGGCCTTTCCCGACCTCAAGACTTGCAGAAATTTAAGAATCTGTTAAAAGGACAAGTGCGGGGTGTAGAAGGTATCTACGAGCGAAGTTTTGAAAAGGGAGTAGCCAAGATAGATTTAGATGTTAAAGGGAATGCCCAATCTTTAGCCGATGAATTGGCGCGTAAAAAGTTCAAGGACTTCCTTATCCAGGTAACCAAGAGTACCTGGAATACGATTGAGCTAAAAGTAGCTCCAAAATAATTAAGGAAAGGAACAACAAAAGGGAATATGGAAAAGAGAAGAGTAATTCTTTACCTTAGCAGCCTAATTTTTTTCCTGGGCTGTGCCGCGCCGCATCATCTTTTGGTGGAGGATTATAAAAACAGAAATTTACGTTCCATTGCGGTGCTACCGGTGCAAAATGAGACGGTCCATTTGCAGGCTCCTGAGATATTTCGAGGGGTTGTTCATCAGAAGATTAAGCAGAAGGGATATGAATCACCAGCTCTCACCTTTATCGATAACAGACTTGCGGAAAAAGATATTCGAGAAGCTGGACAAATCCATGCTCTTACGCCTCAGGCTTTGGGTAAACTTTTGGGCGTAGATGCCCTTCTCTACACCACGGTCACGGAATTCAGTACGACCTATTTGATCGCCTATGCTTCCATTACGGTGGGGGCAAGATATGAATTAAAAGATGCTCGCACTGGAGAACTTCTCTGGCAAGCTGAACACCAGGTAAAAGATATAAAGGCTGGGGCTGACCAAAAGGCCTTGCAGGAGACTTTAAAATTTGCCGTTCAAAAGTCTTATACACCTTATGCCGAGAAAGTAACCAATATTAGTTTGACTACCTTACCAAATGGGCCATTAGCCTCCGCTCCAGCGACGAAAAGTTGCCTCACCCCTGGAGGGAGATAAAAATTCAACCTTAAAAGGAGGTATTCTATATGAGAGGAAAAAGATTTGTTGGGATTTTAGTCTTGGGTGTCTTTCTAATTATGGTTGGATGTGCCGGGGCGCCTTTAGGGCCGACGACGAAAGAGCCTGCCGTTTCTGCTCCTGCGCCAGCGGCTCAAGCGCCGCCAGCGCCACGGATAACGCATAAGGGGCCTAAATTGCGCGTGGGCATCGTGGATTTTGTCAATAAGACGAGTTACGGTGCGGGACGGCTGGGGACATCGGCTTCGGATATTTTGACCACCGAGCTCTTTAAAACGGGGGCGTTTATTATTGTCGAGCGCGCTCAACTGCAACAAATCCTTGGTGAACAAGCTTTAGGTCAGACAGGGGCTATCAATCCAGAGACTGCCGCCCAAGCTGGCCGCATCTTAGGCTTAAATGCAATTGTTACTGGTTCTATTTCGCAATTTGGCATCAGCACAGGTGGAGCTGATTATGGAATTTACCGGCAGAAAGTGCAGACAGCAAAATGCGTGGTGGACGTCCGCGTGGTAGATGCCTCTACAGGTCAACTTTTGTTTGCCGACTCCGGGAAAGGCGAATTTGAACGTAAAGCGCAAGAAGTATTGGGCTTGGGTACCAGAGCAGGTTATGATGAAACTTTAGGCCAAGAGGCTTTACGCTCAGCCATCACCAAGTTTATGGATAATCTGGTCCAATCTCTGCAGAATGTGGAGTGGACGGGCCGGATTGCTTCCATTAGTGGCAGCGATATATATATAAATGCTGGCCGCGACGTGGGACTAAAAGTCGGGGATATCCTGGTAGTGCATACGCTGGGCAAAGAAATTTATGATCCGCAAACTAAAGTCCTCTTGGGCCGTGAGGAAGGGCCCATGAAAGGGGAATTAGTCGTCACTGGTTATGTGGGGGACAAGCTTACGAAAGCGCGGGCGCGTGTGGGTGGCGGCTTTCAAGTAAATGATATTGTCAAAGTTAAGCAGTGAGGGGGATATGAAAAAGTTTATTGTGCTTTTGCTCCTTGGTGGTTTAATCGCGGGGTGTGGTTATCCTAAAGAGACTCTGCGCGGCGTGGGACATGAGGGATTCTTATTCATTGTGGCTAATCCTGATGATGCGGAAGTGTTTATTGATGGAGAAAGAGTAGGCTTGGCCTCCGATTTTGAAAGCAATCCAATCGAGCTAAGAAGCGGGACACATAAAGTAGAGATTCGGAAGCCAGGCTATCTCGCTGATGTACGCGATGTTTATGTAGGAAATCAGTCTCGCCATACCTTAAAGGTAAATCTAAGAAGAGCCCAGTAATTCTTCGAATTTAATAAGAAATGGCCATCGCAAAAAAGGGGGGCCTTTTTTTCATAATTTTCTTTATTGGTGCTTTAAATTTGCCTACGGCGAAAGCTCTCGGGCAAGGCCCCCCCTTAGAAAAAGAAGAAGCGCATTTTGCCAAAGTTACTTATCTCCATGGCCAAGCTGAAGTCCTATCTCCCCCACAAACAATCTGGCAACCCCTAAAGACAGGTAACCTTTTGTATCCCGAAGATGAAATTAAGACTTATGCCAAATCGCGCTTAGAAATACAATTTCCTGACCGCTCCGTCTTGAGATTTGATGAACACACCTACTTTAAACTAAAAAAAGTGTTATTTGATCCTTCGACCAGTTCCCGAGATATAAAAGTAGAGATGCTCTTAGGTAAGAGTTGGGCCAATGTGCGCAAGATTTTTGGGGCCAAGAAAAAATTCGAAATAGCGGCGGCCAACGCTGTGGCAGGTGTCCGGGATACTATCTGGCGAATGAATGTAGAAAAAAATAGAAGCACTTTAGTAAAAGTTTATGAAGGAGTGGTGCAGGTATACAATCCCTTTTTCCAACCCGAAGCTCGGCTAGGAAAAGAGCCATTTAAACCTTCCCAAGAGGTAGCCGGCCCGCAAGAAATTCCCGTCCCCTACCACGAAGTTTCCCGGGAAGAATGGGAAGAGATAGTTTTACAACAAATGATGCAGGTAATTATACCTCCTGTGGGCAAGCCTTCCAAGCCCAGCCGATTCAGTATCGAAGAAGATTTAAAGGAAGAATGGGTGCGCTGGAATAAAAAGCGCGATAGGGATTTGAGGAAGAAGGATAAATATAAATAATGTATAACTTGCCCAATTTTTTAAGCTTGGCCCGAATTATTCTCATCCCGATATTAATTATTTTATTGATTAATGGGGCATTTTTCTGGGGATTAATGGTCTTTATTATAGCTGCTTTAACTGATGCGGCAGATGGGATGCTCGCTCGACTTATGGGGCAGCGAACTGTGATTGGATCCTACTTAGATCCAATTGCGGATAAACTTCTGTCGGGTTCTTCTTTTATAAGCTTGGCCATCTTAGGGCTTATCCCGGGGTGGTTAACTGTGCTGGTAATCAGTAGAGATGTACTCATCCTGGGTGGACTTTTAATTTTATTTATCATAAGCCGAATACCCAAAATTAAGCCTACATTGGCGAGCAAGATGACTACTTTTTTTCAGCTACTGACCATTATCCTTGTTCTTTTTGGGCAGATAGGTCCACTTCCCGCTTTTTTGCCGAAAATGCTAATTTGGACTACTGGTGCTTTTACTATTTACTCAGGTCTGCAGTACATAAGAAAAGGAGTAAAAATTTTCAATCAAGAAACGCCCAATTAGAAGGTCATAAATTAGCTTTATAAAAATGTGGCAAAAAAAATATTTGCCCCAAGAAAAAGCAAATATTTTTTTATTAAACCACATAAAGAAAATATTAAAACATTAACATTTTGCTTGACAATTTTTAGAAGAAGATGTAAATATATATTAAATTTTATATACTTGTAGGCACGTAGCTCAGGGGGAGAGCGCTACCTTGACGCGGTAGAAGTCAGGGGTTCAAATCCCCTCGTGCCTACCACGGAATTATTTGAGGTAATTTGAAGATATAACTATTGCAAATGAAAAAGGCATCATTAGGTGGCGCGTGATGCCTTTTTCTTATTTTTATTTCCCCAATGGAAAAGATAGAAATAGTCTTCCCTGATGGTAAGATAAAAAAATATCCGCCCGGTGTATCATTTTTAGAGATCGTCAAGGAGAATTTTTCTGCTCAAGGTAATGATGCCATAGTATCCGTGAAACTAAATGGCCAGCTCTTTGATTTAACTGCTCCTCTGGTTCAAGGGGGGAAGGTAGAGTGGATCTTTTTATCCTCAAAAGAGGGCTTAGAGATCCTAAGGCATAGCACCGCGCACCTTATGGCCCATGCCGTAAAGATTTTGTTCCCCCAAGCCAAAATTACTATTGGCCCCGCGATTAAAGACGGCTTTTACTATGACTTTGACTATGACCCTGGTTTTTCGGTAGAGGATTTCCCTCTTATCGAAGCAAAAATGCATGAATTAATCAAAGAAGATATTCCCATTAAGCGCATAGAGATGCCGCGGGACGAGGCGCGCCAACTTTTTGCGGCCAAGGGGGAAGCCTATAAATTAGAGCTTCTCGATGAAATTGCCGATGATCAAGTTAGTCTTTATCAGCAAGGAGATTTTATTGATCTATGTCGCGGCCCCCATTTGCCTTCCACTGGGAAAATAAGAGCTTTTAAGCTTACCAGTGTGGCGGGAGCTTACTGGCACGGCGATGAGCGCAATAAAATGTTGCAGAGAATTTATGGTACCGCTTTTCCATCGGAAGAAGATTTAGAAAAATACTTGCTCCGCTTAGAAGAAGCCCGCCGCCGAGACCACCGTAAATTGGGAAGGGAATTAGACCTTTTTTCTATTAACGAGGAAGCTGGCGCCGGACTGGTAATATATCATCCTAAAGGAGCCCTCTTGCGGATGATCCTGGAAGACTTTGAGAAACGAGAACATCTCAAGCGGGGATATCAATTGGTCATCGGGCCGCAAATTTTAAAATTAGACATGTGGAAAAAGTCAGGCCATTTCGATCATTACCGCGATAAAATGTATTTTACTGAAGTGGAAGGACAAGTTTATGGGCTTAAACCTATGAACTGCTTAGCCCACATGCTCATCTATAAATCCCAGATTCGCAGCTACCGCGATTTACCTCTGCGCTACTTTGAAATGGGGACGGTTCATCGCCATGAAAAATCGGGGGAACTCCATGGGCTCTTGAGGGTGCGCGGTTTTACTCAGGATGATGCCCATATTCTCTGTACCCCGGAACAGCTTAACGAAGAGATTAAAGGGATTTTAAAACTGGTCCAGGATATGATGGCCATCTTTAATTTTCCTTATGAATTGGAGATCAGCACGCGTCCAGAGAAGGGCACTATCGGTTCAGATGAGGACTGGGAAAGGGCTACCCAAGCCCTGCGGCAAGCTCTGGACGAAACATCTTTGCCCTATAAAATAAATGAAGGAGAAGGAGCATTTTACGGACCCAAAATTGATGTCAAGCTTAAAGATGCTTTGGAACGCGAATGGCAGTGTGCTACTATTCAGTGTGATTTTGCCATGCCAGAAAGATTTGACCTTACTTACGTCGGCAAAGACGGCCAAAAGCACCGACCGGTAATGGTGCACCGCACCATTTTGGGGGCCATGGAGCGTTTTATCGGGGTCCTGGTTGAGCATTATGCTGGTGCTTTCCCCACCTGGCTTGCTCCTGTGCAAGTAATTATTCTCACGGTTACTGACCCGCAGATTCCTTATGCGGAAAAAGTATATGCGCGGCTAAAACAAGAAGGAATAAGGGTAGAGAAAGATATCAGAAATGAAAAATTAGGTTTAAAAATTCGGGAAGCGGAACTACAAAAGATTCCCTACATGTTAGTCTTAGGGGCCAAAGAGGTTCAACAGGAATTGGTGGCCCCGCGGGCGCGAAGTGGCAAAACCTTAAACCCGATGAAGATTGAGGAGTTCATCGAACTCCTAAAAAAAGAGAGCCAGGTGGGAGGTGGATTTTATAGCTAAAGAGACAGGCAAAGATGTTAATGTGAATTGGCAGATAAAAGCTCCGGAGGTGAGAGTCATTGGCCATGATGGGAAACAAATAGGGATTTTACCTTTGAAAGAGGCCATGAAATTAGCTGAGGAGCAGGGCTTAGATTTGGTAGAAGTTGCGCCACAAGCAACTCCACCAGTCTGCCGCATAATGAATTATGGCAAATATAAATATCAGCAGAGCAAAAAAATTCAGGAGGCCAAAAAGCACCAGACCGTTATCCAGGTCAAAGAAGTAAAATTAAGGCCCCGCACTGAAGAACACGATTTGCAATTCAAGCTACGCCATGCAAAGCGTTTCCTAAGTGAAGGAAATAAAGTTAAATTTTCCATGCTTTTTAGGGGGAGAGAGATTGCCCATCCAGAGATGGGGAAAGAGCTGTTAGATCGAATCATTGCCGAGTTAAAGGATTTAATGGTTATCGAGCAAGCGCCTCGCCTGGAAGGGCGGAATTTAGTAATGCTGCTCGCTCCCAAGACCTAATTTTTATAAACACATAGAGTATTATTTAAAAGATTTCCTCTGACGATAGGAAAGGAAAGATAAGCTTGTTTTCTCGACGAAGGATTAAATCTGCCTTCCCGGGTGGGAAAAAGAGCCGAGGAATTATCGAGGCAATGGCAATTCTTCCCAACAGCTTCTCATTATCAAAAAAATTTAGCCCAAAGGAGATTTTATGGCCAAAACCAAATTAAAGATAAAAACAAATCGCGGCGCTTATAAACGCTTCAAAGTTACGGGCACAGGAAAAATTAAACATCATAAAGCTTATGGTAGCCATCTTTTAACTAGTAAATCAAAGAAACGGAAACGTAATCTCCGCAAAGCAGCCTTAGTCGATAAACGAGATATAAAAAATGTGCGAAGACTTCTCCCCTATGCGGCTTAAGGATTGGGACAATTTAGAAAAGGAAGGAGTTAAGATAAATGCCCAGGGTAAAGAAAAGCGTCAAAAGTCGAAAAAGAAGGAAGAAAATTTTAGCCGAGGCCAAAGGCTATAGAGGAGCCAGAGGTCGCCTCTACCGTTTAGCCAAAGAGACTGTTGATCGGGCTAGAAAATTTGCTTATCGAGATCGCAAAGCTAAAAAGAGAACGTTTCGAGCATTATGGATAACGCGCCTAAACGCGGCGGCGCGAGCCCATAACCTTACTTATAGCCAATTAATCTCCGGCCTGAAAAAGGCTAAAGTGGAAATTGACCGCAAGGTCTTAGCCGAAATGGCTTATGCGGATCCCAGTGGATTCTCCAAATTAATTGAATTAGCCAAAGCGCAGGTGGCTTAAGTGAGTGGGCCTATGCAGGAACGTTTGCGGAAGATGGAAGAAGAGGCATTCCAGGAGTTAAAAAATTGTGCTGGCGAAGCTCAACTCCAAATGCTGCGCACCAAATATCTTGGGCGTAAGGGTCTCTTAACGCAGTTTCTAAGAGATTTGGGCAAAATTCCTGCAGAAGAAAGGCCTGGTTTAGGGCGTTTGGCCAATGAATTAAAGGCTAAATTAGAGTCGGCCATAGAAAAAGCCCTGGAAGAGGAAAAAGAACGTAAGAAAGCTGAAAAGTTACTCCGCGAAGAGATAGACATAAGTTTACCTGGTCGAAGACCTCCTTTGGGGAGTATGCACCTTTTAACTCAAGTTACTTACGATATTGTGTCTATCTTCGAGCGTTTAGGCTTCGAGGTCTCAGAAGGCCCAGAAGTTGAACTTGACTATTATAATTTTGAGGCCCTTAATTTTCCTAAAGACCACCCAGCGCGCGACATGCAAGACACTTTTTATTTTTCGCCGAATGTTGTTCTGCGCACGCATACATCGCCAGTGCAGGTGCGCACCATGGAAAAGAGAACCCCTCCTTTGCGCATTATTGCTCCCGGGAAGGTGTATCGGCATGACTCTGATCCTACCCACAGCCCTATGTTCCATCAGGTGGAAGGGTTCGTGGTGGATCGGCATATCTCTTTTGCTGATTTGAAAGGAACTTTAACATTTTTCGTACACCAATTTTATGGGCCCGAGGTGAAGATGCGCTTCCGCCCGAGTTTCTTTCCCTTCACTGAGCCTAGCGCGGAGGTGGATATTCAATGTGTTATCTGCCGTGGAGAGGGGTGCTCAGTTTGCAAAAAGAGTGGGTGGTTGGAAATTTTGGGATCAGGAATGATTGATCCCGAGGTATTCAGGTTTGTAGGTTATGATCCAGAGGTCTATACTGGCTTTGCCTTTGGCTTGGGTGTAGAAAGAATCGCCATGCTCCAGGTGGGCTTAGGCGATATTCGGGTATTTTTTGAAAACAATCTGCAGTTCCTGAAGCAGTTCTAATAATTTAAGCTAAAAATTTAGGGGAAAGAAGGATGAAGGTAAGCTACCAGTGGCTTAAAGAATTTGTCAAGATTCCCCTCTCTCCTTACGCGTTAGCTGACCTCTTAACCAATGCGGGATTAGAAGTAGAAAGTGTTGAGGAATACCGTCCAAATTTCCAGAGGGTAGTAGTGGGAGAGATAATTAATTTACAGTCTCATCCACGAAGCGAGCGTCTTTATTTATGCGATGTAACCGACGGACAGAAAACATATAAGATTATCTGCGGAGCTCCCAATACTCAAGCGCGTAAAAAAGTTGCTTTAGCTCTCCCCGGAGCAATTTTATCCACAGTAGGCACTATAAAACCAGTCGAGATTCAAGGCCTTCTTTCCGAAGGGATGCTTTGTTCGGAGATGGAGTTGGGCTTGAGCGAGGAGGGGGCTGGAATCATGATTTTAGAAGACCACCTTCCTCTAGGTTGGCCTTTAGAAAAAGCTTTAGATCTAAACGATTGGATTTTGGATATTAATGTCACGCCTAATCGCGCTGACTGCCTTTGTATCGTGGGAATTGCTCGCGAAGTGGCCGCCTTGATTAACCAGCCCTTAACCTTTCCTAAAGAAGATAAAGAGGAGATTGCGGAATCCTTTGAAGCTCAGACTTCAGTGGTTATTGAAAGGCCCGACCTTTGCCCTCGTTATGTAGCTAAACTTATTTTAGATGTACAAATCGCTCCCTCTCCATTTTGGATGCGTCGCCGACTAACGGCTTTGGGCGTCCGAGCCATAAATAATATAGTAGATGTCACTAATTATGTAATGTTGGAATTAGGCCAACCCCTCCATGCTTTTGATTTTGATCTATTAGAAGAAAAACGCATTGTCGTGCGCACCGCCAACCCGGGTGAAAGATTTTGTACTTTGGATGGGATAGAAAGAATAATGCCCCCCGAAGCGCTTATGATCTGTGACGGACGCAAACCCGTAGCTTTGGCTGGGATTATGGGTGGGTTGAACTCCGAAGTGCGACCAGAAACGCGAAATATTCTTTTAGAGAGTGCCTATTTCGATCCCATGGGCATCAGACGTACAGCAAAGAAGATTGGTTTAAATACCGAAGCCTCCCTTAGATTTGAAAGAGGGATTGACCCTAATGGCTCGCTAAAGGCCGCCGAACGAGCTGCTTTTTTAATGGCCAAGTTAGCTGGGGGGAGAGTAGTTAAAGAAGCCGTAGATAATTACCCTAAGAGAATTGAAGCGCGCAAAATATTATTGCGGGTCGATCGAGTTAACCAGATCTTGGGCACTTCTTTATCGGCCAGAGAGATAGGCCAGTACCTTGAGAACTTAACCTTAAAAGTAGAGACCACCGCTTCCGACAAGTTTGAGGTAACAGTACCCACTTTTCGGGTAGACTTAGAAAGGGAAATCGATCTAATAGAGGAAGTTGCTCGTCTCCATGGTTATCACCAGATTCCGGTAACTTTACCCTTGGGAAGAGTAGGGCCGGAGAGAAAAACAAAAAAGGAAAAAGTAGCCTACAAAGCGCGAGCAATTTTAACGGCCTGCGGCTTTTTTGAAACGATCAATTATAGCTTTTTATCCCCCCAGATTTTAAAGAAGTTGAATTTAGGGCCCGCAGATCCCCGGAGTAACCTTTTAATGATAAAAAATCCCTTAAGCGAAGACCAGGCCGCTATGCGCACTACTCTTATTCCGGGAATTTTGCAAACGGCTCGTCATAATTTTAATCGCCAGAATTTTAATTTAAGATTATTTGAATTGGGGCGTGTTTTCTGGGCGCGCAAAGAAGAGGAGCTTCCTGAAGAAGTTGAAATGCTGGCCGGAATTATCTCCGGATTGCGGGAGGAAGAAACCTGGGATAAGAAAGGGGTAGAGTGTGATTTTTACGACCTCAAAGGCGCCCTGGAGCTTCTGCTTGATGGATTGGGAATTGCCGAATATAATTTTGGGCCGGGTGCTGACGAGCCATTTTTGCATCCTAAAAAATCCGCTAAGATAATGGCCAAAGAAAATTTATTAGGGACCATGGGGGAATTGCACCCTGATCTGAAAGAAGTATTTGATCTCGCTCAACAGGTCTTCATCTTTGAGATGAATTTTTCCCTTTTACAAGAATTGGCCGAGGAGAAGAGATTATTTCGCCCCTTGCCCCGGTATCCGGCGGTAGTTAGAGATCTTTCTTTCATGGTGGATGACCAAATTTTAGCCGGTGATCTGAGACAGACAATCTGGGAGGGTGGTCAAGGGCTGGTTAAGGAGGTCAAGCTTTTCGATCTATATCGCGGAAAGCCAGTACCGCCAGGGAAAAAGAGTTTAGCTTTCCGAATTAAATATCAGCATAACGAAAGGACCCTTACTGATGAAGAAGTAAATGATCTTCATCAAAAAATTATTGCCTTGCTCAAAGAAAAGTATGCCGGGGAACTCCGCTGAATATTATTCGAAAAGAGCTCAGCTAAACGAGGAGAAATCGAAGGAGGCATTTTAAGAGTTAAAATTATATCAAATTAAAGAACCATTTTTATAAAAAGGGAAAGGAGGGAAAATTTATGACGAAAGCAGACCTGGTCGAAACAATTTATGAGAAAATCGGTTTTTCCCGCAAAGAGTCAGCCGAAATAGTAGATTTAGTTTTTGATTTAATGAAAGAAACTTTGGAAAGTGGCGAAAAGATAAAAATCTCTGGTTTTGGAAATTTTTTAGTGCGGCAGAAGCGTTCGCGCAAAGGGAGAAATCCTCAAACAGGAGAGGAGATTGAAATTTCGGCCCGGAGGGTTTTAACCTTTAAGCCCAGTCAAGTTTTAAGAAAGGCCTTAAATCCTCCTGGGGAAAAAACTTAAAAAAGGCAAAGGGCTGAGCTTGGAATTAACCAGGGATGAACCAGGGATGAACCAGGGATGAACCTGGGATGAACCTGGGATGAATGTGTTTAATGGCTAAGAAGATAACAAAACGAAAGCCTCAACCCATCCCGGAAAAGCTTTATTATAAAATTGGGGAAGTGAGTCAAATAACAGGAGTAGAACCCTATGTGTTGCGCTATTGGGAATCGGAGTTTAAGATCATCAATCCTGGACGGACCAATTCCAAACAACGTCTTTATCGGCGAAAAGATCTAGAATTGATCTTAGAGATTAAGAGACTTCTTTATGAAGAAAAATTTACAATTGCCGGCGCTAAAAAGAAATTGCAGAAAATGAGGGCGGAACAAGAAAAACAGTTAGCTCTTAAATTTCCCGATAAAAAATATCACGAGGCCCTTTTGCGAGTGCGCCAAGATTTAGAAGAGTTGCGTAAGTTATTAAGCTGAAAAGGAAGTGGGAATTTCTTTATTTTGAGAAGGAGTTGACATTTTTTCATAAAAATAGTAT
>FWPV01001009.1_pt1 | contig 14653 bp, 12 predicted proteins | sample 2228371 | NCBI WGS metagenome assembly FWPV01 (sample SAMEA103939776, study PRJEB20133) | metagenome
TCGGGATTACGCCCTTTTTGCTGCAGCCGACAAGATCAGGGAGAAGAAGAAAGTTAAAAGATTGAACTTGCCTAAGATCAAAGAAATCTTAGACGCCAAAAAGAAGTAACCTTTAAATGACGAAAAAAACCTTGATCTGTTCAGTAAAGAGGCTTTATTAATTTAATACAATTCCTTTTAGGGCCTGTATATCAAACGGAAAAGTGAGGGTTTTTTCTTAAGAGGGGCCATAAAAGAAGGGGGAAGATTCCAACATTAACACCTTTTAGAACATTCTTGAAAAGGAGGGGAAAAAAATGGGAGAAAAAAAACAGGAGAAGTTTAAATTATGGGATGAATTGCCAGGATATGACCTGATAGAAGAGTTAGATTTTCCTCTATTTCCTTCCTGGTTTCTTGCAGGTACACACAGCATTCCACCCTGGACCCCTTTATTTGGATACCATTTTATTCGATTTTGTAGTCATGGAACCAAATTTGCTGCTAATAAACTGAACATCCCTACCTGTAAGGGGTGGGAACAGAGGTACAGGGATGGAGGGCTCTATAATGCTTTTATTATTGTCCGGAATGAGAAGGAGATTGCTGAACGGAGGGTCCAATTTCAGCAAACCCTACCCTACTGGCTCGAGAACTTTGATAAGGAATGGGAAGGTTACAAAAAGGAATTGGTGGGAATCTATGCAAAACTAAGGGAGCTTGATGTCCATCAGGCCTCCAACCACACACTCCATCATCACAACTATGAGATGATGTTGGCGAGCAAAAGGATGTGGGAGATTCACCATATTGGAATGTACGTCACTTTTAGTGCATGGGTGTTGCTTGAAGATATATGCAGGGAACGGTTTCAAATAAAAGACCAAGACCCTGAATTTCAAGATATGGTGAGGGGATTTGATAACAAACTTTATGAGATGGAAAAAGAACTATGGGCATTGGGACAACTCGCCATAGAGATGAAAATAGACTCGACATTTAAAGAGCATGAGGGAGAGAAAATAAAAGAAAAGTTATATGAATCGGATAAAGGCAGAGATTGGTATAAAAGATTTACGGAATATCTTGAAACGGATGAAGTCGGTGGATGGAGGATGAGGAGGGCCCACGATCTCAATGAACCTTACTGGTTGGAAGATCATGCCACCCCCCTTGGCGTTGTGAAAAACTATATCCTCAAGGGGGCTGAGTACAATTTGGACAAAATACGAAAAGACCTTACAAAAAAAAGAGAGTCTACCATCAACTTCTTCCTGCAGAAGGTTCCTGAATCAGAAAGGACTTTCTTTGAGACGTTGATTCGGCTCGCTGGTAAAGCCAGTGCTTACAGCGAGGAGCATGACCTTTATTGTGAACTGATGCTTCATGCCCATTTAAGGCGTGGATATCTTGCCATTGGGAAAAGATTGGCTGAGAAAGGAACCATCGATCAACCGGAGGATGTCTTTATGCTCAATCCCGATGAGATTGATCGAGTGATGATGGTTCCTGAAGCCCATGATCTGAGATATATTTCTCGTAGACGACGTGCTGCATGGGAAGAATGGCAAACGAGACCCAATCCTCCACTGATTACGGCCCGTTCCGGTTTCGAAGAGGCTGTCGTGCAAGACATGCTCCCATCCAAAGATGCAATTGCCATGAAGGTGGTAGTAGGAGAAATGCCCTCGCCAAAACCTGATCTTAAAGCGGATCTTTTTGGGATATGTGGAAGTGCGGGTGAGTCAGTGGGAAAGGCAAGAATTATATATAAATATCAGGATTTAAGAGAAGTCCAACCTGGGGAGATTATTGTATGTCCCGCAGTCAACCCAACCTGGACATTGGTATTCGAATACATTAATGGAGTGATCTGCGAAAGCGGTGGAACGCTATCCCATGCGGCTATCATATCCCGTGAATATGGGATCCCTGCTATTATCAATGCCTTTCATGCTACTGAAAAAATTAGGACAGGTCAGCGCGTAAGAGTAGATGCAACTCATGGGGCGGTTTATATCTTGGATTAGGATTCTGTTCCGACCCTTATGAAAGGAGAGGGCTATGTTTCAAAGAAACGTAGTAGGATTAAAGGAAGCCCAATTAGCCATTCAAGCTATATTTGAAGCGGCCTCTAAAAATCCTGAACAACCAATCTCAGTGGCGATTGTGGATGCCCATGGTGAATTAATCTGTGCTATTAGAATGGATGGGGCAATCCCCATGTATAATTACATGGCCCTAAAAAAGGCCAAGACAAGTGCATTGTTGGGGATGGATACTCGCACCTGGGGAGAATTTTTACAAAAAAGGGGTTATACCACCCATGATTTCTTCCCGGACGCCACTGGTGTCCCTGGAGGAGTGGCCATTATAAGGCCTGATGAAATCACGATGAATAAAAGGCCTGGAGAGGTGGAGGCCTTTGGTGGAATCGGGGTGAGTGGAAGAAGCGGTAAAGAGGATGAAGAATTTGCTAAAATTGGCTTGACTGCCTTGCAAAAGGCTATTTGGGGTTAAGGGCTATTCCCCTCTTTAAGGATAAAGACCATTAAGGAGAAACCGGCGCATGCAATACCAAATGTGCAGACCTACCCAAAAGTATTTGAACCTCTTCATATCTGAAGAAGAAATGGCGATGCTTGAAAGCATTGTGAAGTTTGTAGAAAAAGAGGTGTTTCCGAAGAGACTGGACTTGGAAGGTGGGTGGCATCGGGATGAAACACTTGCTGTTGAGACATTGGATGATCTTTACGCCAAATTAGTAAGCTTTGGATATCAAAAAATTGGGGTCCCTAAAAAATATGGGGGGCTTGAAATTTCAACTCCCCTCCGGATGGCATTAAATGAGGAATTATCTAGGGGTGATGTCGGGTTTGCATTCCATGCAGCAAAACCCCATTCTGTGGTAGGACCATTTTGGGTTACAGGGAACCTTAAAAAAGCCCAGGAATATAGTGAAAAGTTGATTTCGAATGATTGTTGGACCGCTGCGCTTGCGATTTCAGAGCCTCAAGGGGGCGTAAATATCGAAGATCCTGCCCTTCATGGAAGGACGATTAGAACCAAGGCTGTGCGAAAAGGGGATGAATGGATCCTGAACGGCCACAAGATCTGGGTTGGACCCGCAGGCCCTTACCAAATCTTCCAAAGAAAGAAATTAAAAGGACACCTCGGATACAGCGTGATCGCAACCACAGACCCCTCGGCAGGAGAAGAAGGAATAGCGGTCTTTCATGTACCTGCAGATTCCCCTGGCCTTACGTTTTCAAATCCTGTCGAAAAAATGGGAATGTGTTTTACGGATCGAAACTGTGAGGTATGGCTCGAAAATGTAAGAGTACCTGATGAGTTGAGAACAGGCGGGGTGGAGGTAATGCGTTCTCGAATTACGACAGGGAGGCTTTCTCTTGCTGCAAGGTGTGTCGGAGTAGCTCAGGCTGGTTTTGAAATTGCCCTTGAATTTATGAAGGAGAGGGAGATCGCAGGGAAACCGGTTCGAGAGCATTCTCTCTTTGCGGCTAAATTAGGTGAGATTGCTGCGGAAATTGAAGCTTGTAGAGCAAACTATCTTTATGTGGCAAAAATGTTAGATGAGCCTGAAAGGTATGGCCCTAAATGGTCTGACCGGATGGTTGGCTATGCTTCTGCAGCAAGGTTTATGGCCGGGAAGATGGTTCTCAAATCCCTCAGCGAGATCATTGAATTGATGGGGGCATATGGTTATTGCTTCGAATATCTGATAGAAAAGTATTACCGGGACGTAAAGATCGTTGTTCAAGGGTTGGGGGGACCTCAAAGAGATGCCTTAGATTCTATTCGACGCTACTATTTGTTCGACTGGCAGACACCCTAAACCCTCTGGCCTGGGCTCTATCCAATTATTAAAGGATTATGATTCAAAAAACTGATGTCCTAATTATTGGAGCGGGAATTACAGGGACTACCATAGCCCGTGAGCTCTCAAAATATGAGGTGAAGGTAACCCTCGTTGAGAAAGAACCGGATGTCGGATGGGGACAGAGTAAGGCAAGTTTTGGTATCTGTCATCCAGGAGCCCGTTGGCCTCATGGGAGCCTTGCTCAAAGGATGATCTATGAAAGTCACCAGGGGTGGGACCAACTCATTGATGAGCTTGAAATTGAATTTCAAAGAATTGGGGAGTTGGTTTTAGCCTTCAACGAAGAAGAAATTCAACACCTCCAACTTTTAAAGGCTCAGGGGGAAAAGAATGGGGTCCAAGGGCTTGAACTTCTTAGTCAACAAGAAACCCTACGGCTCGAACCTTCTGTCAACCCCAACATTCAAGCCTCTCTCTACCTGAACCCCAACATTCAAGCCTCTCTCTACCTGCCTCGGGCAGGCGTCTTTAATCCATTTGAATTGGTGATAGCCTTTTATGAAAATGCTAAGACCAATGGGATCGACACCTCCTTTGAGACGAAGGTTATCGAAATATCCCCTGACCCAAAAGGGTTCATCGTTAGCACCAATCGAGGAGACTTCCATACAAAATATGTGGTGAACGCTGCAGGCCTTTTTGCACAGGCCATTGCCCAGATGATAGACGATCATAGTTTTAGCATCTCTTATGAGACAAAAAGCACTTGCATCATCCTTGATAAATCCATATCAGAAAAGGTCAAACATATTGTGACGGGGATAGCGGACTTAAAAATATTCCACCGTTTTAAGACGGTAATGCCCACCTATCATCAAAACTTATTAATCTATACACCCCTCCCCGAGCCCTCCAGAGGGATTGAGGATAGGGCTTTAGAAAAGCAGGCCCTTGATTTGACTTTGCAGGATGCCAAGCTTCTTGTTCCTGACATCGATTTCAAGACTCATATGATTACTGCTTTCTCTGGATTAACCGCTCGAAATAACCGGGGCGATTTCATAATGGAAGCATCCAAAAAACATCCTAAGTTTATCCATGTCGCCCTCCCCCCTCCTGGAATCACCTGTGCCCCTGCTGTAGGGAAAAGGGTGGTGGAGATTCTTAAAAATTTGGGTTTAGTGCTACTTGAAAAATCGGAGTTTAATCCTAATCGGAGGAGGATAAAAAGGATAACCAATTGTTCGAATAGTGAACTTCGAGATCTTGTAAACCAAGACCCTGGATATGGCCATGTGATTTGTCGTTGTGAGACTGTGACGGAAGGGGAGATCGTTGAGGCGATTCGTAGGGGAGCAACGACTGTAGATGGGGTTAAATATAGAACCAGGGCTGGAATGGGACGATGCCAGGGGGGATTCTGCACTCCCCGTGTGGTGAGAATATTAGCGAGAGAAATCGGATTACCCGAGGAGAGGATAACGAAGAAGGGTTGGGGGTCTCGACTCCTCCTCTATAAGTCAAAAGAGTTACTTGGGGCCCAACCATGAGACTTCCGGATATGGATCTGTCTTTGACCGCTCCAGGGCCTGCCGAAAGGACAGCAAACCTCAGACCGAAGGAGGAGTGAAGGATGAAAAGAGAGGATTTTACAGTTGGACCTAAAGAGAAACTGATGGACGCCATAAAGTCTGGTAAGACCGAAGAGACACTCCAGTATGCCAATGAATTATATGAGATGTTTCGTGGCATGCATGATGGATTTGTGAATACGATCAGTTTGCTCCATGGAAAATTGGCGGAGGCGAAGGGAGAGGAGTGGCTGGAAAATTTCACCCGAGAAAGATTATCCCGATGGCGCTCTATTTTTGAAACCTGGAAGAACCTATCGACTGAGGAACGTGTCAAGGCAATTTGCGATATCCATCAACCCATGTATAGCGAATTTCATGTTGAGGAAGATAATGAAAAGTTTGTTGTGGTCATCACCGCTTGTAACAACGGTGGCAGGCTGATAAGGGATGGGATTGCAAAAAAACAGAACGCCCTTACAAAAAAGCCCTATCCCTGGTGTTTTAACCGGGAAGGGGTCCCCTATTACTGTATTCATGCGGCCATCTGGAACGAAATGTTTAAAGAATTAGGGTTAAATATTGAGGTCCAATGGGGAAGACAATACGATGACCAAGGCAAACCAATAGATGAACCCTGTCAATACCTCATCTATAAAAAATGAGGAAATAAGGGACCGTAATAAGAGCCATGTTAACTGACACGCAACGGATGGAAATGCTTTGGAATCGTGAGAAACCGGACCGAGTTCCCCTTATGTTCATGGCCATTGGATTTTCGGGATTAAATGTGGGGTACACGATCAGTGACATGTATACCGACCCCAAAAAGAGGATTGATTCAAAGCGCTGGACTTCCGAGCAGTACGGATGGTATCCCACGCAGACGGTCAGTTTCTCTGGAACCACCTTCCCTGCAGAGGAGTTTGGGGGACAAATCAAACCCCCCAGCAGTGAGTATTCTCAAGCGCCCATGGTCGTCCGTTATGCGGTGGAGAAGGAAGAGGATATCTACAGATTGAAGACCCCTGATCACCTCGAAAAAGTCGGGGCGATTCCCAAAATGTTAGAGGGGGTTTCCTACGCCCTGAAGTTTGAGGGGTTAATTGTTGCCCCAAATTGCTTTGGGCCGATGGACAGTGCAGGTTCGGTCATAGGAATAGAGAGGACATGCAGGTGGATGATTAAGAAACCTGAATTGGTCCACCACGCTTTTCGAATATTCACCGATTTTAAGATTGCCCTGGCCAAACTCTATGCCGATACGTTTGGTACGGAAAGACTCACGCCATTGGTAGGAGGCCCTTCCCATTCCAATCAGATTATCTCCCCCAAACAATTTGAACAGTTCTGCCTGCCTTATATTAAAGAACTTCATGATTCGCTCAGAGGAATGGGATACAAACATTTCTTTTTTCATTGCTGTGGGGAGCAGAACCTTAACCTTCCATTCTGGGCAAACTGTGACATGGGGGATCCGGGGATCATCAGTGTCGGTCACGAAGTTGACCTTCAACGGGTAGCAGAGTACTTTCCTAAGGATATTGCTTTTGGAAATCTTGAACCTGCTCTCATTCAAGTGGCCTCGCCGGAGAAGGTCTATGAAGCCTCAAAAGAGATTATCCTGAAAGGAAAAAAAATTCCAGGGGGGTTTATTTTCTCAGCAGGGTGTGAACTTCCACCCAAGGCCCCTCCTTACAACGTTTGGATGATGACCAAAGCGGTGAATGACTTCGGTTGGTATAATCATTGATGAAAAAGATAGCCATGTTGGCAACCTTAGGTGTAAAGGGCGAAGAGGCAGAGGGCTTAAAGGAACTTAAACGAAACTTCAAGCCTGAAATTGAGGTGGAGGAAGTGGATGCCAATACTGATGATCCTTCCTTCGCTCAAGCCGTGATCCAATCCTTTGAAGAAGTGATGGAGATGAAAAAAGGGAGGTCCAAACATGAGATACTGGAACCCATATCTTGAAACTCTTCCTGAGGAAGAATTAAATCGAATTGAACTCTCCTATTTTAAAACCATCCTCTCTTATGCAAAGAGCAATTCCAAACTCTATCAAGATAAATTAAAAGGGATTGAACCCAATGGGATCGCCTCGATGGAGGATCTCAAAAGGATCCCCCTCACGGAAAAAGAGGAGATGAGAAGATATCAGGAGATGGATCCCTTTCCTTACGGAGGCCTTCTGGGACGGAAGATAGAGGAGGTGACTACGTTTCGGCAGACCAGCGGAACAACAGGGAAACCAATCTATGTGCCTGAAACCTATGAAAGCTGGCAATGGAGGATTGAGGCGTGGTGTCACATCCTTTACATGGCAGGGTTTAGACCCCACCATCGAGTCTTTCTCCCCTTTGTCTATAACGTCTATGTGGCCTTTTGGGAAGGCCATTATGCCTCTGAAAAGGTTGGCTGTGAACTCGTTCCAGGAGGTGGACTCGATACCAGGGGAAGGATCCACAAGATCCTCGAAGTTAAAGCCAATGCGATGATGAACACCCCTACCTACGGCCTCCACATTGCCGAAGAGGCAAAGGCCATGGGGATCGATCCTGCCTCTCTGGGAATTGAAAGGATGCTATGTGCAGGAGAACCCATGCCCTCTTCCACCCGAAAAAGGCTTGAAGAACTTTTTGGTTGCCATGTCTTTGACCATATCGGAGGAACAGAACCCTGTGCATGGGCTGGAATGTGTGAGACCAAAGAAGGGATGCATATCATCGAACCTTTCTTTCTCGTAGAGATCCTGGATCGTGAAACCCTTAGCCGTGAGGTAGCGGAAGGGGAGATTGGAGTGGCGGTCGTCACTCCCCTTGGCCGCAGGTCTTTCCCTTTGATTCGCTTCAATACCAAAGACCTTGTGATCAAGGGGAAAAGGTCCTGTCCCTGTGGCAGGACATCCAAAAAGATCAAAGAGGTAGTGGGAAGAATGGACGATCTTAGAAAGATTCGGGGGGTTCTCTTCTCTCCAAAGACAGTGGAGGAAGTGCTCCGAAAGGACTTCCAGGAGATCGAGGAGTTTGAGATCATTGTAGAAAGAAGAGGTCTAATGGATGTCGTTACCCTCAGGGCTGAACCAAACCCCAACCTCACCGTGAGCGCCATTGAGCAGACAAAAACACGGCTTCAGGAGGCTTTAAAGATTGCAACCAATCTGACGTTCAATGTCATCATGGAACCACCCGGATCGCTTCCACGATATATGCTTAAAGCAAAAAGATTTAAAGACTTAAGGGAAGGGGATAAAAATGAATGAACAGATTCGACAGGAGATTGAGAGGATTGAGGAAAGTGCCACAAGGATTCAGGCCCTTGCCAGGGATAACCCTGCAATCCTAAAAAATGCAGAGATCATTCTTGCTTTCGCTTATATCCTTAAATTTATCACTCCGAAAGTGCTGGAATAGAAAACCCACTCTATTGAGCCCAGTCGATGGGGGATAAAGTTTTTGTGAGGAAGGAGAGGAAAGGGGGTGGTTGAGATGAAGGGATAAGATGGGTGGTAGAAATAAATCTAATTCTTGACTGAAGAAAGGAGGAGGGAAATGGAAGAAAAAATGGTTGAAAAGGAGAAGTTATGGGATTCAGTCCCTGGGTTTGATTTTGATAAAGAGGCTGACCTAAAGGACATAAGTTCGTGGTTTTTCGATGGAACCCACTCTGTTCCGCTATTAACTCCAATGTATAGTTGGTTCTGGAATCGACACTGTAGTTATGGGTCTCAATATGCGGCAGAGATCCTCAGCATGCCCAGATATAAAGGGTTTGCGATGAGAGATAATGATGGGGCGAATTATGTTGGCATGCGAATCATCAAAGATGAGGAGGAGATCAAGAGGCGAACAGAAGGGTTTAAGAAAGCCTTAGTCCCATGGATAGAGGATTTCGATGGAATCTGGGAATCCCAAATTAAAGAGTTGGTGACCCTCTACGATAAGCTCAAATCTGTGGATTTGGACAAGGCTTCCAGTATCGATACGATGCATTTCCTATGGGATATGATTAGCGTCAATCGAAGGATGTGGGAAATCCATTTCCAGGGGATGGCCGTTTCCTATGCCGCATTTCTACTGCTTGAAGACATGGTGAAACCTTATGGGTTAACCTGTGAGAGCCCTGAATTCCAAAATATGTTCAGGGGCTTCGATAACAGGGTATTTCAGGTGGACAAGAAACTATGGAGGTTAGGCAAGGAGGCTATTGAAAGGAAACTGGATGATATCATCCTCAACACCCCCGTGGACCAGGTGATCAAGAAACTTGAGGAGAGTAAGGGGGGAAAGGAATGGCTCAAAAGTCTACACGATGTCCTCGAGGTGGATGGCTGGAGGATGGTCCGAATGATGGACTTCAACGAGCCCTACTGGCTTGAGGACCCGAGCACGGTGATCTCACCCATCAGGGCCTTTATTAAGAAAGGGGGAGATTATGATCTGGATGAGGTAAGACTTAAATTGGCTAAGGAAAGGGAAAAAGCAATAGCCAACTTACTGGAAAAGGCACCTAAGGAGGATAAGCCATGGTTTGAGGCCCTCATTAAGTTAGGGGGGAAGGCTGGTTCCTACAGTGAGGAGCATGACCTCTACTGCGAATTATATTGCCATGCGGTAATGCGATGGGGTTTTCTGGGTATAGGGAAACGATTAGCAAAGGCTGGGACCATTGATCAACCAGATGATATCTTTTTCCTTAACCCTGATGAAGTAGAGAGAGTACTGATGGGGCCTGAATTCCATAAACTCCAGTATATAGCCAATCGGCGCCGGGCAAGGTGGAAATACTTAAATGACAATTGGTTCCAAGTGAAAGATAAGACTCACCCCCCAGCCTTTACAACCCGAGCAAGTATTGAAGAAGCCGTAGGAATGGATCTTCTACCGTCAGCGGATCCAATTATTATTAAGATCGTGGTTGGAGAATTGCCCCGGGTGAGACCGGAACTGAAGGCTGATCTTTATGGAGTCTGTGGGGCTCCTGGGGTGGCTGAAGGAGTAGCTCGGGTCATCATGACTTATGGGGAGTTGGATAACGTTCAGAAGGGTGACATTCTGGTTTGTCCTGGAACCAATCCCGCATGGACCCCGGTTTTTGGTCTGGTTAAGGCAGTGGTTTCCGATAGAGGAGGAACCCTCAGCCATACAGCGATTGTGGGTCGAGAGTATGGACTGCCTACCTTAGTCAATACCTTTACCGGGACCTCCACAATCAAAACAGGCCAGAGGGTAAGGGTGGATGCAACCGAAGGAGCGCTCTACATCCTGGATAAATGAGGAGCATCTCTTCATTAGCTCTTTCACTTTGAAAGAGAACCAAATTGGTATGGACGCTTGTGGGGTGGACGTGTTTAAGTTGGTCTCCCATGATGGATGGCCCATCTTTCCTTGCGGGGAGAGAGACGATCCTGGGAAACTTCCTTAAACCCGCTTGGTGGGATTAGCCTTGTTCCATTAAGACTTTTCAAAGGCTAAACTTCCTTCGAGGAGACCCCTTTCGAACCATTAGATTCCGAGATTGATTCACTCGGACCCGATCAGAAAGGAGGTAGTCCAATGGAAGACTTAGGACCAAAAGCAAAATGGACCATCACTCAACCTTGGAGGGGGATATTTGGGTTAATTGTAACCATTCTTTATGTATTGGTGATCACATCTATATTTGACGCCCAATACTTTTTAAGTTTTTACTCACTTCTGATTATGGCCATGGTTCCCATTTTGGTGGTAACGAGTTTAGGTTGGAGAGGACAATATCCTCCCACCAATGGAATTCCACAACCCTGGAAGGGATTTTTCCTTACGGGTCTTGTGATCCTCTTGGGGACCTTAGTCTGTATGGGGGCCAAGTCATTTTTGGGTGGAGGGGCGGCTACTCCCTTTATTATCATCTATTGCATCTCCACTGTGCTGACGACCTTCTTTCTTGTAGTGGCATTCGGAATGTGGCCATTTGAAAAACTTTCCTTCAGCGTAAAGGGCTGGTTGACCATGATCCTCGCTTTCGTGTTAATGTGGTTTCTACTCAAGTTATACGACTTCACCTTTCTCAACTTTCCAGCAGGTGTTATTCCTTCACCTGTAAAACCAGTCCCGTTTTATGCACCAGGAGGTCCGTTTGCAGCATTTGCCGATTACGCACCCCATGGACCTTTTAGATGGGAGTGTGCCCTCACCTTCTACTTTTGGATGTTGGTATTTCTTTTCGTGTTTATCAATCTTGGCATGTGGCCATTTACCAAATTCCCAAAACTGATGAAGCAGCCCTTGTTTGGCATTGTCTTCACCATTGTCTGTTTCATCCTCGCCTGGATTGCTTATACCATTGCAGTAAACGGGCTGAATGTCGAACCTTTAAATTTCCTGCTCGTTGGGGTCTGCTGGTGTTTTGGAATCCTGTTGATTATGACCATGCTCCAGATGTGGCCAGGCCGTCTTTTAAAACAACCTGCTTGGGGATTGGTCAATATCCTGTTAGCCATCGTATTTGGGATCCTCGCCTACTCCCCCTATAAGGCCTTTGCCCTCTGGAATTTCGGGAAGGAGGCCATGGCTTACCCCAACGGCATTTTCATCCTGGCCAATATGATGCTTGGCATCACCTTCCCAGCCTGGGTAGCCTATTCAGATTTTTGGGATTTCTGGCCACTCCCCCCAACTCCTCCTCCACCTGAATCGAAATAGGTCAGAAAGGGAGGCTCCTCCCTAAGGGGGGGCCTCCCTTTAGAGTGGGGTAAAAGGGGAAATTAAATAGGATTAAAAATCTATGAGAAAGGAGTATCGATAATGGCGGATCGAAGTTATGATGCAATCGTTGTCGGTGGGGGTCACCATGGTTTGATCATCGCCTGTTATCTCCAAAAGGCTGGATTGAAGACAGCCATCTTTGAGCGGGCATCAAAGTTAGGGGGTGGAGCAACAAGCCAAATCGGACCTGTCCCCGGGTTTCTTCTCAATGACTGCGCCCAATGGACCCGTTTCTATGGTCACCCTGCTTACAACGATTTCAACCTCCGAGAAAAAGGATTGGAATATATCTTTCCAGAAGAAAACGAGGCTATGGTTTTCGACAACGATACCTGTCTGATCGGTTACTCTGCCCAGAGGGTGGTTGATCCTTTAACTGGAAAGACAGAAGTATCTCACGAGAATCTTCAAAAGACCCTCGATGGAATTAGACGGTTCTCACAGAGAGATGCAGACACGGCTGAGGAACTCTTCCGTAGGTATATGAAGAAATGGAAATCCGCAATGGGAAAATACCGATTCTCTCCGCCTACCCCATGGGGGGAGAAGAACGAACTGGAAAAACTCTGTGACGATCCAAAGGATGGCATTGACCCTATCTATCAGTTTATGACCACCCAGCAGTTGGCCTATGATCTCTTCGAAAGCGAAGAGTTGCGGACCCTATTTATCCGGGCGGCCATGACCTCCTTTGGAGGAGCCCCCCATGACGTGATTGGACTCCATGGCTTTATCCATGCCATCGGGTTGGTCCTTTCCTGGGAACCCGCAGCCATCGCCCGAGGAGGAAGTCAGTCGATCACTAATGCATTGCAGAAGGCCTTCACCGAGATGGGAGGAGAATTCTTTGTGAATAGTGAAGTGGTCAAACTCCTCCTCGATCAAGGAAAGGCAAAAGGGATTCGTCTTAGAAATGGGGTCGAGGTAGAGGCCAAGGGTCTGGTGGTAAGCAACCTCAGTGCCCTTCAGTCCATTCAACTCATTGGAGAAGAGAATCTCGATGACAAGATCGTCAGACGGGTTAAAAACATCCGTTACGACAGACACAATGTAATATGGGCAGTGGTAGCGGTCCACGAACTTCCTCGATATAAAGCAGCCTCTTTTAACCCTGATTGTGGTCCCCAGCCCAGACTCTATATGGGGCCCAGAAACGCTGACTACATGGCCAATCAATACCTTTCAGAGATATTCGTCAAAGGGATCGCCAATCGCCTCTTTATGTTCGTAGGTCCGGATAGCATTTGGGATCCCTCAAGGGCCCCCAAGGACAAACATATCATTGGAGTGGAGGAATTTTCTGCACCCAAGAGATTCTTTTCTGCCAGTCGATGGCAAGAGTTGAGGAATGAGTTTGAGAATGCCATTATTCGGGAATGGCAGATCTATGCCCCCAATATGACCCGAGACAATGTGATTGCCTGTCGGGTGGTCACCCCTTATGATATCGAACTTCGCCATCCGAACATGCATGAGGGCTCGATTGCCTGTGGGGATATGATCATCTCTCAGATGGATCGTTTCCGTCCCACCCCAGAACTCTCCAATTACCGAACCCCGATCAAAAATTTTTACCTCTGCTCCTCTGCTAACCATAATGGTGTGGGAACAGGAAGAGGATGTTCCTACAACTGTTACCAGATCATCCGAGGAGACTTTGCCTTAAAGAATTAAAGGAGGGGAGAGATGGGTTCTGAAAAATTGATATTCTGGTTTGAGGAATTAGGAAAAGAACATAATGATTTGGTTGGAAAGAAGTGTGCAAACTTAGGGGTGATGTGTCAGATGGGACTACCCGTCCCCCCAGGCTTTGCTATCTCCATCGAGATGTATAAAAGATTCGTCGAGGAAACAGGGACGATAAAAGAAATCTCCGATTATGTTAAAAGACTCGGTCCACTTAAGGGACAGGGGATAAAAATATTCGAAGAGGCAAGCCAAACGATCCAAAGGTTAATCGAAGAGAAAGAAATCCCCTTGGGCCTGAAAGAGCTAATCAAAAGACACTATACCGAACTTTGTCAAAAGGTAGGTCTCGATGAGGTGGCAGTTTCAGTGAGGTCAGCAGGAGTGGAGAGCAGACCCGGAATGTTCGAAACCTACCTTAATGTTCGAGGGATTGAAGAGGTTCTGGAGAAGGTCAAGAAGGTTTGGGCAAGCGCCTACACTGCACGGGCGATTGCATTTCGAGTGAATAAAGACCTTCCCCTGATCGGAGATGAATTAGGGGTTGCCATTCCCAAGATGGTCAATGCCTGTTCCTCCGGGATTGGATTCACCGTAAATCCGGTTACAGGCGATGATTCAAAGATTGTGATCGAATGCAATTGGGGGTTAGGAGAAGGAGTGGTCAGTGGGGTTGAGAGTGTCGATCGATTTGTCGTGGATAAGGAGAGTTTGGAAATCATAGAAAAGTTCGTTGGAAAGAAGGAAAAAAAGGTTTCAAGTAAAGAAAAGGGAGTGGTTTGGGAGGAGGTTCCGTTAGACAAACAGTCCATTCCATGTCTAAGGGATGA
>FWPV01010929.1_pt1 | contig 14653 bp, 10 predicted proteins | sample 2228371 | NCBI WGS metagenome assembly FWPV01 (sample SAMEA103939776, study PRJEB20133) | metagenome
AAGACGAGATTCCTCACTTCGTTCGGGATGACATACTATAGGAACGCGTCACGGAATTGGTGATGCTTCCTTATTAACACGAAAAATGCATTAACCAAAATAATGCAATTTAAAGATGCAGATGTTGTGAAAAAATTTATTTTTCGATATTCAGGTTAATTATAAAAGAAATAGAGATAAAAATTGTTTTCTTGGTTTAAATCCTTTCTTAATTGTTAAATTACATATCTTAAAAATTAGCATAAGATAAAAAAATATTGACAAATTAGTATAAAAAAGCATTAATATATTAGCAAATGATATATTTTATTGTGAAATTTTTAAAATATTTTAAATCAGTAAATGGCATAAATATTGCTGTCATTAAAAATGAGTAGATGAATATATTTAATGAATGGTCATAAGATTTAATCAAAAAGTAATTATTGGTTGATTATTATTTAACTCCTTTAAAAATCAGGGCTTTAATTTATAAATGAAAGGAGGTGAACAAGGATGAAGAAAATTACAGTAATAGGAGTTATAGCTGCATTTTGCATATTTTTGACATGCGGTATAGCTGGCGCAGTAGTCCAGGGTGCGTGTGTTAACTGCCACACCATGCATAACAGTCAGAATGGAACGACAATGACATGGGATGGCGGTGGTCCTTATGGAGTTCTTCTTAGAGGGAGTTGCTTTGGTTGTCATTCACAGGGCCTAACAACAGGACAGAACATAGTGAATTATACTCCACAGGTTGCTCATACGAATATAACAGATCTTGCAGGTGGAAATTTTGCATATATTACCGGTAATAAAGCTGTTGATCCTGCAGATTCAGTAGCAGTTGCAAACCCGGATACAGTTGGACACAATGTAAAAGAACTTGGGAATCCAGAAGGTTATGCTGCTATGTTTCCTCCACCTGGTGATGAGTATAATCAAACAGGAATCACGAGTGCATCTTTTACCTGTGGAGGAGTATATGGTTGTCATGGTGACCGTACCGCTTCTGACAGTTACGCTGCTGTTAAAGGGTCACATCATGTGAATGATACTGTTTTAAAATTTGGGGCATCCCTCGACGAAACATTACAAGGTAGCACAACAGCTCTCAGTTACAGGTTCCTTAAAGGAGTTAAAGGAGCTGAAGCTTCAAACTGGCAAAATACAGATGCGGACAACCACAATGAGTATAAAGGAGCTACAGATGGTGTTGAAGCTGGGTCTGCTTCCGTTCCTGGTGGCGGAACTATAAGCGGTCTATGTGCAGAATGCCATGGAAACTTTCATGGACCAAGGGCAGTGGGAAGTGATATCACCAATAATGCTTCTGGTTCGCCGTGGCTCAGACATCCGACAGACATAATTTTACCAAATAGTAGTGAATACCAGTATTACAATGGTGGGGCTGGTGGCGGAGCTGCGGCACCTTATAGTGTTTATGCACCTGTTGCAAGGGCAGATACTATTAATAACACAAATTATCCAGGTCCAAAGAATACAGCAACTCCTGGCTCAAATGATGCTATTGTCATGTGTCTATCCTGTCATGGTGTTCATGCAACTAAGAATGCTGACATTCTTAGATGGAATTATGAGGATATTAGCGCAGGTACAGGATCAGATACGACCCGTTGCTTTATATGTCATACGACTAAAGACACAGGTAGCTAATTATCATGAAACTTTTTTTAAGGGAGGGGATAAATATAAATGCCCTCCCTTTTTTATGAGTAAAAGTATTTCAGACAGTGATAAAAAGATTCTATATAAGAAGGATTGAGTTAGCAAAAAGAATCATAATTCTTATTGTCTTCTTATTTTTTGTATACCCCTTCAAAATAAATGCCTCATTACAATTTCAGTATCTCGATAGCATAACTGAAGATGAAGAAGGTAATAAATTACATTTTCCTTCTTTTGTCTATGTAGAGTCTTTTAGGAATGAAGTTTATGTAATTTCTCAAACAAGAATCATTATTTATACAAAGGATTTATTCCCCCTTTTTATGCTTTGTAGATGTGATGGAGTGGATACACCTCAGGGATTAACAGTCGATGCAGATGGGAATATTTATTTAACTCAAGGTGCTACTAAGGATGATCCAAGACACAAGATTTCGGTATTTAATGCATCTCTTAAATGGAAGAAAGATATATATTTTGAGGGCTTCGAAGGAGCAGAGTCCTTCAATCCATCTCGGGTGGCTGTTAGTAGAGATGGAAATATCTTCGTATCCTCTTCATATTTCCCCGGGATAGTAATCTTGAACAGTCAGGGTAAATTTATTGAATTATTTTTGATAGATGATGAAGGGAAAAAAGTTAAGGTTGATAATGTTACCTTTGATGAAACAGGCAGGATGTTTATTGTCAGCGAGGAAGAAGGACATATTTATGTTTATGATGAAAACAGAAATTTTCTATTTAAATTCGGAGAAAAGGGTGGTTGCACTGGGAAATTAAGCCGTCCGCAGGCTGTTGCAGTGGACAATCGAAATGGAAGGATGTACGTGGTTGATTATATGCGTCATACAGTTTTGGTCTACGATGAAGATGGTAAGTTTCTGACAGAATTCGGAGGTCTGGGGTGGGGAGAAGGATGGTTTCAATATCCAAGGGATATTGAAGTGGATTCAGAAGGGAGGATATTTGTTGCCGATACGTTCAATGACAGAATACAGGTTTTTGAAGTAAAAGAATAGTCAATAGTCAAAGAAAGACAGTCATTGGTCAATGGTCATTAGTCATTTAAAAAATGACAAATGACTAATGACTATTGACTAACTAAGGAATGATGAATGAGTAAGAACGAAACAAATTTTAAGATTTTATTATTCACTATTTACTATTTAGTGTTTACTGCCTTAGTGGGTTGTGCAACGGTTAAGCAAGATATAGAAACGTCAAAAGAAAATTATGGTCAGTTAACAGTTTTTTTGAAAGGAACTTTTAAAACATCAAATGACCTTACTTTTGTAATCACAAATATAAACACTATTACAGAAGATAACATTTCGGAAGAGATAACAAATACCCCTCTTTCTGTCAATTCCCTTGAAATTAGCGGTAAGCAGATTCGTCTCTGTGAAAAGATGCTTCGAGAAAATAAATACACCAAATTTCAACTGTTAATCAAAGAGGCTTTTTTAAAGAGAGACAAGCAAAGGGCCCATTTGGCTCTTCCACCTGAGGGTATTTACATAGACATCAATTTTGAAATACAGAAAAACCAGAATACATCGCTTTTTATAACGTGGAATCCTGATTTATCTATTACAGATGGATATCTCTTCAGTCCTTTTTTTACAGTCGAAAAGCAGATTCCGGAGTTGAGTTCTATGCTGATATATGTAACGAATGAGTATTCAGATAATGTCTCTGTAATAAACAGGCAATCTAATGCAGTTGTGGCCACTATAAAGGTTGGAAAAAATCCGAGGGGGATTGTGGCAAGTCAGTCTAAAGAACGGCCGCGAATTTATGTTGCAAATTCAGGTTCAAACAGCATATCAGTTATTGATCCAACCACACATAAAGTAGAAATAGAAATACCAATACGGTTCGGAAGAGAACCTGAGGGAATAGCAACTGCAAAAATTTCGCAGGATAAAGAGATTATTTTTGTAACGAATTATCGTTCTCAAAATGTTTCAATTATAGATGCATCTACATATCAGGAAGTAGATAACATTGAAGTAGGAGATGGACCTATAGCAATAGCAGTAGACCCGCCAGTTACAACATTGACAGGTTCGAGATATCTAAATTTCGATTCAATTAATCTCTTATATAAATACAGGGAAAAATATTTCAACGTGTATGTTGCAAATAAGAATTCGAAGAACGTATCTGTAATCAAGATGGACTTAGATACAGGAAGACCCTATGAGGTTTTTGATGTTAATGTCCAGTGGAATCCAATATCGCTTACTGTTGATTATCAGAAAGCAAAGGTATATGTGGCTAATTATACATATGATAATCTGTCAATTATTGACATTCTTCAACTCATTAGAGGAAATAAAATTGCCGCTGTCTATGAGCTTACCGGAGTAGGTATATCTTTAGTCGGAATCATAGCTGATCCAGAGTTTGATAGATTATACCTGTTAAGAGAGTATCCAGGGGAGATTCTCGTTATAAGACCATTCTCAGAAACCTTAATTTCACCTGTTATAAAAACCATATCAGTAGGCAAGACACCGAGATCGTTAATTTTAGATCCAGAAGGTAGAACTATATATGTAGTAAACAGGGAATCTGAGGCTGTATCAGTTATTAATAAAACAACAATGACGGAGGAAAAGATAATTCCAGTAGGGAAAAAACCATATGGGATAACAATGTTTTCTTTTTAGAAAAGAAAAGTCAATAGTCATTTTTTTCATAATGACCAATGACCATTGACTAATGACTGTATTTAATTAATTGATTGACCAATAAAGTTTATGACATGGAAATTTATATTTATAACAATAGTAATTTTTTCATTATGTTCAGATGTTTCTGCTGAAGGGATGAATGCATTATTAAATATGAACTATATTGATACAATTCAATATGAGGATGGTAAAAAGACTCAAAGCTCTGACAGTCTTTTCCAAAATTACTATCTCAATCTGGATAGAGCAATTACACCGCTTATTTTCTATCATTTATATCTAAGAACAACATTGATTAATTCGCATATTGTTGATGAAAATGATATTAAAACAACTAAATATCAGCGTGCGATAGAGCCGGCTCTGGATATTAATTTCAGGCATTCTGTGTATGGTCTTGATGCAGGTATTCGCCGTCTTGAGCATTGGTCAACTGCAAATTTGCATAATGACAGCAGAAAAACTACAGAATACTACTATTCTCGTTTAAATATTAATCCTTATAAATTACCCTTCTTAACATTACAGTATGACAGACAAAGGGATTATGATTACCTTACTCCAAGACAGACAGATATAACCAATAATAGATATACAGGAAGCTCATGGTATGATCTGCAGTATAAAGGCATAAAAGCTGCATATAACATTACTTATATGTATTCTGAAAATGAAATGCCTACTGGTCTTATATTAAAGGCAGAAAGCAAAAACCTTAATGCTTTATATAATCTTGGTTATATGAAGTCTTTCTGGAAAGATTTTATCAGTGTTTCTACTGGATATCAGGGTAATTACAACCGAACAAAGAGCAATCAATATTCAATACAAACAGGAGTGGTATCATTTGAACGAACTCCTTCATCAGGGATATACGGAATAGGGACAGAACTGCGACCAGAAGTTGATACCCTGGGGTTAGTTTTAACCCTGAGTGACAATGACTATACTGCTCCTGTAATTACTTCTGCTGGTACAATCAACATAGGACAGAATGGTAATAAATATAATAATATTGGTATTGAATTATTTTCTTCAGAAAGGGCAGTTGACACATTAATTATTTATGTTAATAAAGATGTAACAACGGATACAACTCTTACAAACCCTGTTAACTGGAGGATTTATAGAAGTGATTTTAATCAGCCAGGAACATGGATAGAAGTATCATTACACAACATTACGACATCTTTGCATGATGCTCTTAATAATATTTACAGGTATGAACTGCACTTCTTGGAACCACAGAATAGTAGATTTTATAAAGCTGTCAATATCGAAAATCCAACAATTAATGATGTTTTTGTAACAGAGATTGAGGCATTTGGCACAGATTTAATTCCTGAGTCAGGAAAGATTACCGATATTTCTACTTTTTTTACACATGGAATTAATTTCAATACGAATATAAAACCTTTCAGCAGTTTAACTTTCTCACTAAGTTATTTCCTCAACAGAGCTGACCAGGAACCTAACTCTTTTATAGATTCTGTTAAAGATGCTTTTGAAAGTATATTCAGCAAATCATTTAATGAGAAAAATTCTGAACTGAAAAGTAATGTAACAAGAACATACAATGCAAGTACAACCTGGCTTATACACAGGATTTTAAATACTACTGTCAGATATCAAAGAAATGAGTCATTTGATAATAAGGCAGAGACAGATTTAAAAACTGATATTTATTCATTTACTCTAAATTCATCTCCTTTACCGACATTCAATACAAATTTTTCGATAATAAGATCATATAGTTATAGTTTTCAAGAGAAACAAACCCTCAGTGATTTTTATCTATTAGCAATAAGTTCCCGTCTTCACAGGGATGTGAATATGGTAACTGATATAGGATATACCAAGACGACCGCCTATACAGATGTGACCAACGATAATACCTCTAAATACATAAGAGTTATTGTTGATGCACGTTTGACAGATAAATGGTCCGGTAATATGTCATATGGATATGCGCAGACATCAGCAGAGGAAGCAAGCAGGTCTCACGATGGTTCTTTAATTCTGACTTACAGACCGGGAAGATTCATCAGTCTATCAACTAATTTAAAGATATTTGATTCTGATGGTGATAAAACAATTTCAGGTGGCTTATTATACGACTGGCTTTTTCTTCCAGCAATCAGATTAAATGCACAATATCAATATGTGAAAACAGAGCCTCGATTGACAACATCTCACATATTGAGTGGATATATACTCTGGTACATAACGAAATTCCTTGATTTGCAATTAAATTTTAATTACAAACGCGATGAAGATGAAATACAAATAGAGACATATACTTTTGGAGGATATTTAACTTGCAGATTCTGGTAAAAAGTAACAAAAATACTGTTATTCGGTTAAGGTTTCGATGCCCGTTTTGTATAGCGGTCACGTCGTTCGGCTTTTTCACGTTACCAAAAAACTTTACTGATACAGGCCACAATACCGCAGTCCAAATCCGTAAAAGCATGCATCTTAACCTTAACCGTTTTATAGTTCCTATACTAATCACTCTATGCTATTTGCTAATTTTTTTGAGTGCTTGCGAGACAAAAAAGCACTATGTAAGCCCAGCGTATGATATTAAAAATATCAGAAAAGTAGCAATTTTTCCTTTCGAAAATTTTACATCCGATGAATACGCTGGAGAAAAAGTTAGAAGAATTCTTATAACAGAGCTACTTTCGAACGAAATAGATGTGGTAGAGCCAGGAGAAATAAATAGACTTTTGCGTGAGTTTAAAGTGAAATCCATTTCTTCAATAAAGGTCGCAGAAGCACAGGAGATCGGGAAGATATTGGGTGCTGATGCGATTATGATAGGTGTGGTTGAGAATTACGATGTAAGCAAAGGAATTTCAGTAACATATCCTGAGGTGACAATAATTCTGAGGTTGATTGAAACTTCTTCAGGTTCAGTCATCTGGGCAATAAGACAAACATCAGGAGGGCCTGATTTCTGGATGAGGCATTTTGGTTCAGAGGGGCCATCACTGAGTGAGACTGCAGGAACGGTGGTTAAGGAGGCAATTGGGACATTGTTTTAAAAAAAAGTCAATGGTCATTTGTCATCAGTTTTTTCAATGACCAGTGACTATTGACAATTGACTAATAAAAAATGAGAGGTTTTAAACATATGAGGTTACTGAAGCAATTAGTTATATTAAGCATTATCCTTTTATTAATTTCTAACTGTGGGGGAAGAGGTGCTCCATCATTTTATATAAACCAGGATATAGACTTTAGTTTTATCAAGCGAGTGGCTGTTATGCCTTTCGAAAATTTAACAAATGAAAAATTTGCTGGAGATGCAGTAAGGCAGGTGGTAATTAGCGAGTTACTGGTATCAGGTCTTGTTGAAGTAGTATGTCCTGGTGATGTTGTTGCTGCCTGTGAATCTTTAAAGTTAAAACAAGGTCAATCTCCGAATATAGAACAGATTAAAACAATTGGTAAAAACCTGAAAGTTCAGGCAGTTATATTGGGTGCAGTAAACAGATATGGAGAGGTTAGAGAAGGTAATATTAGTGCTCCAGAAGTGAGTATTACTTTAATGATGGCTGATGCAAATTCCGGGAGCATTATATGGTCTGTGACAAAAGCACGCGGAGGTGCCAGTTTCTGGTCAAAGCATTTTGGTGCAAGAGCAGACACTATGAGTGAGACAGTATTAAAGGTAGTAAGAGATGCCATACAGACACTTTATGAATATTAAAGTCAATGGTCATTGGTCACCAGTCACTGGGAAAATGACTAATGACCAATGACTAATGACAAATGACTAAAAAACTGAAAACCATATTAGTTGGACGAAACGGACATTATAACCATTATCGTTTAATGTCTGTTTTGCTAATAGCTCTCTACTCTATGCTATTTGCTATTAGTAATGGGTATGCTGCCCAGACATCTCAAAATACAAAAATAGCTTTATTTCCTTTCGAAAACTTCAGTGAAGATAGAACAGCACTGGATATTGTTATACCAGAATTAAGAATAAGACTTGAAGAAAAAGGATTTGAAGTTCTGAAAGACGAAGACCTTGAAACTTTTTTATTAAAAGAAAGAGTAAGGTCTACAGGATATGTGTCAAAAGAGCTTGCCGCAAAAGCTGCTGAAGAGTTAAAAGTCGAAAATATAATGGTAGGTTCAATAAATACGTTTTCAAAAGCAGAAAATCCAATATTTGGTATTACGGCACGTCTTGTTCGTACTTCTGATGGTATGATCCTATGGGCCGAACATGCAGCTGCCACAGGAGAAGATTTTACAATGATTTTCGGATTAGGGGCTGTAAAAAATATCGATGAGCTTGCTGTAAAAGTTATTAAGAAAATGCTTGATTCTTTCACTACATCAATGCCTGAAAAAGAAAAGGAATCAACTTTTAAAATAGGAGTCATGCCTTTTCAGAATAAGACAAAAATAAAAGATGCTGGCATGATTGTAACAAATATGTTTATTGTTGAGCTTCTAAAGAGCGAAAAGTTTGAGCCCCTTGAATTTGGTGAAGTAAGGCGTATGATTGTTGATCATCGAATAAAAGACAAAGGTGAGATAGATTATTTGAATATTGATGCAATATCAGACGATTTAGAAATTGATGGCATTATTGTGGGGACTGTTGAGCGTTATCAAGAATCCATAGGAAATGCACCGCCTGAGTCTACTATCAGTATACGACTTATAAATGCAAAAGATAAAAAAATACTTTGGTCTGACACAATGCATTGCACAGGTGGAGATGATATTTTAATTCTTGATTGGGGAAGGGTGAGATCAGCAGAAAATATTGCATACAAAACAGTCTGGAAACTCGTTAAAAAAATGGAAAAAATAAAATGGCGATAAAAACTGTCAATAGTCATCAGTCAATTGTCATTGTCTTCTTAATGACTAATGACCAATGACCAATGACTAATGACCAATGACCAATGACTAATGACCAATGACTAATGACCAATGACCAATGACTAATGACCAATGACCAATGACTAATGACCAATGACCAATGACCAATGACTAATGACTAAGATTAGATATAAATGAACTCAATAATCAAAGGAATCTTATTGTTTACTGTCTACTGTTTATTATTTACTGTTATGATTGGTTGTGCCTCAATGAGAACAGAAGATGATCTGGTTCTGGCGGTTGTAGATGGCGAGCCCATTACTGAAGGAGATTTTAAATATGCACTCACGATATCTCACAGAAGAGAAGATCTTTCATCTGCAGGTGCACTGGATTTGAGACAATATTTACAAAAACTAATAGATGATCAATTGATAATTCAGGAAGCAAGAAAATCAGGCATGGATAAACTTCCTGAAATTCAACAGGCTATTGATGCATATATACTTAGAGAATCAGTTGTAAGACTCCACAATGAAGAAATTGTAAAAAAAGTTTATATAACCAAAGAGGAGATTGAAGAATTTTATAGGAATAAATATGAGCGTTTTACCATAAGTTATATAGAGACAGATTCGGAAGAAAGAGCAAAAGAGGCTTTAAAACATTTACAGGATAGCGTAGATTTTAAGAATGTTGCTATGGCATATTCCTTGCAAAGTTCAAAAACAGATGAGATTACTGTAATAAAAGGCTCTATGACTCCACCATTTTATGATGTGTTATTGAATCTAAACCCTGGTGAATTTAGCAATATTATAAAAAATAGAGATAGATATTTTATTGTCAAACTTATTGATATAAAAGAAGCACCACAGGAAGACTTCAGTAAATTACAAAAAAGTATAGAAAAGGATATCAGAAAGAAAAAGGAGAAAGAACGGAGTGATGAATTTCTTAAGTATCTTAGGGAAAAGATGAATGTCAGAGTGAATCGTGAATTATTGTCACAGATTGAAGTTAATTACAATAAAAAAGATAAAGATTTATCGTTAAGTGATGAGGAGGTTTTGGTAGAAATTAATGGCGAGAAGAGTTTATCCGCGGGAGAATTCATGAAATTAATGATGTCATCTCGCATTAAATCTACTGATGATATATTAAATAGCTGGATTGAGAGAAAACTTGTTGATATTGAAGCTTTAAGCAGGCATTATGAAGAAGATAAAGACCTGAAGCAAATGATTTATCGTTATGAAAATCAACTACTTAAAAACATGTTTATTGATAGAGTTATTGTTCCTCAGATTATCATTAAAGAAGAGGATTTAATAGAATATTATGAGAAGAATCAAAGAGAATTTTTAAAGCCAGCTGAATACAGAATTCAGCAGATTACAGTAAAAACTATAGAAGAAGCTACTGAAATCGAAAAAAATCTGCGTAATGGAGCGGATTTTTCATGGATAGCAAAGAGAAAATCAATCGATGAAGCATCTTCAAAAGGAGGAGAAATAGGTTGGGTTACAAAGAAAGAATTACCCGAAACCCTTAGAAATGCTATAGATAATTTAAATATTGGTGAATTAAGCCAGATAATACAAATAAATTCTTATTATAGAATAATCAAAATTCTGGAAAAACAAGATGAAATAACTGAAGAATTCGAAGAAGCAAAAAATGCAGTTTTTAATATATTATTTAACAATAAACTTAAAGAAGTAGTTGAAAAATACGTGAATCAACTCAAAAAAGATGCTGAAATTGATGTATATGAAAATGTTATTACATCACTTGAAGAAAAGTTGCAAAAGTAAAATTAACTTGACTTATAGCAATTGCTTATGAAATATTTGAACAATATAAGAATTGATTTCAGTAAAAATTACAAATCACTATTATTACATATGAGAAAAGATAAGTATAATTTTCTGAAGATATATCAAATTATAATAATCTTACTAATTTTTTGTTTTTTATATAATTGTGCTTCTCAGCCAACAGTTAAAAGAAAGGGATTTGTGGCAAAACCATGCCTTGATTGTCACAAAGAAAAGTTGAGCGATTTCCAGAAGAAATATATCCATTCACCAATGGAAAAGAAAGATTGTGAGACTTGCCATCTCAGGCATGGAAAGATAGCGGTGCTGACACTTAAAGATAGAGATGAAAAAAAGCTATGTTTACTCTGTCATAGAGAAATGTCGACAGGTTTTGAGAAAACAATATATTTACATACTGCAATAAAGCAGAGTAAGTGTCTTCCATGCCATAATCCGCATTCATCAGATAATAAAGCCCTACAAAGAAAAGTAGGCAATGATCAGTGTTTTGTGTGCCATAAGGAAGATTATTACAAGAAGCCGAAACAACATAAACCAGTTTCAGATGGCTGTCTGACATGTCATTCAGCACATGGTTCAAATCATAAGTATAATCTGTTGAAAGCAGAATTAGAACTTTGTGGCTCATGCCACAATATGTCATCTAATAATTTTAAGAAGGCTCACAGAGAATACCCTGTTGAAAAAGGTAAATGCACAGATTGTCATACTCCTCATAGTTCAACAAATGATAAATTACTACGTGAATCAGTTCATACACCTCTTAAACAGGGAATGTGTTCTTCGTGTCATAAACCGTTAACAGATACTAATCCCCTCGATCTCATTATTCCAGAAGACAAGCTATGTTATAAGTGTCATGAGCAAGAAGCGAAGAAGTTTAAACAGACTCATAGACACAGGCCTGTAGATGAGGGCAAATGTCTTGAATGTCATAGCCCCCATGCAACAGATTATCCGAATGCTATCATCAGGGATAACATAACGCTATGCACGCATTGCCATGAGAACAAGTCGGATATAATGAGGCGTTCAAAGATACACGCTCCTATTAAGGATAAAGGGTGTATAAGCTGTCATAATCCTCACGCATCTGAAAATCCTTATTTTCTTAATACATCTGAAAAGCAGATATGCTTTACCTGTCATAATAAGACTAAAAATGAAACAAAAGACAGGTATTTACATAAACCATTTTTGGATGTTGAGTGCAAAAATTGTCATGATTCACATGGAAGCAATAATTATAAAATCATGAAAATTTCAATTAGTGATCTCTGTTATTCCTGTCATAAGAAAGAAGAGAAAAATTTCTTCAAGACTTATGTTCATACGCCTGTGAATGAAAGAAAATGCATTTCTTGTCATAAGCCACATAGTTCTTCTTATAAAACGCTTCTGAATAGTCTTCCTGAACAGATATGCACGAACTGTCATGGAAGCATGCTTAATGATCTTACTGAAGAAAAGAAGCATAAACCATTCAGGGAAAAAGCATGTAAAACCTGTCATGATCCGCATGCAAGCGATTATATAGCAAATACAGTCCGAACAATGCCAGATTTATGTTATGAATGTCATAAGACTGTGAAGAATAATATAAAGGAAAAAGAATATATGCATTTACCTGTTGAAGAAGGAAAGTGCACTTCATGTCATAGTCCTCATGGAACTATGATCAAGAATTTTCTTTTCAATAATCCAAAAGAGCTCTGCCTTTCTTGCCATGAAAGAATCGTTACTACAACTGTCAGAAAAGGACATATAACCATGGAGGAAGGAGATTGTATTAGTTGTCACAAGCCTCACTTTTCAGATTTGAAAAAATTATTAAATACTAAAGACCCGGCACTATGTGTTAAATGCCATTCTTCAGATACAGACAGGCTATCAAAAATACATTTAAAATCATTAGCAAAAATCAATCATTGTCTAAGCTGCCACGAACCACATGTAACAGAGAAGCCAGGTCTGATAAGAAAGATTAAACATGAACCATTCTCAAAAGGTAATTGTAAGGAATGTCATGAATAACAAAAATAGTTCATTGAGTTTTTCAAGTTTAGTTAGTTTCTTGTGTTATAACTCAATGAACCCAAGAAACTCAATAAACCCAAGAAACTCTTTGCACCGTACTCTCTGCACTCTGCTTATGGTTCTCATCTGGTGCGGTTCAGTCTACGCTCAGGGAGAGCTGAAGGAAAAAGTGCCTGATCTATGTTACAGGTGCCATGTAAAATTAAAGGGAGGACTTTCCCTCGATTATATCCATTTCCCTTTCAAAAATGGAAATTGTTTATCCTGCCATACACCGCATTCTGGAAGCATGAAAGGGCTTATTAGAGAAGAAATTAATTCATTATGTCTTAGTTGCCATGAAGATATTAAAAAGGAACTCAGCAAAAAGCATGTCCATTATGCACTCAAAAAAGGTGTATGTATAGATTGCCATCATCCACATAGTGGTGTGAATAAAAATCTTCTTATCAAAGAGCAGAAAGATATTTGCTGGGGCTGTCACGAAGCGCTTAAAGTGCAGCTGAATAAAACAGCTATTCATAAACCATTCAGAGATGGAGAGTGCTCTTCATGTCATGCTCCTCATGCTTCTCTGGAAGAAAACCTTTTCAAGGAAAATCCGAATAAACTATGTAGAAATTGTCATTCGCCGAAATGTAGGGCTAATAATGTATCGATTGTTTCTCATATAGAAAAAATGAGATGTGACGAATGTCATAGTGGACACTACTCTGATTATACTTGTCTGCTTGGTCCTTATGGTCATTCTTCATTCTTGAATAAGAAATGTGAGCAGTGTCATAACCCGATTGAGGCAAACAAGAAGATTACAACGAAGATTGAAGGAAGGAACTTATGTCTTGGATGTCATAAAATGGGTGAAACAAAGTTAAAAGTAAAAGATGTTCATTTAGATGATAACACAGGTGGTTGTGGTATGTGCCATAGCTACCATGCTTCAAAGCGAAAGAACATGACAAATTCAGAATTACTTTCATGTATTAATTGTCATGAAAATACAGAAAAAAGAACGCAATTTATGGAAAAGGCATTAAAATCCATCAGATGTATCCCTGTTAAGGATAGAAAATGTTTTGAATGTCATACACCTCCACATTCTATTAGTAAGCTTTATTTAAAGGCTGACGAGATTCAAACATGTGCAAGATGTCATATACAACAGCACAAAGTTGCACATCCACTTGGTGAAAATGTGAAAGATCCAAGAAATGGTCAACCAATAACCTGTATAACGTGCCATAGCATGCACTCAGCAAAGGCTGAATTTATGCTTTACTTTGATAGGAAAAGGCAGCTATGTATACAGTGTCATAAAAAATAGTCAATGGTCATTTGTCACTGGTCAATAACTGATGACTAATGACTAATGACTGATGACTAATGACTAATGACTAATGACTGATGAACTCAAGAAACACAATAACTTTATGTTTTATGCTAATCGCTCTATGTTTTTTGCTTTTTGCTCTGCCTTTAGAGGCAAAGGTGACTGGACCATGTAGCAATTGTCATACAATGCATAATAGTCAGGATGGGGCGCCT
>FWPV01010932.1_pt1 | contig 14650 bp, 10 predicted proteins | sample 2228371 | NCBI WGS metagenome assembly FWPV01 (sample SAMEA103939776, study PRJEB20133) | metagenome
CGACTTTGACTTGCCCCGCCCGCTGACCCCCGAGGACCTGGAGGAAATCGAGGCGCGCATGCGCGAGATCATCCGCGGGGATTATCCCTTTAACAAGAAGGTCGTTTCCCCTGAAGAAGCCCGCGCGATCTTTAAAGATCAGCCTTTCAAGATCGAGTTGATCGAGGGTCTGGAACAGGGCGGGCTGGACGAGCACGGCAACCCGCTCACCGAAAAGCCGGAGCTGTCGATTTACCAGCACCACAAGTTTGTGGATCTCTGCCGAGGGCCGCACGTCGAGCGCACCGGTCAGATCAACCCGGAGGCAGTCAAGCTGATCAACGTCGCCGGGGCATACTGGCGCGGCGACGAGAAGCGGACGATGCTCCAGCGCATCTATGGAACCGCCTGGCTGTCCCGCGACGAGCTGGACGCCTACCTGTGGAAACTGGAGGAAGCCAAAAAACGCGACCACCGCAAGCTCGGCAAGGAGCTGGATTTATTCAGCGTCAACGCCGATGTGGGTCCCGGGCTGATCCTCTGGCACCCGAATGGGGCGATGGTCCGCCATCTGGCAGAAGAATATTGCAAGAACGAGCACATCCTCAACGGTTATGTCCTGGTTTACTCGCCGCACATCGGTCGGGCGAATTTATGGCAGACCAGCGGGCACCTGACCTGGTTCCGCGACGGGATGTATTCACCGATGCAGATCGATGAGGATGAATACTACGTCAAGCCGATGAACTGCCCGTTCCACATCATGATCTACAAGAGCAAAATCCGTTCCTACCGCGAGCTGCCCATCCGCATGGCCGAATGGGGCACGGTCTACCGCTACGAGCGATCCGGAGTGCTGCACGGACTGCTTCGCGTGCGCGGATTCACCCAGGACGATGCGCATATCTTCTGCCGCCCGGATCAGATGCCCGAGGAGATCGACCGCACATTAAACTTCTGTCTGCACATCCTGCGCCACTTCGGGTTGAATCAATTCCACGCGTACCTGTCCACCCGCAACCCGGAGAAGTACGCCGGCGAAGCCGCCGACTGGGACAAGCCAACCGAAGCCTTGCGCGCCGCGCTCGACCGGGCTGGTATTGATTACGACATTGATGAAGGCGGCGCGGCTTTCTACGGACCGAAGATCGACCTGAAGATGATCGACGCTCTCGGACGGGAGTGGCAGCTGAGCACGATCCAGTTCGATTTCAACCTGTCCGAGCGGTTCGAGCTGGAATACATCGGCGAGGATGGGCTGCCTCACCGTCCTTACATGGTCCACCGCGCGCTGCTCGGCTCGATGGAGCGCTTCATGGGCGTGTTGATCGAGCACTACAGCGGCGCGTTTCCGGTCTGGCTGGCGCCGACCCAGGCCGTGCTCATCCCGATCGCCGACCGGCATCTCGACTACGCCTTCCAGGTGGCCGAACGCCTGCGGGCTGCGGGGCTGCGGGTTGAGGTGGATCAACGCAGCGAGAGGATGAACGCTAAAATCCGTGACGCGCAGAACATGAAGATCCCGTATATGCTGGTGGTCGGCGACCGCGAGGTGGAAAACGGACAGGTTGCCCTGCGCCTGCGCACAGGCGAGAATCCCGGCCCGATAGCGGTGGAAGCATTCATCGAGCAGGCCAAGGCTGATATCGCAGCCTTAAAATAGCCGCCCGGCGCTGCCTGCTCACAGGATGCGCCGCGCCACACCCCGTTGAACTCGAGCAGATAAAAACCCCTCTCCATCAATGGGAGAGGGGTTTGGGGTTCAGTCTTAACCCGCCTTACTGGATGAAATTCAACGGATTGACCCGGCCGAAGGTTTCGTGGCGCATCTCGAAATGCAGGTGCGGGCCGGTAGAGCGTCCCGTCGAGCCCATCAGACCAATCGTGTCGCCACGGTAGACGCTCTGACCGCAGCCGGCGTAGATCGTGTCCAGGTGGGCGTAGTAGGTCTGCCAGCCGTTGCCGTGGTCGATGATAATCAGGTTGCCGTAGCCGTAATCGTTCCAGCCCGAGTAAACCACCACGCCGTCGTCCGCAGCGTAGATCGCCACCCCGATCGATCCTCCAATGTCGATCCCAAAATGGTTAATTCCGGGATCAAAGTAGTATCCGGAGATATAGTGGGTGGCTGCCGGCCAGATGAATATTCCTGGTCCGACCACACCGTCATACACCAACCCGCACGCGCCGGCGCCGACCGTTTTGGCCGCTGCCGGGTTCGCGCGGGTGACCGTCGGCAGGCTCCAGCTGTTGAACGTGCCGATCCCGCCCGGGATGAACAGCATCGTGCCCGGTTCGATATTCGGGTTCGAATAATCGCCAACCGTTTCCTTGCTGAGGTGATTGCCCGGCCATTCGACGATCACATCCGGGTCAACCTGATAAAACTTCGCCACGCCGTTCAGGCCATCTCCCTGATGCCATTCGTAAAGCGCACCATCCTGCGGCAGAATGTTCAACACCTGTCCGGGGGTGAGCCAGTGCGGTTCGGGCAGGGTGGTTTGATTCCCCCATAAGAGGGATTTAGGATTCAGCCCGAACTTCTCCGCGATGCTGAACAGGGTGTCGCCTTTGACAACCGTGTATTGGATGATTTCAAAACGCGGACGCGAAGGCAGCTGGGTGTGTAACTGCGCTTTGCGGGTGATCCCGGTGAACCACTCGGCCGGTTCAAATGCGACAAACTTAGGCGGCGCGACCGTTGGGGTCGGAGTGGACAAATCAGCCGCGATGGCCGCGCTCTGAGGGTTGCTGACGTTCCCTTTCAGGTAAAAAGTACCCATCACCCACACGACCATCAAGATCAACACCACCGAAGCAAGAATCGAACCGGCTCGCAAAGCCGGCTCGCCGAGTCCAATGCGCACTAAATTTTCCCAAAACTCCGCCAACCCCCTGCGGTTTTTACCGTCGGCGTTTTTCGGACTGTTTGTTGGGTTTTCCTGATCGGCAGGAACCGGATTGTCCACTGTCGATGATTCCTTTGAAATCAAAATGTCTCTGAGTCAATATAACACATTCAATTTTAAGGGTCAAGCGACGCTTAACCTGCGCTAGACCGCTGCTCTTCCGGGGTGATTGGATCCTTGCTGGAACGATCCCGCTGATGTCCGTTGCGAATACGTCCGTACGGGATCAATAAAAGAAAACCGACGGCGATGATAGCCTGGCCCACTTCGACTCCGCGCGCCTGCCAGGGGCCAAAATAAGGGATGCCTGGCAGTTGGTGGCTTCCGACCCCGAAAACATCGGCCATGCCGGTGAAAACCGCAATGACGTAACCGGTAGCGACCAGCCGCAGCCCGATATCCGCGGCGATGCTTGGCTGGCGGTTCTTCCATAATGACATCAGGCTGATATACCCGCCGATGCAGATGATCGCTAGGCCGATTAAAAAGACGGCAATTTGAACAAAACCGATGACCGGGCTGCGGTCCACTCCAAACAGAGAGGGACGGGCGCCGATCAAGAAAACAACCAATCCAATCAAGGTAAGAAAAAGGCCGGCGCGGATTCGCCGCATGGAGTAGCCGCGCGTGCCCGGATTCGGCTGCGTCTTGCCGTTTCCTTTCACCGGTTGAGAATTCGCTTTCATGCTTCAGGCAGTCCCTGCTCCAGTTTTCGCAGCCAGTTCCCGTGGAAAATAGCCTCAATATCCTCCTGGCTGTACCCTCTCTCTGCAAGGTGCAGGCCAATTCTTTGCAAATCGGATATCGTGTTAATTTCTAACGGCACCGCAGGCCAGCCAAATCCTCCATCAAAATCGCTCCCAATGCCGACATGCCGTGCATCGCCGGCAACCTGGCAGATATGGTCGATATGGTCAATCAGCATAGACAGGGTAACGAGTTCGCGCGGATCGGTGTCCTTCCAGCCAGGGAGAAGCGAGCGGTTGTAAGGCATTACGCCGACCACCCCATCCCGTTCGAACAACCTGCGCAAGGCTCGATCGGTCAAATGGCGCCCGAATGGATCCTCTTTCAACAATGCCCGGGCGTTCGCATGGCTGGCAATGACCACGCCCGGAAAGGCGTCCAGCGCCTGGAAAACCGATTCCTCGCTCATGTGAGCGACATCCAAAGTATATCCCAAATCGGTCAGGCTTTCCAGCAGACCCAATCCTTCCTTGGTGAATCTGCCGGGGACCTTGCTGCCCCCGCAAAAGCGCGTACCCGCCCAGACCGGGGCGAGGATGCGTAAGCCAAGCTGCCACCATTCTTCCAGCTCGCTGGCCCCTCTGATGCCTTCCGCCCCCTCCATCATCAAGATTAACCCGACCGGATGGGTGCGTTCCGGGAAGTTCGAAGGTTCGCCGCGCCAGGCTCGAAGGATCTCTTCCATATCCTGTTTATTCCGCACCAGTTTGAATTTTTCCGGGCTTTCATCGCATATTCGCACGTACAAATCATACTGTTTACGGGTCAGATGATACGCTTCGGCCTGCGAGCGGTAGACCTGCGTTTCGAATGTTCCGTCCGAATATTTTTCGGGCATCACAAAAAGGCTGGCAATCACCAGGCCTACCTGCCCGCGCTGGTAATCAGGCCAGCCGAGCAGAGCGTGGCCGTTATGCAGCGGGCGGCTTGTGCCTTCCTCGCTTTGGCGGATACCCAACGCCGAACGGCGGTAGTCGCGGCCGAAGGTCAGCATGCTGTATGCCAGATCCGCATGGGCGTCAATCAGAAAGGGCATTCTCGATCATCCAGTCAAGAAAGCGCACCGTGACGGTGCGCTTTTCGGTATGTCACTGACGGGTGGAACTACTCGTTCTGTTCGGAGGGCGTACCCTCTTCTTCATCCTCAGATTCTTCCTCTTCGAGAACTTCCTCGAGGGCCATCCAGTCCATATCGGCGTACGCCATTGAATCGACCCGGCGCAGGCTCAGACCGATCCGGTGATTGTCTGGGTCGACCTTAATGACTCGAAGGGTGACGGTATCCCCTTCCTTGAGTACTTCCTTGGGGTGCTCGATTCGCTTTTCGCTGATCTCCGAGATATGGATCAGGCCCTCGATATCCTCCTCGATGCGCGCAAAAGCGCCGAATTTCGTCAGCCGGGTGATTGTGCCTTCAACCAGCTGCCCGACCTGATACCGCTCAACTTTCTTGACCCAAGGATCCGCCTGGAGCTGGCGGATGGAAAGTCCGATTCGCTTCTTTTCGCGGTCGATGGAAATGACCTTGACCTTGACCTCCTGCCCGACCTTGAGCACTTCGCTGGGATGCTGGATGCGGTCCCAGGAGATTTCTGAGAGGTGCACCAGGCCGTCCGCGCCGCTGATGTTCACGAAAGCGCCGAAATCTGCCAGGCTGGTTACCCGGCCGACGCGCTCCTCGCCCTCGGTCAAATCTTCGATGACCCGTTCCTTGATGGTTTCACGGGTTTCGCTGCTTGCGGCGCGTTCGGAGAGAATCAGCCGGCGCCGCTCGCGGTCGACTTCAATCACGCAGACATCAATCTCTTCCCCGATCATCTTGCCCCAGCGCTGCTCGGGCGTGTCACCAGTCGCGGACGAGCGGCGGATCAGGCTGACCTGCGAGGCCGGAACAAAACCGCGCAACCCGCCCACCGGAACGATCAAACCGCCTTTATTGTAGCCCACAATTTTACTGTGGCAGGTCGCTTTGCTTGCCAGGAGTTCGTCGGCTTCCTTCCAGCTCATCTCTTCCTTGGCGCGGGTGTAAGAGAGAACCAGGTTGCCGCTTGAATCTTCAGGATTGACGACATAGACGGGAATTTCCTGCCCGACCTCCATCGCATGGAGTTCTTCAGCCGGGATCGCTTCGAATTCTCTACCGCTAATCACTCCTTCCGACTTCGTCCCTACACTGACCAGGATTTGGCCTTGAGTAATGCTGGCGATTACGCCGTTGCGAATCTCGCCCTGCGTTGGGAAATTTATCCCCGGGCCTCCTTCCAGCAGCGCCTCCATATTGTTATTTTCAACCTGATTGGCCTCGGGCGTTGACTCCTGCTCGAGTTGGGCATCATTCTGGTCCATACGATCAAACGCTCCAATGAAAGAGATTACCACCCATTATAAAGGTGAGAGATAGGCTTGACAACCCTGCTTATCCAATGGCGTCAAACTTTATCATTATACACCATACTTCCACATTTCAATCCCTTAACTTATCTTTTTCGCATATATCAAGCTGCGCACAGGTCCATCCAGGCGGGCGGATCCCCCCGCATGACCACCGCCTGGAAACCGCAGCAGGCGGGGGGATGCATCACCCCAGCCGCAGCGATTTGACGAGCGCCTGACCGCCTCCCCGACGCCCTTGATTGCATCTGAGACGGTCTCGGTTTATTTCGGCATAACTACAGGTTGAGGATCAGCCGGTTTAATGACGCCGGCGTTTCTTCTTCCGGCTGGAACGGGATTCCCCGGCGGTGCGGGCTGCGCTCTCAACGGCCGCAGCCGGCTCTGCTTCCACCCGCTCCTGCCCGGAGCTGACCGTCGCGCTGCGGCTCGGCTGGAAGGTGAACATCCGCGCCACCACGCCGGAACGGATATCCCGCAGCAGTTCCTGGAACATTTCGGAGGCGCGGCTCTTGTATTGCACAAGCGGATCGCGTTGGGCGTAAGCCTCCAGACCAATTGAGACCCGCAGGGCATCTACCCGGGTCAGATAATCCACCCAGAGCTGCGAGATCATGCCCAGCAGCAGCTCGCGGTAAATTTCATTCTGCAGGCGCGACCCGAGCAGGCTGATCACTTTCCCGGCGTCTTCAGCGCTCAACTCTCGCAGAGGCAGCCCGGCGATTTCCTGATAATGCTCCTCCCCCAGGCCCTCGGCAAGTTTTTGTCTGATTCGCTCGCCTAAGGCCCCAAGCGTGGCCTCCGCCTGGTACAGGCGGCCGTATTCGTAACGACCCCAGAGCGTCTGCAGGGTTTTCTGCGCCCCCTCGAGGTGTTCAATAATTTCTTCGGTCAGCTCGTCCGGCTCGCGCCCTTCAAGCAGTTTTGCGGCGTAAAAAGTGTAGGTCAGCCGGATAACCCGCTGGCGCCCGCGCCGGTGGGTCTTCTGGTCGAAGGTCACCCTGGTTCCCTGCATCATCAGCATCAAGAGGCCCATCACCGCCCGCAGGTTCTGGTCGAGACTAATCAGGTTTCCGTCCGCCTTTTCCAGGGCGTTTTTCAAGTCAGCAGCGATCTGCCCGTTATCGCCCGCCAGACGCTCGACCCGCGCCTGGCTGAGTTCATCAACCTTGGCGAAAAGGTGGCGGACCGCGCTGTCCCAATCCTGATCCTGGAACTGAGCCGGGCGCAGATCCAGATCCTCGATTCGGCGCTGAAGGGCACCGATCAAACGGGTAAGAGCCACTTCCTGAAGCAGGTTAACCACCTGGGCGCGTAAATTTTCGGCTGCGCCGTCATCGCCCTGGGCCAAACTGCGCAACTGTTCAGGCGGAAGCCGCAGCGGCGCCCGCACCAGCCCGGAGAGTTCATCCAGTAAATCCTGAGCGCGAATCTGCTCGCCCGCTTCCTCGATCCGGTCTGGCAGCCCCTGGAAGAAATTGTCCAGCGCTTCCAGCCGTTCCTCGCGCTGCAGGTTCAGGGCTTCATCGGTCTTTTCGAACAGCACCTCTGCCGACTTGAGCAGGTGCTCGCGCTCCGCCTCCAGCGCTTTTCGCGCCAGCCTCAGCAAAGCGCCGCGCAGCTGCTCGACGCTCACCGCAGCGGTGCCTAAGTCGCGCTTGAGATCCTCGAACAGAAGGCGGATCGAATAAGATGGATAGACCAGCCCCTCGTGATCAACCGGCGGCTGGATTTCATCGAGATAGGCGAGCAGCTTCCAGGCGCCTTCCGGGTCGCTCAATGCGGCCGGGATTCGCTCGCGCAGCTCGCTGCGGAGCATGTCCAGCACATCTTCGTTCAAGTCTTCCTTGGTAAAAACCCGGTCGCGCTGGGCATAGATCCGCTTGCGCTGCATATTGAGCACATCGTCATACTCGAGCAGGTGCTTGCGGATGTCAAAGTTTGCGCCTTCCACCCGCGTCTGCGAGTTTTCGACCAGCCGCCCAACCAGATTATTCTCGATCGGCAGGCTCTCATCGATATTCAGGCGCGCCAGCATCGCTTCAACCTGCTGACCGCCGAACATGCGCATCAGGTCATCTTCCAGCGAGAGATAGAATCGCGAAGAGCCTGGATCGCCCTGACGGGCAGCGCGGCCGCGCAGCTGATTGTCAATCCGGCGGGCTTCGTGCCGTTCCGAGCCGATCACATGCAGCCCGCCCAGCTCCCGGACCTTTTCCATGTTTTCCATATACTGAAGGAACTTCTGCACTGCCTCTGCGTAGATTCCATACTGGTCAGGAGCCATTTTCAGCAGCGCTTCCCGCCGCGCCTGGTTGTTCATCTCGTATGGATCGTAACCGGCCCGGCGCAGGACGCGGATCACGTCGCGCAAGATATCTTCGTCCAGTTCGCCGCCAAGCTTGATGTCGACGCCGCGCCCGGCCATATTGGTGGCAATGGTCACTGCGCCAAAAGCGCCAGCCCGGGCAATGATCTGCGATTCCTCATCATGCTTGCGGGCGTTCAATACCTGATGCGGCACCCCGCCCTGCAGCGCTTTGACCAGCCGGGGCAGGTTTTCATCACCGATTTGCAGCAGTTCTTTCAATTGAGCCAGGTTGGCCGGGTCTTCCGGATTGATCGAGACTATCCCGACCGTGCGCGAAAACTGGCGCAGATCGCCGGTGTTCAACTCGGGGAGGGGCTTATATAAAAATTGCAGCTCAGGGATGGCGATCTCGCTCTCCTGGCGGTTGTTCTTCACCAGCCAGGCCTGACGGATCAGCATGGTTTGCATCAGGCGGCGGAGCAGCTCCGGTTGCAGCCGCTGCGAGAGGCGTTCGGAATGCTCGACCGAAGTCGTGCCTACCAGTTGAGGGCGTCCCAGGACGTGGAAGCGCAGGATCTCCTGGGTGATCGCCCGGATCTTGGCTTCTTCCGAGCGGTAGATGCGGTCAGGATAGTCCTTGCGCTTCCAAAACACCGGCACTGACGAGTCGCCCTTACGGGCGTAATAGGTGTATTTGTACCCCTCTTCATCCTTATCAGTGATTTCGACCAGTTCAGGGTCGGGTTTTATCACGTTGTATTCCAGGTTGGTCGGGATGGGGAGAACATCCAGTTTGTAGATCTTGGCGAACTCTTCCGCCTCGGTCAGCGCGGTGCCAGTCATGCCCGCCAGCTTCTCGTACATTCGGAAGTAATTCTGGATCGTGATGGTCGCGTAGGTGATGTTCTCCGGTTCGACGCGCACGTTTTCCTTGGCCTCGATCGCCTGGTGAAGGCCTTCAGACCAGCGCCGCCCGGGCATCAGCCGTCCGGTGAACTCGTCGACGATGATGACCTTGCCGCCCTGAACGATGTAATCCTTGTTGCGGCGGTAGAGGAATTGCGCCCTGAGCGCCTGTTCAAGATAACCGAGAACCCGCGCCTGTTCCGGGGTGATATCTTCCGGGCGGTCCGGATCGCCGAGGGTCATATCCAGCAATTCCTCGACGTGAGCCGCGCCGACCTCGGTCAGGGTGACCTGCCGGTCGCGCTCGTTGATCTCGTAATCTTCCTCTTTCAGCGCGCGCACTACCTGAGCCATACGCAGGTACCACTCGGTTTCATCCGCCGCGGGCCCCGAGATGATCAAAGGGGTGCGGGCCTCGTCGATGAGGATGTTATCCACCTCGTCGACGATAGCATAGTAATGCCCGCGCTGGACGCGGTCGCTCAGGCGGTTTGTGAGATTGTCGCGCAGGTAATCGAAACCGAATTCACTGTTCGTCCCGTAAGTGATGTCCGCCTGGTAGGCTTCGACCCGGTCGACCAGGCGAAGCTGATCCTGATCCTCGAAGGGTGAACTCTTTTCGAGATCGACCAGAAAAGCTTTCTTGCCGTTTTCGGTGCGGGCAGCCATCTGCAGCACGCCCACGCTCATCCCCAGCAGGTTATAAATCGGCGCCATCCAGCGCGCATCGCGCCGGGCCAGGTAATCATTGACCGTCACCAGATGAACGCCTCTGCCTGTAAGCGCATTCAAGTAGAGCGGCAGGGTCGCGACCAGCGTCTTGCCTTCCCCGGTGCGCATTTCGGCGATTTTGCCCTGATGGAGGACCATCCCGCCGATCAACTGGACGGTGAAATGGCGCAGGCCGATGGTGCGCTTGCTGGCTTCGCGCACGGCCGCGAAGGCTTCGTTGAGGATATCCTCAAGGGTTTCACCGTCCGCCAGGCGGGCGCGGAATTCGTCTGTTTTGGCGCGCAGCTGCTGGTCGCTCAATTGCTCGAATGCGGGTTCGAGCCGGTCAATTTCGCGCGCCAGTTCAGCCAGGCGCATTACTTCTTTTTTATTCGGATCGCCGCCCAGAACGCGGACAATATTTTTCAGCATAACGCTTCCCTTTCCGGGTGGGAATTATAGCACAACGGTCATTGGCATTTTTCAGTCTTAATTTTATTCTTGCGGCAGGTCCGCAGCAACCGGCCAGGCATTTGGACGCGCCTGCCGGGATGGAATCAATATCTGATACCACAAGATATAGATAATGGGTCAGTGTAGTCATCTGTAACATATTCTGGTGAGACAGTTGCAAAAACCAATGAATTCGCTATTATATAGAAGGTCAAAGCGCTTTAATGTCATTTCGCCGTTGGGGAGGAGGTTGCCTAGGAAGAACAGTAAACGAATTATTCCCACTGGTTTCCGCGATTGAAAGCAATCCAAACAAAGAGAAAGGAACTTTCCATGGCTACAACTAAACCCGCAGATCTCACAGCAGAACAAATATGGACTGTTCAACCTGGGGAAAAGCGATCAGTGGGGGTTATTCACATCGTCGTTCTTGCACTGTTGATTGGCATCGGTTTTGTTGTGGGAGCATTCGGCAGCATCAGTTTCCCGCTGGGTTTTGGCGTTAACTTCTTCTGGACAGGCATCGCGGTACAGCAAGTCGGTTCAATTTGGTTCGGTTTTTGGGGCGTCATCGCGGGCTTTATCTTTCCGTTCTTCTCCAACGGAATCGCTGGCACCCCATTTTACGTTTCGCTGGCCTACATTCCTGCTAACCTGGTTCAGGGGCTGCTTCCAGCATGGGCGTTTCGGTTCTTCAAAGCGGATCCCCGCTTGAAAAAAGGCCGCGATTACTTGATCCTCTTCCTGTCCATGATCGTCTCCAGCGCATTCGGCGCCCTTTGGTCACCGCTGGTTGTTTTGAAGGGCTTCGGCTTGCTGACAGCCGAGTCGGTGCCATTGTTCATCTGGGGATGGTTCGCCGGAAATGTCGTTGCCGGGATCGTATTCAACTTCATTTTACTAAAAGCCCTCTCTGCCGTGGTCATCCGCACGCGGGCGTTCGTGAAAAAGTGGTGGGCATAAATCTTAAAGCGCTTTGACCCTCGATTCCATCCTTGGGAGGGGGGCGACACCTCCTCCCAATCCATTTTTATAGGAGGAGTTCCGCGTTGAACAAAACGATGCTGGGTTATGTCCCGAACGAATCCCCAATTTATGCCATCCACCCATTCGTGAAGTTATTTTTCCTGCTGGTGGTCAGCCTGTTTCCCATGTTCATCGCCTCGCCAATCTGGAACGCGCTGATCATGGTCGTCGTCCTCATCTTGATCTGGCTGAGCAAGGTGGATCTCAAAATATTGCGCATCTATTTACCGGTGGCCATCTCGATGGGCAGCATCATTCTGATATCCTATGTGCTGTTCAGCGGGAATCATCCGGAGTACCGTCTTCTGGCTCAGTTTTTGGGAATCAAGATTTATTACGAACGAATCCGCGACGCACTGGTTGTATATTTTCGCATCCTGCCGATGATCGCTACCATGGTCTTCTTTCTTACCACCTCGCGCGAACGCGACATCATTGTGGCCATGCGGAGCATCAAGGCTCCGTTTGTGGTCACATACATTTTCGCCATGGCGCTCCGTGCGGCAGGGATGGTGTTAGAGGATTTCCAGATCGTCAGGCAGGCAGAGCAGGCCCGAGGCTTTGACACAACCGGGAAGCCAATCCCGTATAAAATCCGCAAATATGTCATGTATATGATCCCCCTGTTTGCCCTCTCTCTCCGCAGATCCGAGGAGTTTACCAATGCGCTTGTTGCGCGAGGTTACGCATTTACTGGCAAGGCCAGCAAGGTCAAGCGCGCAGACTACATCCTTACGCATTATTCCTTCAAAACGCACGACCTCGTGCTGACAATCCTTATCGGGGCGTTATTCGTGGCGATCCTGGTCTTGAAATACGCTTTTGGTTTGTTTTCATTTTAGGATATTATTCGTACTTTCATTCCAAGATCGCGATCCCATCGAGGAACAAGGCCATGAATAATACAATCATAGAAGTTAAGGACTATTCCTGGCAGTACATCAATACCTCAGAACCAGCACTCCGCAATATCAATTTGAAAATTGAGGAGGGTAAATTTGTCGGAGTAATCGGCCCGAACGGTTCCGGAAAGACCACCCTGGCATATTCCATAAACGGTCTGATCCCGGGCCAGTACAATGGAATCAAAAACGGCGAAGTTATTGTTTTCAACAAGGAAGTTGAGCAATACGGGAGAGGGGAATTGCAAAGGACGGTCGTGGTTGTCTTTTCTGATCCGGAATCGCAGTTCACCGCGATGACTGTGGAAGACGAATTGGTGTTCGGGATGGAAAACCTTGGCATGAGCATTCCCGAAATCCGAGAGCGCCTGGAGTGGGTAACCGAACTGGTGGACCTCAAACCTCTCCTGACCAAGCCGCCTTATGAAATCTCGGGAGGTCAAAAACAGCGCGTCGCCCTGGCAGCCGTGCTGGCGATGACGCCCAAGGTGATGATCCTCGATGAGCCAACATCCATGCTGGATCCGGTCAGCCGCAAGCGAGTTTTCGAGGTGTTGGAGAAGTTAAAGAAGGAGCACCAGAACACAATCATCGTGATTGAGCACAGCCTGGAAAATTTAATTCCTTTGGCGGATAGGATGGTATTGCTGTCCAATGGAGAATTAATCCTGGAAGACGAGACCCTGAGTTTCTTTCAGAAGATCCCTCTTTTGCTTGAAAAAGGGGTGTATCTGCCAGGCGTTCTGGATTTCTTTTTCCAACTTAAGCGATCCGGCTTTTACGACCATCTGATCCCGCTCACTCTTGAAGAAGCTGAGAAACGGCTTAAAGAACTGATGAACCAAAATAAAGATCATGGAGAAAAGCCGTGAGTAACTCCTCGCCTTACATTCAAGTTGAAAACCTCTGGTATCGTTATACGGACGGCACTCTGGCTTTATCAGAGATCAATCTGTGTATCGATGAGCACGAATTCATCGCTTTTATTGGTCAAAATGGTTCTGGCAAGACCACTTTATCGAAATGCCTGAATGGTCTGTTTAAACCTACTCAGGGTAACGTCATTGTCGACGGTTTGAATTCGCGAAACACCCCCATTGTCCAGATGGTACGCCGCGTGGGTTACGTTTTCCAAAATCCTGATCACCAGTTGTTTAACAGCAATTGTTGGGATGAAATTGCATACGGTCCCCGCAACATCGAGCTGCCTGAGGATCAGGTCGCGGAAAGAGTGGCAGAAGCGGCAAAAGTTGTGGGGCTGGACGAGATGTACTTCACTGAGCACCCCTTCTTTTTATCCAAAGGATTACGCCAGCGGGTCGCAATCGCGTCAATCTTAGCCTTGCGTCCAAAGGTGATCATTGTTGACGAGCCAACAACCGGTCAGGACGCCCGACAGTCGCTGGAGATCATGGATTTTCTCAGGCAGCTCAACTCTGAGCTGGGACACACCATCATTATCATTACCCACGACATGCCAATTGTGGCGAAGTACGCCCGGCGAGTCATTGTGATGGGGAAAGGTCGAATCCTGGCAGACGCGGAAACAAAAGAAGTGTTCCGCATGACCGATGTGCTTGCTCAAACCTATCTCGAACCACCTCAAATTACACAGCTCGCGCAGCGCTGCTGTCGGTCGAAGCGGTCGAACACGCGTTTTCTGCCGGCGCGGTGGAAAAGGCTGCCGAGTTGATCGACCGCAGCGCTGCTCAGACCTGGGTTTTTCCCCATCCACTCTGACCGTTGAAGAAATGTTTGAACAATTCGAGAAATTGGGTTTCTAAGGCTCCCGGATACTTCACCAGCTGCACCTCATTGAGGTGTAGATTGTTGATAAAATAAGGAGACTCTATCGGATAGATTCATTTGCATACCCGATAAGAACTCCTTATTAAGGATTTGATATTGAAAAGCGTAATCGCTCGCCACTGGAAATGGCTGCTGATCGGTCTTGCCGCGTTAGGGTTGTTCGTTCAGTTTGGAGGCATGACCGTTGCGGTGGTCAATCACGCCCTGATGCCCATCTGTGAAGTGCACGTTGCCACAACACCGGAGATCGAAAACTGGGGGCCTAACCGCATCCGCAGCCCCATCCCTTCGCCGCAGTCGCGCGATATTCACCTGCCGCTTTACATGAATTTCCTCAAAACCGGCGAGAGCCGCGTCTTCTACGTCTGGGCGGTCGACTGCGACGGCAATCTGATCAACCAATCCTCGCACACCGGCAGGGGGTCGCTGTTCCTCTGGGAGGTCACGCGGCAGTCGCCGTGAACGGTTTGCCGCAAGTAGGGGCGAAGCATCCACACACAGGTGGA
>FWPV01010940.1_pt1 | contig 14640 bp, 13 predicted proteins | sample 2228371 | NCBI WGS metagenome assembly FWPV01 (sample SAMEA103939776, study PRJEB20133) | metagenome
GCGCTTCATTCCTCAGGGCTTCCGGTGGCATCCCCAGGTCATCTATCAGGATGCGCCCACAGGCGGCGCGGTGTGGGTAGAACAGATGCTCGTTTTTGAGCCCTGCCAGCGCCACGGTCAGGCTGGCCCGGACATGGGGTGAATAGGGCAGGCCCGAGGGAAGGTCAATGGCCACCACCGGCAGTCCAGAAGTGTTGATCTGCTCGACCAGCCGGGCATAGGGCCCTTCCAGCGGGCCACGCAACCCCGTGCCAAACAGGGCATCCAGGATTACCGTGTCGCGCTCGGGCTGCCATTCCTCCAGGGGCCGGATGGCTATACCGTGGGCCTGCAAGGCCTGCCTTGCCAGGGCCGCATCGCCCGCCTGGCCCTCGGCGGCGAAAACCTCGACCTCTGCGCCCCAGACCTCGAGCCAGCGGGCCGCCACCAGCCCGTCCCCCCCGTTGTTGCCCTTGCCACACAGCACCACTGCCTTGCGGCCCTCAAAATACTGTAATAAACGTTTGGCCGAGCGCCTTCCGGCCGCATCCATCAGGAGCAGGCTGGGATAGCCCAGCTCGGTGGCCTTTCGGTCGGCCTCGCGCATGGCTTGGGCGGTGTAGAGTCGCATGGTTCCGGTGCAGGCTGTCCGTATTCTACGGAGTCCCTTCCCCCGCGTACACTGTGGGCATGAACCTGGAAGCTGCTCGCAAGCGCCTGCGGGAGGCCCGCCGGGTGGCGGTGCTCACCGGAGCGGGCGTTTCCCAACCTTCCGGCATTCCTACGTTTCGCGATGCCGCGGGTTTGTGGAAGGATTTCAACATCGAAGAGTACGCTACGCCCGCAGCCTACGCCCGCGACCCCCAGAAGGTCTGGGAATGGTATGCCTGGCGCTACCAGAACGTCATGCAAGCCCAGCCCAACCGGGCCCATACCTTGCTGGCCCTGCTGGAACAGCGGATAGGGGAGGGCTTTCTACTGGTGACCCAGAACGTAGACAGCCTGCACAGCCGGGCCGGCTCCCAACGCCTGGTCGAACTGCACGGCAACATTGCCAGGGGCCGCTGTGAGCGCTGCGGAGAGCGGTTTCCGCTTCCCGACCCGGCCTCTTTTGTGCCGCCGCCCTACTGCCCGAGCTGCAAGGTCAGGGGCCGCCCCGATGTGGTGTGGTTTGGGGAGCCGTTGCCAGCGGGTAGTTTTGAGCAGGCCTGGCGGGCTTTTTCCGAGGCCGAAGTAGCCCTGGTGATCGGAACCAGCGCCGAGGTTGAACCCGCGGCCAGCCTGGGACGGCTGGCGTACTCGAGCGGTGCCTATCTGATCGAGATTAACCCCAACCCCACCCCCCTCTCGAGCCAGGCCGACTGCTCCTTGCGAATGGGTGCGGTGGAGGGAATGGAAGCTTTGATGGAAGGTTTCAACTGATTTAGAGAAAAGAGTGGGTAAAACTCCAAACGAACACCCGTGGCAGAGCTAGAAGCATTGCGCTCGCCTGCCGATACGGAGTCAAGGTTTTCTCTGGGCTCGGACGGAGCCCTCGGAGATGGTTACGGCAGGGGACGTCCCATGAGAACCAAGAAGCCCCGTTCTGAAGAACGGGGAGTCGTCACGCCTTCTTTATTGGCCGCTCGCGAACAGGAAGTCCACAACCGAGGCATAACCCACGGATTTCCAGGCTTCTGACGGCTAACATAGACCTATGAGCCTGCGTGAACGGGTCTTTCCTCTCAGAACACCCGAGGATGTAGATACTTTTTTAGAACGCTTCGAACTAACGGCCATCTTCAAGGCCAGCACCAGCGACAAAACCCTCGAGGCCATGCAGTACGTGCAGAAGTACCTCGAGCCCCGCCCCGACGTGGCCATTGGTATCATTCGCATCCCCGAAGACCGCCCGGCCTCGAACCATGTCGAGGCCCGCACCGGCATCCAGCACCAGAGCCCGCAGTTCATCCTCTTTCGTCAGGCCCGGCCCCTCTTCGACCTCGACAACTGGAAGATCAACCCCGAGCAGCTAGAGCCTTTGCTGCTGCAACACCTGCCGGTTCATATCGGCAAGCCCGTGCGCAACCCCGCGGTGGTGGGGCTTCAGGCCTACCTGGATCTGCTCGAGCGCTTTATTGCAGGGCAGCTCAGCGAGGAGCGCTTCCAGTGGGGCTACCTGGATCGGCTCAAGAAAGAGGCCGACTGGCGCTCCGACGAAGACTTCGACCTGCTGAATAGCCTGTTCCCCAACCCCGACGGACGGGCCTTCACCCCCGGCAAGGTGGTGGCGCTGGAGTTTCAGGCCCAGCTTGCCGGCCAGGCCGAGCCGCTTGTGGAGCGGGCCCGACGCTTACGGGCTCGGGTCGAGGCCCTCCAAGCAACCAAAGCCGATGCGCTTTAGAGAAGAGGAGGTGTGGGGACTATAATCCCCCGGTTTGCAAACCGAGGATACATGGATTCCCGCGTCCGGCGGAGGCGGACATAGCATAGTGAGCGGCAGATGCGCTAAGCATCAGGTGGACGATGACTAGGAAGGCGTTCAAATATCGCCTGTACCCCACCCAGCCCCAGCACGAAGACCTGGAGCGCACCCTTGCGCTGTGCCACCAGTTGTACAACGCGGCCTTGCAGGAGCGTAGGGATGCCTACCGCCAGGCGGGCAAGACGGTCAGCTTCTATGAGCAAAAACGGTGGTTGCCCGAGATACGCACCGAGCTGCCGGAGTACAGGCGCGTCCACTCCCAGGTCTTGCAGAACGTCATCGAACGGGTGGACAAAGCCTTCCAGGGCTTCTTCCGTCGGGTCAAACGGGGGGAGAAGGCGGGCTACCCCCGCTTCAAGGGACGGGAGCGCTACGACTCCTTCACCTTTCCCCAGGCCGGGACTACCGGGGTCAAACTCCAGGAGGGCGGGAAGCGGGTACTGCTCTATGGCATCGGCTCGGTCAAGTGTAAGTTCCACCGCCCGCTCGAAGGAAAGGTCAAGACGGCCACAGTGAAGCGAGAGGGGGAGCACTGGTACATTGTCTTTACCTGTGAAGTCGAGCCCCAACCGCTTCCCCAAAGCACCGAAGTCATCGGGATAGACCTGGGCACCAACCCCCACTTCCTCGTCACTTCCGATGGAGAGATGGTCGAGGCCCCCCGGTACTTCCAGAAAGCCCAGGCCAAACTTGCCAGAGCACAGCGCAGCCTGTCCAGGAAGAAGCGGGGTAGCAACCGCCGCCGTCAGGCCAGACACCGGGTAGCCAGGCTGCACCGCAAAATTGCCAACCAACGCAAAGACTTCCACCACAAAATAGCCAGGAGGCTGGTCAACCGATATGGCACGATTGTCCACGAAGACCTGAACGTCCTCGGCCTGGCCCGCACCCGGCTCGCCAAGAGCGTACTGGACGCGGGCTGGGCACAGTTTTTGCAAATCCTCGCCTACAAAGCGGAAGAGGCTGGTAGGCGGGTCGTAGGGGTAGACCCTAGGTACACGAGCCAGGATTGTCCAGCGTGCGGCCACAGAGAAAAACGCCCTCTCTGGGTGCGGGAGTACACCTGTCCGCAATGCCATACTTACCAGCATCGGGATGTAGCTGCTGCACTGAATATCCTGGCCAGGGCTCGGACGGAGCCTTCGGGGATGGGTACGGCGTGGGCCGTCCCGTGAGAACCGAGAAGCCCCGTTCTTCAGAACGGGGAATCGTCACGACATGGGCACCTGGCGCAAAAGCCGGCCCTCGATGCGTTCCAGAATCTCCTCGAGGCTGTGCCCGGTAATGGTCAGGCCGTGGTTTTTGAGCCCCACCACCGCCCGGCTGGGGTCGGGGGCTTCGCGCACTTTTTGCGCCACGGCCTCGGCGAGCTGGTAGGTGCCGCAGGGGTAGTTGAACTGGGTGGAGGCGATGTTCTCCATCCAGGCGTGCACGTGGATGATGGCCCCTACCTGCGGGTGTTCGCGGTAGATCATCCAGTGCTCGATGGCGTCCACGCTCACCCGGCGCGGCTCAATCCCCGGCGGCACCGAGAGGCGCATGGCGTTCTGGATGGGGTCGTAGTTGGTGACCATCAGGATGTCCCGCCCCACCTCGCGCAGGTTGGCCTTGTCCACCCCGCTGGCCGACATCCAGAAGCGCCGCTCGTCCTTGCGCACCGAGAGGTTGCCGTAGGACAGCCCGCCAATGCCATATAAACGCTTGACGTGGCGGAAGTCTTCAGGCGGCAGAATTTCCTCGATGGGAAAAGCGGCCGGAAGCAAGTCCCACTCGGCCAGTTTGCGGCCGGCGGCGCTCAGGCTTTTGGTTAGAGCATCGCCCTGCCAGAGCTCGGGCTCGAGGTCGGTTTCAAAGATGTTCTGCACCACCAGCACCGAGGAGGCAATGGGGTGGATACGCTCATAGATGCGTTCGGCGAGACCCGGCCCCTCCGGTTCGTGGTACTGGCCGAGCTCGAGGGTCAGGAAATAGGCCCCCTGGCCCGGCACATACACCACCAGCATGTTGGAAAGGGCCCGCACCAGGTAGCTGTACAGCCCGGCGATGGGGTCGGGGGGCATCTGGGGCAGCTCGAGGAAGGAGATCACCATGGTGCCCTGGGCTTTGCGCCGGTAGGGGGTGGGTTTTTCGGCCTGGATAAAATTGAGAACAGCCCGCGGCGCCTCGGCCTGCGGGTCTAGGATGTAGCCTTTGGTCTCGAGTACCTTGCTCAGCGATTGGGCTAGCCCGGTCAGGCCTGGGGTGGGTGTGCCGTGGAGGGCAAAACGGGGCGGGGTAGCCTCGAGGCCGAAGGGCATGCTGCTACTGGACTGAACCATATCGCAACCTCCGGAAGTTCGACTGTCGGTAGCCAGAAGCGTAGAACAGGTCGTTGAGGGGTACTCGGGCAGTCGCAGCCTGGCCTCGATTCTACACCATGCGGGGAAAGGGCTTGCGAACGGGGCCTCTGTATTGGATAGACTGAGCAGGTTTATGGAACTCAAGGGACTGGTTCTCTCTGGGGGCAAAGGGACGCGCCTGCGCCCCCTCACCCACACCCGGGCCAAGCAGCTTATTCCCATCGCAGGCAAGCCCAACCTGTTCTATGCAATCGAGGATTTGCTCGAGGCCGGCATCCGCGACATAGGGGTCATCCTCAGCCCGGAGACCGGCGACGAGGTGCGAGCGGCTCTGGGCGATGGTTCACGCTGGGGTGTGCGCCTCACCTACATCGTGCAGGAAGCCCCGCTGGGCATCGCCCACGCGGTCAAGACCGCCCGGGGTTTTCTATCCGATAGTCCTTTTGTGCTCTACCTGGGCGACAACCTGCTTTCGGGCGGCATCAAACACCTGGTGGAAGAGTATCTTCAAACCCGCCCGGAGGCCATCGTCTTGCTTACCCCGGTCGAAGACCCCAGGGCCTTCGGGGTGGTGGTGCTGGACGGGGCTGGAAAGGTGGTGCGGCTCCTGGAGAAACCCCAGAACCCCCCGTCCAACCTGGCCCTGGTGGGGGTGTATCTGTTTAGCCCGGCGATTCACGCCGTTATTAACGAACTGAAGCCCTCGAGTCGGGGCGAGTACGAGATCACCGAGGCCATCCAGGGGCTGGTAGATGAAGGAAAGCGGGTGGTGGCCCACCAGGTGCGCGGGTGGTGGAAGGACACCGGCAAGCCCGAAGACCTGCTGGATGCCAACCGATTGGTGCTCTCGAGCCTCGAGCGCCGGGTGGAAGGTGAGCTGGCCGATTCCCAGGTGGTGGGCGAGGTGGTGGTGGAACCGGGGGCCCGCATCGTACGCAGCACCGTGCGGGGCCCGGCCTACATCGGGGCCGGGGCGCTGGTGGAGGATGGGTTTATTGGCCCCTACACAGCCATTGGCAAAAACGCTAAGGTGATTTCCAGCGAGGTCGAGTACTCGATCCTGATGGACGAGGCCCAGGTGTACCGGCTGCCCTACCGCCTGGATAGCAGCGTGCTGGGGCAGGGGGTGGTGGTGGACGGGCAGGGCAACGCCCGCCGCCATACCTTGCAACTGGTGCTGGGGGATCGCAGCCGGGTGCGGCTTTGAGGCAGTCAAGCGTTAAAAAGGTGGTTTTTGGGATAGATTTGGCAGATGTAATAGCGGAGCAATAACCAGTTTTGGTACACACCGATTTCCCTGTTGCAAGGTCACCCCGTCAATGAGGCGCGGCGACTTGATTCTCCCAAAAGTGACCATGTACTATGACCCTGGTCATGAAAGTCTCCAAGAGCTACTTTAAAGCCCACGCCCTCGAGCTTCTGCGGCGGGTAGAGGCCACCGGCGAGCCCCTGATCCTGAGCGACCGGGGCCGGCCGGTGCTGGAAATACGCCCATACCGGGGCGAGGAGGTGAGGGAGCGCCTCAGGGGTACGCTGTTGCACTACCAGGAACCCACGGAGCCGACGGGCGAGCCCTGGGAGGCCCTGGCTTGAAACGCTACCTGCTCGATACCCACGCCTGGGTGTACTTCCTCGCCGACCCTACCCAGCTTTCCGGTGGACTCGAGCCTTTGTTGGAAGAGGCCCGCGTGCAACAGGTTCTTTTCGTCTCGGCCATCAGCGCCTGGGAGGTAAGCGTGCTGGCCCGGAAAGGCCGGCTGGCCTTCCGGCTGGATTCGCGGCGCTGGCTCGAGCAAGCCTTGCAGGTGCCCGGCATCGAGGTGGTGCCACTGGATGCCCCCACTGCTGTGGAGGCCGATTACCTGCCCCTGCCTCACCCCGACCCCGCCGACCGCTTCATTGCCGCCACAGCACTTCGTCTGGGCGCGGTGCTGGTGACCCGCGACGAAAAACTACAGGGGTTATCGGGTCTTCAGACCCTCTGGCAGTCTGGGGCCTAAGCCTGCCCTAGGGCAGAAAGGGCACATCCAAACGCCCACCATTTAGCCTATCCAGGATGAGCCGGTAGCTTTCTTTGCGCATGGGATGCGCCTCGAGCCACAGGCGCAGATGGGCCTCGAGCCAGACCGCTTTTCGGTGTAGCCCATGCAGGTATGGGTAGTAATCCCGCGTAAACAGCAGGCCGCCCCGGTAGCCCTCGGCGATAAAGCGGGGGTCTTTGGGGGTGGAGCTGCCCCCCAGGTGCAGCACCCGGCGCGGTACCAGCAAAACCTGCCAGCCCTTGCGGCGGGCCCGGGTGCACCACTCGAGGTCTTCGTTGTAGAAAAAAAAGCGCTCGTCCATCCCGCCAATCTCCTGCAGGGCTATTGCACGGGCCATAATGAGCGCACCGGATACCCAACCGACGGCCCTGGGGCGGCGCAGTTTCCAGTAGTTGGGGGCATAAAGCGGCCCAAAAGACTGCAACCGTCCCTCGGGTGTGTACAGGGTAGGCCCCGCCATCGCAGCCTTGGGGTTGGCCTCCAAAGCCATCTGCAGGGCCTCGAGGTCGCCTTTTTCCAGGTACACATCGCTGTTCATCTCCACCACCCACGGCCTCTGGGCCACCTCGAGGCCCCGGTTGACCGCGTAGGCGTAGCCGCGGTTGGGCACCTGGAGCACTTTTACGCTGGGGTGTTGCTGCCGTACCCAGTCCGCGCTACCGTCTTTGGAGTCTGTGTCCACCACAAGTTTTTCTGCTTCTGGATAGCAGACTTCGAGTCGCCTCAAGCACTCGCCAAGAATGGCCTGGGCATTGTGGGATATAACGATTATCGAGAGGTCTTTGCTCATTAAGCCCAACGCAGCGTCCTTGCTGGTAGATGCTTTAGGATTAAGTTCGGTATGAAACTTGATGAAAAAGCCCAGACTGCCCTGAAGTACCAGTATTACACAACCCCGCCCACCCCAGAGGGCGTTGTGTTTCAGCCCCTCAAAAAGCACCGGGCCCTCGAGGGCGCCTTCATGGAGTACCTGCGCCTGAAGGATGGGCGGGTGGAGGGGCTTCCGGTGCCCTTCGAGGCTCGCCAGTTCTCAGTCTCTTGGGCAGTTCCAGGCCGTATCAATGCCTTTCACCTGCACCCCAAGCGCACCCAGGACGAGCTTTGGTGCGTGGTGCAGGGGGCCTTGCTGGTGTGGTTGGTGGATGTGCGCGCCGATTCCCCAACCAAAGGTGCAAAGCGTTCTTTCCTGCTTTCCGGCGAGGCGCCCTCACTTCTGTACATTCCTTCGGGCGTAGCTCACGGCTACCGTGCGGGCTATCAGGGTGCGCTGCTGCTGTATGCTATGAACGACCAGTTCAACCCCTCCGACCCCAACGAGGGCCGCCTGCCCTGGGATTTTTTTGGGGCCGATCTGTGGGCCGACGACAAAGGTTAGGGGAGGGATCGTGATGAATTTTAAACGCGTGGTTGTAACGGGAGGTGCAGGCTTTATTGGGGCCAACTACGTGCATTATGCGCTCTCCGCCCACCCCGATTGGCAGATTGTGGTGCTGGATAAGCTCACCTATGCGGGCAATCTGGAGAACCTGGAAGGCGTACTGAACCAGATTGAGTTCATCCAGGGCGATATCGCCAACCCCGCCGATGCCCGAAAAGCCCTGCAGGGAGCCGATGCTGTACTGAACTTTGCCGCCGAGAGCCACGTAGACCGTAGTTTGCTGGACGCCCAGGCGTTTGTGCGTACCAACGTCGAGGGCACCCTGGTGCTGCTCGAGGCCGCCCGCAAGGCGGGGGTGCGCCGTTTTTTGCAGGTATCCACCGACGAAGTCTATGGCGATCTTAGCGGCACCGACCGGCACTCCCTCGAGACCGACCCCTTACGGCCCCGTTCGCCCTACGCAGCCTCCAAGGCCGGGGCCGAGCATCTGGTGCTGGCCTACGGTATCTCCCACGGGCTGGACGTGGTAATTACACGCGGCTCCAACACCTACGGCCCCTACCAGTACCCCGAGAAAATCATCCCCTTGTTCATCACCAACGCTCTGGAAGATAAGCCCCTGCCCATCTACGGTGATGGCTCGGCGGTGCGCGACTATATGCACGCCTTGGATCACGCAGCCGGTATAGACCTGATTTTGCACCGGGGTGCTGCTGGGGAAGCCTACAACCTGGGGGCGCGGGAGCAGGTCAGCGGCGTTCAGGTGGCAGAGGCCATCCTGGCCGCTTTGGGCAAACCCGCAACCCTAAAGAAGTTTGTGGCCGATCGGCCTGGCCACGACTACCGCTACTCGGTAGACCCCTCCAAAGCCGAGGCCCTGGGCTGGGTGCGCCGCTATAACTTTAGCCAGGGCTTGGCGGAGACCATCGAATGGTACGTGCAAAACCCCGGTTGGTGGCAGCGCGTGCGGGCGAAAAAAGAACACCAGAGCCTCATGCAGACCTGGTATGGGCAGCGCTGAAACTGGGGGAATGCTGCTGACCGGCGGAACGGGCCGCCTGGGAACGGCGCTGCGGAAGCTACTGCCCGAGCTGATCGCGCCCAGTCGAGCCGAGCTGGACATCACCGACCCGTCCAGCGTTGAGCGGGCTTTTGCGAAGTACCGGCCAAAGGTTGTGGTGCATGCCGCGGCCTACACCAACGTGGCCGGGGCCGAGGTCGAAAAAGCCCTTTGCTGGAGGGTGAACGTGGAGGGCACCCGCAACCTGGTTCGAGCTGCCCTGGGGTACGACCTGCACTTTGTCCACATCTCGACCGATTATGTGTTCTGGGGGGATGTGGGCGGCTACCGGGAAGAAGACCCGGTGGGGCCGGTGCGCAACTACTACGCGCTTTCCAAACTGGTAGCCGAAGAGATCGTGCGGCTGCTGACGCGTCACCTGATTATCCGCACCTCTTTCCGCCCTTCGCCCTGGCCGTATCCCACCGCTTATACCGACCTTTATACCAGCCAGGACTACCTCGAGGTCATCGCCCCCCAGATTGCCCTGGCCCTGCAAAACCTCCAGCGCATTCCGTATAACACCCTCCACATCGCCACCGAGCGCAAGTCTGCCTACGAGCTGGCCCTGCGTACCCGTCCCGACGTTCAGCCAGCCCGTCGCCAGGAAGCCTTGGTGGTGCTGCCCGAGGACGTATCGCTGGACACGGGCCGCTGGCAAAATCTGCTCAGAGGCTTGAATATTACATGAGATTAGCGGCCTATCATTGAGGCTGAGAGGCCCGGAACCAGACCTCGAGCCCTACAAATGTTGGGTTCTTATCCGCAGAAAATTGTACTTAGTATAAACTATAGTAACATTTCAATTGCCAATTCGCAGTAGACTTTTGGTGGGTAGGAGCATACCTCCGCTCAAAAAGTGAGAAGCATCTGAACATCTGAGATGGTGGTTAGTATGAAGCATTTAGAAGACGAGATCTCCTTGAGGGAAATTTGGCTGATATTAAAACGCAGATGGCAGCTCTTGCTTGCGGTGCCGCTGACCGCTTTGACAGGGGCTTTGCTGTACTCTTTCTTTCTTGCCACGCCGCTTTATGCCTCTTCGACTACCGTGAGTGCCACTTCACTGCAGGTGCAGTCCCAACTTGAGCAAAAAATACAGGTGCAACAGACCAACCTGCTGCCGGGTTTCGATGGTTTTCGTGCGGTGGCTCTTTCCGATGAAGTGCTACGAGAGGTGTGGGCGACCCTGAACAGGGAGGGTGCGCTGCCTGCCGCCTGGCAGGATGAGGGCGCACAGCCTGGTTCAGAGCGGATGTCCCGCTTTTTAGAACTCAAGGATCGCAGCCCTAAGGAGCAGGAGCTACCCGCGGGACTGCTGGTGGAGATGAGCGTCAAGGCCCCTATGCCTGCCCTAGCAGCTCAAACAGCCAATCTATGGGCCTCGGCCACGATTAAGCGAGTCAACGAACTGCCTCTGAGCAGGCTCAAGGCCAGTTTGGAGGCCTTGGATGAGCAAATAGCCCCGGCTGAGAGGGCCTATCGGGAAGCCCAGGCTCGCTGGGAAGCTTTCAACCGCACTACCAGCTACTCGCAGGATAAGGCTGAACTCGAAGCCAAAACCCTTGAGCGGGTGAACCTGGATACTGAACGAGCGGGCCTCGAGCGCGACCTGGCCGCAGTGGCGGGTCGCATTACTTACCTGCGGGCAGAGGTGGCTAAGCAAGCCCGTGTGGTTCCCAGCAATGCTTCGCCTGACCAGATTGTTATTCTGAACCAACAGCTCGAGGGAGCCAAGGCGCAGCTCAGACAGGCAACCGAACGATTGCGCCAGGCTTATTCCCAGGCTGCCCGTGCACTGGAAGAATTCCAGAAGAAAGAACGCATCCCCCAGTGGAATGCTGAACTGACCGCCTATACCCAGGCCTATGCCGAGGCCCAGGCCCGTATTCTTGCCCTGGAGGTGGAGCGCAGCGCAAAGGAAGCCCAACTGCGCGCAGTAGAGGTGGAGTTATCCCAGGCACCCAGCCTGCTCACCCTCGAGCGAGAAGTAGGGGCCGATCCGGCGGTGCTGGCGGCAGTGCAGGGGGATGGGTTGCAGGCTGTGGTGGGCCTTAAACTCAAAAACCAGGAACTGAACCCAACACACCAGGCCCTGCTATCCCAGGCTTTGGGGCTGCGGGCTGACCTGGCGTTTTTAGGCAAAGAGCGGGAGTCATTGAGGCAGAAGATGGCCGCTTTGCAAGCCAATATAGCCAGGATTAGACCTCAGATCGCTGCCCAGGAGCGTGAAAGGGAGGGGCTGGCCCTCGAGCTTGCAAGCAAGAAGGCAGCCTATGAGGCCCTCCGTGCTCGCTTCGACCAAATAGCACAGCTATCGGCCCGCGAGGTGAGCTTCGATAGCTTTAACCCCGAGTACCAGCGCTTGCGCTCGGCGCTCATCGATGCTCAGGCAGAAGAAGCCCGTCTTTCTACGCGTAAATCGGCGCTTGTGGCCCGAATCGCGCAGGTGGATGAACGTATACAGGTACTTAAAGCCCGCCTGGCTAAAGCCCAGATGGAGTCCGACGAAGTTAACCAAACCCTCGAGCTAGCCAAAAACACCTATCTGGCTTTGGTGCAGAAGAAAACCGACCTGCAAATTGAGCTGGCTAGCACGCAAAACTCACTGATCCGGGTGATTGCTCCAGCTTATCCCATCTACCAACCGATATCGCCCAAACGGTTGTTAATTGTGCTAGGTGCAGTAGCGTTAGGGTTTCTCGCAGCCCTCCTATGGGTCTTCCTGGCCGAGGCTTTGCGAGGAGAGCCCCGTCTCGAGCCAGGGGTTACCTGAGGTGAGGTGTGAATGAACAAATAAAGTTTGGGGCTTGTTGCACTCATACCGTCATACGCATTTCGGCAGTATCGTCTAGACTTTCAAAAGCGAACGATAATGCCGAAATGCTTTTTTACTCCCTTCGGTCGGCTTGAATCCTTCACCGTTGACTATCTCCAACGGTGAAGGATTCAAGCGGAAACGGTATCAAACCCTTGTACCAATCCGGATTCGCACTTACTGTTTTCCGCAGCTATCTAGCACCAAATCCACGGAAAATTACTGAAAGTGTTTTGATTATGATTAATAAGTCAAGCCAAAACGAAAAATTTTTTACATAGTAAAGGTCGTATGCCAGTTTTTCCTTAGCGCCGCTTTGATCTGACGTATAGCCGTGCACAACTTGTGCCCATCCAGTTAGACCTGGACGAACGAAGTGTCTGGTCTCAAAAAAGGGAATCTCTTGGGCGAATTGAGTTGCAAACGCCTCCTGCTCTGGACGGGGCCCGATAAGACTCATGTCTCCCTTTATCACATTCCACAGTTGTGGTATTTCATCAAGTCGAAATTTCCTTAATATAGCCCCAACCCTTGTAACTCGAGAATCTCCAACTTGAGCGAATCTGGGGCCATTTGATTCGGAGTCGGCATACATGCTGCGAAATTTGTACATTTCGAAAGGTTGACCATACAAACCGATACGTCGCTGCTTAAATAAAATGGGGCCTTTGGAGTCGAGGCGTACCAGCAGAGCTATGAGTCCTGCCAAAAATACCCAAATAGGGAGGGTGAAAAGAACTAGGGCTGTTTCCCAGATACGTTTGATGCCTATATAGTCCTTGGGCCTGAGTAAAATCTCAGCTTCTTTAGACAGAGAGGATATCTCCACTTTTCCCGTGAGTTCCTCCAGGAACGTGGCAATATCTATAATTTCTTTGCCCTGGGCTGCAAAGTTGCTATAAGTTTGTTTTGAAAAATCCGAGAAACTGTGTCGGAGATCTGTAACAATCACATCGGCTTCATCGGAATCGTTGATGTATAAAACCTTAATATTTTTGGCGCCTGCTGACTTGATGATTTCAGCGACATCTGGAGATGTCACGGCCACTTTGATCACTCGCCGTGATTTAATAAATAAACTAACAAAATTGATAACAAAAAGCACCAAGAAAAATACTAAATAGAATGGGCGAGAGTACCACCAGCCAAAGATAAAAAAAGCAGCAGCCAGTGCAAGAAAAGGTATGACCATGGCCCATACACTGGCCAGCAAGCCGCTGGTGTGCGGATGCCGACTCCACCTGCCTGAAAGCCAGAAAGAACATAAACCAGCAATGACGAGGAGTACGATCAGTCCGCCATACGAAGGATAAGTAAATACCTCCCATAGCCTGATGTGCCCCAGCGTTATTAGGCTTGCTATGCAGAGAGCAAGATAAAGAGTCAGAGCTATGATGGGTGGGGACTCCCAATGACTGAGAGACTTTGTAAATGACCTAGTCATAATTAAGAAACCAAACGGGCCTTCGGGGACAGGGCTAGGTATCCGAGCCCGAACAAAAGAATATAATAAGGCGGATAAAAAGCGAAATAGTCAAAAAAAGAAACACAGTATAAAGAAAAAAATGCTGCCTGAGCTACATATAGCCGTTTCTGGCTTAGGCGGTACTCTACCAAAATGAACACAGCCAGAAAGATCAATAAGCCGAGAATACCGCTGGCTATGTATACTTGGAGCCACAAGCTGTGAGCATGCTCGAGCGTTCCTAGTGCAAGATCACTTTGAATATCGTTTAGTAAAGACGCAGTATCTCTAGTGCCAATAAAGCTCAGACCTATCCGTTCAATGACCGCGGCGTATAGCGATACCCTCGACTCACGATAGACGTCCTCAAAGGGGTTGAGAATTCGAGGTAGTGTAATGGTTGGTTCGGGGGTGAAGCGGAATCCCCAAAATATCACCAGCAAGATGATGATGGGGGTCATGTAGCCCACAGACCTTTTCAATGCAGGGGGCCTAATCAGCAGTATCAAAATAAACAGAAACAATCCGGCCAGACTGGCACGGCTACCGGACTGTAGCAGCAAGACAAAGAGCGGAATACAACTCAAGATAACCGTATGCCAAGATGCTCTGTGGAGTAAAGCCACTAGCAAAATACAGATCAACGAGACCAAACCTAAAGCGTTTGGATTGAATGTGAATCCAGCGCTACGGCCACTGTTGAATAGAATTTGCTCTATAGGTGGAGGTTCCAGATAAAAAAGCCTTAGGGAAGATACTTCGAGTATCGAGGAATTCTTGCTTTGCCAGCTATCCCACCCTCCAAGCCACAGCACTGTTCTTTCGCGCCTCTCAAGTTTTACAGTAATTGTGCAGGTTGTTTCTTTTGTAGTGGCCGTACAAAATGCACCAGGAGTAATAGGACTACTTTCTCGTACAAATGATATGGGAAGCCTTAGTTCTCGATTGTTGGTATCTATGTGACGCAAACGCACGGAAGCTTTGAGGACACCGGGGCCCACATAGCCCAAATCTTTAGTCACTATCGCGTTTGAGCTAAGGGCTTCAAAGGCATTTCTTTTCAAAATACGCGCTTCGGAAGGATATGCTGTCCAG
>FWPV01010941.1_pt1 | contig 14639 bp, 11 predicted proteins | sample 2228371 | NCBI WGS metagenome assembly FWPV01 (sample SAMEA103939776, study PRJEB20133) | metagenome
TCGCTCTAATTAAGTTCACCACCAAATATAATAAAATAGAAGAAACAACAATTTCATTTAAATCACTTGAATTAAATACAGACCAAATAGATGGACAGTTCGGAAATGAGATTGAAAAGATAAAAGAATTTAATAATATTATTTTGGGTAAATTAAAAGTAAAAATTCAATAATTATTGTTGTGAGTAAATAACATTCATTGTTTAACGGTAAAAGGAGGTTATTGCATATGATAAATAAAAAAATTTTAATTATCTACTTTTTATTTATTTCCATAAACTTCTTTTTAATCTCCCTGTTAGGCTCAACTGAAGTTCCAAGGAAAATGATTAATTATCAAGGTCGCTTGAACGATAGTTCAGGCTGTCCTGTGCCCGATGGTTCAAAATCAATCACATTCTTTTTATACAACAATGAAAACACAACAGTTCCTTCTTGGTCGGAAACTCATACCGTTACTACTAAAGATGGTATATTTAGTGTTGTTCTTGGCAAAGATGTAAATAACCCACTGCCTCAAGATTTTAACACTCAATACTGGCTTGGAATAAAAGTTGGTTCCGACCCGGAAATGACTCCCAGACAGTTACTAACATCCGTTCCTTACTCCATAAATGCTGATACAATTGATGGAATTCATGCTTCCACAACTCCTGAAGCAAATAAACTCTTCCCTCTTGATTCTACTGGAAAATTTCCTGCAAGTGTTATACCAACTGAAATTACAATTGCACAAATTGCAACAAATTCAATTGATGGTTCGAAATTAATGGAGGGAACTGTTTTGGGGTCAAAATTATTCAGTGAAACAATTACCACCGATAAAATAAAAAATGGAACTATTAAAAATGAGGATATTTCTGATGATGCACGAATTTCTGATACAAAACTTGAAACAATTGTTACACCGGGGAAGGTAAAAGCAACAGCAATTGAAGATGTGTTTTTAAGAAAAGATTTGGGCGGAGAAGTTTCTACAGGGACAGTAAGAGTTCCAAGACTCGAAATTTCTGATTTAAATACATCTCTTTATAAAGACAGCAACGGCAATTTAACCTTTAAAGACGCAAAACACATTTTGGGAATTACTTTAGAACAACTATCCGTAGAAGCAGGTGGAGATATAACTGCTGTTAAAGCAGGTCCTGGACTGCAGGTAGAGGGCCATGGGGAATATGGAGTTGCTACTCTAAGTGTTTTCCTACCATCTGATGGTGCACTTGAAACTAATGCAAGAGGGCAGCTTATTGTAAAATCACAAGGAATTACTAACGACCACCTTGCCCTAAATACAGTTTCTACTGCCAACATCATCGATGGAACAATTCAAGAAGTAGATATTGCTGACGGAGCAATAACTCCAGTAAAAGTAAGCACGGGAGTAATATCTGCTTCACCCAACGATTCTCAAACCATAAAAAAAGACCTAAATCTAACAGACAATCTTAATGTCGCAAAAAACTTAACTGTTTATGGCAATACAACTTTTGGGGACTCTTCATCAGATAACTTAACCCTCACAAGCAGAATAAATTCAAACATTATACCTACTGCTGACTTAACCTACAATATAGGTTCTGCTTCACAAGGCTGGATTTTCTATGGTGATGGTTCACACCTTACAGGTGTTTCTGCTACCTCTGTTGCAGACGGTTCAATAACCACAAACAAACTTGCGGACTTGGCAGTAACAACTGCAAAATTGGCAAGTGATTCTGTAACAAGTGGCAAAATAACAGATGGAACTATTACTACTGATGATATCGCAAATGGAACTATTACAGGTAGTGATGTTGCAAATACTGCTAATTTATCAATTGCTTCTATAACGACTTCATCGAGTGCGACTATTGGAGGTTCACTAAATGTCACAGGCACAACATCCCTTGCCACCAGCGGTGGAGCAACTTCAGTAGGTGGAACATTTTCAGTTACAGGCGCAACAATCTTATCTTCAACTTTAACAGCAACTGGAAGCACTACCCTCAGTAGTTCGTTAGATGTTGCCGGAATCACTACTTTTAATGATGGTATCACAGCAAAAGGCAATGCAACCTTTGGTGATGGTGTAGGAACTGATATAATTACACTTAATTCTACTATATCTTCTGATCTCGTTCCAACGACTACGGGCACCTATAACCTTGGTAATGCTTCAACCTTCTGGAATGGAGTATATGCAAATAAATATTATGGCGACGGCTCCAGCCTTACTGGAATAACTGCTAATAATGCTGACACACTTGATGGCATTGATAGCTTGCAATTCCTCCGCTCTGATATAGACAATATCATAAATGGAGCCAATACTTTCAATAATAATGTAACTTTGGGCAATGAATCAGGTGATTCAATTATTTCAAATGGTAACTTTACTGCAAATGCTAACTTTGTTGCAAATGGTCCTGTTACTTTAGGAGATGCAAGTGGAGATGCCATAACTATTAATGGGAATACACAAATTGTAGAAGGAACATCCTTTAGAGCTTATGGTACAATTGAACTTGGGAATGCTACTGCTGATACAATAACAATCACAGGAAATACAACAATAGCTAATGGAACCTCTTTTACTGCTTATGGCGATGTTACCTTTGGAGATGAAGTTACAGATGATGTTACTATTAGAGGAACTACAACAGTAGTTGATGGGACTTTTCTCACTGCTAACGGAGATGTTACTCTTGGTAATTCATCTGCTGATACAATAACTATTAATGGCCCAACCACATTTTATAATAATGTTTCCTTGGGTGATTCTTCTGCTGATAATATTAGTTTTCAGGGACGAGTAAATTCTAATCTTTTGCCTGTATCCTCTGGGACTTTTAATCTGGGAGATAACACAACACCTTTGTATTGGGCTAATATTTATGCAAATAATTATTATGGAAACGGCTCAAATCTTACTAATGTAAATGCAACTAATGCCGATACTTTAGACACTTTAGATTCCACCCAATTCCTTCGCTCTGATACAAGTGGAACTCTAACAGGGAATTTGAATATTACAGGTTCTGCTACTGCATCTTACTTTTTTGGGAACGGCTCTAACATAACTAACATCGCAACTTCTTCAATATCTGGCATTTTCGTAGATGCACAAATTGCTGATAATATTACTGTTTCTAACTATGTTGCAAAATCTGGCGATACTATGACAGGTTCTCTACAAATTGGAGGCTCTGCCACCGCTACAATTCTAACCGCTACAAACTACGCTTCCGCTCCATTCTTTTATGGCGATGGCTCTAATCTTACTAATGTCACATCTACTGCTACAAATACTGATTACCTTGATTTCCTTGACGCATCTCAATTTCTCCGTTCAGATGCTGACGATACTGCTACAGGAACCATTACCTTTTCAGGAACATCTATTTTTAATAATAATGTTTCTATAAATGCACCTTTAAATACTTATGGGGCTTTAAATACTTATGGGGCTTTAAATGCAAATTCATCTATAAATTTAGGAAACGACTCTGCAGATGAAATATCCATAAGCGGTATATTTACCTCCAGTATTATTCCAAAAGATACTGCATCGGGAACAATTAATTTAGGTAGCAACACCAGCTGGTGGGGTAATGTGTTTGCAAATAGTTATTATGGAAACGGCTCTAATCTTACCGGAGTAAGTGCCACAAATGCAAATTCTTGTAATGCAGATACTATTTGTGAAGTTCAGACAATAGACAGCGGGCAAGGACAAACAGAAGTTTATTTAATGAATCAAAATATACGGACAACAGATGCTGTTACTTTTGTTACTGTAAATACAGGACAAGGTGATAATGAACTTTATGCAATGAACCAAAATGTCCGAACTACAGATCCTGTTACTTTTGCTACTATCTCTGTTGGAGGATCAATTATTCCAATTTCTTCTGGAACCTATGATCTGGGTTCATCATCTTTAGTCTGGAATAATATTTATTCTAATAACAATGTTATCGTATCATCAAAAAGATACAAAACTAATATTAAACCTTTTTCTTCGCAGGAATATAATCAATCTTTGCAGAAAATAAAAGGAATTGAGATTGTTCATTTTAATTATAAAAGCTCACCTGAAAGAACCCATATCGGCTTCATTGCAGAAGATGCACCGAAAGAAATGGTAAATGATGAAAGAACTGGCATATACACCAATGACTCTATTGCATTGTTAGTTGCTGCTTTAAAAGCTCAACAAGAACAAATTGAGAAACAACAGGCTCAGATTGAACAACTAAAGGAACAAAATTTAAAAATAATGGAGGAGCTAAAACGGCTATCATATTAACCTTATGAAAACAACAAAATTTTTGTTCATAGGATTTACCTTAAGTTTAGTAATCTTGTCGCCAATCTATAGCTATGAACTATCTGTAGCAACAACTAATTCTGGTGGCGCAACAAGGACATCTTCAAACTTCATATTGCAAGATTCCATTGGGACAAATTTTTACAATACCACAAGCAATTCTATAAGTTCAATTTATTATGGAATTCTTATTGCAATTTGCCAATATTCACCCCTCCCTCCTTCAACGCCTACAATCAAATTGACTCAAAATAAATCTTTAATAATTTCGTGGAATGCCCCTCGCTGTTTGAATACCTTCAATATTTACAGGAAAAAATCCACAGGAACATATTACGAAAAAATAAATGCAATTCCTATCTTAGCTACTACTACTTATGAAGACCTAAGTGTCGATTTTTCATCCTTTTACTCTTATAAAATAACATCTATAAGTAACTGCAAAGAAAGTAGTTTGTCCCTTTCAGGCGAATCAATAGAAATGAAACCTAATATATCAGGAGATACTAACGACGATGGAATTGTGAAGCTTAATGATGTTGGACCTATTATTTACTTGTATGATTTAACAAAAGATTCTCCAAAATACTCCCAACAAGCAGATTGCAACAGAGATGGGAAAATAGATTATAAAGATATTGAATTAATTGTTCAAAACTATGACATGACTCCAGCTACTTTTATGTTTACATCTCGTGAACTCAATGGAGATAATATTGCAGTCTATGTAAAAAACCTTGAAAGATACAAAATGATTAAAGAATTTATTGAGAATATGCCTCCTTCTGAAGAAAAAAACAAAGCCCTTGGAAAAATAATTGAAAGCATAAATTTGGCTGAAAAATACATTCTAACAGAAGCCAAGATAAAATTAACAAAAGGCTGGAATTTAATTTCTTTTCCGCCAAACCATCTTAATTCCATAAGTTCATTGTGTGAAGAATTAGACTGCAATAAATATCAAATCTTTCAATTCACCAACAATTCATACAAAAAAATTACCAACGAGACGGATAATAATATAAAAATTGGCACTGGTTTCTGGATAAAAAGTAATGAAGAAAAAGAAATTGTTCTAACTGCAACTATGAATAAAGAAGATACAAAGCAAATAAAAATAAATGAAGGCTGGAATTTAATAGGAAACTCATTTGATTTCCCAATTGCTATTAAGGATTTGTTTTCAAATATTAATGGTATAAAATTCCCTCTTTGGGAATATAAAAATGGTAATTACTTACCTGTTCAAGAAACGGATTTTCTACTTCCCTATCACGCATACTGGATATATTCTCAAAAAGAATTCATACTTAATGTAGATTCCATAAAATAATCCAACAATCTTTTAAATTTAAAAAAGTGAAAAAACGAAAGCAAAACAAGAGTAATAAATCAGGAATCGTTAGGAGTTGTCTTTTCTACTTTGTGCTTATATTTTTAGTTGGGGTAATAGCAACTTTTGGAATTGGAATCACAATTATAAGCAGTCTATCAAAGCAAATTGAGTATTTAGAACAAAGCATCGAAGTCCCAAAGCCACTCCAAACAACGATATTATACGACCGAAATGGCAAGGAAATAGGTGAATTATACATTCAAAATCGTGAATGGGCAAAAATAAGTGAAATCCCAACAAAAGTTCAACTAGCTTTTATATCCACAGAAGACCATAAATTTTTTGAACATTCTGGAGTTAACTTTACTTCAATAATAAGAGCCTTAATAGTAAATCTTATATCTGGGCGAATAGAACAAGGTGCATCTACAATTACTCAACAATTAGCAAGAGAATTATTTTTGACTAAAGAAAGAACCATGCAAAGAAAATGGAAAGAGCTATTATTAGCCATTATGTTAGAAAGAAATTACTCTAAAATGGAAATTTTAGAAAGATATTTAAATCAAATATATTTTGGTTCTGGAGCATATGGAGTAAAAACAGCTGCAAAAACTTTTTTTAACAAGGAGTTAAAACAACTAACAATTTCTGATTGTGCACTTTTAACGGCATTCCAGAGAAACCCCTCCTACTATTCCCCTTATAAACACCTCGACAATGCAATTGCAAGAAGAAATTTTGCTTTAAAAAGAATGTTTGAATTAAATGCAATTACAAAAAATGAATATGAAGATGCATTAAACGAAAAACCAAAAATTGCAAAATTTAAGAAACCAAGCATTGGTTTTGAAAATACTAAAGCACCTTATTTTATTTCATATGTTGCTGAAGTATTAAAAGGCAAATATGGTTCAGAGAGAGTTTTTGAAGGTGGTTTAAAAGTATATACAAGTTTAGATGCCCACTTACAAGAAGTTGCTGATGAAGCAGTAAGATGGGGAGTTAATCAAGCTATAAAAGACAAAAAAAATGTAACGCAAGGTGCTTTAATTGCAATGGACTTAAAAACTGGAGATATTTTAGCCATGGTAGGGGGGCTTGATTTTGTAAAAAGCAAATTTAATAGAACATATCAGGCAAAGCGCCAACCTGGCTCAGCTTTTAAACCATTCGTTTATACAACTGCTTTGATGAAAGGTTATTCTATCTACAATAATATATCTGACTCTCCTATTTCTTTTAAAATACCTGATTCAAACCAATATTACACTCCTCATAATTATGATTCTAAATATAAAGGAATGATGACCTTTGAAAATGCTCTTGTGTATTCTCGAAATGTTCCAGCAGTAAGGATAGCTAACATGGTAGGACCACATGAAGTAGTAAGAACCGCTAAAAGGATGGGAATAAAAAGTCAACTAACTGCAAACCTCTCTATTGCACTTGGCACATCAGAAGTAACTATGCTGGAAATGATTACTGCATTTTCTCCCTTTGCAAAAGGTGGAATCAGAATAGAACCCCGTGCTATAATCGAAGTCCACTCACCAGAAAACACTATCTTAGAGAAAAACAACTCACAAGAAAGAAGAGTAATTGAAAAAGAAGTAGCAGATACAATAACTTATGTGCTTAAACAAGTAATTCAAAGAGGAACTGCAACGAGAGCCAACATAGGAAAACCTGCTGCAGGTAAAACAGGAACTACAAGCGATTTTAGGGATGCATGGTTTGTTGGTTATACGCCTGATATAATATGTGCTACCTGGGTTGGAAACGATAACAATGAATCTATGAACAAGGTACAAGGAGGTAGTTACCCCGCAATGATTTGGAAAAAATTTATGCAGGAGGCTACAAAAAACTTAAATTCGGATTTTAATTTAGAACCTATCTTCATTAAACCAACTAAATCTGAACCTGCAAAATTAAAAGAAAATAGTAATTTGTCAATCGCTTCGGGAACAAATCTTTTCGATTTTGAAGAAATGGAAAAGAAAAATAAACCTACTCAATAAAACTATGATAAAATTTTTATGACTCTTTCAGGATAATTTGTTATTATACCATCAACACCTAATCTTAATGCTCTTCTTATCCAAAATTCCTCATTTAAAGTCCATGCATAAACATCTAACCCCTCACTATGCGCTTTGGTCAATACACTACTTGTCAAAAAAAAGCTACCTTGAGGAACAATTGCATCTATGTTCAATCTCTGCCTTAATCTTTCTATACCATATACGCTTAAAATAATAGCACCAGTCTTTATTTTACTATCAATCTCCTTTATCTTCTTTAAAATGTTGAATTTAAAGGATGTAATTATAACTTTATTTTTCATCTTTGCCTCATCAATCAACTTAATAACTTTTTCTTCAATGTTATACGATTTAATCTCTATGTCTAAGAATATTTTATCTTTACATAACATAAAAACTTCTTGCAAAGTGGGTATTTTCTCTCCTTTAAATTCATAACTAAACCAACTTCCCATATCAAATTTTTTCAATTCATTTAACTTATAACTTGAAACTTTCCCTCTTCCATTAGAAGTCTTATTCAAAGTTGAATTATGTATTATAACAAGTTCTTCGTCTTTTGTTTTTCTCACATCAAGTTCAATCATGTTAGCTCCAATATCAATTGCCTTTTTAAAAGCTGACAAAGTATTTTCAGGGGCAGAACCACTTGCCCCTCTATGTGCAATTACAATAGGTTTTGTAAATTCCTTAAAAATAAAACTCATTGCTTAATATTTTAAGCTCCACTATAATAAATGTTCAAATTTTTTAATTATTTTTGTTGTAAGGAGAAAAAATAATGATTGATTTTTCGCTCTATGAATCAAACAGAATAAACAAACTTGCCCCTTATGTTTTTACAATAATAAACAGGCTAAAAGAAGAAGCTTCTATGAAAGGAATAGATGTTATAGATCTTGGCATGGGAAGTCCTGATTTACCAGTGCACCCTGAAATTAGAGAGGAATTAAAAAAGGCTTTAGATGAAAGATTTAGTAATAGGTATCCAGCTTCTACTGGATGTCAAGAATTAAAAAGAGCAATTTCTTATTGGTATGGGAAGAGATTTAATGTAGATTTAAACCCTAAAAATGAAATCTTAGTTTTAATTGGTTCAAAAGAAGGAATTGCAAATCTTTCTGCCGCATTTTTAAATAGAGATGATTTTGCAATAGCCCCAACACCAACATATCCAATATTTTTTAATAGCGTCATTATTTTTGGTGGAATTTTATATTATTTGCCCTTAATACCTGAAAACAATTACTTGCCACAATTAAAGAATATAGATAAAAATGTTTTAAGAAGAACAAAAATAATATATTTATCCTATCCACATAACCCCACTGGCACAACAGTAACTCTCGATTACTTTAAGGAAGTAGTTGAATTTGCTAAAAAACACAAAATAATTATCAGCCATGATAATGCTTATTCAGAAATAACATTTGATGGTTATGTGGCACCAAGTTTTTTACAAGCCGAAGATGCAAAAGAAGTTGGTGTAGAGTTTCATAGTTTTTCAAAAACATTTTCTATGGCAGGCTGGAGAATTGCTTTCGTAGCAGGAAATAAACAAATAATATCTACTCTTGCAAGGATGAAAAGTTATGTAGACTTTGGAGTATTCACACCAATACAAAAAGCTGCTATTAAAGCTCTTGAATTACCATTTTCTGAGATAAGAAAAACAGCTCAAATCTATCAAGAAAGAAGAGATGTATTCGTTGAAGGACTTAATAAAATAGGGTGGAAAGTTGAAAAACCAAAAGCAACTTTTTATGTTTGGGCTCAAATTCCAGAAGCCTTTAAGGAAATGAACTCTTTGGAATTTGCTTCTCTATTAATTAAGGAAATTGGAGTTTGTGTAGCGCCAGGCGCTGGTTTTGGTGAAGCAGGAGATGGACATATAAGATTTGCTCTCGTAGAAGATAAAGATAGATTAATTGAAGCAATCAACCGCCTTTCTAAATTATAACTCTTTAATTCGTTCGCCTGAAATAACCCTCTCATATGTATCAACTGGTAGAATACCTTTTTATAATTTCCAACACCTTACATAATGCTCCTCTTCCTTTTTAATTAAAGGAGGTAACTTAAAGCATTCTTCATCACCCTTCTCACATCTTAATCTAAAAGGACATTCAACTATTTCATGTTTTACCTCTGAAGGCGCACCTTTAATTATACTAAGATATTCTTTGTCATCCTTTATTCTCGGTAAGCAATTTAATAAACCATTTGTATATGGATGGTAAGGCTTATAAAAAATATTTTGAACATCCGCAACTTCAACAATTAATCCTGCATACATAATATAGACTTTTTGACATACCTCATAAACCAAACCAAGGTCATGAGTTATTAATAAAACAGATGACTTGAATTGCCTAATAATTTCTTTTAAAAGTTCGATAATTTGCGCTTGTATGGTAACATCCAATGCTGTTGTGGGCTCATCAGCTATTATTAAATCCGGATTACAAGAAAGCGCCATCGCAATCATTATCCTTTGCCTCATCCCTCCACTAAATTGATGAGGATACTGAAAATACCTCTTTTCTGGATTCGGAATTTTAACAAGATTTAATAAGTTAATACTTTTTTCATAAGCTTCCTTTCGTGATAGACCTTGATGAAGCCTGTATACTTCACTTATTTGTTCTCCAATAGAAATTGATGGATTTAATGATGTCATTGGGTCTTGAAAAACCATTGCTATCCTTCTACCCCTAATTTTTCTAATTTCTTTTTCTTTTAAATCAAGAACGGACATTCCATCAAAAATTATTTTACCATCTATAACCTTAGAAATTTTATTGGGTAAAAGCTTAAGAATTGAAAGTGCAGTAACACTCTTTCCACAACCACTTTCACCAACTAATCCAACTATTTCTCCCCTATGAATTTTTAAATCAACACCATTTACAGCATAAATTACTTCATCATCTGAACAAAAACATACTTTTAAATTATTAATTTCTAATAAAACATCACATTTCATAGAAAAAAAATTATAATATTTTGTTGACAAAATTCATATTAATTATAAAATTATAATTTTAAAAAATTAGAGGAAAAAAATGAAAACATATAGAGCTGATGAAAAATCAATTAAAAGAAGTTATTACTTAGTAGATGCTGATGGAGTTATATTAGGAGATTTAGCAACTAAAGTTGCTACAATACTTAAAGGGAAACACAAGCCATGCTATTCACCAGATATTGACACAGGGGATTTTGTTATTGTAATAAATTCATCTAAAGTAACCGTTACGGGTAAAAAAAGAAAAAATAAAATATACTATTGGCATACTGGGTATCCAGGTGGCTTCAGGCAAAGAACATTTGAAGAGATGATAACTAAGAATCCAAATAAGGTCATAATAAATGCAGTAAAGGGCATGCTACCTCACAATAAATTAGGTAGAAAATTAATTAAAAAATTAAAGGTGTATCCTGATTCTAAACATCCCCATTCAGCCCAAAAGCCTACTCTCATAAAAATTTAAAAAGAGAAACTTTTAAGGGAGATTAAATTCAAATGGATAAAAAAAATGAAATAATTTTAACAACAGGAAGAAGAAAAACAGCAGTAGCAAAAGTTTTTATGAAAAAAGGGCAAGGTAAAATTACAATTAATAACAAAAATCTCGATAATGTTATTTCAAGAGTTTTTTATAAAAACAGAATATTAGAGCCTTTAAAACTTACAGAAAAATTAAATTCCGTTGATATAGAAGCAATAACAAAAGGCGGAGGAATTACAGGACAGGTAGATGCAATTAGATTAGCAATAGCAAGAGGCTTGATAAAAATGGACCCTAACTTAAAACCAATTCTTTCTAAAAATAAATGCACAACAAGAGACCCTCGCGAAAAAGAATCCAAGAAATACGGAAGAAAAAGAGCAAGAAAACAATTTCAATTCTCAAAACGATAAAATTATGAGAAAAGTTGCAGCTTTTTTCGATGTTGATGACACAATCTTATTGAAACCATTTGGTGTATCATTTGCAAAATACCTGCTTTTTGAGGGTAAATGGCAATTGGTAGCAGATAAGATGAAAATTGACTTTGTAATGAAAATGCTTAAATACCTCCTTTATTATAAGCTCCTGATACTTGATTTTGATGAACTACTTGAAACCGCTTTATCGCTTTTTATAGGACTAACAGAAGAACAACTAATCAAAATGGGTAAAGAAGCATTTGATTCATATGCCAAAGCTACTATTTCCAAAAAACTCTATAAAATAATAAAAAAACACAAGGAGAAAAATGAGCAGGTTGTCTTGCTTACATCCGACCTTGAACCACTAATGAAGCCCTTGGCAGATTACCTTGAGTTGCCTTTTTTCATTTCAACCAGGCTGATATATGATAATGGTGTATTCAAAGGTGAAACAGAAAAACCTTATTGTTTTGGAGAAGGTAAAACAATACTTGCCAAAAAATTCGCAGACGAAAATAACATTGATTTAAAAGATTGCTACTTTTATACCAATAGCATTGATGATATTCATTTTATGAAAAATGTTGGTCATCCAGTCGCAGTTAATCCTGATATAAAACTCTTGATGGAAGCATTAGTAAGAAATTGGAAAATAATAAATACTTCAAAGACAATTTTTGATTAAATTCTCCCATAAATTTTTTTTAAAAAAGCACAGCTTTCACAATTCCAAATGCTTTCTTCACAAAAATTAAAAAAGATATGAATTAATCCCTGTTGCATCTTTTCTTTTGAAATTCTAATATTTTGAGCATCTCCAAATAATCTATATTTCATTAATCGAACAATGCTATTTGATTGTAAAGCAGGGAAAATATCATATAACTTAGTAACTTTTTCTTTTAGAGAAATATCATTACTTTTAATTGCCAAGTAAAACATTAAAGGTAAAAAAACATTTAATGTTATGGATAAAGATTTCCCCTCTCCTATTAATTTTGTTCTTTTTCCTCTTTTTGCCTCACTTAAGCTAAAAATATCATCCCACCTTTTTGCTGGTGCCTGAATTAGTTCATCACAAAATGCTTTTATATAACATTTTAACTGTGCATCTTCTTTAACCTTTCTTAATTCATCAACTTTCTCAAATAACCAATTATCAAGTCCTTTTTCCATAAATTTTGTAAGAAATAAACTTAAACCTGTAATATTTCTTTCCGGAAAATTTAAAGGTCTTACTCCATAATATTTCCAATTTTTATTATCCATTCCAGTTAAATTGTCGTCGAAGTAGATTGACCACTTTTCTTGTTTTTTATGAAGAATTCTAAGATAATCACAAATTTCGTTGCTTTTTATTCCTCTTTCCAGAAATCTATCCTTTAAACCCGAAAAATGAAAAAAAATTGATTGTAAGATAAGATTTCTTTCTTCTTCGTCTTTTTCACTTCTTAGTATATCTTTTAGAGTATTTATTGGAACTAATTCTGCAAGCCTCTTAAATTGCTCTTTGTTGTTTTTATACCCAAGGCTCTCCATGAATAAACTGTAGATTGTGTTTTCATACCCTACTTGACTAATTTTATAATTTACCATCTCCACTTTTTTTTGAAATCTTTCTTCACCTGCCAAATTTAATAAATGAATTACTTTATCCAGATTTTTTCCAATATCTCTACTACAATAACCCGTTTTTTTTACCTCGTAGTATGGATAATTGTCTTCTTCAATTTCATAGATAAGTCTCTTCAAACTTTTTATCAAAAAGTTCCTCACTTCAAATTGTCTTATTTTTAAATCTATAGGTGAAAAAACAAAATCTTCTTCAACATCATCCCAAAATGCAACATTTAATATTACATTTGAAAAAAAACTATTTTCTTGGTGTTTATGACGATGCCAGTCGGATAAATTCTTGTGAATTTCTACATCTCCCCTTATTTTTCTGCCCCCTAATTTTATAATAACCCCCTTGAAATCCGGTCCTTCTTCAAAGTTCCAAATACCAGGAAATAAAATTTCAAAGTCCTCTCCATCTTTGGTTTTTAAGCTATCTATAAACAATTTCTTATGCCAAATGATTTTAATTATCCTCTCATTAATAAGTTCTCTATAAACATAATCATTATTTTGATTTTCTAAAAAGGTTTTATCTCCCATTCTGATTTTATTGAAAGTTATTATTTTTTTTTATTTCAGAAAACCGAAAATTTAATTTATTTCAATGCTCTTTACATTACATTCTTTCCCTCTTAAGACCCTCAACTGATTCCCCTTACATTCACTACATTGGAAAGACAAAAAATTCATTTTGTTTCCACATTTTTCACAAACAACCTTTGGTTTTATTATCTTTATAGTTACTTTTGCTTTTTCTGCAATCGTTCCTTTTAATAATTCCGTTATCCAAAACTTTATCTGGTCAATATTTATTAGGGTCAATTCTCCAATTTCTATTCTGATTTTAGTAACGGAAATAGCTCTATGTTCATTAGCATTTTTAAGTACAGTTTTCACTATCTCATAGCCAACAGAATACTCATGCATATATAAAATCTACGAAATCTTTTATTCCATCCCCTGTAACACAATTAGTTTCAAAAATCTTTATCTTTGGCGATAAAACAAGCAAATCTTTTTTGAGGTTTGCAATATTTACCTTTATTAATTGTTTTAAATCTATTTTATTTATTACGCATGCTGAAACTCCCCTAAATACATGAGGATGTTTTTTTACAATATAAGGACCTTCAGTAACAGAAATAACAACAACTCTTTTATCAGTTCCAAGTGGGAATTCAACAGGGCAAATTATATTACCTACATTTTCAATGAATATAATGTCTAATTCATTTAGATTAAAATTTTTTAAAGCTTTTTTAATTAAATTAGCATCTAAATGACATTCCTTCCCGGTATTTATTTGCACTATTTGATTAACATATTTAGATACTCTCTCAGCATCAATAGTCGTCTGTAAATCACCTGCAATAAATCCAATTTTCTTAT
>FWPV01010951.1_pt1 | contig 14629 bp, 9 predicted proteins | sample 2228371 | NCBI WGS metagenome assembly FWPV01 (sample SAMEA103939776, study PRJEB20133) | metagenome
GAGCCGTGCATGTCGTCGTTGACCACGAGCACGGGAGCCAGGCTGCACGCCCCGAGGCAACGCGCCCCTTCCAGGGTGAACATGCCGTCGCCGGTGGTTTCGCCGAAATGGATGCCCAATTCGTCCGAGAGCTTTTCGGCCAAGCGGTCCGCTCCCTTGACGTAACAGGCCGTTCCCAGGCACAAGTTGATGATGAACTTGCCTCGGGGTTGCAACCGGAAATAGTGGTAGAAGCTGGCCACGCCCGATACCTTCGCGGCGGGCACTTGAAGCAATTGGGCCACGGCATCCAGTTGTGATTGTCCCAGATAGCCGAACTTGCCTTGAACTCGGTGCAGCACGGCGATGAGTTGGCTGTGCGGGTCTTGCTCCGCGCGGCATTGCTCGATGAAGGCGACCAGGTCTTCACCCAGCACACGTTCAGCGGCGGCCTTGACTTCGGCCCAATTGTCGGTGGAGCACGCGTGTTGGCAATTCATCGGATACCTCGCGGCAACTTCGGTGAATAGTGGGTGTGCAGCAGTTGGTGCGCACGTTCCGATCCGGGGCTGCCCAGGAACTTCTCGTAGATCTCCTCCAACGCCGGGTTCTCGTACGACTCGCGGAGTTTCTTGGAACCGTCGATGGCGTAGAGCGCGGCAGCGCGTTTCTTGAGCAATTGCGGATCCAGGATGTGGTAATGGGGCGGAGGATATGGTTGCCCGCCGCCGCCGATGCAACCGCCGGGGCAGGCCATCACCTCGATCACATGGAAGTTTTCTCGTCCGCTCGTCACCTTATCCAAAACCTGCTTGGCGTTGTTGAGTCCGTTGGCCACGGCGACGTGGATGTTGCGTTCGCCGATGGCGACGTAGGTTTCGCGAAGCCCCTCCACGGCCCGAACCTCCGTGAACTCCAGGCGTTCCGGCGGTCTGTCGGTCAGGATGTGGTAGGCAGCCCGGAGGGTCGCCTCCATGACACCGCCCGTTGTGCCGAAAATATCCCCCGCCCCAGTCGCCAGGCCGAGGGGAGCATCGAAATCGCCGTCGGGCAGGGAGGTGAATTCGATGCCGTAGCACTTGATCATCCAAATCAGCTCCCGCGTCGTGAGGACGGCGTCCGTGTAGGGCACGCCGTTTTCCATCATGTGCTCCGGCCGCCGAGCCTCGTACTTCTTGGCGACGCACGGCATGACCGCAACCATGAACACCTTTTCGGGCGGGATCCCCTTCTGCTCGGCGTAATACGTCTTGGCCAGCGTCGAAAGCATGCTCATCGGCGATTTGCAGGTCGAAGCATGGGGAATCAGCTCCGGATAGAACTTCTCCATGAAGCTGATCCAGCCGGGCGAGCAGGAGGTGATCATCGGCAACGGACCGCCGTTTTGGAGGCGAGTCAAGAACTCGTGGGCCTCCTCGACGATGGTCAGGTCGGCGCCCAGGTCCGTGTCGAAGACGGCATCGAAGCCCAACAGTCGCAGGGCGGTGACCATCTTGCCCGTGCACGGCGTTCCCGGCGGCAAGTCGAAGCCTTCTCCGATGGCCGCGCGAATGGACGGCGCTGTTTGTACCACGACGTGCATTTCCGGATCGGCCAAGGCCCGCCAAACCTCTTCGACGCTGGATTTTTCCAGGAAAGCCGCGGTCGGGCAGACATTGATGCACTGTCCGCACTGAATGCAGACGGAGTCGTCCATTTTGACCAAATGGGCGGGGCCGACCTGGGTGGTGAATCCCCGACCGTGTTGGCTCAAGTTGTACACCCCCTGAATCTCGGCGCACACGCGAACGCAGCGGCCGCAAAGGATGCACTTGTTCGGATTGCGCACGACGGCGCTGCTGCTGTCGTCGATCGGAAACTCTTTGCGTGTTCCCGCGAACAGCCGTTCCCGAACGCCCAGCGAATAAGCCAGGTTTTGCAATTCGCAATTGCCGTCGCGCTCGCAAGTCTGGCAATCCATGGGGTGGTTGTCGAGCAGCAGCTCGACGATATCTCGCCGCGCCTCGCGGATGGCCGGCGAGTTGGTCTTCACCGCCATCCCTTCCCAAACGGGGGCGCTGCACGAGGCCGTGTACGCCCCCGTCCCCTCTACTTCCACGATGCAAACGCGGCACGATCCGGCCAAGCTCAGATCCGGGTGGTAGCACAAGCGCGGGATGCGGATGCCGAGCTTTTCGGCCGCCTGCATGATGGTGGTTCCCTCGGGCACGGTCAGCGGCGTACCGTCTATCGTGATGTTGATCTGCTTCTTGCGTTTGCGAATCATGGTCAAGGGTTTCCCTGGTCCGCCCGAACTTTGCGATGGCACCGCGCGGGGCGTCCGCCGAGGACGACCCCGCCGCATGTTTCGTTACAATTTCAAAACGGCATCAAACCGGCAAACCTGGAAACATCGCCCGCACTTGATGCAGCGTGCCTGATCGATCACGTGCGCCTCGCGCCGGTTGCCGGAAATGCACTCGACGGGGCAATTCCTGGCACAAGCGGTGCAACCGACGCACTTTTCGGCGTCGATCTCAAAATGAATCAAAGCGGTACACTTCTTGGCGGGGCAGCGTTTGTCGCGGACGTGGGCGAGGTATTCGTCCCGGAAATGGGTCAGCGTACTGAGGACCGGGTTGGGGGCCGCACGTCCCAAACCGCACAGCGACGACCGCCGCACCAGCTTTGCCAGGCGTTCCAACTTATCGAGATCGCTCTCATCCGCCTTTCCGTTGGTGATACGTTCCAGAATCTCCATCATCCGCTTGGTGCCCTCCCGGCAAGGAGTGCACTTTCCGCAGGATTCGTCCTCGGAAAAAGCGGTGAAGAACTTGGCGATGTCCACCATGCAGTCGTCCTCGTCGAGGACGATCATGCCGCCGGAGCCCATGATCGAGCCGGCCCGGTTCAGCGTGTCGAAATCGACGCGTAGATCGAGCATGGCCGCGGGGATGCATCCGCCGGCGGGCCCTCCGGTTTGCACGGCTTTGACCGCCTTGCCGCCGCTGCATCCGCCGCCGATTTCCATGACGATTTCGCGAAGGCTGATGCCGATCGGCACCTCGACCAACCCGGTGTGGGCGATCTTTCCCGCCAAGGCAAAGACCTTGGTCCCGCCGCTGGCTTGGCTGCCGATGCGGCTGAACCAATCGGCGCCGTAGATGATGACGGCGGGGACGTTGGCGAAGGTCTCGACGTTGTTGATCACCGTCGGCTTGCCCCAGAGGCCGACTTCGGTGGGATACGGCGGACGAATGCGCGGTTGTCCGCGTTCGCCCTCGATGGAATGGATCAGGGCGGTCTCCTCGCCGCAGACGAAGGCCCCCGCTCCCAGGCGAATGCTGAGATCGAAGTCGAATCCGGAGTTGAGGATGTTTTTGCCCAAGAGGCCCCATTCGCGGCACTTGCGAATGGCGCGATCGATCCGCTCCACGGCCAAGGGGTATTCCGCCCGGACGTACACGAAGCCCTGATGTGCGCCGATGGCAAACGCCCCGATGATCATTCCCTCGATCACGTTGAAGGGGTCGGATTCCAGCATGCTGCGGTCCATGAAGGCGCCGGGGTCCCCTTCGTCGGCGTTGCAAATGATGTAGCGAACCTTTTCGGGCGACTTGGCCGCCAAGGCCCACTTTTCGCCCGTGGGAAACCCGCCGCCCCCGCGTCCCCGCAACCTCGACTTGATGACCTCGTCGATCACCGATTGGGGATCACCGCCGCTCAAGACCTTCGCCAAGGCCTCGAATCCGCGGTAATGCACATATTCTTCGATGCTCTCGGGATCGATGATGCCGTTGTGCCGGAGGGCGATTCGGGTTTGTCGGTTGAAGAATGCGACCTCGCCGTACAACTCGAAGAAGTCTTGGCTGACCGGTTCATCGCGGACGCGAAGACGTTCCACGATTCGGCCGCCGCGAATGTGCTCGCGCACCACCTCTTCCAGATCGGCCAGAGTCTCGATGCGGTACAGCACGTTTTGCGGGCGTACTAGGATGTGCGTACGCTTGCCGGCGTGCTCCGCGGAACACGCTCCGAAGCAACTGGCGTTGATGACCCGGCATTCTTCCGGCTCCACACCCAGGGCGCGAAGCTGGTTGGCCATGGGGCCGCCGCAAATCTTCTCCCCCTTCCAACCGCAGCGCAAAGAAGCGCAATTGAGGATTTCGAACCGACTGACGGCAGTGATCGGGCCGTCCAAGACGTGATCGAGCAGAGGCTCCCCCTTCAGGATGTGCTGCGTAAAGATCTTGTGCACCAGTTCGCGCGTCACTTGCTGGTATTTGACCGGCATCGTGCCGGCCCGATAGACGCTGACGATCGGCTCGCGGCTGCACCGGCCGGTGCAGCCGGTGCGTCGCAAAACGATGTCCTCCCGCCCGGAAGCTGCGATGTGCTTGCGGAACTCTTCGGCGACCTCGACGGCGCCGGCGGCATTCTCGCAAGTCGCCGACCCGACTTGGACGAAAATCCGGTCACCGGCGGTCCGCTCGCGGACGACCTCCTCGCTTTTCTGCCGGATGGTCTGCAAAACATCCCAAACTTGGTGTTTCACGGTCGCTCCTCGTCTCTGAGCCGAACCCGTTCCAATCCAGCCGCCGTCAGGACGTGCCGTCCCTGCCGGGCGCTAGGCCGCGGCCGTCCCATTTCCGCGGTCTCGTCCAGTGCCGCCGATCGCCATCGTAAACACGCACCAATTTACCAGAATGGGTGACGAAAAATAAGAGTGCATCGATGGGGTCGCAGCGTGCCTTTTACGATTACTTGGGGCCGGCGATTCGACACCGGGCGTACCTCGGCAATCTTCCGCGGGTAGTCGGTTACCGGCCTCGTATGAATGAACCCGCCTGCCACAATGCTATTACGTAGTCGCAATTCAGTCGGTTCTTCCCCTAAAAAAATCACGAGTCAACGGAGACTCCGGGCAGGTGCGATTTTGCGGTGCTTGCCGCTCGGCGAGCTATAGTTTTTATGGCGGCCCTTCAAGTCGCGCAAACCCCTCCGTTTTAGCGAGATTCCCGTCGTGACCAATACCAACGACCGACCGATGAACGACAAACCGAAACGCTCCCAGGGCGAAGCGGCTTGCCACCGGCATCGTGGTTCCGCGGAGGCCAGCATGGACGCTTTCCTGGACGCGGTGGACGAGCTTCACTCCTCGCCGACGGTTGCCTGGCGGGTACTCAATTTGCTCAAGGATCCCGAGTTCGACGTTCGGGACGTGGAAGCGCACCTGGAGGCGGATCCCGCGTTGACGGCCTCGATTCTCAGGTTGGTAAACTCGGCCGCCTATGGTTTGCCGCGGCGTATCTCCAGCCTTCGCCAAGCCATCATGTTGATGGGTGCTCGCTCGCTGCGTTTGGCCGTGCTCAGTTTCGGCTTGGTGGACCGCCTGACCCGTGGGACTCCCGCGCAAGTCTACGACGATTTCTGGCGACGGGCTTTGACTACGGCTGTCGCCGCGGCCAGGCTAAGCCGTGAGGTCCGGCGGTGCGCCGCGGACGAAGCTTATAGTGCGGGACTGCTGGCGGACCTCGGCGTCCTGGTCCTGGCGCAAGTCGATACCAATCAGTACGTCAAGATTTACACGAAACATCCGCACGGCACGACCTTGCAAGAAGCGGAGGTGAGTCGCTACGGCTTCTCGCACGCGGCGCTGGGAGGCCGGCTGCTGTCCCGATGGGGCATTCCGAACCCGCTGCCGGTCGCCGCGGCCAATCACCACCTTCCGCCCGTGGGCGATGCCCTGTTGCTGCAAAGCGTGTATGCCGGAACCTTGCTGGCCGACGTGCTGTGGACCGCCGGGTCGCCGCTGCTGCCGAAGATTCAGGAGTTTCTCGAACGGCATTTCGACTTCGATCTCGACCGTTTTATCGATCTGGCGATGGAGTGCAAAGCGGACATCGCCGACGCCGCCGAAATGTTCGCCGTACGCATCGAAGGGGACATCGACTGCCGCCGCTTGCGGCATGAGGCCGCCCGCCGCTTTCGCGAAGAGGCCATCGACACGGCCATCGACTACGACGGCGTGACCGCGGTCTTGGATCAAGACTTCGGTCCCTGAGCAACGCAGATTCTTCGCCTTGCCGCTCGGCGGGAATCGTCCGGCCGGGAGTACGCCGCGCGCTCTCCTCGGCAGATCCGGCCTCAGAACGGGGCGTCGCCGTAGTCTTGCAGGCCGTAATCGTCGGGCATATAGTCGCCCGCATATCCGCCGTCGTCCATGGCCTCGCAATTCTCGAATCGCGTGAAGTCTTTCAGCCAGGTCAGCTTGACCTCCCCGATCGGTCCGTTCCGCTGCTTGGCGATGATGACCTCTGCGAGGCCGACGAGGTTCTGCGACTGGGCCTCTTCCTGAGTGTGGTAATACTCTTCGCGATGGACGAACATGACCACGTCGGCATCCTGCTCGATGGCCCCCGACTCGCGGAGGTGGCTGAGCCGGGGGCGGTTGTCCTTCGCCACTTCCGTCTGCCGGTTGAGCTGCGCGAGGCAAAGGATCGGTACCTTGAGTTCCCGGGCGAGGGTCTTGAGCCGCCGCGTGATCTTCGCCACTTGCTCTTGCCGGGGATCCTTGGCGTTGTCCGGCTCGATCAATTGCAGGTAGTCGATGACGATGAGCCGAAGGTCCTCCTTGCGTTTCAGCCGCCGAGCCACGGCGGCGATCTCGGTCACGGTCCGGCTGGGAGCATCGTCGATCAACAGCCGTCCGCGGCTCAGTTCGCCGGCCGTCTTCACGAGCTTCTCGCGATCATCCGCCGAGAGGAAGCCGCTGCGAAACTTGTGCCCGTTGATCTTGCCCCGGGAACACAGCATCCGCTGCACCAACTCCAGCCGAGACATTTCGAGGCTGACGAAGAGGCACGTCATGCCGGCATCGACGGCGACGTATTCGGCGATGTTCGTCGCCAGGGCGGTTTTTCCCATGCTGGGTCGGGCGGCAAGAATGACAAGTTCGGATTCGTGCATCCCGCCGGTCAGCTTATCCAGATCGGTGAAGCCGGTGGGAACCCCGGTGCCCGCTCCGTGCTCCATGCGGTGATCCAGGTGCTGGAAAGCCTCCATGAGGACGTCGCCGATGGGGGCGATCTCGGTAGTGGAGCGGCGGTCCCGAACGGAGAAGATTCGCTCTTCCGCCCGATTCAATAGCTCGCGCGGCTCCAATTCGAGGTGAAAGGCGTCGCGGACGATCTCGGTACCGGCCTGAATCAAAGCCCGTACAAAGGCGTGATTCTGCACGATCTCGGCATAATAAACGGCATGCGAAGCCACCGCGACGGATTGGGCGATCTCGGCCAGATAGGCTGCCCCGCCCACCGCCTCGTATTCTCCGTGACGCCGCAATTCCTCGACCAGCAGCATGGGGTCGATGGTGCGGTTTTCGGCGTGCATCGCCAACATTCGGGCATAAATGCGACGATGCGCGTCCTGATAAAAATCCTCGGTGACGAGACGGATCGCAACGTCATCCAGGACGCGGGGATCCAGCAGAATGCTGCCCAGCACGGCCTTTTCAGCATCGTCACTATGCGGGGGCGTCCGCCCGAAAGGCGCTCCATCGCCGCCGTGCCGCCCTGAGCCTTTCTCGCCATCTTTGCGTCCGTTCTCGCTCACCGCAAACCTCGACCAGCAGTGCTCGGCATAGCCATCCACTTCTCCGCTTGAAGCAAATCTACCGCTCCCGCCCGGATCCGGCAATTCACCCGTTTTAGGTCATGCCCCCGATCTCGCCGGGGTGTATCCGGGGCGCAAAAAAACTCGCCCCGACCGGCAGGGGCGAGTCGCAGGGGTGCCTCAAAGGCCGCGGAGGCGAAAACGCGATCAGTGAGCATGTGCGCCGGATAGGGCCCTCGCTGCCGGCCTCTTGTGGCGAAACGTCAGAAAGTCACCCACATAAATCATGTACTCGAACGGCAACTGCTCCGGAACGACCTCCGCTTGGATTTTCTCCAGCGTGGATTGGATGACCTGTTCCTTGCCCTTGTATCCGGCCTGAATGACGATCGCCACGGGCGTTTCCGGCGGGTAGTGCGTCTTCAATTTCTCGATGAAGAAGTTGAAGTCCGCCCGCATCGTGAACAACACCATGGTTGCTCGCAGTTGCGCCAGCTTGTCGATGGTGTCCGTCTTGCCCGGCCAATCGTTGGCCGACAGAATGACGGACTTGGTCTCGGACGCATTGGTCACTCCCCTGCCGATGGCGGCATTGCCCGCGTTGAACGCACTGACTCCGGGCACCACCGTAGGATGAAGGTCCTCGAACTCTTCCAAACACCAAGACCACGGGCCGTAGATCAACGGATCGCCGTTGTCCAGGATCACCACGGTCTTGTCCTGCTCGATCGCCTGCCGGACCCGGGCGATGAATTCGTCGCGTTTTTTCGCCAATTCCTCAGCTCGTTGACGCTCTCCGGGCGGCAAGGTCTCCGGATCGGCTCCGTAGTATTCGAACAGCCGCCAATAGCCGGTGACCACCTCTTTGCCGGCCAGATATTCACCGAATTTGTCCTGAATGCCATCGGTGCAGAAAATGAGGTCGGCTCTCTTGATGGTTTCGATGGCTCGCAATGTGATAAGATCCGGATCGCCCGGCCCGACGCCCACCAAGAACAGCCGCGTGGGATGCCCCAAAGCCGAACCGGCAAAGGCACACAAGAGTAAGGCCGTCCCCAGAACTCGGACGAATTGCAGCTTCCACCTCAACGCCTCCCAACGCTTTCGCGAAGACATCGATTCCGCTCCTTTCAACGGCAAGACCTTAAGGGGCTTCGGGAATCCGCGTTCGTTCTCGCACAATCCCCGAGCGGTAATACGATTGCTACTATAGTAATACCAGAGAGCGCAGACGACAAGGAGGCGGCGGTTGGGAAAAACGTCCGGCTCGACAAGTAGAGTCCGGCTCGGCCGGTAGAATTGCTCAGCCGCGGAGGTTCAAGGCGATGCGACGGACGGCGGGCCGGGCGGCGCTTCCTTGGCAAGTCGGCTGATTTCGCGAAACTCCGGCGTTCCTGCTCGAACGCACCATTCGAACATCGCGGACTCCGCCGTCGTCAGAACTGCGCCGCACAGCTCCATCCGCCGTAAGGCGGTGAGGTAATCCACCTCGTAACGCGAGCCGACGGCGTCCACCGCTACATAGACCCGAAACCCCAAACCCAGCAAATCCAAGGCCGTCTGTTGCACACAGACATGGGTCTCGATACCGCATAGCAAGACGCGGTGGATGCCCGCCTGCCGCCAGCCCTCCACCAACGGTGTGCACTCGCGGCAACTGAACATCAGTTTTTCCAGCCGGGGACCCAAACGCTCCGCCAAGAGGGCCGCGGTGGTCCCCAATCCCTTCGGATACTGCTCCGTGGCGGCGACGGTCAGGTTCAGGATCTTGGCCGCGTCGATCAGGCGACGGATATTCCACACCACCCGTTCCCGATCGCGAATCGCAGGCAACAACCGCTCCTGCACGTCGATGACCAAGAGGGCCGTATCATCGGGCGCCATCAACTCCGGACTGCGCGGTAGGAACGGACTCTGATTCATGCCGAATGCTCCCCCTGAAAGACACATCCCCGGTGATCGTTTCCGCTTTCGATGCCCCTTCCTGCGAGGCCCACGACGCGATGTTGCGTCCGCCCGTTCGTTGCGACTCGCCCTTGGCAACCCCGACAGCCTAACCAATAATGTTAAACGATTGGGTTCGGCTCCGCCTCGGGTGGCCGGCCGAACCTTCGGCGGGCTTCCCGAATCCTCGAGACGCCGCTCCCTCCGCCCAATGGAGAAACCAGGGTATGATGCGTTTCCTTTTACGATTGCGTGGTGTTGTTGTCGCCAAGTTCATCGCTGGAATGATCGTGGGGCTGACGGCGGCCCCCTGTCTCGTGCACGCCGCCGAACCCTCCTCTTCCGCGGAGTCCCCTGTGGAGGCTGAAGTGTCCGACGTCCCGAAGATCACCAAGCAAGTGGCTTTCCCGGACGGGATTTCGCTCTTCGAACTGTCGAACGGCTTGACCATTCTGGTTCAGGAAAACCACACGGCGCCCGTGGCCACCGTCCGCTGCTTCGTCCGCAACACCGGCAGCATCTATGAAGGCAAGTATTTGGGCGCCGGATTGAGTCACGTTCTGGAACACGTGGTTTCGGGAGGCACGACGACCAACCGCAGCGAGAAGGAAATCGCGGAGCTGATCGACCGATTCGGCGGAAAGACGAACGCCTTTACCTCCAGCGACATGACCGCGTATTTCATCGACTGCCCGGCGAGGAATGTGGCCGAGGTGATCGAGCTGATGGCGGACGCCATGCAGAACATCGCCTTCGAACCGGCCGAGTTCGAGCGGGAGCTGAAGGTCGTGAAGCAGGAGTTGGCCGACGGCGAGGCGAATCGGCAGCGGGTGTTATGGAAGATGTTGAATCAAACCTTGTACTTGCAACATCCGGCGCGGCACCCGGTGATCGGCTATTTGGACGTGCTCAGCCGAACCGACAACGAGGCCATCATCGACTTCTACCGGGAGCGTTACGTACCGAATAACCAGGTGTTCGTCGTGGTGGGCGACGTGAAGACGGACGACGTGGTCGCACGCATCGCCCAGTGCTATCGAGGCAGCCGTCGCTCCGCCGAGACGTATGTGCCGCTGGTCGAGGAGCCGCCGCAAACCTCGCCCCGCGAGTCGATTCGAGAAATGGAGGGCGAAACGTGCAATTTCGTCCTGGCTTGGCCCACGGTTCGCCTGAGCGATCCCGATCTCTATCCGCTGGATGTGGCCGCCGAGATCCTCACACGAGGCGAAAGCTCGCGGTTGGTCCGGCGGCTGAAACGCGATCGTCCCTTGGTGCTCAATGTCACGGCGGCCAGCGCCACGCCCTCCTACGTCCGCGGGTGGTTCGGAGTGATCGTGGATTGCCCCGTCGAAAACGAGGCCGAGGCGGAGAAAATCATCTTGGAGGAGATTCAAAGGCTATGCGATGAACTCGTGCCGCAGGAGGAGCTGGACCGCGTCAAACGCAAGAAGGCGGCCGACCTGATCTTCGATCGCGAAACGGTGGAATCCTCGGCGGATAGTCTGGGGCGAGCCTTCTTGGCGACCGGCGATCCGCGTTTCGACACCGCCTATACTGAGGCCGTCCAGCGCGTCACGGCGGAGGAAGTGCGCGAGGCGGCTCGTCGTTATTTCGTGCCGCAACGGTTGAACCGCGTGGCGATCTACCCGCCCGGCAAGTCGCCCGTGCGTCAAGCCGAAGCTGCGTCTGCCGAAGAAAGCCCGGTGCAATTGGTTCGGCTGCCGAACGGTTTGCGCGTCATCCTGAAACGCCAAGCCAATCTTCCGCTGGTGACCATGCAGGTGGCGATTCTGGGAGGCAATCTGGTCGATGACGACACGACGGCGGGCCGCTCCAACCTCGTCGCCCAGATGCTGGACAAGGGCACGCAAGCCCGTTCGGCCCGGGAGATCGCCGAGCTTTTCGACACCTATGACGCCCGAGTCAGCTTCTCCGCCAATCGGCACACCTTTACGGCCCGGCTCTGGACCGTGCGCGATCAGTTTTCCGCTGCGGGAAGCCTGGTCGCGGAGTGCTTGTTGCGGCCGACCTTCCCGGAGGAGGAGTTGGCGAAGATCAAGCAGCTCACCCTGACGGCGATCGCCAACCGCAAGGCCTCCCCCAACGCGGAAACGATGGAGCTGTTCTGCGACCTCCTGCCGCCGAGTTCGCCGTTCCATCTCCTTCCGGAAGGCAAGCGGGAAAGCGTGGAGGCCTTGACGCGCGACGACCTGATGCGACATCACCGGCGATATTTTGTGCCGGAAAATACGGCCGTGGCCGTCTTCGGCGATATCGAACCGCAGGCGGCGCTGAACCTGGTTCAGGAGTGGTTCGGCGCGATGAAACCGGCCGAAAAGCCCGTGGAGATCGCCTTCGATCGCGATAACTCCATTCCTCGCGACATCGCCAGGCACTTGCAAACACAAAAGCCGACGGCCTTCTTGTTCTTGGGTTACACTGCGCCGTCCGTCCGCGACGAAAGGGATTACGCCGCCATTCAGGTACTCGATACGATCATGTCCGGATACGGTTATCCCGGCGGCTGGCTGCATGAGGAATTACGCGGTCAAGGACTGGTCTACATGGTCCACGCCACCACATTCGCGGGACCGACCCCCGGCTTCTTTGTGATCATGTCCCAGACTGCGCCGGAATCCCTGGCAGAGGTCATTGCGCGCATCGAACGTCGCGTGGAACAGGCCAAGTCCGGCCGCATCGATCCCAAGGAGTTCGAGATCGCGAAGCAACTCTTGACGGCATACCACGCCCAAGAGAATACCACCATTGGCGATCAGGCCTTCCAAGCGGTGCTGAACGAGCTTTACGGATTGGGCTACGACCACGAAAAGACCTTCGACGCCCGGATCGAGGCCGTCACGCTGGAAGACGTCATCGCAGTGGCACGGAAGTACCTCGGCCACGCGATCCTGGCGACGACGTCTCCGCTGCCGGCCGTGTCAGCCGAGGCGTCCGACCAGCCGGAAACGACCTCTTCGTCGCCCTAGCCGAACGGAGGGCCGTCGCCGGCATGGTGCACCGTCCGATGGGAAACGAATGCGGCCCGGATTCCTGCGAGTCCGGGCCGCCGTCATCGAGGTGGGGACTATCGTCCGTCGCCTTGCCGTCGCAGCTCAAGCCGTCAGAATCCGTACTTGGCCACGAACTCCAGCCGGAAACTATCACCGGGCAGCTTACCCGCCCAATTCGTCTTCCATTGGCCGACTTCCACGCCCACGAGGAACTTCTTGGTCAAATCGTAACTGAGATTGGCGAAGTAGAACTGGTTATACGTTCGCCCGGTGGTGATATCGCCGTTGAAGGGATCGTCGATGGAGTAACCCACATGACTGTGGAGCCGGTCGGTCCAGTCGTACCATACGTCCACCCAACCGCCGGTGGACCGAATCGTGTCTCGCGTTAGGGTGTTCACGCCTTGAATGGCACCGCCCAGGTATGCGCCCAGATTCTCACCGGTGAAGAATTCTCCCTGAACCCCGAATCGCTTGGTGATGGGATAACGGAAATCGACGTTGAAGGACCAGGTTCGCAATTCCACGTCATCGGCGGCAGGCGGCGTGAGGAAGTCCCAAACCTGTTCGCCGATGTGCCCGGAAATGCCGAACTCCAAAGGTCGCCCGCCCTTGCCGCGATCTCCCAGGGTGAAAGCCAGACGCCCTTCCACGACCGGCCAATCGGCGTGATCCCCAATGAAGTTCGAGCCGAACTCGGAAACGATGTCGGCGTTGATGGATGCCTGCGTCGTGATCAAGAGATAATCCGACACGTGGAAGTACCTTTCCGCACGGAACTGCGCCCTGCGGTACCCGATGTTCCCTGCCCCCCAGCCTACCGAGTACATCAGGGTCCCCGGCAGAAGCGGCGATACGACATCCCATGTCTGGCCCGCCAGTAGCCGGAAGTACTCGTCTTTGACCTCCACGTAAGCGTGCCGCAGAAGGACGGTCCCCTTGTTCTCCTGCGTGAAATTTCCCTGGAAGTCGAATTCCACCTTGCCGCCGCTCTGGGCACATCCGAGTGCCGGAATTCGCGGTCCCGTGAAATCCAGACCTAACCGCGTAGACTTGGCGTCAACGTGCCAAGCGGCCTCGCCTTGGTCGCTCGCGGAAAAGACGTAGAGCGCGTAATCGCCGACGTTCGTGCGGGACGACTCGTAGGTCGTCGTTCCCCATAAAATGCCGTACGGGACGATTTGATAGTCACCTTTGGTCCAGGCCAATTTCTTCATCTCGGCCCGCAACTCATCCATCGTGTAATACTCGGCTTCGGATTCCGTCGGCGCGTCAACGGAGTAAGATGCCGTCTCGTGGGTGACGGGCGGTAACGGCCGGAGCGATTCCGACCGCAGTCGAACCAACTCGTCACGCAACGCTTGCGTCTCGGCTTCCAGACGTTGAAGCCGCTGCTCGGGGGACTCCTGGCTATACGCGCTCGTCGGGAAGATTGCCGAGGCAACCGTTGCCGCGAAAAACAACCAACGCCATTTCATCGGATCCGTCCTTTCCTTCCCGGAAGTAGTTCGCGACGGTTTTGCGGGAGGTGCCGCGAACCGTCAAGAGACAAGGGCGGCATAATCCGTGCCGACCTTATCTCTGTCATCGTCTGTGAGTTGCTGATATTTGACGCAAGTCGCCTGCCGTCGGCCGCGATATCCCCCCGGACGCCGGGACTGCGCGCGCGAAATGCCAAGATTAACGATTATGAGGGGACCTTATCGCAGCTCTCCCTTTCCTCACAACGCCCAGCCATCGGACCACCTTTTTGCCGGCTTGATCGCCGGAGCACCGGGGCCCGTTCCGGCCCAATGCGCGGCACGGTTCGCTCCGTCAAGCAAGGACCGCTTGACGGTAGTTGAACTCGGCGGGAGTTGTGATACCATGCAACCATCGGGAGATCGCTGGGGCAAGGCATCTCGGAGCGGTGGACTGGCAACTCCTCGGGGAAGACATGTCATGAAGCAGACCTTGGCACTCATCTTGGGCGGCGGCCGCGGGACGCGACTCTATCCACTGACCAAATTCCGCTCCGAGCCGGCCGTGCCCGAGGCACCCGCCGAGACCGCCGAGGCCGAGCCGGCCGCCCGTCCTCCGTCCGAGCCCGCGGCGGCGTCCGA
>FWPV01008134.1_pt1 | contig 14628 bp, 15 predicted proteins | sample 2228371 | NCBI WGS metagenome assembly FWPV01 (sample SAMEA103939776, study PRJEB20133) | metagenome
CTTCCAGGCTCGATATAATCAAAATAAGGAAGCAGATCACCGTATCCCTTCTGTATTTTCTCCTGAGCCGTGGCACTCATCGACCCGAAAGTTCTTCCGTGAAACGAATTCTTCAAAGACAATATTTTTTTCTTTCCCGAATGAATCCCGTATCTGCGTGCAATTTTGATCGCCGCCTCCATAGCCTCTGTGCCGCTGTTTGAAAAGAACCATCTGCCTTCAAGGCCAATCGATTTCTGGAGAGATTCTGCAAGCTCGAGTTGCGGGAGAGAATAATAGAGATTGGAAACTGATGTGAGTTTATCGACCTGATCCTTAGCAACCTCTGTAACCTCTGGATGCGCGTGCCCGAGAGGTACAACACCTACACCAGATACAAAGTCGAGATATTTCCTGCCTTCAACATCATATAGCCAGGGACCTTCGCCTCTTACAAAACACAAGCTTTTTCTCGAAAAAACTGGCCAGTAAAGCTGCTTTTCAATCTGGATTATTTTTTCAATTTTCCATTCCATCAGTCTGCGCTCACCATCGTTCCGATACCGCTGTCAGTGAATATCTCAAGTAGCAGGGCATGCTTTACCGTGCCGTTGAGAATATGAACACTCCTTACACCGCTTTTAACTGCGCTTACGCTTGCCCGAAGCTTGGGCACCATCCCTCCTCCGGCTTTGCCTTCCCTGATCAATTTTTCAGCTTCAACAGTTGAGAGCTTCGATTTGAGTTTTCCATCTACAATCACACCGTCTACATCGGTCAAGAAAATCAGCTTGTCAGCCTGAAGGCTTGCGGCAATTTTAGTTGCGGCTTCATCGGCGTTTATATTTAATGGCTGGTTGTCTCCGTCAATTCCGACTGTTGCAAGAACTGGAATTGCTCCATCACCAATAATTTCAGAGAGAATTCCAGAGTTGACCTCTTCAACTTCACCAACAAGACCAAGCTCCTCAGAGATTCTTCTTGCTTTCAGAAGCTTTGCATCCTCTCCGGAAAGTCCTAAAGCGGTGATTCCGTGTGAATTAAGCAAACCCACAAGATCCTTATTGATAATCCCTGTTAGAACCATTCTTACGACTTCCATTGTTTCTCTGTCTGTAATTCTTACTCCATCTTTATAAGCAGGTTTCATACCAAGTCTTTCAAGGTAGTTGTTTATCTGAGGGCCTCCCCCATGAACCAGAATCACTTTCATGCCAACCAGGTAAAGCAGAGCAATATCTGAAATCACTGACTTTCTCAGATTGTCATCAACCATTGCCTTGCCGCCGTATTTGATTACGAGAGTTTTTCCATGAAACTTCTTTATATACGGAAGCGCCTCGATAAGGACTTTTGCTTTCTCCTGCGGTGAAAGATCCATCATATCAACTCCTGTAACTTGCATTTATTTTTACATATTCTTCAGTTAAATCACACGTATAAAATTCGTAATCGTGTTTTCCTGTCCCGGCATCCACTTCAATCTCGATATACTCGCCCTTCAGATAATCTCTTAACTTATCTTCATCGAATTCTACAGGCTCTCCTGCAAAAACCACAGTGCTTCCAATTGAGATAGTCAATCTTGGCTCATCCACCCGGGCACCGCTATTTCCAAGCGCGCAGAATACCCTTCCCCAGTTAGGGTCTGCACCAGCGATAGCTGTCTTTACAAGGGGCGATGTGGCAATTGTCTTTGCTGCAGACTCAGCATCTAACTTTGACAGAAATCGTCTGCAACTTATCTTAATCACTTTTTTTGCGCCCTCTCCATCTTTAAGCACCATCATGGAAAGTTCATAAAGAACATCTGTTAAAAGACGTGAAAATTCTTCCTTGAAGGGTGTTTGCGGCTTCTTTACAGGAACAGAAAGGATCAGAGCTGTATCGTTTGTGCTCTGTTCACCATCTACGGAAATTCGATTGAATGTCTTCTCAATTGCTTCAATGAGAGATTTCTTCAGGATAAGGCTTGATATATCCGCGTCTGTGAGCACCACTGTAAGAGTGGTTGCCATTGAAGGAGCTATCATTCCTGCGCCTTTGCTGATACCGGCGATGGTGTATCCTGAGCCTTCAACTGAAAAGTATTTCGGATAGGTGTCTGTGGTCATTATCGCTGAGGCAGCTCTTTTTAAGTCCCTGTGAGCCACAGCTGAGCTTGCAGTATTTTTAATCTTTTCGAGGGGAATCCTTGCCCCTATTACCCCTGTTGAAAGAGGAATAAGGGGAAAGTCGCAATCAAAAGCCACTTTGATAAAGTCTGCCAATTCTATGCAATCATCAATACCTACTTTGCCCGTGGCAGCATTTGCATAACCTGTGTTAATAAATACCCCCGAAAAAAGGCTGTTTTTTGCAAGAAGTTCCTTTCCCACACGCACCGGAGCGGCTGGCAATGCGTTTGTCGTGAATACAGCCGCCGCTTTTGCCGGTTTTTCGCATCTGATTAATAAGACGTCTTCTCTTTCTTTAAGATACATTCCTGAATTCCAGGTATAAAATTCAAATCCGTCAGGTATTCTGGTATTCAAAGGTCTATCAACTCCGGAAAAGATTTTATGCATAATTATACAATATTTAGAAATCCAGACAAAGATTTATACAAATTTAAGGAAAAAGGGGGGTAAGTTTTGAAAGCCCTGCTTCCTCTGGCAGGTCAAACATTATGTTCAGATTGTGCACGGCAGTTCCGGAGGCTCCTGACGAGAGGTTATCGAGTGCAACGATGGTAGCTGCATAATCATCTTTCAAGTATGCTGCGATCTCCACATAATTTGTTCCGCGCACTCGTTTGGGTGAAGGGCTTTGTTTTGAATCTAAAACTCTTATGAAGATTTCGTTTTCAAAAGTTTTTAAGAGCGCCTCCTGAAGCTGTTTTTCATCTGCTTTTCTCTTCAATTTAAAGTAAGAAGTCGCAATTATTCCACGATCTACAGGGATAAGATGAGGAACAAAAAGCACTTCAGGCTCTATGTTCTGATTGAACGGCTTGAGTTCCTGCTTGATTTCAGGGATATGTCTGTGTATTAATGGGTTGTAAGCTCTGAAATCTTCATTCATCTCAGGAAAATGGAGGTCGGACCTTGGTTTTCTGCCTGCTCCGCTTATTCCTGTTTTAACATCAATAACTACATGTGCGCTTGCATCAACGAGTCCTTCTTTAAAAAAAGGATAGAGGGATAAAATCGAGGCACGGGCCAGACAGCCGGGATTTGACACAATTTTTGCATTCTTGATTTCATCTCGGTGAAGTTCTGGCATTCCAAAAACTGCAGCGTCCAGAAGATGCGGTGAATCGTGTTTTACTCCGTAAATTCCTTCATAAAGAGAAACGTTTTTCAATCTGAAATCAGCAGAAAGATCTATAACTCTTTTGCCGCTTTCAACAATGCGTTTTACATATGAAAAGGCTTCTCCGTGAGGAACACATGTTATATAAACATCAGCCTCAAGTTTAGATTCAAAGAAATTTTTGACGACAAGATCCCTGTTTATACCGTTTATAAATGGATATATTTCGTGAAGCCTCTTACCGACTGAAGTCAGTCCGTAAGCCTCGGTTATCTCGACAGAATCATGCAGGGTGAGGATTCTTATAAGCTCCTGGCCGGTATAACCTGAAACCCCCACTACCCCTACTTTTATTTTTTCCATCTTAAATAGCTCCTCTTATCTCGGCGCCAAATGCCTTTTCCACAGCTTTAATTGCTGCTTCAAATCCGCCTCTTACCTCAGTTTCTTCAAGCGTTCTCTCATTCGATCTGAATACGAGTCTAACAGCCATGCTTTTCTTTTCTGCGGGCAGCTTCTTTCCCTGGTAAAGGTCAAAGATTTCAATGTTTTCGAGATATCTCAGATTGAGCTGCCTGATAACCTTTACAATCTGACTGAAAGTGATGTTTCTGTCGATAACAAAAGAGAAATCGTAGATTATTGCAGGATATTGCGGTATTTCCCTGTACTTTCTTTCTTTGAAGAATTCCGCTTCAAAAAAAGCCGGTTCAAATTCCATCACAAAAACAGGCATGTCGATGTCAAGGGCATCCAGAATCTCTTCTCTTACCTTTCCCAAAAACCCTGCGCTTCTTCCTTCATAAACGATATTTGCCTGAGCAGCTGGCTCGAGAAACGGAATCTCAGATTGCGCAAACTCTATGTCAGCCGGAAATTCCTTAAAGAAGAGTTCAAAAAGCCCTTTAAGATCGTAGATATCTGCGGCAACAGGCTCTGACCACCATTTCTTCTCTATTGAAAAGCCGCTGACTGCAGCAGCAAAAACCGTTCTTTCATCAGGAAGCTTTCCCTTTTCGTCTTTTCTGAATATCTTTGCGATCTCAAAAATTCTCAGGTTCTTTACTGATCTCACCGCGTTATTTCTGATGATATTTACTAAATTGATCGAGAGAAATGGAACTAAATAGCTCATATCTTTGCTCAGCGGATTGACTATTGAGACAGCTTCAAAACTTGGAATATCATGCAGCCTAAACAGCTCTACCATTTTTTCTGGAATCATCGGGTTTGTAACAACTTCTGTATAACCTGCTCTTAACGAGACTTCTCTTAAGTAGTTTTGGAGCTTGAGATCTTTAGAATACCCACCTCTTGTTTTGCTTGCAGGAAGGGTGGAAGGTATCCGATCATATCCATAGACCCTGACAACTTCTTCAATCAGATCTATTTCTCTTGAGATATCAGCCCTCCAGGAAGGAACCTTTACCGTGAAAACTCCGTCTTTTTCAACACAGTCAAATCCAAGGCCTGAAAATACTTTTTTTACTGTTTGAGATTCAAAATCATAGCCTGAAACGGAATTAAGCCGGCTCAAGCGTAGAGTAATTTCTGGGCCTCTGTATCTCTCTCTATAAACATCTACAGAACCTGAACAGATTTCTCCTCCCGCTATTGCCTGTATCAGCTGAGCTGCTCTTGCCGCTGCATAATCTGTTCCTTCAGGGTCCACTCTTTTCTCAAACCTTGTGGAAGCTTCAGTAGTAAGACCGAGAAGCCTGGATGTGCGCATTATGCTTGCGGGATTGAAATGAGCGCTCTCAATGATGATATCTCTGGTTTCTACTCCCACCTCGGTGTTTTCAGCTCCCATAATTCCTGCAAGAGCAATCGGTTTTTCGGGGTCGGCAATAAGCAGCATACCTTTTCTGAGTCTTCTTTCTGATCCATCAAGTGTAATAATTGTTTCCCCTTCTTCAGCCGGTCTTACAATAATTGTTGCGTCTGCTATCAGGTTCCTGTCAAAAGCATGGAGAGGTTGGCCGGTCTCTAACATCACATAATTGGTTACATCAACCACAGCAGAAATGCTTCTCTGCCCTGCATTGTAAAGCCTCCATCTCATCCAGAAAGGACTGCGCCTGTTCTCAGCTTTAAGGACAACTTTAGCAGTGTATCTCGGGCAGAGATCGAAATCTTTTATCTCAACTTTAACTTTATCCTGAGCTCGAATCTGGCTCTCATGAAGCTCAATTTCGGGCTTCCTGAAAGTTACGCCGAAAATAGCGGATATTTCCCTTGCTATCCCGATCACACTGAAAGCATCCGGTCTGTTTGAAGGCAACTCAAACTCAAAAAGATAGTCCGTGCTAATTTTAAGGAAATCTGCCAGATCTACCCCTATCGGAACTTCTTTAAACTCATCGCTCAGTATAAAGATTCCAGAAGCATCTTCACCTAAATCAAGTTCAACTTCAGAGCAGAGCATTCCTGGAGAGATAACACCACGAATTTTTCGAGCTTCAAGCACAAACTCGCCGTTCTTAAGTGAAGCGCCCGGAGGCGCATAAGGAACTATCTGCCCAGGCTTGATATTTTGAGCTCCGCAGACAACTTCAATGGTGCCTTTTCCGTAGTCAATTAACGCAAGCGATAATTTTTCAGCATTCGGATGAGGTCTAACATCAAGAATTTTTGCAGTTATCACGCCCTTAAAAGTCGGTGATAATTTTGATATATGATCAACCGAAATTCCTGCGTAGTTAAGCCTCTCTGCTACTACTTCAGGATCTTCTTCAATCTCTACAAATTCCTGAAGCCAGGAATAAAGAACCTTCATTTCGCTCCTCTTCTGAAATTAAAATTGGCTTAAAAACTTGAGATTGTTTTCAAAAAACAATCGAATATCAGGTATTCCATGTTTAAGCATCGCAAGACGCTCGACGCCCATGCCAAATGCAAAACCCGTATACCTTTCTGAGTCGTAACCGACTTCCTCCAAAACTGCCGGATGCACCATACCCGCACCCAGAACCTCAAGCCATCCTGTCTGGCTGCAAACCCTGCATCCTTTTGCTCCGCAAATAATACAGCTCACATCCACCTCTGCACTGGGCTCTGTGAAAGGAAAGTAGGAAGCCCTGAATCTGACTCTGGTATCTTTACCGAAAAGTTCCTTTAAAAAAACCTCGAGCGTCCCTTTAAGATCCGAAAACCGTATATTTTCGGCTACAGCAAGGCCCTCAATCTGGTGAAAAACCGGTGAATGAGTTGCATCAGGAACATCCTTTCGGTAGCACTTTCCTGGAGCCACAATAAAGAGCGGTGGCTTTCTCTCAAGCATTGTTCTTATCTGAACTGGTGAGGTATGAGTTCTCAAGAGAGAAATGTTTCGCGTCGCTTTCTTAAGATCTTCTTCGGTAGCATCTTCCATTTCAAAAAGATTGTCCTCGCTTAAGTATAGCGTGTCATGCATGGAACGCGCCGGATGATAGGGCTGGATGTTTAAGGCAGTAAAGTTGTAGTAATCAAGCTCAGCCTCAGGACCGGTTACAACTTCATACCCGAGCCCTATGAATATCTCGCAGATTCTATCTATCAGGCTCTTTACAGGATGCTCGTGAGAATTGAAGTAAATCTTGCCAGGCAGAGTAAAATCAAGCCATTCTCGTTTTCCTTGAGACTGCAGGGCAGTTCGTTTGCTTTCCAGCTTTTCCTCAATTAATGCCCGGACTTTGTTTGCACGAGCACCAACCACTCTGCGGTCATCAGCACTGAGCTCCTTTAGACTTCTGAGTATCTGAGTGAGCTCAGCTTTCCTTCCGAGATAAACAACTCTTAAATTTTCGAGATCGTCCAGCGAGCCGGCAGTATTTATCTTTTCTAAAGCTTTCTTCTCAATCTCATCTAATTTTTTCAAAATATTTTCTACTGCCAACTGTCCTTCCTTTCCAGAAAACGAACGGGAAATCTGACAGACTACACTGCTGCCTGAATGGATTCTTTTGCCTTTTCAACAAGCTCTGCGAATGCCTGAGGGTCGCTTACAGCAAGGTCTGCAAGCATTTTTCTGTCAATGTCTATATTTGCCAGTTTAAGACCGTGTATAAAATTTGAATAAGATATACCGTTTTCCCTGCAGGCAGCATTGATTCTTACAATCCAGAGCTTTCTGAACTCTCTCTTCTTCTGCTTTCTGTCACGATAAGCATAAGAAAGAGACTTGAGCAGCTGCTCCTTTGCCTTTCTGTAGTTTCGAGACTTGGCCCCATAATAGCCTGATGCCATCTCCAAAACTTTTTTTCTCTTTTTTCTCGCATGAACAGCTCTTTTCACGCGTGCCATTATTTAACACCTCCATTAATTTTTCATTCAAACACTCTTGAGTAACTTACAGACCGAGTATTTTCTTAACGACCTTTACCATGCTTGGATGGACTTCGTCAGCTTTGCGGAGTCTTCTTTTCCTCTTCATATCTTTCTTAGAAAGCAGATGGCTGTGCCCGCTTTTTGCTCTGATTATCTTTCCCGTTTTCGTCACTTTGAAGCGTTTTGCAGCAGCTCTTTTTGTTTTCATCTTAGGCATTTTTTATCTCTCCTTTCAAGAAATTCTTCAGCTTACAACATCAGTTGCGCTTTCGTCTTTAGCCGGCTTCTTTGCGGCTTCCTTCTTAGGCGAAAGCATCATCAACATAAGCCGCCCTTCCATCTTAGGCTGCGACTCAACATTACCAAACTCTGAGAGCATACCGGCAATTCTTTCGAGCAAGTTTTTTGCAAGGTCCTGATGAACGATTTCCCTGCCTCTGAACCTCAACGTGAACTTCACCTTATGGCCCTTTTCAAGGAATTCAGCAGCATGCCTGACCTTAACCTGGAGATCGTGTTCTCCGATTTTCGGTCTGATCTTTATTTCCTTTATGCTCGTCTGCTGCTGGTGTTTTCTGGCTTTCTTTGCCTTTTGCTCTTGTTCGTACTTCCACCTGCCATAATTCATAATCCTGCAAACAGGTGGTTTTGCATTTGGGGCAACTTCAACAAGGTCCAGTCCGAATTCGTCCTGCGCCAGCGTCAGAGCTTCTTTGAGGCTCATTACGCCGAGTTTGTTGCCATCCGGATCAATAACCAGTACCTCGCTGGCTCTGATCCGATCATTAACTCTTGCTCCTGTATGGATAAAAATCCACCTCCCTGTAAATTAAAAAATGGTGGCGAAAGCCACCATTCAAAGCCTTTCAACCCGGCTAGCAACCTTGATGGCGCTGCAGGGTGGAAAGCCATGGGCTTTCGCTTCTTCTAAATCAGGCAAAAAACTTTATTAAATTTTTCGATAGTATATCAATAACCTGCAAAAAAATCAAAAATATTTTTTCTTACCTGATTTCTTTGTCTTGCGCTTCCCTTTTTGCCTCAAAAATAAATTCTTCAAGAGATTTCGGTCCCAAATCTCCAGAAGTTCTGTGCCTTACTGCAACACTTCCAGTTTGAGCTTCTCTGTCTCCAACAACAAGCATATAAGGAACTTTCTGCTTCTGGTGGTATCTTATTTTTCTGTTTACAGATTCTGCTTTGCTATCAAGCTCAACTCTGAAACCTTCGTCGTAAAGCCTACTGTAAACTCTTTCAGCGTATTCGAGATGGCGATCAGCAATAGGAATAATTACCATCTGAACCGGAGCAAGCCAGAGCGGAAAAGCTCCACCGAAATGTTCGATAAGCGCACCCATGAACCGCTCAAGACTTCCCATTATAGCGCGGTGTATCATAACCGGCCTGTGCGGTTTGTTGTCTGGCCCTGCATAGGTAATGTCAAATCTCTCCGGTATGTTGAAATCAACCTGCACGGTTGTCGCCTGCCATTCTCTCCCGAGAACATCCTTAAGTTTGATATCAATTTTCGGACCGTAAAAAACTCCTTCACCCGGATCAACCTCATACGGTATATTCTTATCCTCAAGCGCTTTTCTTAACGCGCCTTCAGCCTTCTCCCAGATTTCCAGGCTACCAACAAACTTTTCGGGGCGCGTTGATAGTTTTACGCTGAAATCATCAAAGCCGAATGTTTTTAAGACGTAAAAAGAAAAATCAAGGATATTTTCAACTTCCTGCTCTATCTGGTCAGGTGTGCAGAAAATATGCGCATCATCCTGTGTAAAGCCTCTCACGCGCAGCAAACCATGCAGTACCCCTGAGCGTTCGTAACGATAAACAGTTCCAAGCTCGTAAAATCTGAGCGGCATTTCTCTGTAGGAACGGGGCTTGCTCTTGTAAATCAAGATATGACCGGGACAGTTCATCGGTTTTACCGCATACTCTCTCTCATCAATTTCGAGATAGAACATATTCTCACGGTAATAATCTGAATGCCCGGATATCCTCCACAGGTCACCTTTTAGCACATGAGGAGTAACAAGAGGCAGATACCCTCTTTTCTTACACTCGCTTTTTATGAAGTTCTCTATGATTTCTCTCAGAATCGCTCCTTTAGGATGGTAGAAAACAAGTCCCGGTCCCGCCTCTTCATGGAAAGAAAACAGCTCGAGCTCTTTTCCAAGCACCCTGTGGTCTCTTTTCTGAGCTTCCTCAAGAAAACTGAGATAGCTCTTAAGCGCCTCCTTAGTCGGGAAAGCTGTACCATAAATCCGCTGCAGCATCGGGTTCTTCTCATCGCCTCGCCAATAAGCTCCTGCTGTCGAAAGCAGCTTGAAAGCTTTTATATATCCTGTATGGGGAACATGCGGTCCGCGACACAAATCCACAAATTCACCTGTTCTGTACAGGGATACTGTATCGTCTTTGATTTCCTCAATAAGCTCGACCTTGTACTTTTCGCCCAGCTCTTCAAAAAGCTTTTTTGCCTCTTCTTTTTTAACAATAACTTTCTCGAAAGGAATTTTTTTCGAGGCAAGATCTTTCATCTTTTCTTCGATTTTTTCCAGATCTTCGGGGCTGAAAGTGCCTTCGACGTCAAAATCATAATAGAAACCATTCTCTATTGCGGGACCGATACCGACTTTTGCTCCTCTGAAAAGCTCTTTTACTGCTGCTGCCATCAGGTGCGATGCTGAATGTCTTAAAATCTCAATTCCTTCCTGACTGTCTGATTTGATAAGTTCATATGACCTTCCATCCTCGGGTATCTCTGAAAGATCAAGCGCTTCCCCCTGACTTTCTTCAGCTATCTTAACCGCAACTATATCTTCAGCATTGTTGCGGAAATTATTCTTAATAAGTTCATAAAAACTTTCTTTTTCTGAAAATTCGAACTCCCTGCCATCGATTATGCAACGCATCTGTTATACCTCCAGAGATGTTGTTATAATTCTCTTCATGAAAAAAGTCGAAGTAGTCCTTGTCGGCACTCTTGCCTGCAAAGGAACAGAAAAAACAAGACAAATCATAGAAAAAATCATATCAGAAAATAAACTATTTAATAAGGTAGATTTCAAAACTTTTATCTACACAGGGTTTGACAGAGAACGAAAGTATCCAATATACGGAAGTCCTACGGTGCTTATAAACGGCAAAGATCTTGTTTTTAAGAATGCAAAAATCCAGGAAAGTATGGCCTGAAGATTTTACAGAACAAAAGCCGGTCTGGCTAAATTTCCTGACTCAGAAACGATTCTTGAAGCAATAAAATTAGAGTTGTTTGAAATTGAGGCCGAATCCGGAGAAACAGAAGAGAAAAAGTGATGGAAATCCAGCCAGAAATACTCATTTTTCTTATGTCAATGCTCCCAGTGTGGGAACTCAGGGGCTCAATCCCTGTTGCCATTTATAAATACGGCATGGCTCCTTTTGAGGCGTTTTTCTGGGCTTTCCTCGGAAACTTCTTCGTTGGAGCTCTCCTTGTGCTCACACTTGACTGGATAGCAAGAAAAATAATTGCAAGAGTAGAATTCCTCCAGACAATTTACCGAAAAGTAAGCGAAAGAACAGAGACAAAGCACAGAGAAAAGATTGAAAAGCTTGCAGAGATAGGTATCTTCGTTCTTGTGGCTCTTCCCCTGCCGGGCACAGGTGCCTGGACTGGTGCGCTCGCTGCTACTGTCTTCGGGCTCAAGAAACTACCTTCAATATTAAGTATAGGTTTAGGATTGATTGCCTGCGGAGTCATTGTTCTTGGATTGAGCCAAACACCTGCAGTTTTTAATTTATAAGTTAACGCGGTGTTATAATAACCCTATGAAGCTTGAGGGCACCAACAAAAAACCTGCTCGAATAGGTCTTATGGGCGGAACTTTCAACCCCATTCATATCGGCCACTTAGTCACTGCAGAAGAAGCGTTCTATCAATTTAAACTCGATGAAATAATTTTCATTCCTTCAGGACAGCCTCCTCATAAGATTGACGGCGAAATAGCATCCGCAGAAGACAGGTATCTGATGACTGTTATTGCAACTGCTTCAAACCCTCATTTTACAGTTTCTCGAATCGAGATAGACAGGAAAGGACCCTCATACACTGTGGATACTCTTCGCGAAATGAAAAAAATCTACGGTGAAGAAACTGAATTATTCTTTATAACCGGCGCAGACGCCATCATAGAAATTCTTACATGGAAAGACCCTGAGATTATTGCCGATATGTGTGAGTTTATCGCAGCCACAAGACCTGGATATTCTCTCAAAAGATTCGAAGAGCTGCATCTGGTGGGAAGTTCAAAACTTCCGAAGGTGCATTTTATGGAAATTCCGGCACTCGCAATTTCTTCTACTGACATCAGACGAAGGGTAAAAGAAGGAAGACCGATTAAATATCTTCTACCTGACGGTGTGGCTGCTTACCTTATGAAAAGAGGACTCTATCGCAAATAATGAATCAGAACAGCGCTGAAAGCAAAAAAACGTCGAAAGTTCCCTACAGAGAAAGAAGAGCAATCAAAAAGCATCTGATACCAAGGACATTGCAGAGAAAAAGAAGAAGATTTAAGAAACTAATTTGTTATTTTCTATTTTTCGGTTTAGTTTTTCTGATATTTATTACACTTTCTAATACGCCCCAAAAGCCTCACAGGATAATAAAACAGACTCCTGATCCTGAGAAAAAGACAGAGGAAGCCGGTTCCACTATTGATGTTTATACAAACCCGCTATTTGTGTACAGCGTAAAAAAAGGGAAGATTTCCAGCTGCGCGATATTTGCAGCAAAGAAGGATACAGGTACCTTAGTATTTCTGACGATCGATGAAAGAACCAATATTTCTCTTCTCGGAGTAGGAACAATTGAAATAAAGCAGCTGAACGAGGATTTCATTGATAATCTTTACGCAAGCGTGGCAAATCAGTTCTCTTATCAAATGAATGGACCTCTAAAAGCAGGCAGCGATTACCTGAACCCTGAGGTCTTATCGGAAGAACCACAAAAATTTATTGAAGCTCTCGTCTCTGAAAATCCGGAGATAAAGGTTAATACTTCTGAATTAGCAGCCCTTTCTTCAGAAGTAATTCCAGCTCCAACAAGACTGTCAAAAGCTGCCAATCAAACAGTTATCGCTCTCGATTTTCAAAAGCTTAACGAGGCTGCAGACATAGTGTTTTCAGGTTCCTTTCCAAAAAAAGAAGTCAAAGGTAGCGTTGTTATTCTCAATGGAAGTGGAAAACCGGCTTCAGGTATAGAAGCTGCTATTAACCTGATAAATGCCGGTTTTAGCTTAAAGGCTTTGAGAAATGCTGAAAAATTCGATTATCTTGTAACTGAAGTCAGGACCATAGATTCTGAAACAGGAAAAGAAATCCAGAAAATTCTTGGCTGCGGTGAAGTTAAGGCTATGAATGACAGCAGAGATGTTGCTGATGCGGTTATAATTATCGGTAGAGATTTTATATCGCAGAAAAACTGAGAGGAGGTTGTTTAGCTGCAGCTTACTGAAGATATTAAAAAAATCGCCAGCATCCTGCAGGATAAAAAGGTCGAACACATAGTCGGGATTTATGTTGGCGAAATTCTTGGAATCGCAGATTACTTCTTGATAGGCACTATACATTCATCAACCCAGGCCGACGCGGTAATTGATGAGCTCGAAAAGACCGCAAAAGAGATTGGGCTTTCAGTCATCGGAATTGCGGGTGATTCAAATTCAAACTGGATACTGATTGACTTTGGAAGCATCGTTGTGCATCTGTTTAACAACGAAGCAAGAGAGTTCTACAGGCTTGAGTCGCTGTGGAAAGACTGCCCGTCGATATCGTTCGAATAAGATTGTAAAGAAGCCATCTCTTCAATTTATATCGCATGGTTCTCGATTTTCTTGAATAACATCTAAGCAGGTACATCCTGCAAAACTAAATTTGTATTCAAACAGTGACGATAAACAATACAAAATGAGATGGTTCGAACCGGATCCAAGAAAGATAAGAATCATTAAAGCTGTTCTTCTGTTTTCCTCTGTTCTCATCCTGGGTGTGATTTTTTTCGAATTATGGTTAATACTTGCAAATAAAATATCTCCAGAAGAAACTTTTTTTGTGAAACTTCATATTCCCTTTTTAATATTCATTTTTTACTTTTTTATCGATAGCTACATATCATATGAAAACAGACTTGGCTATGATGGAGAAAATGTATATATCAGGAACAAAGACGGTATCGTATGGCAAGGGTTGCCAAACAATCTTGTATACTCTGGCGGTAAGATTTATTCGCCAAATGGTTTTTATGTAATCATCACAGATAAAAATAGAAAGTCCCTCTATATCGCAGTAGAAAAAGAAGAAATTGAGAAGATAATTTCTAAGGCAAAAAAAGTTACAGGTTTTTATTTAATCTATTATGATCTGTTTAAACGTCCAAAGCCAATTTATCTTCTTATGTTTTTTTACATGTTTATCTTTGTTCTAGCGTTTATATATTATTACCATTCAGTTATCGATTAGGTTTTTATAACTAAGAGTTTAATTTTCGAAGAACGCGTGTTCAATAATTCAAATCTTAATACTTTGCTGCTATAATAATTTCTGCTGAAAATCAGTGGGGATGTAGCTCAGCTGGGAGAGCGCCTCCTTGGCGTGGAGGAGGTCACGGGTTCAAGTCCCGTCATCTCCACCATATATTTTTTTATTTTCTGCCAGAAACTTCTAATACTGTTCTATCTCGATTTTTGATGCGCCTGCTTTGATTTCCAGATCGATCTTTCTTTCAGAGGTTTCGTAGCCTTCAGTCTGATAAACACCTTCTTCAATTTCTTCAAAGCTTTCAGGAAGCGTCTTTGATGACAGCCCTGCATCAAACTTAATGTTTACGCCTGCGTCCTTTGGAATTCTTATGTGGATTGTGCTTGCCCCACAATCAAGCTCTGCATCAAGAATTTTGCTTTTTTCTCCAAACTCAACATCGATCTTTGAAGCGCCAGCTTTCAAATAGAAGTTTCTTATACGGTTCTCAGACAGGTCTGCTATTAAATTCGATGCGCC
>FWPV01010953.1_pt1 | contig 14628 bp, 12 predicted proteins | sample 2228371 | NCBI WGS metagenome assembly FWPV01 (sample SAMEA103939776, study PRJEB20133) | metagenome
TGAAGAAATATTGCATGCGATTGCATCTCACAGTCTGGGTTCAAAAAATATGAATAAGCTGGATAAAATTTTATATATTGCTGATTCAGCAGAACCAAATCGCGATTATCCGGAAGCTGAATATATAAGAAAAGTAGCTTATGATGGTGAACTTGATAAAGCATTGCTCCATGCAATAGATCAAAAGATAATTTATGTTATAAGGAAAAAAGCAATACTTCATCCGTTGAGTATCGAAGTAAGAAATGAGATTTTAAACAAACTTAACCAAAGGAGGCATAATATTGGAACTTAGTGGAGCAGAAATTGCTGATATTGGTGCAAAAGCTGCACTTGAGAGGAAAGCAAAAGATGTTATTGTTCTTAATTTAAAAGGTCTATCTTCTGTTACTGACTTCTTCGTAATATGCACAGGAACTTCTGATGTCCATGCAGAAGGGATCGCTGAATTGATTGAAGATAAGCTTGATGAGCATAATGTTAGGTTATGGCATAGAGAAGGCATGAAAAAAGCTTCCTGGATACTGCTGGATTACATTGATGTTATGATTCATATTTTTACAAAGGATACCCGCGAATTTTATGGTCTGGAAAGATTATGGGGTGACGCTCCAAAAACCGAGTATGTAGAGGATGAAGATTAATATGTGGCAAGGAATAGAAAATATTTTATCATTCATAAGGGAAGAACTGAAAAAAAACATTATAGAAGCAGTTAAAAAAGCTATAGAAGAAAACATTCTTAAACCAATAGATATTCCAGACTTTTATATGCAAAAGCCGGATACAGAAGAATATGGGGATATGTCATCTCCTTTGCCATTAATGTTATCAAGACAGGCGAAAATGCCACCAAAACAGATAGCAGAGGCAATTGTTCAGTTTATCGGAAAAAGTGAGATCATAGAAAAAGTAGAAGTAGCCGGTCCTGGATTTATTAATGTATTTTTATCTGATAAATGTTTTCAAGAGTTACTTTTCGAAATCAAAAAACGCGGGAAATTTTATGGACAGACAAATATAGGAAACGGAGAAAAAGTTCAAGTTGAGTTTGTAAGTGCTAATCCTGTAGGTCCTTTAAACGTAGTTAGCGCACGCGCCGCATCAGTTGGTGATTGCTTAGCTAATTTATTAAAAGCAATAGGTTATAATGTTGAAAGAGAATCATATATAAACGATGCTGGAGTTCAGGTAGATACTTTTGCTAGATCAGTTGATGCACGTTTTCTTCAGGCATTGGGAAAAGATGTGCAATTCCCTGAAGATGGTTATCATGGTGACTATATAAAGGACCTTGCAAATGATCTTATTAATGATTATGGAAATGATCTTATAGAAAAACCTGAATCTGAAAGGATCCAGTTTTTTAAGCAAGAGGGTTTAAGAAGAATGATAGAGGGACAAAGAAATGATCTTTTAGAATTTGGCGTAAAATTTGACCAATGGGCAAGTGAGAAAGCTGTCAGAGATTCAGGTTTAATGGATGAAGCCCTCAAATATATAAAAGAGCATAATTATTCATACGATCATGAAGGAGCAACATGGTTTAAATCAACCTTCTTCGGAGATGATCGTGATCGTGTGCTAATAAAGAGTAACGGAGATGTAACATATATGGTTCCTGATATAGCTTATCATCTTGACAAGTCAAATCGTGGATTCAAGAAAGTTATAGACCTTTGGGGACCTGATCATCATGGATATATACCACGAATGAAAGCAGCCATGCAAGCTCTAGGGCTTCGACATGATTGGCTGGAAATATTAATAGTTCAACAGGTGAATCTTATTCGTGCAGGGCAAGCTGTAAGGATGTCTAAGAGAGCAGGTCAATTTGTTACTCTCAGGCAGTTAATTGATGAGTTATCCGAGAAAGTTAGCAGACGATTTGCTGTAGATGTTGCAAGATTTTTCTTCCTGATGCGGTCTACGTCAGCACATCTAGATTTTGATATGGATCTTGCAATACAGCAAGCAGATACAAATCCTGTTTTCTATGTCCAATATGCCCATGCAAGAATATGCAGTATTTTCAAGCGACTTGAAGAAATGAAAATTAATATTGATGATGAGGCTAACTCTTCGTTACTTAAAGAGCCAGAAGAACGGCAACTGATGAAAAAACTCGCAGATTACCCTGATGTTGTCTATGAAAGTGCAATCGAGATGTCTCCGCATATTATTACACGCTACCTTCAAGACCTTTCTGCGCTCTTTCATAGCTATTATAATAAATGCAAGGTTCTTGATATTGAAAATATCGAAATGACAAAGTCTCGTTTGCTTCTTATTGAATGTATAATGCTTGTATTGCAAAATGGATTAGGAATTCTTGGTATATCGGCTCCTCAATCAATGTAGATAAGTAAACTCAAAGGGATAGGTTCATCATATCATATAAAATAAACGGACATGCCTAGAGGATTAAGAAGTGGTAAAAACAGGAAAAGTAACATTACGTGCAGTAATAGTTGCTCTTTTGCTCACCATCCCAAACTCATACTGGATGAAGATAAACTGGGGTCCTGCAGGTTATGATACCGGACAAAGTTTCCCAACAGTTATTACATTATATTTCAATGTTATTTTCTTTATATTCCTTCTTCTGTTTTTTAACCTTCTGATACGCAAAATATCACCTTCCAAACAATTCACTGAAAGCGAGTTGATGCTTATATATATATTATTATCACTCGCATCATCAATAGCAGGACATGATACCTTAGAAATACTTTGGCCCATGTTAACATATTCTATCTGGCACGCTCAACCGGAGAATGAATGGGCTGAACTTTTTCATCGATATATTCCTGATTGGTTGACAATTAAAGATAAACACGCCCTTACTGACCTTTATAGAGGAGACTCAACACTATATAGATTGGAACATATAAAACTCCTGATAACACCGGTGTTTTGGTGGTCTTTACTGATCATAGTTTTATCTGGTATGATGTTGTGTTTATCGATACTCCTTCGACATCGCTGGATTTATCAGGAAAGATTGAGTTATCCTGTTATACAAATCCCATTACAGATTGCAGAAAATAATGGTCATGCACTTTTTACTAATAGACTTTTTTGGTTAGGAGCAACGATAGGTGGAGGGATGAATCTTTTCAATGGTCTACATTTCTTATATCCAAATATACCAGGTATGGGTGGCTTTATACGTTATGATATTGGCTCACTGTTTCAAAATAAACCACTTAATGCTATTGGGTATATGCCGATCGGAATTTACCCGTTTGCTATAGGCTTAAGTTATTTTATTCCACTTGATCTGTGTTTTTCAATATGGTTTTTCTTTGTTTTCCATAAGTTAACTCGGGTTTGGGGAACAATGATAGGTATAGGGCAAATGCCCGGTTTTCCCTATCTTGAATCTCAATCATTTGGTGGATGGTTTGTTATAGGGTTATCCGCATTATGGACGTCACGAAAATTCCTGATTCAACAATTTAAGAGAGCTTTCAGCGATTATACAGGGACTGATGATGTTCGTATGGTGCAAGGAGCATTGATTGGTTTCTTTTTGGGAAGTATCTTCCTTACTTTCTTTTTTCTTAGAGCTGGCATTTCCATTCTTAATACTTTTCTATACTTCCTGTTATATTTTGCCCTTGCAATTGGTATAACTCGTGTGCGTGCAGAAGTTGGACCACCTTCACATGATGTTCCCTGGCATCCTGAAAAAACCCTGGTCTCAATTTTCGGAACAAAACGTCTTGGTCCTTCAGGATTAACAGTTTTTAGTATATTTCACGGCTTTAATCGTTCTTATCGTTGTCATCCAATGCCAGTCATACAAGAAGGATTTAAAGTTGCTGAGTTGCATGGTATGCTTCCTAAGAAGATGATCATGCCTATTATGCTTACTTCTATACTAGCAACTATTTCCTCTGCATGGGCTTATTATTCACAGGGCTATCATTATGGCATTTCAGCTTATGGAGAGCAAGCTCAGTGTAGATGGACATTCGACCAACTTCAGGTTTGGTTGACAACTCCACAATCAACTAATGTGCCTGAGACTATAGCATCCTTTTCTGCAATGGCTTTTACCAGTATTCTTATGTTTTTAAGAAGGCGATTTGTCTGGGTAATATTTCATCCCGCCGGGTATGCACTTTCCCTTAGCTACTGGAATACAAGCTGGTATTGGTTTTCGATATTTTTAAGCTGGCTTTTTAAGTATTTATTGATCAGACTCGGTGGGCTTCGTGTTTATCGTCAGGCAATGCCTTTCTTCATAGGTCTTGTGTTAGGAGAGTTTTTCTTAGGGGCAATATGGTCATTAATAGGTATAAGTCTTGAAAGACCGATGTATCGTTTCCTATACTGATGGTAGTTTTTTTCCAATAAAACCAAGCACAAAGTTTAGTTACTCAGACAAAATGATTCTATCACTATTGACTTAAGCCTATATATTTGATAAATTATAAAATCATTTTAAATAATATAAAAAAACTTCTATTTTTGGAGGATTATACAATGAAAAAGTTTTTAATTATTACTTTCTAGCATCTTTCCTGATTTCTTTTATTCCTTGTTTTGCCGATGTTAAATATATTGGCGATGATAAACAAACCAAAGGTGATTGGGTAGATAAATATGGGAAAAATGGTGTGGTAGTTTTTCAACCAAATGGTGATAGGAAAGACTTAAAAGACATTATTAGCTATAAGGATAATGGTCAAAGATGGGATTGGGCTAATCCTACACAAGATAAAAGAGGACTTATATATCCTGATGATAAAAAGAGTCGGGCAGGTTCATGTATGTTTAATAATCCGGTTGGTGTTGTAACAGTTGAAACAAAGTTGACAAATTATCAAGTAGCTATTTATGCAGTTGATTGGGATAGCAGTGTTCGTGTGCAAGATATGGTAATTTATCAAGGTGATAAAGCTCCGAAGGACCCTCACGTAACAGTTATGAATCCTGATTTTAATGGTGGAGTATATTATATTTGGAACGTTACAGGAAAAGAGCCTTTCAACCTTCAGATAACTCATAAAGGTGGAGCAAACTGGGTGATCTCCGGGTTATTTATAGATGCACTTGGCGCTTATGTTGAGCCAAAAAGTAAGCTAACCACAAACTGGGGAGCTATTAAGAATGTTTATTAAATAGAAGAGACTAAGATGATTTTCAAAAAAAAGGATCATAGAAAAGCATTAGGTTCTAAAGGGGAGGATATAGCCACAAAGTTTCTTAAAAAAAAGGGGTATAAAATTATCCAGCGTAACTATAGATGCAAGTATGGAGAAATTGATATTATAGCTGAACGTGATAACATTATTGCTTTCATTGAAGTTAGAACAGTTCAAACTGAAGATTTTGGTATACCACAAGATTTTATAACAAATGCCAAAACTGACCATATATCGAAATCAGCTTTAAACTATATCAAAAAAGAATGTCTTTTTGACCGTTCTTGTAGATTTGATTTAATAGCAATAACATTTTCACCTACATTATCACAGCCCAAAATTGAACACATAGAGAACGCTTTTGAATTGAGCAATAGATATAAATATTAAATTTGAGGAACCGATTTTATGAACCCAAGAAATAGTGAATTCAAAGTTGCCTATATTGGCGGCGGAAGCATGTTTGTGCCTTCAATTGCCAATGGTATAGCATGGAGTATGCAGAGATCCGATGTTTTTGATATGAACTTATGCCTTTATGATATTCAACCAGAAAAAGCAGAACGGATGAGCAAATATGTAAATATATTTAATAAATCCATTAGTTCTTTGAGATCTCAGGTAGCATATTCTCTGGATGAAGCACTGGATCAAGCTGATCTGATCATTGTTTCCGTTGCATTATATGATAAATACAGAATAATTGAAAATGAGTTAGAATCAGCCAATGCAAAGCTTTCAGGAGTAGTCTATGAAGCACTATCAGAAGCTGTTGCAGTCGCACCATATTTCTATGAATTGAGTAATAAAATAAAAAAGATATGTCCTTCCGCAACATTAATCACACTGGTAAACCCAACTGATATTATATCCTTATATCTAGATATGCTGGGATTGCATTCTGCAGGAGCATGCGTTGAAGTTGAAGGTCTACGCGGCGCTCTTTCATATTATCTTCGTATACCGGAGGAGTCAATAAAGATGACTTATGCTGGTGTAAACCATGATGGATGGACCCTTGGACTGAAAATTAATGGCGAAGACGGATATAGCAAACAATGGCGAGAAAAGATATTAAAAGTTTCTGATGATCCAGATTTTCACCCGGGCAATTACGGTCTATTACGTATATTTGAGCTAACAGGTTATCTCCGTAGTTCTGCGTATCATCATCCACCATTTTTCTTTGAATCGGTGCCAGGTGTTGAAAGTTGGTCAAAATGGTCAGGTAAAAGAGAAAACTATGAAAATGCTATAAATAAAGCAATAAGCGAAGAAAAACCTATTCAAGATCCCGAATGGATACATCCAGAAAGATCACTTTTGAATTATCCTGGCACCGGAAGGGCTTTTGGTCGTCTTATCTCAGCCATGGCAACTGGTAAGCCAGAAATTGTCCCTCTACAAGTAAAAAACCAAGGTGCAGTGCCTAACATACCTGATGACGCATGTGTTGAGGTTCCTACATTGGTAAGGAATAACGAACTTGTGCCACAACAAGTTGGAGATCTGCCAGAATGTTTTGGAGGAATAACAAGGCTAATTGCCATACAAAGGAAAATGATGGCAGAATATTTAATTGATCCTAAATTGGAACAGCTTAAAGAAGCTGTTTCTGTGATCCCTGTTTTTGCTACAGTAGAACGATATTTACATTATGTTGAGACATTGCATAATATTTACACAAGGAACAAATAGATGCCTAAACAATGGATTAATGATACAAAAGAAATAGAGACAATACTTGAGGAATGTAACTCTGGAGTTATTACAACCATAAATTCTGACGGATCACCTTATGCTGTGCCAGTTAATTATGTTTATTTTAATGGTAAAATATATATACATAGTTCATCGAGAGGTATGAAGATAGAAAATATAAAACGCGATCCTCGTGTATGTTTCGTTATTTATGTAATGGATAGGATAATTCCAGCTAAAAGGGCGGATAATTTTAGCACCAGTTATCGGAGTGTTATAATACTTGGAAAAGCACATCTGATAGAAAATGATGAGGAGAAATTAAAACCTCTTAATGCACTTGTTGAGAAATATGCAAAAGGTATGAACTTTGAACCAATAACAAAGGAATGTATTTTTGCTACAGCAGTAATAGAGATAGAAATAGATAAAATGACAGGCAAACGAAATTCTATTATTTAATTTAAATCTTAAACGAAAGGATATTGATATGTCAGAATTCGACTATGACGTCCTATTAAAAGGCGGACATGTTATTGATCCAGCAAACAATATATTTAGCAATATGGATGTTGGAATCAAAGATCGTAAAATCAAACAGGTTTCTGCTAATATTCCATCAGAGCATTCTGCTAAAGTTATCGATGTTTCGGGTCATTATGTTATTCCTGGTATTATTGATATTCACACACATGTGTATACAGGCTGGACCTCAAGTGTAAATGCAGATGCGCATCTTTTTTCTTCTGGAGTAACGACAACAGTCGATGCAGGTAGTGCGGGATGGATGAATTTCCCTCACTTCAAAGAGACATGCATAGATAGGTCACGTGTTCGTATATTTGCTTTTCTAAACATTGCAAGCGGTGGTATGGTGCTTGGAGAGACAGAGCAAAATCCAAAAGAAATGTCACCTGGTATAACTGCTGCAATAGCCGATACTTATCCTAATATAATAGTTGGTATTAAAGCAGCGCATTATTGGACAAACAAGCCCTGGGATTCTGAGCATCCACCATGGGCATCAGTTGAAAAAGCCGTCGAAGCAGGCACATTATGCAACAAACCTGTTATGGTTGATTTTTGGCCCCGTCCCCCTGAAAGACCATATCCTGATCTAATACTAAAAAAACTGAGACCCGGAGATATTCATACGCATGTTTTTGCCCAGCAATTTCCTATAATTAATAATAATGGAAAAGTTTATGACTATATGTTTGAGGCACGTGAAAGGGGCGTTATTTTTGATCTGGGTCATGGAGCAGGAAGCTTCTGGTTCCGAAATGCTGTTCCTGCTTTGGAAGACGGATTTCCTCCAGATTCAATAAGCACCGATCTTCACATGGGCAATATTAATGGACCTGTTGTAAGCATGTTGAATACGATGTCAAAATATCTGAGTATGGGTATGCCAATTGAAAATGTCATCAGAATATCAACAGTTACACCGGCAAAAGAAATCGGTCATCCTGAACTTGGTAATTTGAGCGTTGGAGCAGATGCCGACATTGCTATAATTAAACAATTAGAAGGAACATTTAGCTTTGCAGATTGTGGTAGAGCTAAGTTGGTAGGGAAAAAGAAGCTTGAATGTGTAATGACAATAAGAAATGGCGATATTGTTTATGATCCAACAGGACTAAGCATGCCTGAATGGAAGAATGCTCCTGCAAGCTATTGGGTTATTCCATCGCTTCAAACATAAGAAAAAATAGTAAGATGGGTAAATGGTTTTTTATTTTATAGATTTGTTTTTTATCAAGAATAGAAGCTTATTGATTAATATAATGAAAGTAAAACCATTTACCCATCCTACCAGAATGAAAATCATAATGCATAAAAAAACGAGAAATTTAAGATTTTAAACGCACTCCAATTTTCAGTTGTCTGCTTTGTAAATTTCCTGCATATCCTGATTCCATATATTTGTTATTTTATCCATAGAAAGCGCACCGCTATTATCCAATCGGCTGGCATAAATCCTTAACCTGCGAATTTGACCTCTGAACTGTCTATCCAGACCTGCACTCTGAAGGGTCTCATTGAAGTTACCTATTACAAGATCACCTGTGCCTAAACCAACCGGACCATTATTGTAATTTGTTTTCCGATCAAGTTGAACCAGTTTGTTTTCATCACCAAAATACCAATGAACACTATCTTCGTGCTTCGATGAATCATAAGTAACAGCAAAAAATATCCATTTATCCAATTGAACCATACCTTCAGTGCTATCATTTCTTATGTTGTCTGGCCACTCATTAACAGCAAGACGCATCCTTCCATCTGCATGATGAACAAGATCGATCCCGGATGTATTATATTGAAGGTTAAAGACTATCCTATTCCCACCTGACCCCTGTTCCATACTTGAAGCTTTGAGCCAGCCTATAATTGTGAATGACTTAGCACCTTCTAGCTCTCTTATAGGTTCATCACCTAATTGGATCCATGTAAAAGGCTTACCTGAACCCATATCATAAGTTCCATCTTTTTTTCTTATGATTTTATCACCATGAATTATCACCTCAGGATAATTATCATCGGGAAAACCAAACTTCACTACAGGATCATCTAACTTACGATCGACTATAACAGGTAACATGGAATAAACGGATACTCCGTCATCATCTGTAATTTTTAATGTAACTATGTAGCTTCCAGGCTTTTCAAATGTATGGACTGGCGCTTTCTCGATGGAACTTCCAGAATCACCAAAGTCCCAATAACATCCTTTCTCCCAATTAGTGGAGAATTTTACTGTCAATGGTGCTTCTCCATCCGTTTTATCGGCTATTAATTTTGCTTCGGGACGTAACTTTTCGCCTGCCATATATTTTACCAGGCGTATTGCATAGTCCTGTTTTGGTGGAGTAAAGCTGAAAGTTCCCGAATTAGCTGATCCCAAAGTTATTGTCTTCATTTCCCATGTGTCAATGCCATCCAATTTATATATATTTTCCCCTGGAATATATATCACTACAGGTTTTAAACTGGTGAAATACATAAGGTAAGCTTCGCCTTCTTTCGCCATTATATATACATCTGGATAGTTACTGAAGTCAGGTTTCATATCTTGATAGGGTAATGCTTCAATAATGTCCTTCATATACTGGATCCTGGCAGGACTTTGTCCATAAAGGACACCACCCTTTGCCCACCACAACAAATCTTCGGGATGCTTGTAAGTCTCACCGTGACCAACATAGCAACCTGCCAAAGATCCCATCCAGAAATTGCGTGTCATTTGCTTTGCTGAGATATTGCCCCAGCCTTGAGGAATATTCCCTTCATAACGACATTCATCATAAATAATGGGCTTGTTATATCTCTCTCGATATTCTTTTGCTTGCTTGAAGTTACTATCCTGTATACTGGCATGGGTTATCCATGGCTTTGTGTGATCATACCAATCGCGACCATTATGGATTCCGCGTAGATGATCGTATGGATCGATCTTTTGCACAAGTTTTATATATTCGTCCCAGTGCTCCATTTGCCAATTCAGAAAATCATATTCGTTTGCGAACGACCACCAGACATTTCTGAAAGCTGATAGACGTGCTACCAGGTATCGAAGGTAAAACAGGTTGTTTTCATGCCCCATTTCCTTAAAACCCCATCGGTCGTATGGATGAAAGATAATAATGTCCGCTTCGATACCTATATCTCGCAACTGTTTAACGCGTTTTTCGAAATGGTGCCAGAATGCAGGATTAAATCTCCTAAAATTCCAATCCCTCAATGGTTTACCTTCGTAAGGATAATATTCCGGTTCATTATTGTTATATACATAGGATTTAGGAAATACGCACATACGTATCTTATTGAATGGCGATTTACTGAGAGTTTCTAACGTCAGTTCTTCCATTTCGTTTCCCTGGTGTACCCAGGCATAACAGGTTGTTCCAACTGAAAAATGTGGTGTGCCATCGGTGTATGCCAATTGAAAAATGTTATGCACACGAACCGGTCCATGATTACCAGCTCCTGCTTCTGTGCAAATAAAGCTCCCTTCTATACTATTAAGCTGTTCATTATTACTATTTGTTATATATGTCCATTTGCCTATGTGATCGGGCATGAACCGAACTTTGTAAACACCATCACCATCATAAAAACCTTCTACTTCGATTACCCTGTCGTCTTGTTTGAATTTAGCATTGAGTTTTATATCTTCGAAAGGATTGCCATTAGATGGTCCTTGAAGTGTCAACTCAAAAATGTCCCAACACTCTACCTTATCTATCTGCGTGTTCGTTCCGAACATTGCTAAGAAAGTTACAAGTAATATATCTCCGGTAGCAAGATTGAAATACATGACAGTGCTCCCTTCAATTATTATATGTCAATAAAAGCTGTTATAATAATTGGTAATTTAAGAAAAATTAGCTAAATTTTCATCTATCGCGAAATTAAAGCATCACAATACTACAAAATATCATTTGTAAAGTCAATAAAAAGTATTGATGACCAAACATAAAGCTTTCGTCCATAAACTCTAAACAACAACTTGTATAGAACATAATAAAAACGAAACACGGAGGCACAGAGACACAGAGATATTTAATCACAAATGTCACGAATTATTAACCACGAATGACACAAGTAGCGTTGCACTACGAAAAAGTTACATATCGCAAAATCGACAAAAAATTCGGACTGTTTGTGTAATTCGTGATATTTTATTCGTCTAATTCGTGATATTTTATTCGTGTTCTTCGTGATCAATTTTTTCTCCGTGCCTCCGTGTCTCAGTATTTTTTTAAAAAGATGCGGATAAAAAGTTTATGCTTGTTATTGAGATCAGACATAAATAGGTTTTCATAAGAATTCTACTTCACTATAATTAAAAAGGCAGGCAGGGATGTCTGCCATGCTGTCTACCTTTTACCAAATAGAGCAAGAAGTATTGCTTGCCATTATGATTTGTCAACAACTCATGTCCAAAGCTCAGTTAATAAAACTATTGCTTTTAGTATAGCATCTATTATAAAATATTCAGGGATGGTTTTATATTCCATCTCTTTCCATTATTTTATAAATGTTTATTTATATTCCATGAGAAACATTTTTTAAATATTTGTACAAATATTTAACAGGAACTTTGGTTGTTTATTATGTGTTTTAGGAGGATAATGAGATGTTAAAAAAACTGAATCTTTCAATAGTTACTATATTTTTGTTTCTTTTAGTTATTACTTCATTTGTAGGAGCTAAAATTGCTCCAGAAGCTCTTGTTGGAGCATGGTTATTTGATCAAAATAATGATGCTTCTGATGCATCGGGCAATGGTCATAATGGAAAAGCAGATGGTAAAGTAAAATGGGTTAATGGAAAATTTGGTATGGCTGTTGAGCTTGATGGCACCAATGCTATCGTGATAGATCATGCTAATGATCTTAGTTTACAGACCTATACATTGCTTGCCTGGGTAAATATTCCAACACCTCCAACCGATTGGTGGACGGTTGTTGCCAAAGATGGATGGCCAAATAGAAACTACGGTATATGGTTAGCAAGTGGAACTGCTCTTCTTCATAATTCATTTACCTCTGGAGGAGCACCTGATAATAACTTTGTGGATGCAGTGACGCCCATTAAGGTAAAAGAATGGCAGCATGTTGCTGCAACTTATGATATGAAAGAAAGTAAAGTCTATATAAACGGCAAGCTTGATGCTAAAAAATCCTATAGTGCTAAACCAAATATTACAGATGTTCCTGTAATAATCGGAAGAACGCCAACGAATACATATAAATATTCAGGTGCTGTTGATGAAGTTGCAATATTCAGCAAAGCATTAAACGAAGATGAAATCAGCAAAATAATGTCTGAAGGATTAAGAAACACCGTAACCGCAGTAACTTCACAATCCAAGCTTGCAGTTACATGGGGCGATGTTAAGAAAAGATAGCTGTATTAGTAAAATTATTACATTAACATATTTTTGATGATAGGTGCGCATAATATGCTTACTTTGTTGTAGAGTAGTATATCTCAATAAAATTAGCGGCACCTATTGTATAAAAGGAAAATAAGCCATATTTGAACGAAAGGTATGAAAAATGATAATATCATGTATTTCAATGATAATAACTGCAATAATGAGCAATCCGGGAGAAAAGATACCAGTAATCCTGGATACGGATATTGGAGGAGATATTGATGATACCTGGGCTCTGGCAATGATGTTAAAGTCTCCGGAGCTTGATGTTAAACTTATTGTGACAGATACAGGCAATACTAAATATCGCGCAAAAATCGTAGCTAAAATGCTTGAGATCGCTAAAAGAACTGATATTCCTGTTGGCATAGGCATCCATTTGAGTGATGATACTGGAGGACAGGAACCTTGGGTGAAAGATTATGACCTTTCATCATACCCTGGTAAAGTCTATGAAGACGGTGTTGGTGCATTAATTGAAACTATAATGACTTCTCCAGAAATTATCACGTTAATATGCATCGGACCTGTTCCAAACATTAGCTCTGCCCTTGAAAGAGAACCAAAAATCGCTCAAAAAGCCAGATTCGTGGGTATGCATGGAAGCGTTAGGAAAGGTTATAATGGAAGCGATAGTATTTCTGCTGAATACAACGTTGTAGCCTATCCAAAGGATTGTCAGAAAGTATTCACAGCAGATTGGGATATGACGATTACACCTCTTGATACTTGTGGTCTAGTTAGGCTTAGAGGTGAAAAATATAAAAAGGTCTGCGAATCAAACGATCCTGTAACAAGAGCTGTAATTGAAAATTATAATATCTGGGCTAACGGAACGCCAAATGAAAGCTCAGTTTTATTCGATACGGTAGCAATTTATCTCGCCTTCTCAGAAGAATTACTTGCGATGGAGAAACTTGGTATCAGGGTAACAGATGATGGCTACACTGTCATAGATGAAAATGCAAAAAAGATAAACTGCGCAACTGCCTGGAAGGATTTATCAGCTTATGAGGATTTTCTAGTTAATAGGCTCATCAAAATTAATACAAAAATGTGAAATAATTCAATGTATTGGGTAAAAGTTAATAGGCTAGTTATACCGTTTTAAGAAATTGTTTATACAATTCCCTAATCTCCCGCTTAAAAAAGGCAAAAATGTAGGAGTTTGCGGCCGCCGCAAGCTCCTACAATCCAAAGGGAGATTTAGAAGTATTTTATGTGGTGTTATATAATTAATTTTCTAAATCGGTATTAGCCCAATTTATTGAATTTATTCGAGCATTGCTTAAGATTTTATCATTACTAGAAGCATTTTGAACCTTGTCATTGCCTTCAGTGCATGAGGTTTATCAGCCGGCATTATTATCATCTCACCATCTTTGAGATGATAAGGTTTTCCAGATATAACTATTTCTGACTCTCCTTCGATAATATAAACAAGAGCATCAAAAGGTGCTGTATGTTCGCTTAATCCTTCACCTTTATCAAATGCAAATAGTGTCACCGTTCCCGTTTTTTGGTTTATTATTGTCCTGCTTACTACAGAGCCTTCCTGATAATTTACCAGATCTGATAACTTTAATACGTTAGCTATTAAATTTTCATTATTTTCCATTTTTCGCCAAATCCTTTCTATTTTTTAGAATTTACCAAAACTTAACTATACAGTTAAATTTCTGTTATTTTATCCAGTTTTGTTTCTTGTATTTGTGCAAATTAACAAGCTAGACACCAAGCATAAAGTTTTCGTTCACAAGCTCTATAAAGGTGAAACACGGAGGCACAGAGACACGGAGATATTTAATCACGAATGTCACGAAT
>FWPV01010957.1_pt1 | contig 14627 bp, 12 predicted proteins | sample 2228371 | NCBI WGS metagenome assembly FWPV01 (sample SAMEA103939776, study PRJEB20133) | metagenome
GCTCCGACTCCCCCCGTGGCCACTAGTCGCAGGCGAGCAGCCTTGATCTTCAATCCCGCCTCCGGCCGCAGCCGGGGCGGGGCCATCGCCGCAGCGGTACAGGCCGGCCTCAACACCCACGGTCTTGAGGCAAGACTCTACGCCACCAGCCAGCCCCAAGAGGCGGTCGCCATCGCGCGGCAGGTCGCTCCCGAGGTGGACATCCTCGTCGCCATAGGCGGGGACGGGACCGTTAACGAAGTCGTGAACGGCTTGGCCAACGCACCTACAGAGCCTCGTCCGTGCCTGGCCATCGTGCCCGCGGGGACCGTCAATGTGCTGGCCCTCGATCTTCGCCTGCCTTTCCGGGTGGACCAAGCCTGTCGTGTCATCGCCGCAGGGAAGACGCTTTCGCTCGATCTGGGTAAGGTCAACGAGCGGCGCTTCCTACTCATGATGGGGGCGGGCATCGATGCCCTCACTGTGCGCAACATCGATCCCCAGGCGAAGCGCCGGTTCAAAGAATTGGCCTTCGTGGGGACAGGGCTGAGGAGTGGTTTGGCCGAGCAGCCCACCCTGTTCCGGGTGGTGGTGGAGGGGACCGAGTACCAAGTCAGCTACTTCGTGGCGGGCAACAGCCGCTACTACGGTGGGCGGTTCGGCGTCACTCCCCACGCGGATATCACAGACGGCCTACTTGACTTCTTGCTCTTCACCGGGACCACGCGGGCTTCGCTCGCTGCCTTCTGGCTGGGAGTACCCAGCGGGCTGCATCTGCGCAACCGCCATGTGGTCTACCTTCTCTCCACCCATGCCGAGGTCACCCCGCTCGACCCCGAAGTCCCCGTCTGGTACCAGACTGATGGGGAGCTGGCCGGCTGCCTTCCTGCTGTAGTCGAGATCGAGCCGCACGCGGTGGAGGTCATCGTGCCTTGACCAGGTCGCGCCCTGTCAGAAGCCCTGCCACCCTGCAGGTCGCGCCCTTTCATAGGCCCGCGAAGATCACCAGGTCAGTGACTGCTGAGCGCTGACGGAGCAGGCGGACTTCCCGATACTCGGGTGATTCGTACCAGCGCTTGGCGTCTGCGAAGGTCGGAAACTCCAGGAGGACGACGCGCGGCTCCCCCCGCTTCTCTTGACCTTGCTCTTCGGACCCTGCCTGTCTCGGCCCGGGTGCTTCGGCGACCTCCAACACTTCCACGCGGCCACCCCGGGCCAAGTAGCGACCTCGGTATTTCTCGATGGTAGCGGGTACTAGACGCTTGTACTCCTCGTAGGCGACGGGATTATGCACGTCTATGCGAGCAAACACGTAGGCAGGCATGGTCATCCCCTTCTTGGTGGTAGCCGCAATGATCCGACCCGCGCTCGAGCCGGCCTCAAGCCCCCAGCTTTCTAGAGCTCACTTCCTTTACCACTTTCTCTGCGGCCCCCTTCACCACTTGATCAATAGTCGATCCCCGCCCGAGCCAAGATGCCGGAGTCGAACGGGTGCCTCACTTTTACCATTTCGGTCACCACGTCAGCCAGGTCCACCAGTTCCTGCGGCGCCCGCCTCCCCGTGATCACCACGTTCACTCCCTCCTGGCGAGTGCGGATGACTTCGACCACCGAGTCTGTATCCAGCCAGCCGAACGCCAGCGGCAGGGTCAGCTCGTCCAGAACCACCAGCTGATAGTCCCCTTGCCCAAGCACATGGGCGACCAGTTCCCAAGCTGCCCGGGCACAGGCGCGGGGATCTTCACTGCTGGTCGCCTCCCACGTGAAACCGCTCCCGCCCTTCACCCAGGTCACACCCAGCCGTTCGCAGATCTGCTCTTCCCCCGTGGTCCAGGCAGAGGACTTCAGGAACTGGATGACGCAGACCGACCAGCCCTGAGCTAGAGCGCGCAGCACCACCCCAAGGGCCGCGGTCGACTTGCCCTTGCCGTCCCCGGTGTTGAGAAGCACGAGCGAGGAAGGCTGTGTTTGCGAGGTTCGCCGGACCGGGGAGCCGGCTCGAGCTAGGGGCGACAGAGGGACCGGAGAGAGATCCGGCGACGAGTCAAGGTGTGGGGCCGAGGTTCCCCGGGTAGATTTGCGTTGACCATGCGAACTACGACACTCGTCCATAAAAAAACCTCCGCTTCGTGCGGAGGGAGGTGGTCCGGTGACCACTGGTCGACCGTACCGCCCTTCCTCCGAGGGCTGGGTCCTGACGGCACCCGAGACAGGCGACCTGGCTTATCCCCGATGGGGAATCACAGTTGCGGGACAGCGCCGGAATCGCACCGGCTTCGCTGCCTGGGCACCGGCCGGGCACAAGACCCGGCGCTCAACATACTAGACGCCCGAACGGTCCCCGACAATAGGAAACTGGGTGGGTCGCCTCTTGGCAAGGAGTTGACCTCTGGGCCGGGGGTGGCATTGTGGCAGGGAGGTGGCATCGTGGTGAGGAGGTGGCCGTGTCAAGACTGCTGCTCGTGGTAGGCCTGCTTGCTGGGATGCTGCTGGCTCTGGTCGGCTGTGGTGGACCTGACGCCGCAGAGGTCGAGCAGGTGCAGGCGATGACCGCGGCTTCCCTCAAAGAGCTTTCGGCCGAGGACGTAGCCGCTGTCCGGGCCCTCTCAGACGCTTACTGGAAGGCCTGGAACGACTATGATGTGGACAAAGTCCTTTCCCTGCTGGACGAGCCTTTCCGCAGCGAGCGAGGCGAGGAGATCCGCGGTAATGTCCAGAAACTGGACCGTTGGAACATGTCTATCAGCGTGACCGAGGTGACACCCCCGAAGCTTGACGCCAACGGCGAGGTGGTCATGTATGTGAATGTCAAGAAGCCTCTGAGTACGGACCTGACTCAGATGAGATTCAAGAAGGTGGGGTCTTCCTGGATCATCACCTACGCCTCCAAGGATGAGCGGTAGCCTGAGCCCGCTTGAGAGCCTGGTTCTCAAGATCGCACTCATCGCTGTGTACACTGCCTTTTCGGTCATACGCATCGAGTACCAGCGACGAGCTAAACGAGCCGGGCAAAGGACGGTAATTGAGGAGAGCAGGAAGTACTCCGTCTGGTTGAGTGTGCTTATCTGCTATGAGGTCTTGACCTTTTTCATCTACCTCTTGGCTCCGGAGCTTCTGAGCTGGGCCTCACTTGACCTCTACGTCTGGCTCCGCTGGTTGGGCCTAGCCCTGGCAGTGGCCGCTCTCGCCCTCTTCGTGTGGGTGCACCAGCACTTGGGAAGCAATTTCTCCATGACCCTGCGCATAGTCGACCACCACACACTCACTGTGACCGGCCCTTACCGCTGGGTAAGACATCCGATGTACACGGCGTTCGTGGTCCTACACGTGGCCGCCTTCCTGATGACAGCGAACTGGTTCATCGGAATCACCTGGATGACGGGGTTGGCTGCGGTGATCTCTTTTCGCATGAAGCGGGAGGAAGCCATGATGCTGGAGACCTTCGGCCAAGAGTACGAACTCTACATGCACCGCACTGGCCGGCTGACCCCGCCCTGGCGATCTTTCTTCCCGCGGCCGCCGGCTGACAGCAGATAAGCCCCTGCGCAAGCAGGTCTACCGGACGAACGACCCTGTGTTAGGGTATGCGCAAGGGTCATTCCGGAAAGGGGGCATATGTGAAGTGCGACCAGATGACCTCCCAAGAACGCTGGGAGGCCCTCGTGAACCGCCGGCCGACCGACCGGGTCCCCTGCCTGCAGTTCATGCTCGGGCACACGGCGGTGGTGAACGGCAAGCCTATAGCGAAGGTCTATGACGACGCCGCCGAGAGCCTGGCCTGCCAAAGAAATGCCATGGCTCTTTATGGCCACGACGGCCTTATCATGCACGGTTGGGCAAACGCAGGCGGCGCCGAGTTCGGCGGCGAGATCGAGTTTCCCTACCGCAAGTACACCGGTGCGCCTCTCATGAAGAAGAACCCCGTCCAAAGCGAAGAAGACGCCTGGAACCTCCGCGTGCCGGACGACATCCTCTCGGTAGGGACTATGCCCGTTGCCTTTGAGTTCTCGCGCCTGCAGTACGAGGCCGGTCTGACCGTCACCTTGCAGGTCGGCTCCCCCCTCACTTGGGCCGGATCGGTCTGCGGGGAGGAGCGTCTCATGATCTGGATGCTCAAGAAGCCCGACCTCGTACACCACGTGCTCCGAGTCATCACCGATTTCATCAGGAAGAAGGCCGACTACTGGCTCGACCGCTTTGGCGCTGACCGGCTCATGGCCTTCGAACTCGCCATAGAGACCAACAAGCTTTACTCTCCCCAGCAGTTTGAGACCTTCGCCTTCCCCTATCTTCGTGAGATCCACGACCATCTCACAGAGCGAGGCACAGCCATAGTCTTCAGCCACATCTGCGGAGAGCAGAACAAGAACTTGCCCTTATGGGCCCAGCTCAGCTATGGGAAGCGGGGTATGGTGAGCGTGGGCAAGGAGATCACCGTCAGCAAAGCCCGCGAGATGTTCCCAGACTGTGTGGTCATGGGCAACGTGGATCCCGTGACCGTACAGGAGGGTACCCCCGAGCAAGTGCGGGCGCTTTGTCAGGCCTGTATCGAGGAAGGCAAGGACCACCCGGGCGGCTTCGCTCTCATGACCGGCTGCGAGGTCCCTCCCCAGGCCCCACCGGTGAACGTCGACCAGATGGTCAAGGCCTGCCGTGAGTTCGGCCGCTATTAGGAGGTGTCAGCATGGCAGATGAGGTACGAATCTTCGCACAGCTCAAGCAGGCGGTGATGGACGGCGATGAGGAGGCTGCCGTAGTGGCAGCTCAGGCGGCAGTGGCGGCGGGAGTGGATCCTCAGCGCGCCATCATGGAAGGACTGGCGGCCGGCATGGCGGAGATGGGGCGCCTTTACGAGCTGGAAGAATGCTACGTTCCGGAACTCCTGGTCTCCTCTGAGGCGCTCTACGCCGGCCTGGGGGTGCTCCGGCCCCTGGTTCTCGCCTCCGGGAAGGCGGAGAAGAAGGGCGTAGCCGTGATCGGAGTGGTGCAGGGCGACATCCACGACATCGGCAAGAACCTGGTGAAAATGATGCTGGAGGTGAACGGCATCGAAGTACACGACCTGGGTCGTGACGTGGAGATGGAGCGGTTCATCACCGCCACCCAGGAGACACGGGCCGACCTGCTCTGCCTGTCCGCCCTCATGACCACCACGATGATCGCCATCAAAGACTACATGCCGGCTTTCAAGGCCCAGCTACCGGGGGTCAAGATCATGGTCGGCGGAGCCCCTTTGAACCAGCATTTGGCTGACGAGTGGGGGGCTGACGGCTACGGCGAGAATGCTGTGGAGGCCGCCCGCGTGGCCGTGAGGCTCTTGGAGGCGAAGTGAACGGGGCCGCAGAGGGCAGGTCAGCGGGCGGCTCGCTGGCCGTTGTAGAAGTTGCGGCCGGAGTCTGCGGGCACAAGACCACAGCCACAGCCGAGAGCACCGGCGCCTACAACGTCAAGGTACAGCTCGAAAGTGACTGCCCGCAGGTGCAGAAGAGCGCCTTGATCAAGGCCGTCGAGGTGGCGGCAGGACTCGCGTTACCCAAAGATGTGACCATGAAGATCTCCAAAGTCTCGGCGGACGACCGTGCAGAGAAAGACAAGAAGGATTAAGCGCTGAGTCAAGAGAAAGGGGGTAGAAGCCATGTGGCACGAGACTATGACCAGCGGGGAGCGCATGGCTGCCCTCATGAGGGGCGAGCGCCCGGACAGGGTACCCGTGATCCCTTTCCTTTCCGGTCACGCTGCGGTCGTGTGCGGCCAGCCTATCGCCCGCATCAGTGACGATGCCGAAGAGAGTTTCCGCTGCCAGCTCCTCTGCCAGGAGATGTACGGGCATGATGGGAGTCCGCTCTACGCCTACGCCTCTGCGGGGGGTTGGGAGTTCGGCGGAGAAATCGAGTTCCCGGTCAAGAAGTACTCCGGAGCCGTCATCGTCACCCGCACTCCCATCCAGAACGAGGACGACGTCTACACCCTCAAGGTACCGGAGGAGGTGAGCAAAGCCGGCGCTCTACCTATCGCGCTGGCCCTCGCCCGCAAACAAGCAGAATACGGCCTGCCTGTCACCCTGCAGATCGGAGCGCCGCTCACCTGGGCGGGGTCGGTCATAGGCGAAGAGCGGATGCTGGGCTGGCTTATCAAGAAGCCGGAGCTGGTGCACATCGTGCTCGACAAGGTCAGTCAGTTTCTGATCAAAGTGGCCGAGTACTATGTCAAGGAGTTCGGGGCCGACCGGCTGATGGCTTTCCACGGCGCCGCTACTGAGACCAACAAGCTCATCTCTCCCAAACAGTTCGAAATCTTCTCGCTACCCTATCTGCAGCGGATCAATCAAGCCTGCCTCGACCTGGGCATCGGCACCTACTTCATCCACATCTGCGGCGAGCAGAACAAGAACCTCAAGTTCTGGCAGCAGGTGCCCATGACCAAGCAGACTGTGATCAGCGTCGGTCGCGAGGTGGACCTCACCACGGCCATGGAGATGTTCCCCGAGCAGATAGTGGCTGGAAACGTGGACCCCACCCTCATACAGGAGGGCCAGGCCGAAGACGTTCTCGCCCAGTGTCGAGAATGCATCGAGAAGGCCAAGTATCACAAAGGCGGTTTCGTTCTCATGGCGGGATGCGACGTGCCGCCGCACGCGCCGCCGGTCAATGTGTTCCAGATGGTGAAAGCGGCTCGGGAGTACGGAAGGTACTGACGGAGTAAGGAGTCAGCATGAAAGTCAAGAAGATAGTCGACCTCAGTCAGCGAAGGGGCCACAACACGCCGCTCTGGCCGTATTTCCCAGACATTAGGATCGAGCGTTTTCACTATCACGCAAAGTCAGGGGTGTTCACCCAGTGGCTGTATCACCCCATGCACATCGCCACCCATGCCGACTCGCCCATCCACGTCATCCCCGACGAGTGGTCCACCGAGCAGATCCCGCTTGACCTCTATTTCGGGACAGGGGTCATCGTAGATGTGGGTCCGAAGGACAAGTTCGGATTCATCACGGCCGAGGACCTGGAGAAAGCCACTCCCAAGATCGAGAAGGGCGACATAGTCATCATCCATACGCATATGCACGCCAGGTTCGGCGACAACAAGGACTATTTCGGGCGTTCGCCCGGTCTGGTACCCAGCGCCGCGGAATGGCTTGTCGAGAAGGGCGTCAAAGCTGTCGGCGTCGACCAGCAGGCACTCGACCACCCGCTCGCCACCGCCATCGGCTATCACGGACCAGGGCCGCTCCTGCCCGACATCTGCGCCGAATACGAAGAGTACACCGGCCGCTCTGTCAAGGAGGACTTCCCCCTGTGGGAGCCTTGCCACAACATCCTGCTGGGCAACCACATCATGGGCTTCGAGAACGTGGGGGGCGACATCGACGAGGTCCTGGGCATGCGTTGCATCATCGCCGGGTTCCCGCTGCGCTGGGTGGGAGGAGACGGCTCCATGGTGCGCCTAGTGGCCATCATCGAGGACGAGTAGGCCGGCCCGCCTAGGCCCTCCACACCTCCACCACCACCGACAGACCGTTGACCTTGAGTGATTCTTGGTAAGGGGCACCGAGCTCGGCGGCGCCCGGCCCACCCGCGCCAGGTGCCGCGCCGCGGCCTGCGCCACCTTCGCCCCCAGCCCTACCGTCCACAGCCGCAGCGAGATCCAGCTCGTATGCCTCCAGGCTGAGCGCCAGGGTCTCCCTCTTGACCCAGTCGCCATGGACGGAGAGCATCTCCAGGATCTCGCGCGGACCATACACGCGCAGGTGGATGCGGTCGTCTATGTTGAAGTCCGCGGCCTTGCGGGTGTTCTGGATGTGGTGCACCAGCTCGCGAGCCAGCCCTTCCTGGAGCAGTTCCGGAGTAAGCGCGGTGGAGATGGCCACCGCCAGATGACCCTCGCGCTGGACCTTGTAGCCCTCGCGCTCGTGAGTCTCCAGCACGAAATCCTCCGGCTGGAACTCATATTCGTGAGCGGCGGGCCCCATCGAGCCTTCGAGGCCGCCCGCACTCGCCTCGGCCGCCGCCGGCGCCGGCGCCGCCGGGGCGGCCTCGGGCCCTCTCGTAGCCACGCCGGCCACGGGCAGCCGCACCGTCACACTGCGCCCGCCGGCTATGCGGTCCCCGGTCTCGTCGGCCGGGAGCGCGGCGATAGCCGCCGCGACCGCCGGCATGTTCTTGCCGAACTTGGGGCCTAGAGTGCGGTAGTTAGGCTTCACCACGTAGGTCACCAGCTCGCTGGCCGACTCCACGAACTCTATCTGCTTCACGTTGAGCTCCTCAGCCACCACCTCGGCCAGACTCTCCACGGCCGCCCTCTCCTTCGGCCGGCAGGCCACCACTGCCATCGCCACCGGCTGCCGGGTCTTGATCTGGGCGGCATTGCGGGCCGCGCGTCCCAGGTTGACCACCTGGCGGGCCACACCCATACGATAAGAGAGGTCTTCGTCGATGAGAGCCCGGTCGGCCACGGGCCAATCGACCAGATGCACCGATTCCGGGGCTTCCGGCGAGCGCTCGGCTACCAGGTTGCGGTAGATCTCCTCGCTAAGGAAGGGCATGAAGGGGGCAAGCAACTTGGAGAGCGTGACCAGACATTCGTTCAACGTGAGGTAGGCCGCAGCCTTGTCTTCATCGGCTTCGCTCTTCCAGAAACGCCGGCGGCTGCGGCGCACGTACCAGTTGGAGAGCTCATCCACGAAGTCGGCTATGGCCCGGCCGGCGGCGAAGGCGTCGTAGGAATCCAGCTCAGCAGTCACCTTCTCGATGAGAAGATGCAGTTCGCTCAAGATCCAACGGTCCAGCAGACTGCGCTCGCTCACCGGCACCGACCTCACCGGCACCGACGTCGCCGCCGCCGGCCTCGCTGGCGCCGAACTCACCACCACCCCGTCCTCAGCCGCTCTCGGCGCCAAGCCGCCCGGCCCCGCGTAGGAAGTGGGGTCGAAGCCGTCGATGTTGGCGTAAAGGGTGAAGAAGGCGTAGGTATTCCAGAGGGTGAGGATGAACTTGCGGATCACCTCGTCCAAGTTCTCCGGGCCGAAGCGGCGGGGAAACCAGGGCGAGCTGGACGTGAAGAGGTACCAGCGCAAGGCATCCGCCCCTTGCTTGTCCAGAAGGGTCCAGGGATCGATGACGTTCCCCAGCCGCTTCGACATCTTACGGCCCTCACTGTCGAGCACATGCCCCAACACCAGGACGTTCCGATAGCAGGTATGGCCGGTAAGAAGGGCACTGATGGCAAGCAGGCTGTAGAACCAGCCCCGGGTCTGGTCGATGGCCTCACAGATGAAGTCCGCCGGGAAGCGCTTCTGGAACAGTTCCTGGTTCTCGAAGGGATAATGCCACTGGGCCACCGGCATCGACCCCGAGTCGAACCAAGCGTCGATCACCGGCTCCACGCGCCGCGCTTCGCCGCTGCACTGTGGACAGGTGATGACCACTTCGTCCACGTAAGGCCGATGCAGCTCCAGAGTGCTCAGATCGCGACCCGCCAGCTTGCTCAATTCCGCCCGTGAACCGACGACCGTGTCATGACCTTGAGCGCACCGCCATACCGGCAAAGGCGTGCCCCAGTAGCGGTCGCGGGAGAGCGACCAGTCGACCAGGTTCTCCAGCCACTTGCCGAAACGGCCGTGCTTGAGATGCTCGGGATGCCAGGTGATCTCCTCATTCGCGGCCAGCACGTCGTCTTTGCGGGCCGTCGTACGGATATACCAGGACGACTTGGCGTAATAGATGAGGACAGTGTCACAGCGCCAGCAGAAGGGATAGTTGTGCTCGTAGGGCTGCCGCCGGAAGAGCAGACCGCGGGCTTCCAGGTCGTTCATGATCCCCTCGTCGGCCTCCTTGACGAAGAGCCCCGCCCAAGGAGTCACTTCGGCCGTGAAGCGCGCCTCTTCGTCTACGGGCATGAGCAGGGGAAGATCGTTCGCCTGCCCCACGGCCATGTCGTCCGCACCGAAGGCCGGGGCGATGTGCACGATGCCGGTACCCTCGTCAAGAGCCACGAAATCAGCAGCGACCACCCGGAAAGCCGGCTTGTCGGGGGTGACGAAACGGAAGGGGGGCATGTAGTGCCTGCCCACCAAGGCCACCCCCGGGAAGGTCTCCTCGACGACGGCCTCCGGGCCGAGCACAGTCGGTACCAAGTCGGCCGCTAGTATCAAGTGCTCCTCCCCCAGGCGCGCCCGGGCATAGACGATGTCAGGCCCCACCGCGGCGGCTACATTGGAAATGAGTGTCCAGGGGGTGGTGGTCCACACCAGGAGCGACACCGGTCGGCCGTCCGCAGCCACCTCCTGCACCGCTCCTGGCGGGGGCGATACGAAGGTGGGGCCGGCTCCGTTCCCCCCGGCCTGAGCCTCGTTCAAACGAGCTTCGTCCAAGGCCTGCGCGGTCGCCGCCGCATCCACCAGCGGGAAGCGCACGTAGATGGAAGGATCGGTCACCAGTTGGTATCCCGAGGCCACCTCGTGTGAGGAGAGGGCCGTGCCGCAGCGAGGGCAGTAGGGCACCACCTTGTAACCTTCGTAAAGCAGGCCTTGCTTGGCGAATTCAGCCAGGATCCACCAGACCGACTCGATGTAGTCGTCGGACATGGTGAGATAAGGGTTCTCCAGATCGAGCCACATCCCGATGCGTTCGGTCATGCGGTTCCAGTCATCCACGTACGTGAGCACGGACTCCCGACACAGGCGGTTGAATTCAGCCACCCCGTAAGCCTCGATCTGCTCTTTGTGCTCGATGCCGAGCTGTTTTTCTATCTCCAGCTCCACGGGCAATCCGTGACAGTCCCAACCGGCTTTGCGCCCCACGTAGTAGCCGCGCATGGTCTTGTAGCGGGGATAGATGTCTTTGAAGATGCGGGCCAGTACGTGATGGACTCCAGGCCTGCCGTTGGCCGTGGGGGGACCCTCGTAGAAAACCCATTCCGGGTTGCCGGCCCGCAGCTCGAGACTTTTCTCAAAGATGCGCTGTTCTTTCCACCAGGCAAGGATCCGCTCCTCCAGAGCGGGGAAGTTCTGCCCGGTGTCAACCGACCGATATCGACCTGCCATCTATCCTCCTAGTCGTCTGCCGGTGAATACCCGGCGAACGAACTACCCATTTCCTACCCCATGTACCTATCGCGGCACTACCTACTTCGGCACCACCTGTATGACGACTGCTTCGCTGTAGCCCTTGGCAACCACCTTGGACCGGTGACTCTGCGCCGCCGATTTGCTGCTGAACACCCCGGAGAAGACCACCCACCATCCTTCCTGGATGCTGCTGAAATCTGAAGAATAAAGTATCCCGGCGGGAAGACGATCGGCTAGGACTGCCTCCGCTTTCTCAGCGGCCCACTCCTCCGAGAAGGGGTTGGCGCCATGCGGGAGCGGTGCCAGCCGCCGCAGTGGTCGCACCACTGGTGGAAGCCCCTACCGGCGCGCCGCATCTCTCCCAGTATCTTGCGCCTTCCGCGAGTTCGAGACCACACTCTCGGCAGAACATCTCGACACCTCCTTTCGCTCCTAGCCCAGCGAGCCCATGCTGACTCTGTCAACCCCGGGGCCGACTCTGTCGGCCTCGGGGCCGAAAATGAAAAGGCCCGCCCCTACAGTGCATCGGTACTTCGCCGATGTCCGATGCGGTCCTGCAGCGAGCAGCTGCACGACCGAACCGTGTAGGGACGGGACATATCCCGCGGTACCACCCTACTTGGCCGTTCCGGTCTCCCGGAAGCGACCCCCTCTGTGGGCGCTGAGGTACACGCCCTCCTTCTGTAACGGGAAGGACCCGGCCAGGTCTACTGAGCCAGACCCCGCCTGACTGCCAGCGGGTCAGCCGTTCGGCTGGCGGCTCGGGGAGGATTTTCGGACCCTGATTCTCACCGGGCTCGCACCATCTCCGGCTCGCTGTGGAGAAGCGCAGCGCCTACTCGTTCCCGTCATCGCCTTTGTGAAGGCGTAGTCTAGTCCCGACCCGCGGTAAGGTCAAGCGCACCTGGGCACCCCAACCAACCAGCACCACCCGCCGCCGGAGGATATGGCCAACAGGGGCCCAGCATCATCAACCGAGCCGCGTGTTCTACGAGCCGACCCCGCAGGTCACCGCGAAGGCATCACGCGAACGACTCTAAGCAGCATGCAGAGCTCCTCGTCTACCTGTTGGAGGACACCCGCAATCACGTCACACTGCTTCTGTGCATCAATCTCCCTGTCGAACACCCCGGAGAAGACTACCCAGTGGTCCGGGGGCGACCCGAGAGCTTGACCAGATGCTGACGTGATATGAACATCGCCCGCATAGACAATTCCCGCCGGCAGACCTGCCTGAAGCAGAACGTCAGCACCAACCCGCGCGTCGCTCCGTGTCAGGGCCACCCAGACAAGCGCCGTCCATCCCTCTCTGTCCGGCCAGCCTTCCATCGGCCTTGGCTCGGTGGTGGTGGGGCTCGATCGCGTGGTGGTCGGAGCCCGGCTGGTTGTGGTCACCCGGCTGGTTGAAGTGGAGGCCGCCCAACTGACGGAGGTCTGAGACAGGCTTGTCGACGGTATGGTACTCGTGGTGGTCTGGATGGACATCGTCTCGGTCGTGCTCAGCATGGTGCCGGTGGTGGATCCTGAAGCCTCGGCGGACTGTGTGCCCTCCCCCGGTTCCCGGGCCAGCAGATACCCGATGAAGAATCCCCCGACTATGCCGACCAGTAAAGCAGTGGGGATGAGACCCCAGAGCCAACCGCGGCCGGACGCCGTCCCACCTGACGTCCCGCTGCTGGGTGAGGACGTGGGCTTCGCCCCCGCTGCCACTGGCGCCCCGCAATCAGAGCAGAAGCGCGCCTCCGGCCCGACCTGACTGCCACAACGACTGCAGAACATGCGCCACCTCCCCGAACCCCCTGGCTTGACTGCACAGGCAACTCCAAGATACACCCGCATCGCACGACCCGCCAGGAATCCTGCCTCCCGCCAACATCCGCCGCCCGAGCCAAACAGGCGCGACCTGAGCGAACCGGGCTAGGGCCCCAGTGATTCCGTTGTGGTGGGGGCCTCAGTCGTGGTAGTAGGCTCGGTGGTCGTTGTCGTGGGTTCGGTGGTGGTCGAGGTGGTGGAAGTCGTGGTCGTGGTGGTCGTGCTCGTGGTGGTGGTGGTCGTGGCCAAGATGGTGAGAGTCCCGTTTTGAAAAGAGAGCGTGTAGTTGACACCTAGTGCCAGGGTGCCCTGGCGGATGACATAGACCCCAGGAGATTCGCCAGGGTCTCGGAGGAGGCTACCGCTGAAGCGGTCTCCGGCGACCAGTGAGCCCGAGACTATCCGATAGGTGAGCGGCGGGTCCGGTTGGCCCTCGTACTTACTCTTGTCGTCAGGCCGCACTGTGACGGGCCGAGGAGAGATGATGATGGCCACGCTGCCGCTCGCGCTGTTGTAGTTGGTCCCCCCGCGGTAGCTCCAAAAAGCACGTCCTCCAGGGACTGTCACGAAGCGCTGTCCGAGGCTCAGCCTCTCCGTGAGATCCTCTCCCCGTACCCCTCTGGCGCTGCCCGTGGCCCCGTGGAGCAGTCCGTCATAGACACCGGTCCATCCCGACACGGTGATGATCGGGTCGGCCTTCTGGATAGTGAACAAAGCGACGGCTGAGCCTTGATAACGAGCGTCAGCGACGACCGCCTCCACCTCATAGACGCCGGCATCGAGTGGAGCCTCCACCGGGACGCCATTCCGCTTGTAGGTCACCGACACTTTCAGCCCCGGAGGGTCGGTCACCACGGCTACCTGCTGGGGTAGCCCGGTGTAAGTCGCAGCCAAGTCGGTGAACGTGATGGTGGCGAGCTCCCCAACCCCGACCGCCGAAGGAAGAGACGTCGAGGGGCTGGTAGGCGCTGGAGCCGAAGTACTCGACGATGGCGCTGCCGAGTCGGCCGGAGTAGTAGTGGATGAGCCCATAGCCACAGTCGTGACCGGGGCGGAGGAGGGAGGTGGACTGGCATCCCGCCAGATACCACCGGCCAACACCACTCCCAGAGCGATGCCTATGGCGATCAACCCAGCCACTCCCACCAGCACGCAGAGCAATCGCTTGCTTCGAGGCGGACCGGCGTCCCCGGCAGTCTCTTGAGCGACCCCAGGCGGAACCGCCACCGGGGAAACATCGCGGCCCGCCGACCCAGGACCGGACAAGGCGGCCACCTGGTCGCGAAGGGCCGCTAGAAAGGCTGCGGCATCCTTAAATCTATCCGCAGGGTTCTTGGCTAGCGCTTTCTCCACTACCTGCCATATCCTTCCGTCCGCCAGAGGCGGCGGGTCACGATATGCAGTCCGATAAGCCACGACGTTAGCGGCGAGGCCCTCGGCCAACCCGAACGGATCCTTCCCGGTAAGCATCTCGTAGAGGAGCACCCCCACGGCGAAGACGTCCGCGCGCGCGTCGACAGGCTCCTCGGCGATCTGTTCAGGAGCGAGGTACCCGGTAGCGCCGGTGAAATCAGCGCGGCTCAGAGCGGGATCGCTGCCGAGGTAGGGAAGGCCGAACCCGGCGACCGCAGCTTTGCCGTCAGCAGCAACGAAAACCAGCTCGGGGCAGAGGTTTCCGTGTACCAACTCTCGCTTGTGCCCTAAGGCGAGCGCCTCTAACAGGGACATCGCCAGGACCAGGGCATGTTCGGTCGGGAGGCCGGGGCCGGCG
>FWPV01010958.1_pt1 | contig 14626 bp, 11 predicted proteins | sample 2228371 | NCBI WGS metagenome assembly FWPV01 (sample SAMEA103939776, study PRJEB20133) | metagenome
GCCCCCGGCCAGGAAGTTGAGGCGGAAGCGGTCATTGCGGTCATCGAGTAGAAAAAACCATGGAAAGCCCGTTGCCTCTTGTCCACGCTCCTTCGGGAGCGGGGCAAGGGGCATGAAGACGAGAGCCGACCGTTGGCGGTTGTGAAGCCCGCGTTTCAACCCAGGACATGAACGGACGGATTTGAGGCGACCAGGTCGAGAAGGCAACGATCCAGGAGGGTGATCGCATGGGCAGGCTGGAAGGGAAAGCGGCGGTGGTCACAGGCGGGGGAAGGGGGATCGGCAGGGCCGTCTGCCTTGCCTTTGCCAAGGAGGGGGCGGACGTGGTGGTGAACTACGCTTCGAGAGAGCAGCCCGCGCAGGAGGTGGTCCGTGCCATCGAGGCCATGGGCCGGAAAGCGGTGGCCGTCAAGGGCAACGTGGCCGTGAAGGAGGATGTGGAAAGGATCGTTCAGGCGGCCATCGAGCACTTCGGCAAGATCGATATCCTGGTGAACAACGCCGGAGCGACCCGGCCGAGCATGCTCCACAAGATGACCGAGGAGCAATGGAACGAAGTCCTCGATATCCACTTGAAGGGACCCTTTCTCTGCATCCAAGCCGCGTCGAAGCACATGATGGAGCGCCGAAGCGGGAAGATCATCAACGTGACCTCGGCTGCGGGCATTAGCGGGACAAAGGGTCAGATCAACTATAGCTCGGCCAAAGGAGGGATCATCGCTCTTACGAAATCGGCGGCCCGAGAACTGGCCGGCTACGGGATCACGGTCAACGTGATCTCGCCGGGGTATGTGAGCACCGAGATGACCGAAAAGATCCGCACGGACCCGAAGCTCAAGGAGATCTACACGGGCAGGATTTTGCTGGGACGGTTCGCCGAGCCTGAGGAGGTGGCCCCTGCCTTTGTCTTCTTGGCCTCCGAGGAAGCGAACTACATCACCGGTCAGCTCATCTGCGTGGATGGCGGGTTGGGAATGACCTGATCGGATCGACCCGAGGTCCGCCGTCTCCCCGGAAGATGGAGGTGAAGAAGGCGAGTTCTTTGGTCGGGATCCATAATGCGAAAAGGGGGTGAAAGCGATGGCAGCAGTACCGGAAAAGATTGAGACATGGCAGATGGTTCAGCCTACGATCAAGGACAAGGAGTCGGGGCAAGTCACTCCCGGAAGGCTCGAGAGGGTCTCCCTTCCCGTTCCGCCCCTCGGACCGGAAGATGTGCTCGTGGAGGTGGAGATAGACGGAAGCCCCGTGGCGCCGACGGATTCGGAAAAGGCCATTGTCACCGACCGGCATGGGAGTTTTGCGGCGGAATTGGCGTTGCCGGCCGGTACCCTTCCCGCGGCCCGCATACTCATCAAAGCCCGCAAACCCGGGTTTGCCCCTGTTCCCGCCCTTGACGTCAGGCTAGTGGAAGCCCCCCCGGATCAGTCAGGCAGGCGGGTCTTTCAGGCGGTGCAAAGCCTGGTTTTGGAACGGCGCGCAACGCCCGCCGCCTGGATCGCCGCCGGCGCGCTAATGGCCGTTTACGCCCTTATCGCCCTGGAGCGGCTGCACCGTACCCTGGCCGCCAGCCTGGGCGCTGCCGTACTTTTGTTTATCTCCTACGCGGTCGGCACCTTTAACGAGGACTTCTTCATTCTTTCCTTTGAGGATGCGGTCGGCGCCATTGACATGAATGTCGTGCTGTTGCTTTTGGGGATGATGGTCATGGTGGCGGTCCTGAAGCAAACCGGCCTTTTCCGATGGCTGGCTTACCAGGCTTACGCTCTGGCCCGGGGCCGGGTCCTCTTTATGGTGGTCTTTTTGATGCTTTTCACGGCCGCAGCCTCGGCCTTTATTGACAACGTCACCATCATGCTCCTGGTGATCCCGGTGACCTTTGAAATCGCCGTGCCCCTGAAGGTGGATCCCAGGGCCCTTCTGATTCCCGAGGTTTTTGCTGCCAATCTGGGCGGAGCCGCCACCCTTATCGGCGATCCTCCCAATCTGCTGATCGGTTCCTATGCCAGGCTTTCCTTTGTGGACTTTCTGGCCAACCTGAGCGGCGTGGTCCTCCTTTGTCTGTTGGTCTCCGTGGCCTACTTCTTTTTCTGGTACCGCCGGGTGTACCGCCGGGTCTTTGATCTGGATTTTTCCCGGACCTTGGACTTTTTAAGGAGAGAGTACCGCATCCGGGACCGGCGGCTGCTTGGCACCTCGTTGACCGTTTTGGGGTGCGTGGTGGTGTTTTTTCTGGTGCATCATCTGCTGGGCATGCCGCCGGCGGTGGCCGCGCTTATCGGAGCCATGATCCTTCTGGTCCTGTGCCGGCAGGAGATTGCTCTGATGCTGGAGAAGGAGGTGGAATGGCCCACCCTGCTTTTTCTCATGGCCCTGTTCATTCTCATCGAGGGAGCCCGGGCCAGCGGATTGACCCAAATGTTGGCGGACCGGGTGGAACAGCTGGCTCAAGGCAATCTCCTGCTGGCCCTCATCTTGGTGCTCTGGCTGACGGCCCTCCTTTCCTGCCTGGTGGAAACCGTGGCCTTTACTGCGGCCATGTTGCCCATTGTCTCCCATTTGACCAGCGCCATTCCGGGGGCTGAGACCGGGGTGCTGTGGTGGGCCCTGGCCCTGGGGGCGGCACTGGGAGGCAACGGCACCATGATGGGAGCCGCAGCCAACGTGGTCACCGTGGGCCTGGCGGAAAGAGCCGGATGGCCTATTTCGTTTTGGGAATTTTCCAAGGCCTGTTTCATCCCCATGCTTCTCACCGCCATGATTGCCATGGCTTATCTGGTGAGCGCCTATTGAGGAATGCGGTTTTCTGCGGGGCCGGTTTGGTCGCTGAAAAGCCTTTGATGCAAGGAGTCCGACACATGCTGAGGGTTGTTCATTTCATCGGCGCCATTCTCATTCTGATTCTTTTAGGCGGCATTGATCCAGTCTTTGCCCAGCCGGAACCGGGGGACCGGCTTATGGTATCCGGTATGATCAAGAATCCCCAAGGCAAGGGGGTCAAGGAAGTGGAAGTGCGGGTGCTGATCAACGGCCAGCCCCTAAAGGCCGCCGACGGGAGGGAAACGGTCACCGGGAAACATGGCAGTTTTCTGGCAGAATTCGTTTTGCCGGCCGGCACCCTCCCCCATGCCAGGGTGGAGGTGAGCGCGCACAAACCCGCCTGGCGCAGCCTCCCGCCGTCCGATGTGCAGGTTTTGGAAGCAGATGTGGACCAGCACGGCAACCGCCTGTTTCAAGCCGGCCAGACCTTCACTCTGCACCGGCAGATCACCCCGGCCTTTTGGCTGGCCACCGGCATCCTGCTCCTGGTTTATGTGATTATCGCCGCAGAGGTGATGCACCGCACCCTGGCGGCATTGCTGGGCGCCGCCTTGGTCCTTTTTATCTCTTATACAGCCGGCACTTTCGACAGGAAGTATTTCATCCTGTCTTTTGAGGACGCCATCGCCGCCATAGACATGAACGTTATCTTCCTGCTTATGGGCATGATGATTATTGTGGGGGTCCTGAAAAAGACGGGCATGTTCCAATGGCTGGCCTACAAATCCTACGCCCTGGCCCGGGGCAACGTCTTCGTCCTGTCCTGCATTTTGATGGTGGTCACTGCGGTGGCTTCGGCCTTCCTGGACAATGTCACCACCATGCTTCTCATGATCCCGGTAACCATCGAAATCGCCGTGACCCTCAAAATAAGCCCCATATCTCTGCTGATTCCCGAAGTCTTTGCCTCCAATGTGGGGGGCACCGCCACCTTGATCGGCGACCCGCCCAACATCCTCATCGGCTCTTATGCCAAGCTTTCCTTTGTGGACTTTGTCCTCAACCTGACCGGCATTGTGTTGGTCTGCATGGCAGTCAGCCTGATTTATTATGTCTATTGGTACAAAAAGGACTATCTCCAGGCGGACGTCAAGGACGTGGACCGCACCATAGAGTATTTGCGGGAGGAATATCGCATCACCAACCGGAAGCTGCTCATCATGTCCCTGGGCCTGCTGTTTTTCACCATCTTCCTGTTCATTATTCACGGAGTCCTGCATATGGAGCCCTCCATTGCCGCCCTGACCGGAGCCATGGTTCTTCTCACCATCTCCCGGGGCAATATTGTGGAGATGCTGGAGCACGAAGTGGAGTGGCCCACTTTGGTATTTTTCATGGCCCTGTTTATCGTGGTGGCGGGCGCGGAAGAGACCGGCCTGATTCAGGCCGTGGCCGAATGGGTGGCCCGGATGTCCCGGGGCTCTTTGGTAGTGGCGATTTTGCTGGTCATCTGGGTATCCGCCCTGGCCTCCGCGGCCATTGACAACATCCCCTTCACCGCCACCATGCTGCCCATTGTTGCCTATCTTAATGGCACGATTCCGGGAGCGGAAAATGGCGTACTTTGGTGGGCCCTGGCCCTGGGGGCCTGCTTCGGCGGCAACGGCACCATGATCGGCGCCTCCGCCAACGTGGTCACCGTGGGCTTGGCCGAAAAGGCGGGCTACCACATCTCCTTCCTGTATTACATCAAGGCCTGCATGATTCCCACCCTTATCACGGTAGCCTTGGCTTCCGCTTATCTTTTAATTTTTTACTGAAGAGCCTTGGGCAAGGCCTCCAGGAAAAAAAGGCGGCCCCGCCAAAGGGCCGCCCGAGGGGGAATGGAACTGCCTGTTGCTATGTGGACCGGTTAATCCGGAGTTTTCACCACCAGCACGGAGCAATGGGAGTGGGTCACCACCTGGGAGGCGGTGCTGCCCATGAAATATCTGCCTTTGCCGGCCAGCCCCCGGCTGCCGATTACAATCAGGTCGGCTTTCTCATTCTTGGCGATCTTAACGATCTCATCGGCGGGCGAGGGCCCCGACGCCAAAAGCATGGCAGGGGTCATGCCTTTTCCTTGGGCTACTTCCTTGGCCTTGGCCAAGGCCTTTTCCGCCTGGGCCCTCATTTTTTCAGCCACATAGGCCCCTTCCTCCAGCTCCGGCATTACCATACTCACTGAGACCAACACCAAGGAAGAAGGCGGCTGGGCCTGGGCTAAGTCGCAGGCGGTCTCCACGGCCTTGAGAGAGAAGGTTGAGCCGTCCACAGGTACCAGAATTTTCATAACCTTTTCTCCTCTCTTAAAGGCCCATCTTTTCGGCCTGTTCCTTTTTGAAGCCGATCCACAGCCGCACCATGATGATGACACACATTCCCAAGGCCGCGCTCATCACCACCCAGGCGGCGGCGACCGTCAGGTTGAATTGCTTCAGCGCCACCGAGACCCCCGCCAGAATAATCATAATGGCAAAGAGCAGGCGGATGCCATAGCCCCGGACATATTTTACCGCGGTAACCCCGATCTGGGCGCCCACCGAGGCCCCCACCAGCATATAAATGGCGGCAACTATGTCCACTGCGCCTTTCACACCGTAGGTCCAGCAGCCGTAGGCCCCGGAAAACACCACGGAAAAGAGGTCAGTGCCTACGGCGATGGCCGTGGGGCAACCGATGAGGTAGATCAGGGCCGGCATGCGGATAAAGCCGCCGCCTACCCCAAGGAAGCCGGAAAGATAGCCGGTGAAGAAAAAGACCCCCATCACCGTCCAGAAGGAAATGGTGATGCCGGAGGCCGGAAAGTGCATCATGGGCGGCAGGTTCCAGGCCTTTCGGGGAGCCGCCGCCACACTTCCGGCGGCAGCCGCCTTGGCCGCCTTGGCGGCAGCCCGTTTGTCCTTGGTGGCATAGTCGTAAAGCATGTAGATACCCAGGCCGAACAGCAAAAACATGTACACATAACGGACTACCGGCCCGGCAAACCCCTTTCCGGTGAGCCACATGATGGTCTGAGCCCCGGCCTCCACTCCGATCACGGAGCCGATGATGGACAGGATGCCCAGCTTCATGTCCACATTGCCCATCTTCCGGTGTTTGGCGGTGGCCACAATGGATTTGCCAAAGATGTGGGCCAGGTCGGTACCGATGGCATAAGCCATGGGAAAGCCGAAGATATTCAAGGCCGGCGTTACCACCCAGGCGCCGCCGACGCCAAAGAAGCCCCCCAGTACTCCCACGGAAAAGCCGATGGCTATAAGAATGAGGGCGTTGAAGTCTCTCTCTGCTATGGGCAGATATACGTTAAAGATATCGAACATTCGCCTTTACCTCCTCGCCCCGCTACTCGTGGTGCTCAATCTTGCTGACGTCCATCCCGATGAGCTTCAGGATGAGATCCGTGCCCACAGCAATGATTCCGCCCACCACCCCCATAATCACCGTGACGATGATGGCGAAGACCAGTTTGTTGCTGTTGTACCAGCCGGCAAAAAAGGCGTTGATGAAGGAGAGGCCCTCCACCTTTACCTGGCGGGTTGCCATGTCCGGCACATCCTTTTCCCCCCCAGCCGCCCAGACCAGCGTGGGCATGGCGAGCAGGACAACATTGATTATTAGGACAGCAAGCCTTTTCACCTGCAAACCTCCGATTCCCTATTAACTTTAGCTCGCAGAAGGGTTTTCCATGAATAAACGCGTAGTAAAAATTCTTGAGGCCTTTCTTTCGCAATGCTCGTGCCAAAACTTACACAAAATCCATTTGCCGTTAACCCCTTAGAATTGAGGCAAATATTTTTTAAAGACCAACCTTTGTCCGTTTTTTACCCATATTTTCTGTCAGAATTTTTTACACATTGTAAAGCCCCTCAGCCTCTGAAATCCTGGCCCCGCCATATCTACGAACTGGCTGCCTGTGGCTATCCCCGTAAGATGCGGTTTGTCCCCAAAGATATTCCCATTGGGTTATAATTCTTAAAACCCAGGCTTAAATTTGAGGATTTATTCACTAAGTTATTCCCGCCAGACAAGATGGGCTTCCCTAATTTCTTCCGATGGCGAAAAAAACCAAAGCCGTCGCCCGGGCTTAAAGAGATCTTCCAGGGTTTTCAGGCCGTTTTGGCCGCCAACAATCAGACGCTGGCCCTGATGGGCGATCTGGAGGAACAGTTGGCCGGCCGAAAGGCCGTCAGCCTCAGAACTTTGCGTCTTACCGTAAATTCCTTGGACTCCTGTCTCACTGCCATGGTCTCGGCTTTGCAGAAAATGTCCGGCGGGCGCTGGCCCGAACTGGAGACTATCCAAAACCGCATCAAGGAAGCCCTCGCCCAACGGCTGGCCTTCCGTCCCCCTGTCCCTCCCAGCCCCTGGATAGTCCGCCTGGAGGAAGCCGCTCCGGAGCTTTTGGTTGCCCTGGGAGGAAAAGCCGCCAACCTGGCCCGGTTATTCAGGGATCTGGGGCTGCCCATTCCCCCGGGGGTGGTGGCCACCACTTCCGCTTACCGGATGTTCATGTCGCAAAATCTTCCGGACCAGGCTGACACCCTGGAGGGCTGCGTAAAAAAACGCCTGGCCCGGGTCAATTTCGATGACCCCGTCGAAGTTGAAGTAACCGCAGGGGAGCTGCAGGCCTTGGTGCTGGCTCAGCCGGTGCCTGAGAACCTGGCTCAGATCCTGATAGACGAGGCCCGGAGGCTTGTCCCTCATCCGGACCAGAAGTTGGTGGTGCGTTCCAGCGGCGTCCAGGAAGACGTGGCCGCCACTTTTGCCGGCCTTTATGCCAGTTTCCTGGGCGTTTCGCCCGAGGATGTTCCCAACCGCTGGCGAGAAGTAGTGGCCTCCCAGTTTTCGGCCCGAGCCCTAACATATTTCCACGACCAGGGACTGGCGCCCGGAGACTCAGCCATGGGAGTTCTGATTCAACCTTTGGTTCCGGCCCACACCGCCGGGGTCATGTTTACCACCGACCCGGAGAGTTGCCGTCCGGACCGCCTCATCATCAACGCGGTCTGGGGCCTGGCGCCCGAACTGGTATCCGGTGAGATCAGTCCGGACACCTATCAGGTGCACAAGAGCACCGGAGAAATTCTTGAAATGAAGGTGGGTCGCAAAGACCATCGTCTGATATTTGCAGAGGGCCGCCTGGTGCGAAAAGCCCTGGATGCGGGGCTGGCGGAAATTCCCGTCCTCACCCCGGAGGACTGCGTTAATCTGGCCGGCATGGCTCGGGCGCTGGAAGATTATTTCAACTTTCCCCAGGACGTGGAATGGCTCAAAGACGAACAGGGAAATCTGGTCCTCGTGCAATGCCGCCCTTTGCGCATTGCCGATGTTCAGGCCCGGCTTTGTCAAGCTGCTGCCGCAGCCGTCGGCGACGCCGAGGTTCTCCTGGCTGCAGGGTTGCCAGCCTCCCTGGGAATCGCCGCCGGGCCGGTCTATCACCTCAAGGGGGACGAAGACCTGGCTTCCATTCCGGCCGGCGTGGTGCTGGTGGCGCCCCGCACTAAACCCCAATTAGCCCCGGTTGTGCCCCGGTTGGCGGCTTTGGTGACCGACATCGGCTCGCCCACCGGACACTTGGCTTTGATTGCCCGGGAATACGGCATCCCTGCCCTGGTGGATACCTTTCGGGCCACTGCCCTTCTGCCCCAAGGCGAAGTGGTGACCGTGGATGCCTTTAATACCCGGGTCTATCGGGGCCGGGTCGAAGAGCTCCTGAAATTGCAGCCGCCGCCGCAGGCGCAACTCGAGCATGCTCCCCTTTATGAAAAGCTGCGCAATGTGGCCGACCTCATTGTGCCTCTGACTTTGGTGGACCCACGCAGCCCGGAATTTCGACCGGAAAACTGCCGCACCTATCATGACATCGCTTACTTTGCCCATGAAAAATCCATTCAGGTGATGTTCGGCCTCATGGACCGCGTGGCCATGGGAAAAGTCCCGGCCCTGCGGCTCCTGAAACTGAAAACCCACCTGCCCCTGAACCTCCATCTGGTGGACTTGGGCGGCGGTCTGGCCAGTCACGAAAGTCCGGTTCCCCCGGAGGACATCCTGTCTTTGCCCATGCGCGCCTTATGGCGGGGCATCAGCCACCCGGGGATGTCCTGGGCCGGCCCCGTGCCGGTGGACATGGGAGGGTTTTTGCATGTGCTGGGCCAGGCGGCCTTCCGGCCTCCGGAGAACTTTTGGGACAAGACCTACGCCATCGTAGCGGCCAATTATGTCAATTACGCCTGCCGGTTGGGCTATCACTTCCAGAGCGTGGACAGCTATTGCGGGCCGGTGGCCGGGGAAAACTACATCAACTTCAACTTTAAGGGCGGCGCCGCCGATGAACTCAGGCGCGTCCGCCGGGCCCGGCTTATCGCCCGGGTCTTGGAACACCTGGGTTTTGAAGTGGAGCAGCATCTGGACGTAATCCTCGCCCGCTTTCGCAAGCGCCCCCTGCCGGAAATGGAGGAACGCCTGGACCTCCTCGGGCGCCTTATGGCCTACGTCCGTCAGATGGACATGCTCATGTCCAGTGACGAATATGTCCACTTGCTGGCCGAGCGTTTCCTGGCCGGTCATTATGAGCGACCGGGACAAAAAAGCGAACCGGCGGCAACAGGGGAAAAAACTTAAGTTTGACAAATCCTTAGCAATCCCCCGCCCTTGGCTACACACCGCTTTTCAGGGTTTACTTAGAGCGCCCGCCATGTCAAACTTTTCTTAAAACCTTGGGAGATCGGAAAACATGGCCTTCCCTGTCTGTCCTCTTGCCCTGGAAAAGCTCCTGGTCTGCACCGACAGCTCCCCGGCCAGCCATGGCGCGGTCATCGCCGCCCTGGACCTGGCCCGGACCTGCCGCAGCCAGGTCTATGTCCTGGAAGTCCTGGAATATAACCTGGGTTACACCGGTCTGGCCCCGGAGGCGGTGGTTCAATGGGAACAGGAGGTGGCCGCGGACCTTTCTGGAATCAAAGCCGAGGCTCAGGCTCAGGGTGTGCCCGTAGAAACCCTTATCCGTCGGGCCGATCAGGCCTTTGCCGCCATTGTGGAGGAAGCAGACAAACTTCAGGCCGATCTGATCATTATGGGGCGCCATGGCAAACGAGGGCTCACCAAACTCCTGATGGGGAGCGTCACTGAACGGGTCATCGGTCTGAGTCCGGTCAATGTCCTGGTGGTCCCTCAAGACTGGCCTCTGGCCTGGGAAAGGATACTCATCGCCAGCGACGGCTCGCCATACAGCGAGGCGGCCTGGGAGGCGGCTCTGGAGATGGTCAGGCGTCTGGACGCCAGGCTTATCGCCGTGAGTGCGGCCCGGGAAGAGGGAGAACTGCCGGAGGCGGAAGCCCTCGTGCAAAGGATGCTCATGCGGGCCAACCGGCAGGGGATTCCTTTGGAAATTCATGTGAGTGTGGGCGCTCCGGACGACGTCATTGTGCAAACCGCGCAAAGCACCCAGGCGGATCTGATTGTCATGGGCAGCCACGGCCGCACCGGTCTGAAGCGCCTGCTCATGGGCAGCACCACCGCCCGGGTCATCGGCCAGACCCCCTGCCCGGTGCTGGTGGTGAAGCGCCAAGAGTAGAGTTGACGTACCCAAAGATTCACCCGCTGCTCGCGCCGTAAGCACCCGGATTTTAAAAGACCGCCAGGATCCGCCCCAGGTCTCATTCATGCGGTCCAAACATTGACTCTCTATTCTTCGGGAGACAAGGCCTTTTTTATTCCCTCCGGCAGGTCTCTAGCCCGCCAAGTTCGGTCGATGGCTACTAAGTTGGCGGTGCCTTCGGCCAGAAGTTCGTCCCCCTGTTCCGGGAAAAATTCAAAGCGGAAGATAATGGCCTTGGGCCGCATCTCCTGGATGCGGGTCTCAATCCGCAACAACTCGCCGTAGCGGGCCGGCCGCCGGAACCGGGCCCAGGCCTCCACTATGGGCAGGCCAAAGCCCTCCTCCACATTCTTGAAAGTCTCTTCGGGTTTCAGACCCACTGCCCGGAGATACTCCTCAATGGCCCGGTGACAGTACCGGAAATAACTGACAAAGTACACGATCCCATAAGGGTCGGTGTCGCCGAAACGCACCCGGACGGTGGTGCGGTGAACGTCCCCCTGCCTTGCATTCATGGCTCCTCCATTCATGGGCTCTTTGAAGGGCTTGATATTCCTGTCTATTTACCGTTATTTCCGTTCTGCCCGGAAACCATTATAGTTTTGGTTGATGAGCAGGAAAAGAGAAAATTTTCACATAATTTGGATTGACATTGTGAGGAAAAGAAAATAGGTTAATCTATTGCGTGAAATTTGCCTATTCTGTATTTAATCTTCATTTTCTGGCCGTGCCGGCCCGCTGTTCCTTCATGGATTTAACGGGCCCGAAGCCGGCTGGAAAGGAGCGGGCATGAAGACGGTGGTGGAGAGGATCCGGGAGTTGCGGGAGATGGAGGAGCGGCTGCGGGCCATGGGGGGGGAGGCGGCGGTGGCCAAGCAGCACCAGAGCGGCAAGCTTACGGCCCGGGAGCGCCTGGATTTGTTTTTTGACCCGGGGACCTTCCGGGAGCTGGACCTGTTTGTCAGGCACCGCTGTGTGCATTTCGGCATGGACAAGATGGAGATTCCGGCGGACGGGGTGATCACCGGCTTCGGGTCGGTGCAGGGCCGGCCGGTGTTTGCCTTTGCCCAGGACTTCACCTCCCGGGCCGGGACCCTGGGGGAGATGCACAGCAAGAAGATCTGCAAGGTCATGGACCTGGCCCTGAAGGCCGGGGTGCCGGTGGTGGGCTTCAACGACTCGGGGGGGGCCCGCATCCAGGAGGGGGTGGACTCCCTGTCGGCCTACGGCCAGATCTTTTACCGCAATGCCATTGCCTCGGGGGTCATCCCCCAGATCTCCGCCATTATGGGGCCCTGCGCCGGGGGGGCGGTGTATTCCCCGGCCATGACCGACTTCATCTTCATGGTGAAGGGCACCAGCTACATGTTCATCACCGGCCCGGACGTCATCAAGAGCGTCACCGGGGAGGAGATCAGCTTTGAGGACCTGGGCGGGGCCCTGGCCCACAACATGAAGAGCGGGGTGGCCCACTTCGCCTGCGAGTCGGACGCGGACGCCATTGAACAGATCAAGCGGCTGCTGTCCTTTCTGCCCAACAACAACCTGGAGGACCCGCCCCGGGCGGCCTGCGCCGATCCGGTGGGCCGGGAGGAGCCGGCCCTGGACGCCATCATCCCGGACAACCCCCGGGCCAGCTACGACATGAAGGAGGTGATCCGGGCGGTGGTGGACGACGGTGATTTTTTTGAGGTGCATAAGCTGTATGCCCAGAACATGGTGGTGGGCTTTGCCCGGCTGAACGGCCGGCCCATCGGCATTGTGGCCAACCAGCCCCAGGTCCTGGCCGGCTGCCTGGACGTGGACGCCTCGGACAAGGCCACCCGCTTCATCCGCTTCTGCGACGCCTTCAACATTCCCCTGTTGACCATCGCCGATGTGCCGGGGTATCTGCCGGGCAGCGACCAGGAGTGGCGGGGGGTCATCCGCCACGGGGCCAAGCTCCTGTGGTGTTACTCCGAGGCCACGGTGCCCAAGCTGACCCTCATCACCCGCAAGGACTACGGGGGGAGCTATCTGGCCATGTGCTCCCGGGACCTGGGGGCGGATATGGTGTTTGCCTGGCCCACCGCCGAGATTGCGGTCATGGGGGCCGAAGGGGCGGCCAACATCATCTTCCGCCGGGAGATCCAGGCGGCCCCGGACCCGGAGAAAAAGCGCCAGGAGCTCATCGAGCATTACCAGAACCTGCTGTACAACCCGTACATTGCCGCGTCCCGGGGCTTTGTGGACCAGGTCATTGTGCCCCGGGAGACCCGGCCCCGGCTCATTGAGGCCCTGGAGGTGATGTGCACCAAGCGGGAGACCCTGCCCCCCAAGAAGCACGGCAATATTCCGGTGTAGGGCAGGGCACCGCTGTTTAAGGGAGAGAGAGGCATGCACCCACTTAAGCCTTCGGTGCTGGCGGCCATCAGCGGGGCCATTCAGGAATACCTGCTGGCCGAGGAGGCCGCGGTGGCCGCCCTGGCGGCGGCGGCCGCGCCGCCAGCGCCGCCCCCCAACGTCTGGGGCCTGGCCGGCCGTCAGGCCGCCATGCAGTGGCGGCTGCTGGTCCAGCGCCGGGCCTTGCGGTAGGGTTCCGGGCGGCCAAGGGAAAGCCCGCGCCCGGTCTTTTGAGACTTGGCCTTAGAAAGCTTAGTTGACCACGAAGGAGTCCATATGGCTGGAAAAAATCCCATCAAATTCACGGACACCACCTTCCGGGACGGCCACCAGTCGCTGTTGGCCACCCGCATGCGCACGGAAGACATCCTGCCCTTTATGGAGCGCATGGACAAGATGGGCTACTGGGCCCTGGAGGTCTGGGGGGGCGCCACCTTTGACACGGCCCACCGGTTCCTGGGGGACGACCCCTGGGACCGCATCCGCCTGGTCAAGGGCCTGCTGAAGCAGACCCCCACCATGATGCTGCTCCGGGGCCAGAACCTGGTGGGCTACCGCAACTACGCGGACGACGTCACTTACCGCTTCGTGCGCTACGCCGCGGAAAACGGGGTGGACATCTTCCGGGTGTTTGACGCCTTGAACGACCAGCGCAACTGGGAGGTGTCGGTGAAGGCCCTCATGGACGCCAAGAAGGCGGGGTGCCCGGCCCACTTCCAGGCGGCGGTGTGCTACAGCCTCACCCAGCGGCGCATGGGGGGGCCCATCTTCAACCTGGAGTACTATGTGGACTTTGCCAAGCGGGCCGAGGACATGGGGGCGGATTCCTTCTGTCTCAAGGACATGGCCGGCATGTGCTCCCCCTATGACGCCTACCAGATCATCAAGGCCCTGAAGGAGACCCTCAGGATCCCGGTGGAGTTCCACACCCACTACACCTCGGGCCAGGGCTCCATGGCCTACCTCAAGGCCATTGAGGCCGGGGTGGACATTGTGGACACCTGCCTCAGTCCCTTTGCCCTGCGGACCGCCCAGCCGGCCATTGAGCCCCTGCTGGTGGCGGTGGAGCAGACGGACCGGGAGACGGATATGGACCTGGCGGCCCTCATTGAGATCGGCCAGGACCTGGAGCGGGTGGCCCTCAAGTACCGGGACCTGCTGGACACCAGCAAGATGGCCCAGATCGACACCGGGGTGCTGCTGCACCAGATTCCCGGGGGCATGTACTCCAACCTGGTGAACCAGCTCAAGGAGGCGGGGGCCCTGGACCGCATCCGGGAGGTGATGGCGGACCTGCCCCAGACCCGCAAAGAGCTGGGCTACCCGCCCCTGGTGACCCCCACCAGCCAGATTGTGGGCATCCAGGCGGTGTTCAACGTGCTTTTCGGGCGTTACCAGCAGATCCCGGCGGAGGTCAAGGCCCTGGCCTACGGCCTGTACGGCAAGACCCCGGCCCCCATGGACAAGAAGGTGCAGAAGCTCATCCTCAAGGGCTACGAGCGGGGGGAGACCCCCACCACCAAGCGGCCCGGGGAGATCCTGGAGCCGGAGTGGGACCAGGCGGTGGAGGCCACCAAGGGGCTGGCCTGCGCTTCCTCAAGTGGAAGTACGGGCTGGAGCCCGTCCCCGAGGAGGTCAAGGGCAAGACCCTGGAGCAGATCAGGCTGGAAGACGAAGTGGTCAGCCGCCTCAAGCAGAAGAACCTCTTTGCCCAGGTCAAGGAGTATCTGGACCGCCTGGAGCGCCCGGCCCCGGAGAAGGGCCCGGGCCTGCGGACCTTCAACGTCTTTGTGGACGGGCAGTACTATGAGGTGCAGGTGGAGTGCACTTCCGGGGCGCCGGTGC
>FWPV01010959.1_pt1 | contig 14626 bp, 12 predicted proteins | sample 2228371 | NCBI WGS metagenome assembly FWPV01 (sample SAMEA103939776, study PRJEB20133) | metagenome
TAATGCCCGTCTTTTTAGCAACCTTTATAGGAATGATAACAGAAAAAGTAGTACCAACTCCTTCTTCTGACTCGAACCAAATTTTACCACCGTATGCTTCAACTATACCTTTTGTAATGTAAAGCCCAAGTCCGGTCCCATCAGAATCAATCCTTCTTATATTATCAGCTCTGTATAATTTAGTAAAGATTTTCTCTTGTTCTTTTTGAGGAATACCATATCCAGTGTCGGAAATTTGAATTAGAATTTTATCTTTACTCCTTCTTGAAATTTTAACCATTACTTGTCCTTTAGGCTTAGTATATTTTACTGCGTTTGAAATTAAATTTTGAAAAACAATTCGTGTAAGTTTTTGATCGGTATATATCATTGGTAAGTTTGAATCATATTCTTTTTTAATCTTTATATTGTTTTTTAACACCAGTGGCCTTAACTCTTCCAAAACACTTTCTGCAATATCTTTTATATCCGCATTTTTCGGTTCTATTGAAAAAGTACCAAGTTCCAATCTTGCAACGTTTAACAAAGCGCCAACTAAAGAAACCATTCTTTGACTTGCATCATAGACATCTTTCAAATATTTCTCCTGTTTTTCATTCAAAGCACCTGCCTCTTTTTGAAGCAACATTTCTATATACCAATTAATTGTTGTTAAAGGAGTGCGCAATTGATGAGAAGCTAAAGAAACAAATTCTGATTTTGTGCGGTCAATTTCTTTTTCCTTAGAAATATCTCTAAACACCAAAACTGCTCCTTCCACCTTATTTTTTAAAATTAACGGAGACACGATCATAGCCACAGGAAATCTTGTTTTGTCTTTTCTCCTATAATAATATTTTTCTAAAATACCACTTGTAAAAATTTTTCCTGTTTTAAGTGACAAATTAAAAGGCCTTTCTTTTTGAGGAATTTTTCTACCTATTTCATTTTCTAAAATTACAACATCAAAAAAGTATTTACCGGCAACCTCTTCAGATCGCCAACCCAAAATATCCTCAGCGCCATTGTTAAAAAATAATATTCTTCCTCTCTCGTCAGTTACCACAATCCCCTCTGTAATGCTTTCTAATATTGCCTCAGCTTGAGCTTTTTCTTTTTCAATTATTTCTTTGGACCGAATTAAATCTTTTTCATATTTTTTTCTTTCGGTAATATCTCTAAATATCCCCCTTGTGGCAACAAACTTTCCATCTTTCATCCTCGGACTAATATTTCCCTCAACAATAATTTCTTCTCCTTTTTTTGTTTTAAAAACAGTCTCAATGTTAGAAAGCTTTTTGCCCTTTAAAATCTCTTTAAACAATTTTTTGCATTGAGAAAGGTGACTTTTTGCAATAATATCAAATAAAGTTAATTTCTTTAAATCTTCTTTTTTATAACCAAGCCTTTTAATCCATGCTTTATTAACATAAATAAACTTTCCATTTTTATCTACGCTTTGGACCAAATCGTTAATATTTTCAAAAATATCCCTATATTTTTCTTCGCTCTCTTTTAGCTTTTCTCTTATCTGATGCTCTTTGGTTATATCAGTATGAATACCAAAAAGAGTAATAATTTCTCCTTTTTCATTTTTAACACAGTCTGCTCTAAGTAAAAATCTTCTTATTTTGCCTGATTTAATTTTCATCTCTACTTCCCCAACCCAATTTTTGCCACTCATTATTTTTCTAAAAACTTCATCTGCAATATTTTTGTTTACATATAGTTTTTTAGGTCCTCCCATTTTGTTTATTTCATCTACTGTATAGCCAAAAATTTTTTCGAAAGCTTTGTTGTGATAAAAATGGTTACCTTGGAGATCAGACATACCAATAGCATCACTTGAATCCTCAACTGCCCGACTAATTCTCACAATTTCTTCTTCTTTCTTTCTTATCTCGGTAACGTCGGTTATCATAACAAGATCCCCAATTACTTTATTATTTTTATCTCTTATCGGTATGCCTCTTATCTCTCCGATTTTTATAGTTCCGTCTTTTGCAATAAATTCAAGGTCATAGGGGGGTATTTCTTTTCCTGCTAATCTTTGAACAAGTTTTTTTATAGCTTCTATCTTGCCTTTTCTTGAAAGTAAAGGAACTCTTAAAAGGTTTTTTCCTAAAAGTTCTTCTTTTTTATACCCAAGCCAATCAAAAACCCTACTATTTGTGTCTAAAAATTTACCCCTATTATCAAGAATAACTATTGCTTCTGGAGATAATTCAAAAATTCTTCTATAATCTGCTTCTCCTTTCTCCATTTGTTCTTGAATCCACGATGTATCTCCCAAGCTCTTTTTAAGAATATCTGCCAGATAACTTATTTCGTCTTTAGAGGGGGATATTATAATCTGGGTGGGATCTGCTTTTTCAACGGCTTTCTTTACTGAATTTTCTAAATCTTCCAGGGGCTTAAAAATATAAAACCTAACAAAAAAACCAAATGTAGTTGATCCAATAACAATAGAAAATATCAAAAAAAACAAGAATTTTTTAATCAAAGCAACTCCCTCATTATAAATATTTCTATCAATCCCTATTTTTAATAATAAGCTATCTTTTCCATATAAATCTTTTATTAAAAAATACCCATATACCTTATTGCTCCCCTCTCTTTCCATAAAAACTCTCGTTGTTTTAAGCTCAGAAATTATTTTACTTGTTTTTGAATTTAAATTTTCCTCTATTTTTTGAACCTCAACTGGAAAACCAAGAATCTCGTTAATTTTTTTTATAATTTCATTATCAAAAAATCTTCCAAAAATTAAAGTACCGGCAGCAGGTCCACTCCCGTCTGATTTTAAAATCGGCTGAGAAGAAATTAAAAGTGGGTTATATCCTTCCAAATTCAAAATACCCTCCATTTTTTCTTTTTTCTTAAAATTATTATTTGAAATAATGGCCTCTACAATCGGGAGAAAATCTTTATCTTCGCCCGATTCAAGATCTATTCCGTAAACAAAAACGGGCTTATCGTCTTTGTTAAGATAAGCCATAAAATTAATTCCTAAATTAGTAAAAACATCTTTAGTAATATTCGCTTTAATATAATCTTTATTAACTTTTGAAACAAAATAATAACTATCGTCCCATTGCGACCAATCTTGATTCATCATAATGATTTTTTTAACCTCCTTATCAATTAAAATTTCAACTCTCTTTAAATTTCTCTCAACCTGCTCCTCTTCAACTATTAAAAAAGGGCGTTGCAAAAACGCCCGAGACACAATAACCAATCCAACAACAAGAATACAGCCGAAAATTATTGAATAAATAAAAAATTTTTCTCTTATTTTCATAAAAACCTAACCAAATCCTTAATGGTTTTATAAACCTATAAAAAACCTAACCCAAAAATTTTTTAATGCGCTCAATAATTTCTTCTATTGAGGTTTCTGCCTTTACAAAATAATCTTTCGCGCCCAAATTTTTAACTCTCTCAATCTGTTCTTCTGTCCCTAAATTAGAGCTTACAATAACTGGAATTTTAATGTTACTTTTCTTAAGTTTTTCTAAAAACTCAAAACCGTCCATCACTGGTAAAAATAAATCTAGCAGCACAAGGTTGAAATTATTATTTTTAACTTTTTCTAATGCTAATTTCCCATCAATTACATATTCTGCTTCAAATCCTGAGTTTTTTAATTTTTCAACTAAAACACTTGCTACTGATTCTTCATCTTCAACAACTAAAATTTTTTTTGTTTCTTGATTCATATTTTTACTTTTTTATTTATGACTATTATAAATTATAAAACTAAAAAGAACCGTCTGCAAGATTAATTGTTTTTTTAATTTCTTTTTCTATATTAAGCGGAAGTCCTTTTATATCTATATTTAAAAATCCACGAATAATCAGGGATACTGCTTCTTTTTTTGAAATTCCGCGCGCCATTAAATATTCAATTTCTTCTTCGCTTATTTTCCCAATAGCAGCCTCATGAGATAAATCAGATTCAGGATTTTTGCCTTCAATTTCTGGAATTGCAAGGATTTCCCCGCCCTTTTTTAAAATTAAACCCCGACATTCAAGATGGGCTTTTGATTGTGAAGATTCGCCAATAAGTTTTCCTCGTGAAATAATCTTACCACCATTACTTAGGGCGCGGGAGATAATTTCAGCTTTTGTTTTTGGTGCTTTTAAAAAAACCCCAGCTCCAACATCTAAAAAAGATTTTTTTTGAGCAACTAGAATCGAGCTAAAACTACAAACAGCTTCCTCTCCTTTAAGATAAGCTATTGGATACATTTGCAGGTCCTTTACTTCTTTTTGGCAAATATAATTTGAAATAAATTTTGATTTTTTTTCAAGTAAAGCGCCGGTTCGGGGCCTTACAATTGTTTCTTTTGCCCAATTATGAATCATTGTAAAAGAAACTTTTGCGTTTTTTTTAACAAAGAATTCTGAAATTCCAATATGAAGCCCAGAAAAAACTTGGGGAGCGACGGTACAGCCCGTAATAATATTTATCGATGACCCCTCTTCTGCAATTATAAGATTATGAACGCGCTGATGAAGGTTTTTGTTTTTTATATATAAACAGGCCTGAACTGGTATTTCGCTTTTTACGCCCCTTTTTGCTCTGATAAAATATCCCCCTTGAGAAAATCTTGCAACTTCTTTTGTATATTTGTCTTTATTTTTATCAACTATTTTCCAAAGATAATTTTTAGCAAAAGAGTATTTTTTGAGAGCAATAGATAATGGCATTATCTCAATTCCTTTATTTCTAATGCTAAAATGTCCCGGCTTATTATCAAATTGAATAAAACTTCCGCACCTTGTTTTTTCTGTATTATCAAAACCAACACTTTCCACTCTTTTTAAATCCTCTTTGTTAAAATTTTTAATTTTTGATTGCATTGTTTTTTTGATTTCTATTGTGCGTTATTAAGTGCTATCCTGATTTATTTGGGTGTCTTTTGTGACAGATCACGCATTTTTTATAGCCAACTTTTTGAATTGTTTTTAAAATTAATTTTGCATCACCACTACAAGTAATTTTTCCATCAATCATCACAAATCCTTTATCTGCTTTAATATATTTCAAAATAGCGCCATTATGGGTAATGATAAGCGCTGACTTCCTTTTTGATTTTAAAAAATTTACTAATACTTTTCCTATTATTTTTATATTCTCAACATCAACTCCAGACTCTGGTTCATCTAATAAAAGAAAATCAGGATTTTGTATTAATACCTGAAAAATTTCGGCTCTTTTAATTTCTCCTCCAGATAAACCGCTATTAATGTCTCTTCCAATAATTTTTTTAAGAGATAAATCATCAATTAACTTTTCTGCTTCTTTTTTCTCTACTTTCGCATATCTTTCAACAAGCTCTTTAAGTTTCAAGCCCTTTATAGTTGGTGGTCTTTGAAACAAAATACCAATTCCTAATTTTGCCCGCTCATCAATAGAAAGTTTTGAAACCTCTTTTCCTTTAAAAATAATTTTCCCTTGTGTTTTATAACGAGGAAAACCCAAAACCGCCATCAACAAACTAGTTTTACCAGAACCATTGGGGCCAAAAAGAATATATGTTTTTCCTTTTGGAATATCTAAATTAATTCCTTTTAAAATTTCTTTTTTTCCTGATTTTACTTTAAGATTTTCTATCTTCAACATAGTTATAGCTATAATTGATAAAATAATTGCAAATGCTTTTTAACTGGTTTTGCAATATCTAATTTCAATAACTCCTCAAGGGTTACCCACTTATATTCTGAGTGTTCGTGGTTAAGTTTGATATCTTCATTTTCAATCACACAACGGCAAGGATAAATTTTTCTTTTAAAATCGCCGTCTTGGAAAAAAAAACAATTTTTTTTCTCAGCATTTTCCCAATTTTCAACCCCAATCTCCTCTCTAAGGCCCCTTTTAAAACATTCATCAGGTGTTTCGCCTTCTTTTATCTTTTCAGCAAGAATACACCATTTTCCAGGATACCATTTCTCATAAGAACTTCTCTTTAATACCAAAATTTTGCCTTTCTTGTTTTCAATAATAATAGAAACATTTTCTGTCATAAATAATTTTTTATTTTTTTAATTTCTTTCTCAATTTCACTTCTTATTTCTTCTGGTACTGGAATTTCTTTTCCTTTGGGACTTATACCGGGATATCGCCACGCAGAAATAATTTTTCTTTTCCCTGATTTTAAAACCGCAAACATTGTCCAAATTTCATGGGGTTTTTTCTTAGAGCCTGCTTTTTGCATCATTGCAATTGTCGCGGGAGCAATTCCCTCTTCGATTCTGTTTGGATTGCGAAGCACTCTTTTTACCCTTTGCTCAGAAAGTCCATAATATCTCATCTTTTCAATTGAGTGTTTTGTCCAAGAAAATCTATCGCTTTCCTTGGGAGTTTTTAACCGCATAAATTATTGAGTTTTGATTTTCGCAAATTTCCTTTTGCCTGCCTGAATAATCATATTATTTTTTATCTTAATTGGAACTTTCCAATTTTTTTCAACTTTTCCATTTATTTTTAATCCGCCCTGAATAATTATTCTTTTCGCCTCGCTTTTAGATTTCGCAAGCCTTAAGTCAAATAATAAGTCAAGCGGAGGATATTCTTTTTGAACTATTACAAAAATCGGAATATTCGCTGGTAATTTTTTTTCTTTAAAAACAGAATTAAACTCTTGTTCTGCTTTTTCTGCTTCTTTTTTGCTATGGTACATAGTAACAATTTCTTTTGCTAATTTTGCCTTTGCGTCCCGGGGATTTAATTTCCCTAATTTTAGCTCTTTTTTTATTTTATTAATCTCAAAAATTGACATTCTAGTACATAACCTAAAATAACTTTCGATTAATTCATCCTTCATCGACATTATCTTGCCATACATCTCTCGGGAGCTATCAACAACCGTAATAATATTACCCCAACTTGTTGACATTTTTCTTCCATCAAGTCCATAAAGCATTTCTACTGTCATGATATCCTGAGGTTTTTGACCGAATATTTTCTGGATATCTCGACCAACCTTAAGATTGAATAACTGATCAAATCCTCCCACCTCAAGATCGGCCTTAACAGCGACTGAATCATAACCCTGAAGTAATGGGTAGCTTAATTCGTGTAAACCAATCGGCTTGCCTGTATCCCAACGTTCTTTAAAATTTCTTCTTTGAATCATCTGTTGTGCTGTAAATTTCATTGAAAGTGAGATTAAATCTTTTGCATTTAACTTTCCAAGCCATTCACTGTTATTCCTAAATTCAACCCTCCTAATATCTAAAATTTTCCCAATTTGCTTTCTATAATCTTTCATATTTTCTCTAACTTCCTTTTCGGTCAAGGGTTTTCTCATCGAGTTTTTATCTGAAGCGTCTCCAATTTGAGCTGTAAAATCTCCAATAATTAAAATAATTTTATGGCCTAATTCCTGAAATTCTTTCAACTTCCATAAAGAAATTGCTCTTCCAATATGAATTTTGGGACCTGTCGGATCAATCCCGTGTTTTATACGAAGTTTTTTCCCAGATTTTAATTTTCTTTCAAGGTGGCTTTTTACGATGACCTCTTCGACTCCTCGATTTAATATCTCTTCAATTTTTTTGTCTTTTAACATATTTTAAAATAGTTAATTGGACCCAGTGGGATTTGAACCCACGGCCTCCCGCATGCCATGCGGACGCTCTAGCCAACTGAGCTATGGGCCCCTTTTTTGAAATAATACCAAATTTTTATATATGCTACAAATTAAAAAGGCCTTTGGGGCCTTAATTTTTCGTTTTCTTAAATAAAAATAATTATAAGGGGTTTTTGGGATTAAAAACTATTTTCGCTTAAGATTTGTATTAATTATTATTTTCTTTACCTCTTTCTAAATCTTCAATAACTTCATCTATTAAATCATCTAATTTCTTAATATCTTCTCTCCTAGTTAAATTTTTTTTAAATTCTCTACTTGTAAAATCTTCCTCAAGCTCTAAAACTTTTCTTGATAAAGAATCAGAAAAAATTAAACCCCTATGTACGGCGAGTGCACAAAATCCTATTGCGGCTGCAATCCAATTTTTCCTGTGTTTATTATTTTTATATTCTTGATCCCTTCCATCTACTATTCTTGTAGGAACATCATCAGACCATTCGTTTTTAAGATTCTTTAAATTATTAATAACTGTATCTATAATGTCTTTCGATTTATCTTAATATTCATCTTTAAAAAATTTTGACTCTTGAATCATATTTTTATGCCCTTTATTTGAAAATACGCGAACCTTTTTCGGTGCCCCCGAGAGGAATCGAACCTCTATCTAAGGCTTAGGAGTCCCTTGTTCTATCCATTGAACTACGGGGGCGTCTATTTTTTAAATAATATCTACTTAGCCTTTATTTTTTACCGCGGGTAAAATTAGAAACAATTGTAATTTGACTATTGGGAATATAATGATATGTTCCTTGCTCGTCTACTAATATTGTCTTTCTTAGGGTAAAGTCTTTTACCCTTCCTTTTATTTTAGCAACTTCAACCTCATCTCCTTTCCTAAATTGATCTTCTGTTAGAATTAAAATTCCACAAATATAATCTTTTACTAAGGTTTGTGAACCAAAACCAATTGCAACGCCCAAAATTCCAGCACCCGTCAGAAAAGGAGTAATATTAACCCCAAGCTGATCAAGAATTAGAAAAAAAGTTATAAAGAAGATTATTGTCTTTAGTGTATTCAATAAAAACTTATGAACTGTCTTTGTTCTCTTGTGAATTTCTTCCCTATCTTTTGTCTTATGTCTTTTTAGAGTAATTCTATCAATCCAAGTTCTCCCAAAATGTTTTAAAATAAAATAAAAAATCCAGCCGCAAACAATAATTAATCCAATCTTTATTACTTGATTTTTTTCTATATAAAACGAAACTATGTTTAAAAAATTCATTTCTTTGTTTGTTTTATTTTAAAGACTTTAAAAATTCAAAAGCAGAAATAGCAGCCTTTGCCCCCTCTCCCGCAGAAATCACATATTGTTTTTGAAAAATATCAGTAACATCTCCAGCGGCAAAAATTCCTTTTACCGACGTTTCTAATGTCTTTGGATTTACTATAATCTCGCCCCTCTCGTTAATCTTTAAAAAGTCTTTTACAAAATCACTATTTGGCGCCTGACCTATCTTAATAAAAACTCCACTAACTTTAACCTCCTTCTCCTTGCTTTCTTTTTTATCAAAGTAAATAATTTTTTCAACAAAAATATTTCCCTGGACTTCTTTAATTTCAACATTGGTAATAATTTCTATATTGTTTTTTCGTTTAAGCCTTTCAAGCAAAATACTATCTCCGGGTATTTGTTCTTTCCCCTCAAGTATATAAACTTTTTTTGTATATTCTGCAAGTTCTTCTGCCGCTTCAAGGCCGGCATTTCCTCCGCCGATAACAGCAACTTCTTTCCCTTTAAAAAACGCCCCATCACAAGTTTCGCAAAAAGCAATACCCCTTCCTTCAAATTTTTCTGCGCCTTTTGCTTTTAACTTTCTTGGTCTTGCGCCTGTTGCTATAATAACAGCTTTTGAAATAAATTTCTCTTTACCAGAAACAACTTCAAAAAGACCCTCTTTTTGATTAATACTATCTACTACAAAGCCTTCTTTAATTTCAATTTCTCCGTGCTTTGGTTTCCTGTCCAGCGAGGAAAATTTTAATAAATGTTTTTTAAACCTTCTTGAAAGCTCTGCTCCGGAAATCTCTTCAATTCCGGGATAGTTTTCAATTTTGGCAGATGCAAAAATCTGTCCTTCAAAATCTTTTGTTAAAAGAAGGGTTTTTAAATATTTCCTTGCGGCATAAATCCCTGCTGTAATCCCAGTAGGCCCCCCACCAATTATAATTAAGTCATACAACATAGCTTTAATCCAAAATGCAAAAAGAATTCTTTTAATATTCTTTATCTTCTAATCTTTCATTTTGATTTTTGATTTTTGCATTTTGCATTTAAGTTATTCTTGCTTTTCTTGATAGCTAATTGCTTCTGCAAGATGATCTCTTTCAATATTTTCTTTGTTATCAATATCAGCAATGGTACGTGCCACTTTTAAAACTTTATGATAACTCCTTGGCGATAAATTTAACTTTTGCATTGCGTTTCTCAAAAGATCCTCTGAACTACTATCTATTTTACAATATTCTTTTATTTGAGGAATTTTCATATCGCTATTTATGAAACCTCGCCGCTGTTGGACCTCTCTTGTTTTTTCAACTCTTTCTCTAATTTTTCTGCTTTCTTCTGAAACTTTTTCTGATGATAGTTTTTCAAAACCAATTCTTGGAACTTCAATTTTGATATCAATTCTATCCATAATAGGACCAGACAGCTTACGCTGATAGCGAACAATCTGTGAAGGAGTACAATTACATTCTTTTTGAGGATCATTTAAATAGCCACAAGGACAAGGATTGGAAGCCGCAACTAAAGTAAAATTTGCTGGGAAAATTAAAGTTTCTGAGGCGCGAGAAACCTGAACAATACCATCTTCCATTGGCTGACGCAGTGCCTCAATAACGTCTCTATGAAATTCTGGAAATTCATCTAAAAATAAAACCCCTCTGTGAGCTAAAGTAATTTCGCCTGGTTTTATTTTTGAACCACCTCCAATCAAAGAAGCGGCAGAGGAAGAATGGTGGGGCGCTCTAAGAGGTCGATTTTTTATTATAGGATCTGATGGCATTAAAAGTCCAGCAACGCTATAAATTTTTGTTATCTCTAAAACTTCTTCTTTTGTTAATTTTGGTAATATTGAAGATAAGGCTCTTGATAAAAGCGTCTTTCCTCCTCCCGGAGGACCCATCATAAAAACATTATGTCCCCCAGCTGCTGCAATTTCTAATGCTCTTTTCGCTCGCTCCTGGCCTTTAATGTATGCAAAATCAATATCGGGTAAATCTTCAATAGAAATATTATCAGCACCTCTTCCTTCTATTAAAAACTTTTCTTCTCCTTTTTCTAAAATCCTCAAAAGTTCGCTTAAATTTTTTGCGGGTAAAATTTTTAACCCCTCCACCAACTCAGCTTCTTTCTCGTTCTCTTCAGGAACCACCAAAATTTTATTTCTCTCTTTTGCCAAAGAAGCAATTGGTAAAATTCCGCTTGTTTTTCGCAAGCTTCCGTCTAAAGAAAGCTCTCCAAAAAATATCTTATCTTGAGTATTAATTTTTTTCATCTGGTCAGAAGCCAATAAAAAACCAATTGCAATTGGCAGGTCATATCCAGGTCCTTGTTTTTTAATGTCAGCCGGCGCCAAGTTTACGGTAATTCTTCTGTTGTGATGTTGGGGGGGTTTTGCGCCGCTATTTTTTACAGCCGAGGATACTCTTTCTTTTGATTCTTCAACAGCTTTATCGCCCAAACCAACAATTGAAAAACTATGAAGTCCCTGAGCAAAATCAACCTCAACCTCAATTAAAATAGCATCAAGTCCAATAATAGCAGAAGAAAAAATTTTAACAGCCATAGAATTTATCTTAAAACTCAAAACCTTATATCTTAAATCCTTTTTGTTTGATTATATTTTTGAATTGTTAGAATTAAAATTTTTATTATTCTGTATAATATGCTGCAATTAAAGTTCCGGGGCCAGAATTTGCGCCAACTATCAAAGGAACTAAACTAACAAACATAACCCCTCCTTGGAGTTCTTTTTCTATCTTTTCTTTTAACCATAAAGCTAAATTTTTGTTATCTGTATAATTTATTCCAACTATTATTTTTTTATTTTCTTTTTTTGATTTTTTAGCTTCTTTTTTAAGCTGATGGAAAATAGCTTTTTCAATCTTTGTTGTTAAAAAGTTAAACCCCACTATACCAACCTCTCCTTTTTTAAAACCAATAATTGGCATTATCCCAACGGCCTTTAAAAATTTAAAACCAAATGCCATTTTTTTAGTAATCCTTCCAATCTTTTCAACCCAATATGTTGTTTTTAAAAACGCAACAACCTTAATATCTTTTTTGAAAGAATTAAGAAACTTTTTAATCTCTTGAAGGTCTTTGCCTTTCTTTATTAACTCAATTGTCTTTAGAACCAAAAGCCCCTCTGCAGCAACAGCGGAAAAAGAATCTACTATTTCAACTTTTTCAGGATTCGGCAAAAGATTCCTTGCTGAAATTGCCGAATTTAATGTTCCTGAAAGTTTTGAGCTTAAAACAATAACAAGAATTTTATCGTTTTCTAAAAGGGCTTTTTTGTACGCTTTTAAAAATTGTCCTGGCGAGGGCGCTGAAGTTTTGGGATAAACTTTCTTTTTTTTCATCATCTCATAAATATTTTCCTTCTGAATTTCCTCTTCTCCTTTAAAGAAAAATCTTGTCTCAACAACTTCTATTTTATTTCTATCTACTATATCTTTTGGTAAAGAACAAACATCATCAACGACAATACCAATTTTATTTTTGGTTTTCGTGGTTTTTGTAAGCGCTTTTACTTTTTCTTGTAATACCATTTTGGCTCTTTTCCCCTGAGCATTGGTATAAATCTTGATTTTTGCTTTATAAAAATAGGGATTGCACAAAAAAGACAAAGCCAAAAACATTGAGGATATAAAAAGTAACCAATAACTGGCAAAAATAGATTTGCCATAAATTGTCCTAAAAAAAGATAACCAGAAACTAAAATAGAAACAATACAAATTGCTATCCAGGGCAAAAACAACCATTGAAAGCTTAAAACTGTTAAAATTCCGCTAATCGAGGCGATTGCTTTTCCTCCTGAAAATTTTCCTTCTTTTATTTTAAAATAAGCAGAATAACAATGCCCCAAAACAATCCCAAAAGCGCAAAGCGTAACTGCAACAATAGAAAACTTCTCTAAGTTAAAACTTTTAACAAAATAAACCGGCAAAGCTCCTTTCGAAAAATCCCCTATTAAGGTTAATAAAAATAAAGAAAATTTTCCTGTCGCGCGCGAAACATTCATTGCGCCAACATTTCCGGTTCCTGAATTTCTAATATCTTCTCCCGTAAACTTCTTTGTAACAAAAAAAGCGGTCGGAAAAGAACCAATCAAGTAAGACAAAATAAAAATCAAAAATAAATAAAAAATCTCTATCATAATTTCAATAAAATTTAATTTACTATTTTACAAAAAAGTGAAACCATCTTCAAATTTTTGAATAAAAAATCTTAAATTGGTTTAATTTGAAAAATTCTAATTTTGATTATACCAACCAGTATTAGCAAAAATTAATATTTTTCCTTTTTTTCCATTAAAATTTTGAAGCGCCTTTCCAATAATGGGCCCTGATTTTGTTGCCTTCATGGCATAACCCGGAATTGGAGAAGTGGTTAATAAATCTCCTCTCTTAATTTGACCATTAATATTTGTTACTTTACAGGACACCCTTCCTACTAAAGCTAAAGGTACTAAATCTTTATTACCATCACCAACGCCTATAATAAGTCCCGGGCTTGTAGAAACGACTCCTACTACTTTAGAATCATATTCCATTTTTGAAAGAGTAACCCTCTCATCTTCGTCTTCCGCAATTGAAACAACGTCTCCTGCTTCTATTTTCTCGCCTGATTTTTTTCTGTAATATTCCGCCACATCTCCATTTTGATGACTCGTTTGCAAATAAACAGTGCCTCCATCAGCACCTGCGCTTAACCATAAATTCCCGTCTGCAGTAGATTCTATATGGGGGAAATTATTATTTCTTACAAACACGGGGCCTGAATTTCCCCAAAATATACCATGATTATACCCAGAAAAGTATAAGTTAGCTTGTGTAATATCACCATTAGCAGCTGTTCCATAATATCTATTGATCACAACTCCTCCCCAAGAATATAAACCATAATTTGGAGAATATTGCCCAGTTCCGGTTGCAACTCCTATTATCGCACTACTATTTGTGCCGTCAGTATATCCCCGAATCGCATCATAGCCATCTGCTGCTCTACCAACAGTAAGACTAGCTGGATTAACGCTACCAAGAGACATTAACGGATTATATACTCTTACTCTTCCACCAACATCTAATGTATAATTAGGAACTCTTCCGATACCTACACTTCCATTTAAGACCGCAGAAGTATTACCAGAAGGATCAACATAGTAAGTTTCACTATCTAAATCTCTAAATAAAGGCGCCCTTAATAAAGATCCAGATCTTATTTCACTTCCCGAATAAACGGGCTTATTATTATAGGCCCTTAACCATGTGGCATCTGTCATATACCAGCCACCCCCATATGATTGATTATACCAACCGGTTTGCCCGCTGGTTCTAATCCACCCAGGATTTGCATAAATATCCCCCGTAACATGTAATTTATATGACGGACTAGTCGTGCCCATTCCAACATTATCCCCAACACACATTTTTGAATCACATTCCATTTCAGACCAACTGTGACCGGGATTGGGTTTTGCAGCAAAAACATAAACACCAACAAGCATTAAGATAAATATAATACCCGAAAGAAAAAATAGTTTGTTTTTTGACATATTTTTATATCGTTTTTTGCTTTTTTAAAAGACCTTTTTATTATTTATTTTAAAGCTCTAATTTAAAAAAGCAAGGACCGCAAATGTTCTTGATTTATATTATTTTTGTTTCTGCGTTGTTTCTTTGTTATCTTCCCATCCTTCTTTCTCTTTTTTTGTAGTTTTTTATGATTTTTTCAAATTCTTTTGGGGTGAAAGCTGGA
>FWPV01010960.1_pt1 | contig 14626 bp, 4 predicted proteins | sample 2228371 | NCBI WGS metagenome assembly FWPV01 (sample SAMEA103939776, study PRJEB20133) | metagenome
CTTGGAACCCCGACCACCATGTGTGTCGGGGTTTCTTTTTTCTATTCCACGAAAAGAATTTTGAGAAGTCCAAGTTTCATTCTACCTTAGACTTCCAAACCAAAATTCTGCATTCATATGGAGAGATCTCTACTTGTTAAAGGTCGGACGGGAGTCCGCGCCTTAAGAAGTGTGGTGCTTTCAGCTGCAGCTCTTGTTATGTCTAGTCTGGCTTACGGTCAGCTTAATGGCACATATTCTATAGACAAGAACTCTGCTGCATCAAGTACCAACTTCCAATCTTTTACCTCAGCTGTTCAAGCTTTACGAGGAGTTACACGTTCTGATGGGGGGCCGGCAATAGGGTCGGGCGGTGTTTCCGGACCTGTTGTCATTAATGTTGCCAGTAACTCTGGCCCGTACACAGAACAAATTACTATTCCAGCCATCTCAGGGGCCACTTCAACCAATACCATTACATTTAATGGTAACAACCAAACTATTCAGTTTTCTGCGACATCAGCAAATCGGCATATCATTCACTTGAATGGGGCGGATTACATTCGCCTTACAAATCTGATAATTAAAACGACCAACACCGTATACGGCTGGGGTATCCGTTTAAGTAATGATGCGAGCTACAATGAAATTCGCAATTGCGATATCGACATGTCTGCCGCATCCACTACTTTGTACTACAATGCTTACGATAACATTGCGGGTATTGCATTTACAAATGTGGATGACCGTTCCTACGGCTTTTACGCAACCTACCAATTCTATGGTGGAGGAGGAGTAACCGGAAAGAACAATAAAATCGTGGGCAATCAAATTCATGGACGCTTGAATAGCTATGGAATGTATGTGGCTGTTTCAATTAACGGTGATTATGGAACCTATGACAATACGTACAACAATGAGGTAGATTCGAATGAAATCTATGGATTCCGGTATTATGGCGTTCAGACTTATTTTGCCGGAGGAAATAAATTCAGAGGCAATGATATCCATCGCTTAGGCTCCACTTCCAGTTCTACTTATTATTTCTATGGTATCTACAACTACTATGGTACGATGGATGCGATCAATAATAAGATGCACGATCCATTTCCGAATGGGTCAAATATCACGGCCTACTTCTATGGTATCTACCATTATTACTACGGTGGCAACGGTACCAAAATGTACAACAACCAAATGTATAGGATGCATAACGTTTATGGGTTCTATGGAATCTTTGCTTACTACGATGGTGATGTTTACCACAATACCATTGATGTTCGCTCTCCTGGATCTCCAGCTTTTCTTTATGGTATCTATGCTTACACTGCATCTGGACAAATAGTCCGAGTTAAGAACAATAGTATATCATTTACCACCGGCGCAACGAAGTATCCTCTTTATTACTATCAAGGCGCAACCAATACATTGGAATCGGATAACAATAATATCTACCGCAATACGGGTAACTTCGGTACGTGGAACTTTGGCAATATTACCTCCTTTACGAACTGGAAGAATACCAGTGGGAAAGATTTGAATAGTTCAGATAACAACCCTAACTATGCCGATCCAGCCAATGGAGATTTAACGCCGCAGGTATTGGAACTGGATGGAGGCGGTACTCCGGTTGGTGTGAGTGAAGATATTAATGGTAATGCCAGAGACTTACAAAATCCCGACGTGGGAAGTATTGAGTTTGACATTCCTATCAATGTAAACTCGGTAACGTTCCCGACCTCAATTTGCCAAGGTGATGTGGATGATGTAGAAGTATCAATCGAGAATAACTCATCCATTGATCTTTCGAATTTCAAAGTTGTTTACACAATTGATAATGTAGTTCAAGCTACGGAAACATTCACAGGTACAATTCTCGCCGGTCAAACTGCTAATTTTACCTTTGCACAGAAAGTCACAAGCAATACCCTAGGTAATTTTGAATTGAAGGCTTATGTGAGAGGAAAATCACCAGTTACAACCGTTAATTATAGTGTTAATCCGTCGCCAATCGGTTCGTTCCTTTCAAAAGGTTCTGTTTTTGAAGGCACCTTCGATGTTGGTACTCCAGATTATCCGGATATTGTGGCTTATGGCGACGAATTACAATACGATATAGCCCCACCAACTGGATATAACAATAGTGATTTTGGTTCAACTTGGACGTTTGACGTCTGGGAACTTAGCACCGGTGCAGGTACTTCTGCTGGTGCATCGCATCAAACTACAAACCCGGGAGCTTCAGATGGTATGTCTTCTTTTACTCCGGTAATTGGACAATCTGATAGTACGTACACCTTGCGTTATGCAATCCGTTCTTTGTCCAATGGTTGTATAGCTCCGGCAATTGAACGTACCATATTCGTGGCACCTCGTCCTGTGGCTTCTTTTACATCTTTACCTGCTTGTGAAGGACAAGGCGTTCAGTTTGATAACAATACAACCATATCATCAGGTTATGTAGATTATATGTGGCGATTTGGTGATGGTGACTCTACTGTTCTAATTAATCCATTGCATGTATATCCTGGACCGGGTACGTATAACGTTGAATTAGTGGCCGTATCAAATTATGGATATGAACACGTGGCATTGGGAACGGCGGAAGTCAAAGAAAACCCAACAGCTGAATTCAGTTCTACCAATACATGTGAAGGCGCGCCAGTACCGTTTTCTGATGCCTCTATTATTCCTTCGGGTACGCCAACTTACGAGTGGGATTTTGGTGATGGGTCTGCAATGGGTTCTGGAAATAATCCAAGCCACCAATACGCCACACCAGATGTATACAAAGTAACCATGAAGGTTACGGCAAATGGATGTTCTGGTGAAGCCAGTCATTATGTTACTTATGCTCCGCGTGCAGTGGTGGATTTCAATATGAATCAAGTGAGCTGCAACAATGAGACTGTTTTGTTTAGCAATGCTACTACACTAGGTTCAGGCAAAGTTGGTTACAGCTGGGATTTTGAAAATGATGGCAGCTCGGATGCGTCAACGGCTAATACCTCACACGAGTACAGCGGATTCGGAACATTCGATGTGAAACTTACGGCTACCACTGATTTTGGATGTATTGACGAAGTGATTAAACAAGTATCCTTATTGGAAGGTCCTAAAGCTGATTTCACAACCTCACCACTGTGTGATAAGGATAATGTAGATTTTACGAACCTGTCAATTGAGCCGGGTTCAGGTACCACTGGATATGAGTGGAATTTCAGCGATGCAAGCACGTATTCAACCAAAGATGTATCTCGTAGCTTCGCAATGATTGGTCAATATGAAGTAGAATTGATTGCAACAAATACAAATGGTTGTCAAGATGTGTTGAAACGTACTATTTCAGTTGATGAAATGCCTGTTGCGCAATTCTATGTTGAAGATGTATGTTTAGGCAACGATGTGATGATTCAAAATGCTTCGACAGGTAACAATGGTAACTTTAACTATACGTGGGATTTAGATGCAGGACAAACGTCTGTAGATAAGAACCCAGTAGCTTCGTATTCTACGCCTGGAACCTATACCATCAATTTGACCATCAATACACCTTCTGGTTGTGTTGATCAAATAAGTAAGACAGTAAATGTGAATGAACTGCCTTCTGCCACTGTAGCGATGTTCAGTGGTGAAAAAGGAGATGGAACAATTGGGTATACCATCGGTAATATCACCAGCAATACCAATTACACCTTGTTGTTTGGCGATGGAGGCAATGTAAAAGGCAATTCGGGTAACCAAACCTCCATAAGCGGGGTATATACGTATCAAAGCGATGCGAAATATTTTTATACCTTGAATTTGAATAAAGCAGGCTGCTTAGCTACTACAACCGGATCTATTGATGTGCTGCGCACAAGCACTGGTAAATTGGTTGAAATGGGCATTCGCGTCTTTCCAAATCCGAGTGCAGGAATCTTCTTTGTTGACGTAGCGGCTGTGAAAGCTGATGTGCAGTCCATAGAAGTTTATTCAGTGGATGGAAAAAGAATTATATCTATTGATAACCAATTAGTTGAGGATGTTAATACAGTGAATCTCTCCACATTAACTTCGGGTGTTTATCTAATTAAGATAATTACCAAAAATGAAGTATATTCGTCTAAGGTTACCTTGAACAAGTAATCTTAAATCTCTGGCTTGAAAAGGAGGACTTCGGTCCTCCTTTTTTTTTACCCGTCACTAAAACTTTCGATAAACGAATTGTATAGTTTATGATATGTGTTAAAGTATTGGTAATGAGTTAAATAAAATTTATATCTACCTTGTTTATGATGAATATATGTTGGAAAATTGAATGTATATACCTCTAATACGTGCCAAAAAGTTTGGTTGACGGTGTTTAAATGCATAATTTAGCATGTCAACCAAAATCTACACGTACTATGGAGAGAAACTTCTACTCAAAATGGGTAAGGAGAAGCGGCCAGTTTATGCTGGCTTTCGCCCTTGTCTTTTTTATGGCCGGAATCAGTCAGGTCTCGGCCCAAATGAGCGGAAACTATACCATTGATAAAAATGGTACAGCTACGGCTTCTAATTTTCAAAGTTTTGATGCTGCTATTGATGCCTTGCGAGGGATTACCCGTTCTGACGGCGGTCCTTCTTTAGGCGGAGGCGTTTCTGGCGCAGTTACCATCACGGTGGCTGGCGGTTCCGGTCCCTACACAGAGCAGATATCAATTCCTTCCATTTCGGGCGCAAGCTCAACTAACACTATCACTATTGATGGAAACGGCGAGGAAATCCGCTTTTCGAGCACAACGTCAAACCGATACATTATTCGATTGGATGGTGCGGATTATTTTACATTTAAAAATTTAACGGTAAAATCAACCAGTTCCAGTTTTGCTTGGGGTTTTCATTTCAGGAATTCTGCCAACTACAACATCATTGAAGATTGTCAAATTGATTTAACTTCAATTACGTCCACTTCTTCGAGTAATTCGGTAGGTATTACCTTTACGGGTTCTACTACGACTGCTTTTGGTTATTCTGCTTCATCTTCAGGTGGAGTAAAAGGTGAGAACAACATTATTCGTAGAAACGAAATCTTTGGTAGCACCTCAAACCGAGGCATGTACATCGGTATTGCCATGGCTGGTAATTATTCTAACCGCGGTTACACGCACAACAACTTAGTAGAAGACAACATTATTCGAAACTTCTATTACTACGGGGTGTATGCCTATTACATGAGTGGTACCGACTTCATTGGTAATGAAATTTTTCGTGGTCAAAAGCAATCTTACACTACGTTCTACGGAATTTACGCTATCGGAGATAACCACAATATCATAAGGAACTATATTCATACTCCTTATGGAGCTGCGGGTACCTATTACAACTATGTTTACGGTATTTACAGTAATGCCCAAACCTACGGTTCTTCTGTAACAACCATTGCAAATAACATCGTAAACTTTGACCGCGTAGGGTATTACTACAACTATGGTATCATGGCCTATTATGGTAATACAAATAATATATACCACAATACGGTCTACATGTCAGGCGGTTCTTGTTATTACCGTTACGGAATATACTTGTATGATTACACCAATTCCGTAACATTTAATGTAAAGAATAACAATATCGACTTGCGTTGGACGAGCTCCCCGATATTTCAAAACGTGAGCATCTATTATTATCAGCCTTCAGGTGGTCTAAATTCAGATCGAAATAACTTTTCAAAGCTACCAAGTTCTTCATCTCAAGTTGGACGTTACAATAATGCAGTAAAAACAACTTTGTCTGATTGGCAGGCCACCGTTCCGGGGCTAGATGAGAATTCGTTTGACATTCAGCCTAGTTATATCAACTTGGCCGCGGGCAACTTTGAGCCGGTTGAACTTGACTTAGATGGTTCAGGCGATCCGGTTGGTATCACAGAAGATTACAATGGCAATCCGCGTAGTGCAACTGCTCCGGATATAGGCGCTTTTGAGTTCGATATTCCAATCAATGTATCTTCTGTCACTTTCCCGGGCAGTGTTTGCCAAGGCGACGAAGATGAGGTTGAAGTGACGATTCAGAATAATTCGGCTTTAGACCTTTCTAATTTTAATGTTCAGTTCTCCATCAACAATGTGGTTCAAGCTACCGAAGTGTATACCGGTACCATCTTATCCGGGCAGAGCGGAAACTTCACCTTCTCTAGCAAAATCACAAGTAATAATTTAGGTACTTACGATTTAAAAGCGAATGTAATTGGCAAAACTCCAATTGCATCTCAGGTATACGATGTGTATCCTTCTCCTGTAGGTTCTTATGTAACCCAAGGTTCTGTTTTTGAAGGTTCTTTCCGCAGCGGGGATATGTTAGATCCTGATATTGTTGCGTATGGCGATCAAATTCGCTATGATATTGAGCCACCTACCACCCACACCAATGGTGAGTTTGGAACCGTATGGGAGTTTGCCAGCCTAGAGATGGTAACGCCAAACGGCACGTCAGCCGGAGCTCAATTTGCTACGACTACACCAAATCCGAACAACGGTACAGCCAGTCTTACTCCGGTAATTGGTCAGTCTGATTCGACGTTCTTGTTGCGTTATTCAATTCGTTATATTTCTAACGGTTGTGTTGCTCCGGTTGTAGAGCGTCAAATATTTGTGGCACCTCGTCCGGTAGCCGCATTTGCTTCACTATCTGCTTGCGATGGCGACGCGGTTGAGTTTGATAACAACACGACTTTGAGTAGCGGAACGATAGAATACATTTGGAGATTTGGCGATGGGGATTCGACCTGGTTAATCAATCCAGATCACGTATACCCAGGTCCGGGTACCTACAATGTAGAATTGGTTGCAGTGAGCAACTACGGATACCAAGATGTGGCTCAAGCTACGGTAGACGTAATTGAAAACCCAACAGCGGAGTTTGGATCAGTGAATACTTGTGAGGGTGCTCCGGTACCATTTACAGACGGTTCAATTGTTCCGGTAGGCACACCGAGCTATACTTGGGATTTTGGTGATGGTTCTGCATTAGGTAGCGGAAACAATCCAAGCCACCAGTACAGCACTCCGGGTGTTTACGAGGTAACGATGACCATCACGTCCAATGGTTGTTCGGATGAGGTAACGAATTATGTTACCTATGCTCCAAGAGCAGTTCCGAGTTTCACAACCAATACAGTGAGCTGTAACAATGAGACGGTTATGTTTACAAACGGCTCAACATTAAGCAGCGGCACAATGGGTTATAGCTGGGATTTCGACAACGACGGCAACGTTGAGTCAACAGAGGCTAACCCATCTTATGAATACAGCGGCTTCGGTACATTTGACGCTAAACTGACAGTAACAACTGAGTTTGGATGTTCAGATGATCACATCGTACAAATCACGTTGAATGAAGGTCCTAAGGCCGATTTCACCACAGGTCCAATCTGCGATAAGTCGAGCGTCGACTTCACCAATACTTCAGTTGAGCCGGGAAGCGGAACAACGGGTTACGAGTGGAGCTTCAGCGATGGCAGCATGTTTAGCACGAAAGACATCAGCCGTGGATTCCCAACAGTAGGCAGCTACGAGCTAAGTTTAACCGCTACCAATACAAACGGCTGCCAAGATGTGCTTACCCGCACCATTTCGGTAGATGAGATGCCAACGGCACAGTTTTATGCTGAGGCTGTTTGCGAAGGATCGGAGACCGTATTCCAGAATGCTACAATCGGTAACAACGGTAATGTTCAGTATGCATGGGATTTTGACGGCGACGGAAATGCAGACAACACAGATATGAACCCGACTAACGCATTTGCAGCGGGTAGCTATACGGTAGATTTAACCGTTACCACCCCATCGGGTTGTGAGTCGCAAACAAGCAAAACGGTTGAAGTTCATGCCATTCCAACAGGAACCATCATGGCCCAAACGGCATCAGTAGGTGATGGCTACTTTACGATCACAGGCACAGGCCCGGCCAATACACCGTACACTTTATTCTATGGCGACGGCGGCAAGACCAACGGCACTGTAGACGGAAGCGGCCAAATCAACCAAGTTTACCAGTACATTGCTGATGGCTTGTTTGACGTAAAACTGCGTTTAGATAACAACGGATGTATGCATGAGTCAAGCTCAGAAGCATTGGTATACCGCACAGGTGTGGTAAAAGCGAATGCAGGCAGCTTGAATGTCTATCCAAACCCAAGCAACGGTCAGTTTACAATTGACTTGAGCGATTTGAATAACAACAACCTTGAGATCCAAATCTTTGCTGCCAATGGTACATTGGTGAGCACTGTTAACCCATCTGCTATCAGCGGTGGAGTTGCGCAGGTCGATTTGAGCACAGCTGCTGCCGGTGTATACCTGGTGAAAGTGGTGAGTGCAGAGGGTGTTTACAATGCACGGATTACCCTGAACAAGTAATCATATAATCTCTGGCTTGGAACCCCGACCACCATGTGTGTCGGGGTTTCTTTTTTCTATTCCACGAAAAGAATTTTGAGAAGTCCAAGTTTCATTCTACCTTAGTCTTCCAAACACCATGTGTGTCGGGGTTTCTTTTTTATATTGAGTTCAATACCCTGTGCTAAAGCAGGTTCAATTCTAACGGATTCCTTAATTTCGCAGCCCAATGGAAATCGCAAAGACGTATCAGCCGAATGGCGTTGAGAAGAAGTGGTATGACTTCTGGCTTCAGCAGGGCTTTTTTAAAGCCGATGAAAATAGCTCGAAACCTAAGTTTAGTGTAGTCATTCCGCCACCCAATGTCACCGGTGTTCTGCACATGGGCCATATGCTGAATAACACCATTCAGGATGTGCTCATTCGTCATGCCCGCATGAACGGCTTCGAAGCATGCTGGGTTCCGGGTACAGACCATGCGTCTATCGCTACTGAAGCGAAGGTGGTAAACATGCTGCGCGAAATGGGCCTCAACAAACAAGAGGTAGGCAGAGAGAAATTCTTGGAATACGCTTTTGAGTGGAAAGAGAAATACGGTGGGATCATCCTGGAGCAGCTCAAGAAACTAGGTGCTTCATGCGATTGGGACCGCACACGCTTTACCATGGAAGAGTCATTAAGCGAAGCCGTAACGGAAACCTTTATCCACCTTTACCGCGAAGGACTTATTTACCGCGGTGAACGTATGGTGAACTGGGATCCGGTTGGACTAACAGCACTTTCAGATGAAGAAGTTCTTCCGAAAGAAACAACCCTCAAACTCTACTATATCCAATATCCTATCGAAGGAATGGAGGGAGAATACGTTACCATAGCAACCTCTCGTCCGGAAACCATTATGGCCGACTCAGCCATCTGCGTTCATCCGGAAGACGAACGTTATACCCATTTACACGGCAGAAAAGCCATCATTCCTTTGATCAACCGCAGTATTCCTATCATCACGGATGAATACGTAACCATGGATTTTGGTACCGGTTGTTTAAAGGTAACTCCGGCACACGATAAGAATGACTTTGAGTTAGGTCAAAAGCATAAGCTTGAGATCATCGATATCCTCAATGAAAAAGGGGAGCTGAACGAAAAGGCCAAAATCCATGTGGGTGAAGACCGATTCAAAGCCAGAAAATCCATCGCTCTTGAACTTGAAGAACAGGGATACTTGCTCAAAACAGAAGAGTATGCCTCTCAAGTGAGTATTTCTGAACGTACCTCTGCCGTGGTAGAGCCACGTATTTCGCTACAGTGGTTTGTAGACATGAAGAAATTCATGGAGCGAAACCCGGAGGTTTTAAGCAAAGTGATGGACGATGAAATCACGCTCTTACCGGCTAAATTCAAAAATACCTACCGCCATTGGATTGAAAACATCAAAGACTGGTGTATTTCTCGTCAGCTGTGGTGGGGACAACGTATTCCGGCTTGGTACGATGCTGCAGGCAATTTTGTGGTGGCCCATTCTGCTGAGGAAGCGGTTAACCTGTTCTCTGAACAAGGTAAAAACTATGGTGTAGACGATCTTCGTCAAGATGAAGACGTTGTAGATACGTGGTTTTCCAGCTGGCTTTGGCCAATTACGGTTTTTGACGGTTTAAAAGATCCGAATAATGCAGCCATCAAAGCCTTTTACCCAACGTCGGTATTGGTTACCGGTCCGGATATCATCTTCTTCTGGGTGGCCCGTATGATTATGGCCGGCTATGAATTCAGAAACGAAAAGCCATTCCATAAAGTATACTTTACCGGTATTGTGCGGGATAAACAAGGGCGAAAAATGTCTAAATCGCTTGGCAATAGCCCGGATGTATTGGAATTGATGGATCAATACGGTGTTGACGGGGTAAGGATGGGTATCCTCCTAGCAGCACCGGCCGGAAACGACCTGCTTTTTGATGAATCCAAAGTGGAACAAGGCAGAAACTTCTGTAATAAAATCTGGAATGCTTTCCGCCTGATTAAAGGCTGGGAAATTACAGATGCAGCCATGTCTGAATCAGACCAGTTGGCGCATGAGTGGTTTGAAGCACGTTTTATGGAATCGCTGAAAACGGTAGAGGAGAAGTTAGCTGATTTCAAATTGTCTGAGGCCTTGATGGAGATGTACAAACTCATTTGGGACGACTACTGCTCTTGGTACCTCGAAATGATAAAACCGGCCTTCGGTGAAAAGATGGCGGCCGACTCCTATGCGAAAGCCCAAGGTTTTATGGCTGAGTTGATGAAGATGCTGCATCCGTTTATGCCGTTCATCACAGAAGAAATTTACCACGGTTTATACGATGGAAAACCGAAGCAAGCAGCAATTGTAGCTCCGTATCCAAAGTCCGAAACATTGAAACCTGCTTCCAGCCAGTTCATTCAGTTGATATCGCAGGTGAGGGCTTTGCGTAACCAAAAGGGATTATCTCCAAAAGAGACTCTTCAAATTGCCTTGGCTTGCAGCAACGATGAGAATAAGAGTCATTACAGCAGTTTTGAGACGCTCATTCGAAAGCTAGCGAACGTGGAGCCTATCGCATTTGTTAGCGAGCAACCCGCAGGCACTACACCGCTGATGGTAGCCACCGATGCACTTTATGTTTACTTGCAAGAGCAAATCAATGTAGAAGAGGAGAAGGAGAAGGCGTCTAAAGAGATTGCCTACCTGAAGGGATTTCTGAAATCGGTAGAGGCAAAGCTATCCAATGAGAAGTTTGTAGCAAACGCCAACCCGGAGTTGGTGGAGCGCGAACGCCAGAAAAAAGAGGATGCCTTAACAAAACTTCGTACCTTGGAGGAAAGCCTGAAAGCCCTTTCTTCATGAAAAAGTTTGTTTTAGCATTTCTTTTATGTTTACCGAGCCTCCTCATCGCTCAAAAAAGGGAGAGCCAGCTTGGCCTTGGTGCACAGGTATTTTATTCCGACAGACTTTGGCTTAAAAACGATGGCGCCTGGGATTCGCTTTCCCAGGGAGAACGAGGCTTTGCAGGGATAGCGCCGCAACTCTGGTTTATTCAGTAGATCAATAAATACTGGACAGTGCAAACCGGACTTGGCTACAGCACCTATGGTTTTCAGCGAAGAAGTAAAAACCTGGAATTTAATGATAAAGTTCACCCAGACCTGCCTAAGGTAAGCACAGCGCTGTACGGTGATCCTTCTTACTACGATTTCTTTTTTCGCAATCACCGCATCGACCTGCCTGTTTTGTTCAATACGGAAATCATATCGCTCAGAAAAACCATTTCCCTCCGCTACTTTTTTTCGCCGGGCATCTCTTTTTCATATACCGTTTGGGATAAAGTAGTAGCGAAAAGCAGGGGATTTGGTTACGATGGTAAAAACCGTTTTGTAGTAAGCAACCTGTATGATAAGCAAGCCTTCGGAGTGCAGCTGCACTTGGCCGGACGAGTGGAATACCGCATTAGCCCTAAATACAGAGCGCACCTACAACCCATCATCAACCTGCCCCTCACCTCCGTTTACAAAGGCGAAAACAAAGCATTGGTGCCTTCAGTAGGTGTGAACTTTGTACTCAGTTTGCTGACCAGCAAAATTGACGAAAAAGAATAGCATGGGGTCTGCTGAAGTGGTAGTCTAACTATCCATCCTTAGGTGCCCCACCTCTTCAAACTTTGCTAAACGACCAAGTTGATAATACGTCCTTTCACGAAGATGAACTTGCGCAACTCTTTACCTTCCACCCATTTCTGAACGGTTTCATCCGCTAGTACGGCAGCCTTTACCTCGTCTTCCGATGCATCCAGTGCGAACTCAATTTGGGTTCTGGTTTTACCGTTGATGGAAACCGGGTAGCTATAGCTGTTCTCTACCAAATACGCCTCTTTGAACTCAGGGAATTGCGCTTGGTGCACACTGCTTGTATGCCCAATAGCTTGCCATAATTCTTCTGTGATATGCGGTGCAAATGGGGCCATGATAACCAAAAGCGGCTCCAGTATTTCGCGCTTTGCGCACTTCAAATTACCCAACTCATTGCAGGTAATCATAAAGGTGGAAATCGACGTATTGAAAGAGAAATTCTCAATGTCTTCTTTCACCTTCTTGATGGCTTTGTGCAAGATCTTTAGTTCTGCTTTTTCGGCTGCTGAGTCTTCAATCTTCAAAGCCCCGTTTTCATCGTAGAAGAGTTTCCAGAATTTACCCAAGAAGCGGTACACCCCTTCAATGCCGTTGGTATTCCAAGGCTTCGACATCTCCAATGGTCCTAAGAACATCTCATACATACGTAAAGTATCCGCACCATATTCTTCGCAGATTTCGTCCGGATTCACCACATTGTACCAGCGCTTCGACATCTTCTCAACCTCACGGGCCAGCAAGAAGCTTTTACCGGATTGGATGAATTCGCCATTGGCTTCATAATGGAAGGATTGTTTAAAGGCTTCGATGTCTAAATCGTATTCGCCTTTTACTAAGCGGATATCAATACGCTCTTGGATCAGGTGATTAACCGAGACCTCATGCACACCGTGTTTGTCTAACTCTGCTTGCAAAAAGGCCGGTATTTGGTCGGTCTTTTTCCACTCAGCAGCTAATTCATTGGAGATATACAGGGTGTATTTTTCAAGAAGCGGTAGTTTGTTCACCACAGCGGAGTACCCCTGAATCATACCTTGGTTGATGAGTTTTTTGAAGGGTTCATCTACCGGTACCAAACCCAAATCGTATAAGAACTTCATCCAGAAACGTGCATAAAGCAAGTGTCCGGTGGCATGTTCAGAACCGCCAATGTATAAGTCCACATCTTGCCAGTAGTCCAAAGCCTTGCGGTCTGCAAAAGCGTTGGGATTCTGTGGGTCCATATAACGCAGGAAATACCAGCTTGAGCCGGCCCAGCCCGGCATGGTGGTGGTTTCAAAATTCCAGTCTTTCGCTCTGGCCAATGGGGGTTCACCGTCTTCAGTTGGCAAGAATTTATCTACCTCCGGCAGCTCCAAAGGCAACTGATCCGGACTTAAAGCCATCGGTAAACCATTTTCATAGCGAATAGGAATAGGCTCACCCCAATAGCGCTGGCGACCAAAGATGGCATCTCTTAAGCGGTAATTGGTTTTGCCTTTGCCTAAACCTCGGGCTTCCACTTCGCCTATCATTTTCTTCACTGCCGCTTTAACCTGCAGACCATTCAGAAAATCTGAATTGATCAGTTCTCCTTCTTTCGCGTCGTATGATTCAGCTTGGATATCATGCTCTCCTTGTCCTTTAACCACTTGGAGAATCTCCAAACCAAAGTGTTTAGCGAAGGCATGGTCGCGGCTATCGTGTCCGGGAACAGCCATTACCGCCCCGGTTCCGTAGCCGGCTAGCACATAATCGCCTACCCAAATTGGAATCTGTTTTCCGGTAAAAGGGTGGATGGCATAGGCGCCGGTAAACTCGCCGGAGATATGTTTCACATCCGACATACGCTCACGCTCTGTGCGGTTCTTCGCTTTGTTAACGTATTCATTCACCACCGAACGGCGATCGGCCGGGGTGATATCGGCCACCAACGGATGCTCCGGTGCCAGCGTTAAAAAGCTCACCCCGAATAAGGTGTCCGGTCGGGTGGTAAATACTTCGATTTTCTCTTCGCTGCCTTCCACGTCAAAGAAGATGGAACAGCCTTCTGATTTGCCAATCCAATTGCGTTGGGTGTCTTTGATGGATTCACTCCAGTCAATGCGGTTCAATCCTTCTAGCAAACGCTCAGCATACGCCGTGATGCGCAAGCTCCATTGCTTCATCTTTTTTCGCTCCACCGGATGTCCGCCACGTTCGCTCACGCCGTCTTTCACTTCTTCGTTCGCGAGCACCGTACCCAGTGCAGGGCACCAGTTTACGTAGGTTTCGCTCAAGTAGGCTAAACGGAAGTTCAGTAGTACTTCTTCTTTTTCAGCTGCGGTAAAAGCGTTCCAATCGGCTGCCGTGAAGGCCGGAATATCCAATTCGAATCCGCCGGTCAACGCATCATCGCTATTGCCTGCATAACCTTGTGTGCTGAGTATTTGAATCAGCTCACTGATCGGCTCTGCTTTTTGTTTCTTCGGATTGAACCAGGCATCGTATAATTTCAAGAAGATCCACTGCGTCCAACGGTAGTAGTCAGCGTCACAAGTCTTCACTTGGCGGTCCCAGTCAAAGCTGAAACCAATTTTATCCAACTGCTCGCGGTAGCGTTTGATGTTCTCTTCTGTGGTAACGGCAGGGTGCTGTCCGGTTTGGATGGCATACTGCTCAGC
>FWPV01008785.1_pt1 | contig 14625 bp, 9 predicted proteins | sample 2228371 | NCBI WGS metagenome assembly FWPV01 (sample SAMEA103939776, study PRJEB20133) | metagenome
TGCCGTGCCCCATTCTAGCACAACCCCCTATTTTCATTAGCGGGGCTGTACCCAGGTTCGGTTACACTCCTTTGAAAATAGATAAGATTAAAAAGCCAAGAGTCTACTTACACAAATCCAGCCGGTAGCGGCATTTTTGTCGCTCACCTATACGATACATATCCGTGTCTTCCGGCAGATCAACGATTTCGACGAAGGTGGCGCCGACCAATTCGCATGTCCGACGGGAGGCGTAATTATCGGGGTTACACGTGATCCAGAGTGGATTCAAGTTATGACGACGGGCTAATGGCAGCAATAGCTTACAGCTTCGCGCCGCGTAATGGTGGCCCCGATATAACGGCAACACCCGATAGCCAATATGGCCGGCATATCGTACAATATGCTCGGTGTTGCTCACCCGCAACTCGATTCTGCCTATCTCTTGCTTGTGACCGGCCAGCGTCATTTTGAAACGATAAGCCGGGACGTAGTCGTAGTGACTGTCCCCTGGATACATTTCGTCCAGCACAAGCACCAACTCGCCATCAACCAATCGGCCAGGGTCATAGAACTGAAAAGTTGTAGGATCCATTCTACACCTTACCTTGTTCTTGCAATGTCAATGGCGTGCATTGTACCGCTGAGGACCGACAAAGCAAGCTGAAAGCCTTTAGATTTCTTTGAGAATAGATGGGATTCGGGATGAACAAAACGGTAATCTACTTAATCCGCCGACTGACAGAAACAAATTTTTCCATCAAGGGATTATTTTCGGAATAGATTTAGCAAGTTGTATTATCGAGGCTGTATTTCACGTTTGGTCACATCCCGGTTTGTTCGAGTTAAGGTTTCAGGTTGTCACAAACGGTATCGGCAAGGGCAAAAATGTGGACACGGTCTTGATGATAGACAAGCTCAAATTCAGGATGTCCCAAGAAATCTTGGGGGGCAAACAGTTGGCTAACCCCCATCCCCACCAAGCCGTGGCCCTGACCGATATAAACGTGCGTCACATTCTCGCGGCATAACACCGCCAGTCCCAACGTGGAGGACGGAGGGACGTGCTGTAATAGATTAACCAGGTCTACGACACGTTGCGAATAATCGAGTGGCTCCGATACCTCGTCCACCAAAGCATATTGTGGCGGCATCGTGTTATGCCGGCCGGTATAGAACGGAATCCACCAACCGGCATCCGCCCCTACCGCAGAGCGGCCTTCGTAGACCAGAAATCCTTCGACCAGGAAACGGGCCTCAGCAGGAGTGTTCTCACGGATCCAATGCATGGCGCGTACATCAGGACGGGTGACTATTATAAAGGACGGATCCACGATAAGAAGTTGGTCCTGCACACCGACAAGAGACAACAACAAAAGCACGCCTGTCATCACGCCAGAAGCCAACCGCTCGTTATGAGCAGCCAATACCGACGTCATCCGTCCCAGTAACCAACCGACGGATATACCTACCGGTATATAAAAGGCGATGAAAACCGCGAAATTTTGCATAAGGTTGGCACCCGGCAAGTTAATAAGCCGGCCGGCCACCAACAAAGAGAGCGCTATCACCCAAAGCATGATGCTGATCGGCTCCCACTGCCGTAATCCCAGCGCTAAAATCCATGTTAGCACGACGGCGACAACCAAGGCGGGCGGCACATAAGTAAACAAATCTCTCCAGATTCTATACTCTGTGCGAAGCCATTCCCAGGGGGGAGGCCCGCTTAAACCTCTTTCGACTCGCACGGTAAGCGCGCTTCCCGAAACCCTTCCCACCCAGGGCAGAAAAAGCAGTATGGTCACGCTGATAACAAGTATGCCCCGTGAAAAGATCCAGGCCCAATCGAGCTTATCCCTCTTGCGATGTGCCCCTTGCCACAGCAGGAACCAGGGGACAACAAACGCCGCAAAATAATAGGGCATTCGGTAATAACTCAAAGTCATACCGGCCAGGGCGACACCGCTCAAAAGGATTCCCTTCATTCCAAGTTTGCGGTTTTCAAGAACCTCCCATATAAGCCAGATAGCAATAGGCAAGATGATCTGCCCGGTCATTTGGGCGTAGCGGCCCCAATTCACATAGTAAGCCGGCATAGGAGAAAGCAAGCCGGCAACAGCAACAGCGCCTACGCCGGCCCAACGTTGCCCCCGTGCAACACGGATTGTCAATGGATAGAGGGCCAGGGCTGCGAAAGCATTGAGTATTTGCCCTGCCGTAATCGTCGCCGGAATACCCGCCGTTCCCGTCAGCCACATGAACATCGCGACCGCGCTATGAAATCCTATGTGCATGGTCAGGGTGCGATAAGGCTCATACGGCGCCCATGAAGTGAACAGCCCACCATTGTCCACCATCAGTTGTGCAATCATGGTATGCTGGTACGAATCTCCCCACAGCGGTGCGTTCAACGTGCGCACAACGAGCAACCGCACACTAAAAAACAGCAACATAACCCCTAGTAATGCTATATCAGGCCATAGAGTGGTAGAATGCCACCATTGGCTCAACAACTCCCGTAGCCGATCTAACCGACAATCACGATAGCGCCACACAAGGGCCACGATACCGCCGCCTACAAGCCCCCAGGCGTAGAGTGCTCCCAGGTGTAATTTCACTGCATCCGTCCACACCAACAACAGGGGGAAGATCGCCAGGCTGAGCCCCATAGCCAACACCAGCCGCTCAGGCCAGATCAATTTTGCCTTAGGCCACACCCAGGCCAACACCGCATAGCCCGGCACGACATAGAGCAACAAAGCAATGCCGATAAGACCCAGGATATGCACACCGGCGTTTATGATCTCGATACCCATCCATACAGGGTCATAGGCGAGGCGAAAGGCTAACTGAGCATCTTGCGGTGCGTGATTGTAGTACAACGCACCATCCACATAAGCATCGCCAGAGCTTTGTCCGATATTGAGTATCCCTTCCCCCGCAAAGTCCACAAAGGCATAATAATAACGTCCGTGAGAATGACGCAAAGGTTTGAAAGTGAAGTGTTGAAATCCGGGGCCGCAAGCCTGAGGCAACGAGAGCGTTACGGTAGCGATTTCCTCCTCAGCATTGGGCTCGGTGCGAAGATGGAAACGCAGCTCACCCGCAGCTTGAGGCTGACATTCTACCCAGAAATAAACACCCTTGAGGCCACCATGGTACGCCACAAAAGTCTGCCCGACCGTATCGCCGGCCTTCAGCGGTAGTTTATAATCGGCGATGTGGGGCTGTTGATTATCTACAAAGCTTGTACAACCGCTTAACAATACACTTAAGCATAACAGCACTGTCCAATACCAACGTTGCATGAAACTCTCCCTTGGAAATAGTCTGGTGGTTATAAGTTGGGTAATCTCTAGTCTGATGGTCTGGTCGTCATTTTCGTTCAATTGCTGAGGGTTATCCGCACTTCCGTCGGCGGCTTATCTTCCACCATCTCCGTCTCCCGATGATGCAGCAGCGTTGTCTGCACGATGAGGCGTAGACGCGCGGTGTTGTCAATTTTGACGGGCGCGGGCGAGGTGGGCTTACGCAGGGCGTAGCGCGCGGCATTGCGCCCGATCTGGCGATAGGTTTCCAGCGTCATGTTCGGCGCCATTGAGAAGAGTTCCAGGTTCTCCAACGGCGCAAGGTCCCGCTGATGGATAACCGTCGTGCCTTTCGACTGAATGCCGATAGCGACACCGGAGCCGCTCAATTGCGCCCCCGCATGCCCGATGAAGGCGCAATCCGACGTGTGATGCACACGCACAATCCGCGCCGGCACACCCTCTTCGGCGATGCCCTCCAGCATTGCCTCAAGCACATCCCGCAAAGCCAACCCGCTGATCGCCTCTTGAATCGCCGTCCCAAACGCCGGCCCGACAGCAATGACGACTTCAGGTCCCGTGCCTACCTGCGCCGGGCCAACCTCTACAAGCCAGGTCGGTAATCGGTAACCGGTAATCGGTAATTGGGAGTTGGTAATGCGTGATTCGTGATTCGTAATTCGCTCATTCGCCGATTCGCTCATTCGCCATTCGCCATTCACCATTCTCCATTCGCCATTCACCATTCTCCATTCTCTCGGATCCCATGCCTGCGGAATGTTCTGCAATCGCGCCCAGCGTTCGCCCTCTACCCGATAGCCTGTGCCGGGACCGGCGTAGTCGTTGGGATCGGTGAGCGCGCTGAGGACGTGGAACCCTGCGGCAAAGATGCCCGCCGGTTGCAGATAGTCGCCGATGACGCGCTGGCGTTGCATTTCCAACAGGTTCGACGCGGCATCGTGATAGCCGGCCTCCGCCAGTGCCTTGATCACCTCCAACACCGTGATCGGCCCGTTGAGCAACATCTGCGCAGCCTTGATGTCCGCCACCTTGTCACGGTCGGGCATGTCCTCGCTGGTGAAGGCGGTGATGGCGGCCTGCACCTCGACTTCGCTGATGCTGGCGAAGTCGAAGGCGTCGAAGACGGCCTGTATGGCCCGCGCCGCGCGCTCCCGCACGCGCAGGATGTTCTCTTCCGCCAGGGGATGAATGCCACCGTCCACCTGCATGTCCCGCTGGATCACGTACCAGTCATCCAGCTCGGTCGTGTCGAAATTGCCGCCGCCGAACATATTGTCGTAGCGCGGGATCGAGCCGTAGCCCGATGTGACGAAGTCCGTGCCGGGGATGAATTGCAGCATCAGCTTGGCGCTCTTGCGCATCTCCGAGTGCGAGGCCAGTGCGTCGTTGCCCGCCGCCACTTCGAGGCCGAGCATCATGGCGATGAGGTTCTCCGCGAGCACCGCGCGCACGCCGCCCGGCAGTGCTTCGGGCAGCGCGATGCAACTGATCGAGCCGTTCTGCGTCCCCTGGCTGCCCGCGCCGCGCGTGACGAGCAGACAGCGCGCCTCCAGATAGAGCATGGACTTGCCCTCCGCGTGGCCCATCAGCGCCTCGGAGCCGGTGCCGGAGGTGAAGCGCGTCTTGACGCCCCGGCTGGCGTAGGCGGCGTTGAGGAACGCCTTCGACCAGGGTGTGTCGTCGCCATCCACGAAGGCGCGCTCTGTGCCGTAGACCGAAAGGGTTTCCGAGTACGTGGTTAACCCGCGGAAGCCCAGGCGCAGGTTCGTGGCCTCTTCGACCGAACACTGGGTGAGCACGCCGCCGCGCCCGATCTGCGAGCCGACGAGAATCGCCAGGGCGTTGAGCGGGGCGTAGCGGCTCACGCCTACCGTTGTTTCGATCTCGGCGAAGCCGCGCAGTGCAGCCTCGGCGGCATCGGCGGCGAGGAGCGCGGGGTGTTCTTTGCGGTTGGTGACGTGGGCCTGGTTGGCGGGGGTGCGGCGGGCGCGCAGCTTGGTGAGGCCCATCATCATTTCGAGGACGTTCATGTGGCGGATGATATCCACGAGCTTGGCGGCGGTGCAGCCGCGCGTGAGGCGCAGCACGGCGTCGCGGCTCACGTTGATATCCACAATCATCCGCGCGATGTCGCGGGAAGGTGTCGCCATTGCTTCTGCGGCTACATCGAGATCGAGGCTGTGCGCGACGATGAAGCGGTCGAGCATGTCGAAGTCCTCGCGCCGTACGCCGTCCATCTCCACGACGATGCCGTCTTCGATGGTCAAACTCGGCGCGGGATCGTAGGGGCTATCGGTGACGATCAGGCCCAGTTCTGGCCAGGGGCGGATGAACGTCTCGCGGTTGATGGGGCGCTCGGCGCGGACTTGGGAGCGTTGCGTTTGCATTGACTATCCTTTGGAGAACCAGCGTTCGAACATCCGCAGCAGCTCTGGATCGGGCCGGTAGCCGCCGAGCGCGTGCGGCGCGAGCGCCAATCCACCAAGCGCATAAACCAGGGAGAGCGCTAAGCCGCCGATTGCCAGGTAGCCACCGACCGCCATTCCGCCAAGGGCGGCGGCTATACCAACTGCAATCCCGCCCAATGCGACGGCGCCAAACGCCAGACCGCCAAGTGCAAACACCCCCCCAGCCACGCCGCCAATCGCCACCACACCGATGGCCAGGGAGCCGTTGGCAATAATCCCTTTCGCCACCCGCGGCATGCCGGTTCGTGGATCAATGCCCTGGGCAATGTGAATGAGCGGTAACCCGAAAATTTTTACGGGTGAGCGGTACTCATAACTCGGATAGCCAAACGCATAAAACCCTCCTCCGACGTTTCGCGCGCGCCCGTCCAGAAATTCACCGCAATGGCGGCACTTAATGGCTTCATCCTGAATTTCTTCGGCACAAAAAGGGCAACGTTTCATCATCGAACCTCCTCTAAAAATAACCACCGAGGGCACAGAGAAAAAACACTGTGTGTTCTGTCGTCAAGCCGTAGTCATCATGATAGCACGAATTCCGACATTATGACAGCGGGCCACAGCCACTTCCGGACGCGGGGGATCCATCATCGGTAGAACATGAGCGATGTTCTCCACCAAAGATGAAAATGGCTCGACAGGAGAGTTATTTTTCAGATTAAGCAGATTTTTGAATGCTCAAAGAATGATCTGCGTGAATCTGCGAAAATCGGCGTCCAGCAGCTTCTGAACCATTTTTATCTTCGGTAGAAAACGAAGTCCATGGTGTCTGCTGGCTCATTTTCGGAATAGAGTGAACAATGCGCCGAGTGCATCGTCAGATTCCTATTCCCAACAATGCTTCGAGGGGATCGTCAGATCCCCGCTCCAACCTGCATCTGACGAGATCTACCGAGTAAATTTGTGAAATGCGCGGCCGGTTTTTCATGGCAACTACGTGAAATCCTGAAGAACCAAATTGGGTCTTCTCATGCTCGCTCCGAGGGGAACGTTAGTTCCCGTTTTCAACGGCTATGGGTCATCAAACGTGGATCTGGCGATCCGCTCGCAGCAGCAGCGGGGGACGGTGACGAGAATGATAAAGCCCTGGAACCAAATTGCTATTTCTCTCCATTGCGGTAGAATAACGTAAGATTTTAGGAGATAACGGCCTATGAAACCTACGATTCTGAATCAGCGATATCGTATCGTCGAGTTGATCGGCAGCGGCGGGATGGCAACGGTGTACCGGGGCGAGGACTTGCTCCTGGAACGTACCGTCGCCGTCAAGTTTCTACGTGAACCTTATGCCGGCGATCCCGCCTTCCGCGAGCGTTTTTTGGGCGAGGCACGGGCAGCCGCGCGGCTCGATCATCCCAACATTGTGCGCATCTACGATGTCGGTGAAGATGAAGGCCGCCATCCCTACATCGTGATGGAAATCGTCGAGGGGGAGGACCTCAAAACGATCATCCGCCGCGCCGGACCGCTTCCGGTAGACCAGGCTTTGAATCTAACGCGCCAGATTTGTGCGGGAGTCGGGCATGCTCATCGTGCCGGGATTGTGCATTGTGATCTGAAACCCCAAAACATCCTCGTGACCCGCGAAGGACAAGTCAAGGTGACCGATTTTGGCATCGCGCGGGCATTCCAGGGGGATGAAACGCCGGCAGCGCCAGCCGAGCCGGAAAGTGTCGTGTGGGGGAGTCCGCACTACATCGCGCCAGAACAGGTATTAGGGCAACGTCCCACCCCCGCCACCGACATTTACAGCATCGGCGTAACCTGGTATGAAATGCTTACCGGTGTACCGCCTTTCCATGATCCCGATCCCACTGCCCTGGCCCTCAAGCATGTGCGCGAAGAGCCGCTTGCTGTGCGTTCTCTAAATCCGCGTGTGCCGCCCGGTCTGGAACTGTTGGTCCATAAAGCGTTGGCGAAAGACCCGGCTGCACGTTATCAAAATGCCGACCAATTGGGTCTCGTCATCAATACCTATATTCAGCAAGGGGAGGAATACACGCGGCCTCAGCTCTCTTTCATCTCTCCAGAGACGGAGCGTATGCCCACTCCGCCACCGCCTACCATGGTCCCCTCGGCGGCGAGAGGGGAGAGCCAGACCCAACCGGTGGCGGTTCCTGGTGGGCCGGACTATAAGTTGTGGACGTTGATCGGAATCGCCGCCATTGCAGTCCTCGGTTTGATTCCGTTGTGGATTTTCGTCTATCAGGTGTATACCAGAGCCGTTCCCATCCCCACGGCGGGCGTACTTACCCCTACGGCCACGCTCGCGGTAGCCGATAAAATCGTTAGTGTGCCCAACCTCGCCGGCTTGAGTGCGGCGGATGCCCAGCGGCTGGTGGAAAGTCTGGGGTTGCGCCTTGAAATCCTCGGCGAGCAACCGAGCCCCAATGCGCGCCCCGGCGCCGTCCTGGAACAAACCCCCGTCCCCGGCAGTCGCGTGGCGGTCAGTTCCACGGTAGGCATCGTTATCGTTGCCGGCAAGGTGATAGTGCTCCAGGATGTTGTCGGCTTCAACATCAACGATCAGAGCATTAACATTCAAAGTGGGCTTGAGGCGGATGGATTGCTGGTGAACGTTGAGCAAATTTGGAGTGCTGAACCTGAAGGCCTTATCTTGAGCCAAAACCCTGTCGCGGGGACCGAAGTTCGCGCCGGCGATATGATCACCTTGACGGTCAGTGGGGGCGTTAATCTGCCCATTCCGCTAAAGGTTAACCTCAACAATCAGATCATGTTGCAAGACGCGCGCCTATCGCGGCGGATATATCGCCCTGGGGATAGCATCGCCGTCACGCTGCGTTGGCAGAGTTTGCAAGCCGTTCAAAAATCTTACAAAGTGTTTGTCCATGTCCTCACCCAAGATTTCAGTAGCTTACTGGCCCAGCAGGATATTGAACCCTTGAATGGATTGCGCCCCACTTCTACGTGGACGGTTGGTGAAATCATCAACGATCCCCATCAAGTTTTGATTCCCCAGAATGCTGCTGCCGGCGTCTATCAAATTCGCGTGGGCCTTTACGACCCTGAAGGGCGGCTTCCGGTTGTGGATGCGGGACAAACGCAAGTCGTTGATCATACTATTTTCGTCACCACGATTGAGGTGCGGCCTTAGTGTATAGGGCAGGGCTGCGGTTATGCTTTTTCTTCCTGGCGGATTAAGCCGACGCCGTGGGTTCAAGGCGAAAACAGAGCGCAAAATCGGCTTAATCGGCCGGGGATTTCTGATGGGCGATCAGTATACTTTTAGTCGTTTCCTGGTATAATAACGCTCACGTTGCCATGGGGTTAAATCTGCCGATGGGAATGACAATTTGTATATTTCGGGCAAGCCGGGAGCTGAATCCTGAAATAGAGTGCAGGTGGCGAGTTAGAGAAAATGGGATGTGCCTGAGTTAAACGTTAGATAGGCACAGAGGCCCTGTTAGGGCTAAGGAGGCTTGGGGTACATAATGAAACAGAAACAAGGTAACAGCAGTTTTGTTTACCTTCTTGTGATTGCCGGCGTGATCTTCCTCATTTACAGTTATTTGTCGGGTGGGACGGAAAAAACGATTTACCCCCTCAACAAAATTGCAGATGACATCGAAGCCGGGAAGATCACCGATATCAAGGTGCGCGGTGATATCATGGAGGTGGCCTATAAAGAACCTACCGCCACAGGAGAGAAAATCGTCTTGTCGCGGAAAGGTCGAGAATCTTCGCTGGTGGAGCAGCTTCAGGCCTTGGGGGTCAAAGAGGAGATGCTCCGGCAAGTGAGCATCGAATTCGACGAACCGACCGACTGGAGCACGTTGGTCAATCTGGGCATTACCCTTTTAGGCATGATCGTGCTGGGGATATTTTTCTTCTTCTTTGTCCGCCAGTTCCAGGGGGCCAACAACCAGGCTCTTTCTTTTGGTAAGAGTCGTGCCCGTATGTTCTCAGGGGATCGCCCGACGGTGACCTTCGACGATGTGGCGGGCATCGAAGAATCCAAGGAAGAGCTGAAAGAGATCGTTGAATTTCTCAAAGAACCGCAGAAGTTCATCAATCTGGGAGCGCGCATTCCCAAGGGCGTGCTCTTGGTGGGAGCACCGGGCACCGGCAAGACGCTGTTGGCCAAAGCCGTTGCCGGCCAGGCCGGTGTTCCCTTCTTCAGTATCTCCGGCTCTGAATTCGTCGAGATGTTCGTGGGCGTTGGTGCGAGCCGCGTGCGCGATCTCTTCGATCAAGCGAAACGACATAGTCCCTGTATCGTCTTTGTGGACGAGATTGATGCGGTGGGACGGTATCGCGGCGCGGGTTTGGGGGGCTCCCATGATGAGCGTGAACAGACGCTCAATCAGATTCTTGTGGAAATGGACGGTTTCGATACCGATACGAATGTGATCGTCGTGGCCGCTACGAACCGGCCTGACATCCTCGATCCGGCCCTACTGCGTCCGGGACGTTTCGACCGGCGCGTTGTTCTGGATCAGCCTGATATTCGGGGGCGTGAAGCTATTTTCCGTGTGCACACACGGGGTAAACCCATTGCCGCGGATGTGAATCTTGAGGAATTGGCCCAATCCACACCGGGGTTTGTCGGAGCTGATATCGAGAATGTCGTCAATGAGGCGGCCATTCTTGCCGCCCGGCGTGGTCTGCGGCGCATCGGTATGAGCGAGTTCTATGAGGCGATCGAGCGCGTTATTGCCGGGCCGGAACGGCGCAGTCGGGTTATTTCTCAAGAGGAACTGCGCGTCTTCGCCTATCACGAGGTTGGTCATGCCGTGGTTGCGCACGTGCTCCCCAAATGTGATCCGGTCCGCAAAATCTCGATCATTGCGCGTGGCATGGCCGGCGGCTACACCATTGCCCTGCCTGAAGAGGACCGCTATGTCCTCCAACGCAGCAAACTCGAAGATGATATTGCCTACATGCTAGGAGGGCGCGCGGCTGAGGAGATCGTCTTCAATGAAGTGAGCACCGGCGCCTCCAACGATCTGGAACAAGCCACCAAAATAGCCCGCGCGATGGTTACGCGCTATGGGATGAGTGAAGCCCTGGGGCCGCTGGTTTATGGCCGAAAAGAGGAATTGGTCTTCCTGGGCAAGGAAATCGGTGAGCAACGGGATTACAGCGAAGCCGTGGCCCACGAGATTGATTCCGAGGTCAGCAAAATCATCATGCGCGCTTACGACCGGGCAAAAGAAGTCATCCGGCAATATCGAGAACAAATTGATCGCGTTGTCGCCTCTTTGATGGAACGGGAGACCCTCTCGGCGGACGAGTTTGTGGATGCTTTTGAGGGACGGCCGCTTCCCAAACGACCCCAGAAATCCAAATCTTCTCCTTCGACCCCAGAAGCCGAAGCTGTGCTTAAAGCTCCCGCCGCGGCCACAGCCTAAGATTCGTAGTCCAGAGCGGTTAGTTTTCGACAGGATTTACAGCATGCGTTGTTGCATTCTGCAAATCCTGTTCATCCTGCCTAAAGTTTTCGCTCGAAAGGGAGGGAAACGGGCAAGGCCTCCGACCGGTGATGCTTCTCTAAAAATAGCCGCAGAGGCCCCAGAGAAAAACGCTTTGTGCGCTACGCTCTCTCTGTGGCAGAATTTTGATTAACGGCGCCGTCCCATTGGAACGGCTACACTTCATTGTGAGTAGCTCGCCCGTTCATCATGTTTCCAGCCTTGATGCCCTTCCTGTTCTTTGTGGTTAGAGCTTACGCAGATGGGGCTTTTTTACTGCAGAGGCCGCTGAGCAATTGTAAAATCTCTGTACCCTTGGCGTTCTCGGCGGTAAAATTCAGGGAACCGGCGTAAGTCCTGGTGGTAAAAAAGGCTGGCCTGAGCAATGACCGGAGGCGAAGATGAAGAGCAAGGCTTTGCTATGCATACCGTGGATTCCGCTCATCCTGTTGGCGATTTTTGTGAGCGTTATGGGGACGTCTCTTACTCCGGAGACTGTTGCCGGAGAGCGCACGGGGATGGCCCTTCTATCCAATCGGCCGCTGGATAACCTGTGGGTCGCCAATAGGAAAGTGTTCCATTTGGAGGCGTTCGGTGATCGCCTGTACCTCATTGGGGGGTTCGATCATCTCGGCCCTTACACCGGTCTGACGGCGCCGTTCCGTACCACCGGCGGTGTCCTGCTGCCCACCTTTCCCCGCCTGGACGGCGATTTGAACGCTACTGTCCGGGCGATTGCGCCTGACGGCAGCGGGGGATGGTATATCGGCGGTGAATTTGCCACGGTGGACGGGACGCCTTGGCTGAACCTGGTGCACGTTCGGGACGATTATTCGCTGGACCAAAACTGGAAGCCCGACCCAAACGGTCCGGTCTATGCCCTGACGCTCAGCGACACAACCCTGTACGTTGGCGGTGCATTTACCGCCATCGGCGGGCAGGATCGCCGGCATCTTGCCGCGCTGGACGCCGCCACCGGCGAGGCGAGCCCCTGGAACCCATCCGCCGACGATGACGTGAGAGCCCTGGCCATCTCCGGCAACACGCTGTACGTGGGGGGACATTTTCAGCAGATCGGCGGAGAGCCACGCCCCTACGCGGCAGCCCTGGAACGAACGACCGGCCAGGTCTTGGATTGGAACCCCCTCTCCAGCGGGCCGGTGTTCGCCCTTGTGGTGAGTGGAACGACCGTCTACGCCGGTGGATATTTCAGTGCGATCGGCTGGGCCGACCGCGACAGTATTGCCGCGCTGGACGCCACCACCGGTCAGGCCCTCAACTGGAGTGCCTGGTTAGGCGGGGGATATTCGAGCGTGTACGCTCTGGCCGTCGGCGGTAACACTGTCTACGTCGGCGGTTATTTTGAAAAAAATAGTTATTGTCACAACCTGCTCTTCCTGGACGCCCGTACAGGTTCCACCCAGCAGTGTCCCTCGGCCAACACGGGGTATGAAGCGCAGGTAAATGCCCTGGCACTGAGCGGCGACACGCTCTATGTGGGAGGGAAATTTACCAACGTTGCCGGCCAACCGCGAACCCATCTGGCCGCGTTGGATGCCGGCAGCGGTGCAGCCAAAGAATGGAATCCGGCCCCCAACTGTCCGGTTAGAGCTTTAGCCCTTAGCGGGGATACCCTGTACACCGGCGGATGCTTCCGCAGCACCGCGATGCTGCCTCGCAGCGGCCTTGCTGCCATCCATATCCCCGGCGGGCAGCCCACTACCTGGACGCCACCGGATATTCGTGGCGGCAGTGTGCAGTCTTTTATCATCAGCGGTACCACCCTCTATATCGGCGGGGATTTTTCCGACGTGGGTGGGCTACAGCGCGATAGCTTGGCCGCTCTGGACCTGACCACCGGTCAGGTGACCGATTGGAATCCCTTGCCCTATGGCCAGGTCTACGGCACCATCCAAACGATGGCGCGCGCCGGGAACACGCTCTATGTGGGCGGCGACTTGCAGATTACCGGAGGGCAGGAGCGGCGTAATCTGGCCGCGGTGGATATGGCGACCGGCGCCCTCCTCCCCTGGGCCCCCCGACCCAGCTCGCCGGTGAAGGCAATGGTGGTGAGTGGGGGGAAACTCTATGTCGGCGGCGAGTTCTCCACCATTGACGGCGAGTCCCGCGGCAAACTGGCCGCATTTGACCTGACCACCGGTCAGCTCCTCCCCTGGAAACCCGCCGAGCAGGGTTGCATGGAAGTGAAGGCCCTGGCCGTGAGCGACAGTACGCTCTATGTGGGGGGCTACTTTTATATGATGGATGGGCTGGAGCGCAACAATCTGGCGGCTATAGACCTGAACACGGGCAAGGCGACTTCCTGGAACCCCAATTCCGACGGGATCGTGTGGACAATTGAAGTAAGCGGGGATACCGTCCTGGTGGGCGGCGATTTCCACAACATCGGGGGACAACCGCGCAACCGCCTGGCCGCCCTGGACGCGACCACGGCCCGCCCCACTGCCTGGAATCCCGGCCTGCAGTACTACGTCCCCTATGCGTTGGAGGCGGTAGGGGATAGACTGTACGTGGGTGGAGATTTTTACTTCGTGGGCGCCCAATCTCGCCCATATCTGGCCGCTTTTGGCCCGCAGAGCGGGCCTTACTCTGCCGACGTGAGCATCGCCAAGACCGATGCGCGGGATTTTGTTTTGCCCAGTGCTTCCCATACCTACACCCTCACCGTGAGCAACGCCGGCCCGGACCCGGCGGGAGTGGTGGTGAACGATCTGTTCCCCGCTGCCTTCACCGATGTCCGCTGGTTCTGCCGCCAAGGTGCGTTCTCCCGTTGCACGCTGGATGGCGCTACAGGCAACATCAGCACCACGCTCACGGTCGGCCCCGGCGATCGTGTGATCATCTTTGCCCAGGGAAGGATCGTCCGCACTGCCGCCGGCACCCTGGTCAACACGGCCCACGTGACCCCTCTCCAGGGTATGGAGGACCCCAACCCCAACAACAACGACGCCACCGACCTCACCGTGATCGGTGCTCCCTATCAGACCTATCTCCCGCTGGTGCTGCGCAGACGATAGCCATTTGGAGAACAAGCCAGGAGGTGCGTGATGTACGTTCCAATGCGGATAAGAAAACTTTGTCCGACCGGCCTCGCCATGGTGCTCACTCTGGCCATGTTGTGGATGCTGATGCTGTTCTGCCTGACCACCGACACCTCGGCAGTCGCCTCTACGGCCGGTTGGGCCCAGGCCTCCGGTTGCACCACCACCGTGGACGGCGACGTGACCGTCCCTACCACCTGGACGCTGACCGGCAGCCCCTATTGCGTGTACCCAGGGGTGGATGTGAGGGCCGGGGTCACGCTCACCGTGGAGCCGGGGGTGACCGTCTATATCACCCACACCGGCGGGCTGACCGTGGAGGGCAGCCTGATCGCCATCGGCACGCCGACGCAGC
>FWPV01010964.1_pt1 | contig 14621 bp, 10 predicted proteins | sample 2228371 | NCBI WGS metagenome assembly FWPV01 (sample SAMEA103939776, study PRJEB20133) | metagenome
TGGGCTGTGATTGAGGGCGAACCGGAGAAGCCCGTGTTGGAAGCCGAGCTTTCCGATCGCCAACAGTTGTTGAGCGGAACGGTGACGAATGCGTTTCCCTTCGCCCTGGATGATGCCGTGATTCTTTATCGCGGTTGGGTTTATTTCGTGGGGCGATTGGAGCCGGGGGCCTCATGGCGCCCCCGCGTCGGTGAAGACCGCCGTGAGCTGCGATCTTGGCTCAACGATCGCCGCGTGGAGACGGTGGGGGAAGGCGTTCAGCAGCAAGCAAGACAAGTCGTGGCGCCATACGATCGATCGAGTCGTGACGTGTGGTATATCATGCGGATGATGCTGTTCTATCGCGCGGCAGGGGGCGACGGATACGTGAGACTATGGAATGCCCAGTATGCCTATCTCGACGCGACGGATTGGCTGGAAAACGGAAATGCGGTGTTGCTGGCAAGGGCCGACCTGGAGCCCGCCAAGGGCGCGGTGGCGATTCACCCGCGCGGCGCCGAGGGCGGGCGACCGCTGCGGTACGATTGGCTGACGTACGTTCGAGCGGTCTTGCCGGTCCGAGGAGCGGAAGGCGGCTCGCTTACTCAAGACGTGGAGTAGTCGGCGGGGCGAGCACGGCGTGCGAAGCTGCGTCGCATCATACGATGAGAACGAATCCTTCTTGAAGAGCAGGTTCAACGGTAGATGACCCCTTCCCATGCCCAAACGTCCGTTGCTCCCATCGGCCCCACCGTCCAGGAAAAGGTCAAGCCGGTGGTGGTCAAGACGGTTGACTTGACCAAGATTTACGGCGAAAAGCGGGCGGTCGATCGATTGACCTTGGAATTGTGCCGGGGCGACCTCTTCGGTTTCATCGGCCCCAACGGATCGGGCAAGACGACCACCATGCGGATGTTGGCGACGCTGCTCCAGCCGACCTGGGGCGAGGCCTACGTGTGCGATTGCTCGATCTACACGCAGCCCAAGGAAATCCGCAGGTTGATCGGCTACATGCCGGATTTCTTCGGCGTGTACGACGACATGAAGGTGATCGAGTATCTCGAGTTCTTCGCTTCCGCCTACCGTATTCACGGCCCTCGCCGGCGAAAGGTCTGCGAAGAGATGCTCGAATTGGTGGATTTGACGTATAAGCGCGACGCCTTCGTCACGAGCCTCTCTCGCGGGATGACCCAGCGACTGGGGCTGGCTCGCGTCTTGCTGCACGATCCCGAGGTTCTGATCCTCGACGAACCGGCGAGCGGCCTGGACCCGCGAGCGCGGATCGAGATTCGCGCCCTCCTCAAACGGTTGCGCGAGATGGACAAGACGATCATGGTGTCCAGCCATATCCTGCCCGAGTTGGCGGATATTTGCAACAAGGTCGGCATGATCGAGTTGGGCAAACTGGTCGTTTGCGCGGATGTACAGGAGGTGCTTCGCCGCGTGCGCGAGAAGATCGTGTTATGGATCGGCGTCCGCGACGATGTCGATGGTGCCGCACGCCGCCTGGAAGGGCATCCCGCCGTCGAGTCCTTGGACGTGAGGGACGGCCGGCTGCGCGTGGCGCTCAAATCCAACGATATCGATTACAGCGAATTGGCGGGCATCTTGGTGCAGTCGGGATTCCGGCTGACGCTCTTCCGCGAAGAGGAGATCAACTTGGAGACGGCCTTCATGGTGTTAACGCGGGGAATCACCGCCTGATTTGCGGCGGCTTCGCGCGGTCCCGGACGCCGTGTTCCGTCGCCCCGGAGATTCGGCCCGTCTTTCAGGATTCGCCGTGACAGGTTCCTTCGGGCGGAGCCAAGAGACGGAGCCAACGGTCGGCTTCCGCTTCCACCATTGCCAGATCGCTTCCCACCGCGATGAACGTCATGCCCTGGTCCGCGTAGCGGCGGGCCTCGTGAGGGTCGGCGGCATGAATGCCCGCCGCGCAGCCGGCCTCTTGGGCCGCGTGCATAACGTGACGCAACGCCGTTTCGAAGGCTTCCGCCCGGGCCGTCGGTTCGTGCTCCTTCAGCCGCAGTTGCAAATCATTGGGACCGATGAAAAGGGCGTCGATGCCGGGAACCGCGGCGATGGCTCGGGCGTGCTGCACCGCCCGTCCGCTCTCGATCTGGGCCGCGATGAAGATCGCGTCGTTGGCACGGCTCAAGTATTCTTGAAAAGAGGTATGGAACGTCAAGGTCTGCATCCCGCGACCGGCGCTGCGGTCGCCGTCGGGGGGATATTTCGCGGCTCGCACCGCGGCCGCGGCTTCCTCCGCCGTATTGACCATGGGAATCACCAGGCCGAAGGCGCCCAAATCCAACGCACGTTTGATGTGAATCGGGTCGTTCCCGGGAACTCGCACGAAAGGTACCGCCCCGGATTCCGCGATCCAGCCCACCAGCGACGCCGCGCTTCTCCAGTCGATCGGGGCGTGCTCCAAATCGACGGTCAGCCAGTCAAAGCCGCGCTTCGCGAGGATCCGCGTTATGTATTCGTCGGCCAGCGTCAGCCAAGTTCCGAAGGCAGGCTTGCCCTGCCGGAGTCTGTCCTTGAGCGGATTCGTTCGCACGGCGTCCTCTCCGTTTCACCGAGATGGTTCTCTGGAGTAGAATTCAAACACGGAAATGCCTTCGCGGCATCTCTCGTCGGGATGCCGGGAAAACCTCTTCCCAACTCCGCCGCCGTCGATCGCAGGCATAACCGGGCGACGAGAATTACAAAGACGGCGGAGCTTTCGATCACGTTGCGGCTTTGAGAGCACAACTCATGGTGCACGAAATGGAATCCAGCGGCAAGCCGGCCACGCGCTTTGTCACGGTTGCACAATTGGACGAATTGCCGGAGGGCGGGAGCCGTCTGGTGCAATTGGATGGGCATGATATCGCGTTATTCCGCGTCCAAGGCGAGGTCTACGCCATGAGCGACCTCTGTCCCCACATGGGCGACTCGCTCAGCGCCGGTCAACTGTGGGAGGGGACCATCATCTGTCCCCGCCACATGTGGGCGTTTCGTCTCAAGGACGGGGTTTGCGAAGACGTGCCCAATCTGCGAGCATCGCTCTACGATGTTCGCATCGTGGACGGCGCGATCCAGGTTGCCATCCCTCGGGACTGCGATTCGCGTTCCGCCGAGACTGGAGAATGCGACGATTGCTGCCGCGAGCGGTAACAGTGGTCGCGCGGGCGAAGGACGGCGACCGCGGGCGAGCTGCGGCAAGTCTTACTCCAACAAGATGCTTCCGCCCGGCTCCAGCACGACCGGTTCCGCGAGACCCTCTCGGCGGACTCTTTCCGCCCACGCGTGCGGATCCTGAGCAATCAGCGGCCATGTATTCGTGTGGACCGGCACGATCCGCCTGGGACGCAGCAGTCGCACCGCTTCGAGGGCGTCGTCCGGCCCCATGGTGAAATTGTCGCCGATGGGAAGCGAGGCCAAGGCGATTCCGCGATTGCCGATGAGCTGCATGTCCAAGAACAGGCCCGTGTCGCAGGCGAAGTACACGTTGCCCTCCGGCAGCGTCAAGAGATAGCCGCAAGGTTGCCCGCCGTTGGCGCCGTCCGGCAACATCGACGTGTGATGGGCGATCGTCTGATACACGCGACCGAAGGGGAAATCGTAGCCGCCGCCGATGTTCATGGCGTGGGTCTTTTCCACCCCCTTGGCATTGAACCATTGGCAGATCTCGAAGTTGGCGACGACGGTGGCCCGCGTTCGCTTGGCGATCTTTTCCACGTCGGCCACGTGATCGAAATGGCCGTGCGAGACGAGAATGTAGTCGGCAGGTACGTCGCCTGCTTTGACGGGCGCTACCGGCGAATCGTCCAGAAAGGGATCGAGGATGATATGCGTGGTGCCCGTCCGAATCGACCAAGTACCGTGCCCCAACCAGCGCAATTCCGAAGCCATTCTTGCTCTCCTCCACCAAGCCGAAGGGGTGGAAAAACCTGTCCCGAAGACTTCCTTTCGCCCGCGAGCGCCGATCCTTCTTCTATGAACGACGAAATCGGTCGATGAATCGTATCGCGCGAGTCAACCGCCCGGCGGGGCCGTCGCCTGCCCGGCGGCGAAGCCGAAGCGGACGCTCGTCGTCACGTATTCTCCGCCTGCAAGTAGGACCGCATGCACCGTTTGTAGGCCTCAACGCCCGGTTGGCCGTAGGGATTGATGCCGATCAGCCGTCCCTCCACGGCCGTGGCGAGCATGAGCATTTGGAACAGTTCACCCAATGCCCGTTCGTTCAGTTGCGGTACGACGATTTCGGCGGTCCGGCGGCGATCCTGGGCGTAGGCGTCTTTTGTTCCGCGCCGCGCCGCGTCCAGAACCTCCGAAACCTTCTTGCCTGCGAGCGCGTTCAACGCATCCTGATCGTTTTCCCATCGCGGCAGTGACACCGGAGAGAGCGAAGGGCTTTGGACGAAAAGATTGGTAAATAGCTTGTCGCGACGCCCTTCCTGGTGCTGTTGCCCCCGGGAATGGAGATCTCGGGTATTCACGACGGTCAACGGGGGAGCGCCTTGACCGTTTTTCCCCAGACTCTCGGAGAGTAGCTGATCGTACCACAGGCCGACGGCCTCCAATCGTTTTCCCCACGTGGACAAGACGCGAATACCGGCCTGCCGTCGCAGCTCCATCAGATGGCAGACCGCAGTATACGCCAAGACCGGATTTTCGTCGAAGGTGTCGCGTCGAAAGGCGGTGTTTGCGGCGGCGGCGCCTTGGAGCAGGGCGCGAACGTCCAAACCCAGAATCGCGGCCGGCAGCAAACCGACGGCCGTCAGGACGGAAAACCTTCCGCCCACGTCGTCGGGAAACTCGAAGAGTTGATGCTGGGGTACGCCGAGAGCCTCGCACAATTGCCACAGGCGGCTTTGCCGTTGACTTACGGCCAAAATCCGATCCGCGAACCGATTGCCGGAGGCGGAGCGCAGGGCGTCCACGAACACCCGAAAGGCCACGGCGGTTTCCAAGGTGGAACCGCTCTTGCTGATCACCACAAGGCCCCAGTCCGAACCGCCGGTTTCCAGAAGTTCCAGAAGGCCGCGCATGGCGTCGCTATCGACGTTGTTGCCCTCGAAGTAGAGTCGCGGTCGGGCGTTGCGTTTTTCCCGCGGCAACTCGTTGTGATAGGGGTGGCAACAGGCCTCGAACATGGCCCGGGCGCCCATGTAGGAACCGCCGATCCCCAGAACGACAACCCGATCCACTTGCGCAGCGAAGCGATCCGCGGTAGCGATCCATTGATCCACGAGACCGCTCTCGGGACCGAGCAAACGTTCGGGAAGGTCGACGAAGCGGGAATCCAGCGGTTCCTTCTGCCGCGGTACCGGCCGTGCTTGAATCTTCGTCTCCACATCGGCCAGGACTTCGTCTCGGCAGGCCAGTAGACGCGGCCAAATCCACCGCACGTCGTCGGGCAGCAGGCCGGTTTCTCGGTCCCACGTCCCAGCGGTGGTGGAGTCGAGGATTACGCCGGATGCGTCATACCGAAGTGCCGAATCACCCTCTGCCATGGTTTTCACTCCAAAGCGTGTGAGCATCTAAGCAAGGTCGGGCGAGGAAAGTCGCGCATTCCAAGCGTCGTCGTCAGCCGGGGCGTTGCGCGGGCCCGACGTGCCAACTGCATGGAAAACGTCTAAGATAACGCATGTGCCGGTTGTGGTCGAGGCGTCGCCGTCACGGATAGCCCGGTTCCGGATTCACCGACCTTCCCCGCATGGGCGCGCCTCGCCCGGCGGCCGGCCGTATGCACGGGACAAATCCTGTGCATGACACTCACGAAAATCCGAGAGGTACGAGGAGGCGATGTCATGTTCCGCGTCAACGAGAGGCCCTTCCCGGCCGTGTCGCGCGGTTTGCGGCGGTCGGTCCCCTGCTTGCTGTCGGTCATGGTTGTGCTTTGGGCGGCGTTCGGAGTGGGGAGATCCTCCGCGGGAGAAAGTGACGGGCGACCCAATATCGTCTGGATTCTCGCCGAGGACATCGGACCCGATCTCGGTTGCTACGGCGTGGATTACGTCCAAACGCCGAACCTGAATCGATTGGCCGCCGAAGGCGTGCTGTACCGCAACGCACACACGACGGCTCCCGTGTGTTCCACTTCGCGCAGCGCCATGATGACGGGGATGTATCAGAATGCGATTGCCGCGCACCAACATCGCACGGCGGACAAGAAGCCCTTGCCTCCGCCCGTCACTCCCTTTCCCATTCTGCTGCAACAATCGGGTTACTTCACCGCCTTGATGAAAAGCAAGAAGCTCGATCTCAACTTCGAACACGACCCGGCAGCATTGTTTCCGGGCAAGGATTGGTCCGAGGCGGAGGGCCGACCTTTCTTCGTCCAAATAACCTTGGCCAATACGCATCGGCCTTGGCATCATTACCCGGATCGGCCTGTTGATCCCGCCAAGGTGGTGGTGCCGCCTTACTACCCCGACATGCCGCTGACTCGGCGCGACATCGCTAACGGACTGGAAGAAATCCAGCGGATGGACGATCTGGTGGGAGAAATCCTGGATCGTCTGCGGCGAGAAGGCTTGCTCGACAAGACGCTCGTCATCTTCATGGGAGACAACGGGCGGTGTGAAGTCCGTGGCAAGCAGTTTCTTTATCAGCAGGGCACCCACGTTCCGTTGATCCTGCGTTGGCCGGACAAGATTCCGGCCGGGAAGGTGAGCGAGGAACTGGTCAGCGCGATCGACGTTACGGCAACGATTGTCGCCGCCGCGGGCGTGGGGGTTCCGTCTTGGATGCAAGGACGCGATCTCTTGGATCCGCATCGCGTTCCACGAAAATACCTCTTCACCGCACGCGACAAAATGGACGATACGCACGACGCCATGAGGGCCTGCCAAGACGGGAGGTTCAAGTACATTCTCAACCTCATGCCCGAGCGAGCCTACTGCCAATACAACGAGTACAAGGAAAGGCAATATCCCATCCTGGCGTTACTGAATGTGATGCATTTGGAAGGGAGGCTTTCTCCCGAGCAGGATGCCTTCATGCAGCCGTCGAAGCCGGAAGAGGAGCTGTACGACTTGCGCGAAGATCCCTACGAAATGCGAAACTTGGCGGGCGACCCTCGCTACGCCGACGTTCTGGAGCGGATGCGAAAGGCCCTGGCGGACTGGCGGCGGGAAATCGGTGACGCCGGCGTGAGTGAAGAGTTTCGCAAAGGAGGTTGGCCCGCCGACTATCCTACCAAGAGCCTGGACGCCTGGCGGGAGTCTCTCCGCGCATGGGAAGCCGTCCTGTTGCGAGAAGGCGGCGGACCGCTGGCGCCCCAATCGCCCGAAAGGGCGGGCTGAGACGTGAGCCCGGCTTTCAACGCCCCCGGTTCAGCCCGAAGCCCTGCGAATCGCCTGCATGGCCCGCCGGACGTGCGCCGCAGCGAACAGATCCGCGTAAAACACCATGGCGACGGTGCCCTCCGGATCGATCACGAAGGTGGCCCGACGCGGCAGGATTCCCAGCAGCTTGCGCACGCCGAAGAGGCGACTTAACGAGCCGTCATCCGTCAGGAGGGGAAAGCCCAGCCGGTACTGTGCCGCAAAGCGGGCGTGGCTCTCGGGCGGATCGGCACTGACGCCCAGCACGACCGCGCCGATCTCGAGAAATTCCTCGTACGCGTCCCGAAAACTGCAAGCCTCACGGGTGCAAATGGGTGTGTTGTCTTTGGGATAAAAAAAGAGCACTACCCAGCGGCCGCGATAATCGGAAAGCCGTACGGATCGGCCGTTGTGATCCCTGGCCGGGAAATCCGGAGCCTTATCACCGACCGAGAGTCTTTTCATTGAGCGTGCCGTCCCCTGATTATGGATGATGCGCCGGAATCACACTGTCTCCGAGGCGGCCCCTGCGCGAAATCCGACGGACCGAAGTCGTGCCGATTGCCACGAGGAGCAACGGCATTCAGGCCGGAGCTTCCCGGGCCAAACTCATTCTACGCAGACGCAGGATCAAGGGCGCGGATTGCGGTTGGGAATAAGGCCGTCCGGCCGCCGGTTCACCGCTTGCCGCGGCCGGTGACGTCGTGAACGTAAGGAAAGGGCCTATACGTCGCTCGGGACATCTTCGCCTTCGATTTGCTCGATCACCTTTTCCGTGCTCGTGGGATCGACCTCGCGGCAGGTCGTGGTAAAGACGCTGATCAAACCGTCCAGGCGAGCCGTCCACTCTTCGCCGGTCAGCTCAGCCGGGCATAGCTGCTTAAACTCGCCGAGCAGCAGGATCAACCGCAAAAGGTGCCGAAATATGATGCCTTCTTGCTTTTGCAAACTCTTGGCCGAGATGTACTTGTGGAATTCGCCGCCGAATTCGAGCAATTCTCCCGCCACCCACACGGGATAGATTCTCATATCTTGGACGTCGGGGTAGTCGTGGCGGAACAGAAGCTCCAACTTTTCGGCCAAGGTGAGCACGCGCGGCGCCTCTTCGTCAAAGCCGCGGCGCTGTCGTCGGCGACGCTCTTCTTGTTCTTCTTCGTCTTCTTCGTCCTTCCGGCCGGTCAATTGATCGGGCAGGGCCAAGCCCAGATGGAGGAGTAGGGGATCCAACCGCTGCGTGGCGAGCGGGCCGGGGGGTAAGTCGTCGTAGGACGGCACGCGAACGTAGCTTCGCAGCGAACGCGGCAATTCCAGCACGCTCTCCACGGCTTGAAGCAATTCCTGATCGTCGGCGACGCCCAACTGGTGGATGAGGAAAACGCCGAAAAGCGGATGCACGCCACGAAACAGCGTGAGTTGCGCAAGGGTTTCTGTGGGGAATGCAGCGGCGGGAGAGTATGCCGTCGATCCCGGGGCCTCTGCATCGGTCTCCGCGTCGGCCGCATGCGATTCCGTCGGAAACTCCCACGAAGTCCGATCCACGTCGATCTTTTTCGGCCGCGGCGGTTCTGCGGCTGCGACCGGGGGAGGGGGCTCCAATCGCACGTGCCCCGCTCGCCAGAGGGTGAGAAGCATTCGATCCAGATAACGCAATTCGGCTTGGCGATGCGAACTGTCGAGAAGGCGCTTTCCGATCAGCCTGCGAATCGGCTCCACCTCGGGCGACGCTTGCAGCATGTATGCCAGAAGTCGCCAGGGCAGATGGCCGCGGCTCACCAAGCGCGCGGGCGGCGAGTCCTTCAGCTTCCAAAACTGGGCTTCGTTCCAATAGGTTTCCTCGGGACGCCGTTGCGGCATCTTGCGTTTCAGCTCTTTTTTCATCCGCAACAGTTGGGGGTCCTTGGTGTCCTCCGGGATCCGGTCGAATTTTTCCTTCCAGCGGGCGATTTTGACGTCGTCCTCGTGGGCCAGCACGAAGACGTAGCCTTGGCTGTCGAATTGGGGCCGGCCCGCCCGACCGAACATTTGATGCGCCGAGCTGGCGTCGATGAGGCGGCGTCGGTCGCGAGGTCCCTTCACCAGCGAGGGCAACACGACGGAGCGAGCGGGCAGATTGATGCCCGCGGCCAGAGTCTCCGTACACACTACGACGGATAACAGCTTGCGTTGGAACAGGTCTTCCACCAGGCGGCGGTATTTCGGCAAGACTCCGGCATGGTGGACGCCCACGCCGCGCAGCAGCAATTGGCGCAGCTTGGGGCCTGCGCCGCGCGACAAATCCTCGCGGTCCAGGTGCTCCGCCAAGGACGCTTGTTGCTCTTTGGTGACCAGTCCTCGGCCTTTGAGTTGCTCGGCGATGGTCCAACATTCCTCGCGGTTGAAGCAGAAAATCAGGGCGGGGCAAAGGCGCTCCTCCTCGCGGCCTGCCGCCATGCTTTCGATCTGCTCGTTCAGCAGACAGTCACCCACCCATCGAAAAGTCAAAGGCACCTTGCGATCGGTGCTCGCGACCAATTCTAGATCGCGCCCGTGAGACGTGCGGAGCCAATACAAGAAGTCGGGGGCGTTGCCGACGGTTGCGGAAAGAAGGAGGGTGCGGACGTGCGCCGGGAGCAATCCCAGAGTGAATTCCCACACGATGCCGCGTTCCGGATCGTTGAAACTATGAAACTCGTCCATCACCACGGAACTGACGCAACTGAAGTCCCAAACGTCGGGGTGAAGAAGGCGGTTGAAGAGGATCTCGGCTACGACCACGAGGATTTGCGCGTCGGGGTTTTCACGTCGATTGCCCGTGACAAGTCCCACGTCCTGCCGCCGAAAGCCCCATCGTTCGGCCGCCTGCTGCATTTCCCGGAACTTCTGCTCCGTCAGCGCGATGAGCGGCGTCGTGTAGTAGGCGACGGTGTTGGTGTGCAGGGCTTCGAAGAGCGCGGCCTCGGCGATGAGCGTCTTGCCGGTTCCGGTGGGAGCGCACACGAGCACGCCTTGCCGGCTGGAGAACCACGCCAGCAGGGCGTCCTCTTGCATCGGATAGGGAGGGTAGGGGAGTTGCGAGAAGTAACGCTCCGCGATCTCTTCTCGACTCGGGATGTCGTGGTTGGATGGACCGTTCACAATACGCCCTGGAATGCGGCTGAAGTTTCGTTGACCGTGTTTCGCCGTGCCGAGAGGATAGGCGGACGGTGCACCACGCTCGGGCGAGATGCCGGCGTGCAATCCCGCCAATATACGTCCGACCGTGGCACAAAGGTAGCACGCGCCGCAGCTCACCGCCGACGGAAGCCCGGGTACGCCGTCGTTGCCGCCCTTCTCCCGGACGATGGCGGCTGAAATACAAAGCCCGCGTCGCACGCCGAGATCGTGCAACGCGGGCAAGGGTGGTTTCGCGTGGGACTGCCGCCGGGTCTTGCAACGCCCGGCTCCCGACGGCTCAGCGGGACCGGCACGCGATTCGATCCCAAGCCGGGACCGACGCAGCGGAGACCGTCCGCCGTTACGGCGCTGGAATCGTGTACGTCACCTGCAATCCGGTCTCCGGCGCGGCCAAGAAGTTGCTGATCGTGTAATCCAACGTGATCGGCTGCGAGGCGTCCGGAACGTTCACGCGCACACCTACGGTGGTGCGTGCCGGAAGAACGACCTGAGTCGGCCCCACATTGCCTCTGCGCTCCAAGGTAATATCCATTTCGGACACGTTGCGAACGCGGAACCAAACGGCATTTTTCGATCGCAAATACGGAGCGTCGATCAGAATTGCCGCTTCGGCGACGGCTTCCAGCAGCTCGGGACGAGCGATCAGCTTGTCCTTCCACCACACGGCGGTACGGCCCGCCCGCAGCGCTTCGTGAATCGCTTCAACGCTCCGTTCCGAGGCGAACACCAAGGTGATGGTGCGGTGTTCGGCGGCGGTGTTCTTTTGCAAGAGGTCGGGGGCGTGGATGTCGGAGTTGCCGATCATGACGAGGTTCTTTTCCAAAGCCCAGCGGTGAGCCGTGGGATAGTAAGAATTCCCGTTGCAGACCTCCATGCCGTGCAGCCACTTGTTTTCGTAGAGGGTGGTGTGGACGTCGAGCCAGCGGCCCAGCTCCTCTCCTTTCCATGCTTGATGGTTCCAAAACACGAAGGCCCCTTGCTCATTGGCCGCCTTGACCGCATCCACGAACTCGGTCTGCTCCACGGGGACCACGTCTTGGAGAAAGATCGCGTTGAAATGGCCGGGCGGGGTATCGCGCGTGATTTCGGCGCCGCGAATCAACAGGATGCCCAGTTCTCGCGCCCGTCCCACCGCCAGCTCATACGGCCGATTGTGCTTCGTCGGTACGTCGTCCTTGTGCGGCTGATACTCGATGTGGTCCGACAGAGCGATGGCGTCCAAGCCCGTGCGAAATGCCTCGTCCACCCGGACGGTGGGCCAAACCAAGCCGTCCGAGAACACGGTGTGCATGTGGAAGTCGCACTTCAGCGTCACGTAGCCCGGTATATCCGGGAAGGCGATCTCATTGCGGACCTGAGCACTTGCGACTTGCGGTAGCAAGAGCAGCAAGCCCATCGTCATCGACAACCAGTAGCGTCGCATGGTGGAACCTCAAGTAAAACGGACCACGGGGCAAAAAGTGGGAAACCGAACTCGTAGCATTATTATTGGGTCGAACCGAAAGTCAACCGCTTGCGAGTTCATGTCGGCCGCTTGCGTCGTCTCCGTCGCGGGCGCAATCAACAAATCGGCTCGCCCCCGACTCCGGCGAAGGTTTGAGATCATAGTTTTTCGCCCGCTCAGGCGGCATGCAAACACGCTCGCGCGGGGTTAAACTGGATGGGTACGCGGCGGCGTTCTCGCGTGCATCATACTCAGGCAAGCGGCTCGACGCATTCCACAGGGGGATTGAAAATGAGGCGAGCGGGGAAGGTTGCGGCGATCGTGGCGACGGCGGTGGTCCTCGGTCTGCTGTCCGGCGGCTGCCGGCGGCAAAGCGGCAAACTTGTGATCGCCGTCATTCCCAAGAGTACGGGAGCGGAGTTTTGGGAAACGGTCAAAGAGGGCGCGGCGGAGGCGGCCCAGGCTTTGAACGTGGAAATGAAGTGGGAGGGGCCGCTGACCGAAACCGAATTGGCGGAGCAGAACAAAATCATCGAAAACATGATCAGCTTGCAAGTGGACGGCATCGCCTTAGCGCCGCTCAACCGCACGGCCCAGCGGCGGACTGTGGAAAACGCCGTCAAAGCCGGGATTCCGGTCGTCATTTTCGACTCGGAGATCGACGGAAACGCCCACGTCAGCTTCGTTGCCACCAACAACCGCCAGGGCGGGGTTCTGGCGGCCCGGCATATGGCGGAATTGCTTGGCGACAAGAAAGGTCGCGTCCTCGTCCTGCGATTCGTGCAAGGGACCGGCAGCACCGAGGCGCGGGGTGAGGGATTCATCGCCACGGCTAAAGAGCAGGGATTGGAGATAGCCGGCGATCCCTACCCGGAGGATGCCACCGTAGCCGGTTGTAAAAAGACCGCGGCGAACACCTTGGAGCAATTCGTCGAGAACAACGAGCTGAAACTCGACGGCATCTTCGCGTGCAATGATCGCTCCACCTTGGGGATGCTGGCCGCCCTGGAAGACCTGCGAAAAAGCGGGGTCAAGGTCGAGACTCGCTTCATCGGATTCGATTTCACACCGCGATTGATCGAAGCCTTGCAAAGCGGGGCGGTCGATGCCTTGGTGGCTCAGAATCCGAGGAAGATGGGACGCTTGGCCGTCGAGACGCTGGTTGCGCATCTGCGGGGAGAGAAAGTGGAGCCGATCATCGACACGGGTGTGGTCGTGGTGACAAAGGAAAAGTTGGCCTCCGATGCGGAGGTCCGCCGCCTGGTCGGTCTGAAGGAATGAAGGCCGGCGCGGCATGCTTTGCGAGACTCGGTCGTTGGTTGCGGTGACAACGCTTGCGAGGGTCCGGTGATGGCGTCGGCAGCCGATATTCCTCCGCGTCTGTTGATGGAGGGCATCGAGAAGCGTTTCGGCGCGACGGCGGCCTTGCGCGGCGTCCGTCTGGAGGTGCGGCCGGGCGAAGTTCACGCCCTGGTGGGTGAAAATGGGGCGGGTAAGAGCACCTTGATGAAGGTCCTCTCGGGGGCTTGCATCCCGGATGCCGGCCGGATGGAATTGGACGGGGTACCGTACCGCCCCGCCAATCCCTTCGACGCCCGGCGGCGCGGTGTGGCCATGATCTATCAGGAATTGTCGTTGGCACCGCACCTTACCGTCGCCGAGAATATCCTGCTGGGTGTGGAGCCGCACCACGGACCGTGGGTATCGCGGCGGAGGATGCGGGCGGAGGCTGCCGCGGCCTTGCAACAGCTTGGGGTCGAGATCGCTCCCGATGTCGAGGTCCGGAGGCTATCGCCCGGCAAACGCCAAATGGTCGAGATTGCCCGCGCGTTGGCCGTCCAGGCCCGGGTAGTGGTGCTGGATGAGCCGACGAGTAGTCTTTCGGGCAAGGACTGCGAGAAGCTCTTCGCCCTGATTCGACGGCTGAAGTCCCAGGGCATATCCGTCGTGTACATTTCCCACTTCTTGGAAGAGGTCCAGGAGATCAGCGATCGCTTCACCGTCTTGCGGGACGGGGAGACGGTGGGCGGCGGTGAGACCGCTCGAACGCGGCCGCGGGAAATAGCGGCCATGATGGTGGGGAGAGAGGTCGAGGAACTCTATCCCAACGCCGAGCCGCGCTTCGGGGAGTCCCTCCTCGAGATCCAGGGGCTGGCTGGGCGAAAGAAACCGCAATCGGCCACGCTCACGTTGCGGCGGGGCGAAATCTTGGGTATCGCCGGATTGGTGGGCGCGGGAAGGACGGAGTTGTTGCGGACGATCTTCGGCTTGGACGAGGTGGTATCGGGACGGATCCGCGTGGGGGCTTACCTCGGCCCGGCTTCGCCGCAACAGCGCTGGCGGCAAGGGATGGGCTTCTTGAGCGAGGATCGCAAGAAAGAGGGGCTGGCATTGGGTCTGTCCATTGCCGACAATCTCACTCTACCCAAACTCGAGAACTTGGGACCGCCGGGCATAGTTCTGCCCTCGCGGCAGGCGGCCGCGTGTCGTCGTTGGATCGCCGCCCTCGCCATCAAGTGCCGTTCGCCCTGGCAGAGCGTCGGTACGCTTTCCGGCGGGACCCAGCAAAAGGTCGCGTTGGCGCGACTACTGCATGCCGACGCCGATCTCCTGCTGCTGGATGAACCGACGCGGGGAATCGATGTCGGATCGAAGGCCCAGATCTATCGCATGATCGTCGACGCGGCGCAAGCGGATCGGACGCCGGGGAAACGGGCGAAGGGAATTCT
>FWPV01010965.1_pt1 | contig 14621 bp, 10 predicted proteins | sample 2228371 | NCBI WGS metagenome assembly FWPV01 (sample SAMEA103939776, study PRJEB20133) | metagenome
ATTTGTCCCTACTAAAATAAAATTATCTGGCGTTACTATGAAACAATTGCGTTCATGCCCAATATATAAATTATCATATGTCCTTGCCCACACACAATTACCATCACTGTCTGTTTTTAATAATAATATTTCGTTAGTTGAAGAAATTAATAAAATATAATTATTATCTGCGATTTTTGTAAGTTTTCCTTTGGAAAAAAAAGAATATGAATATCCGGTATAATTTTTTTCCCATATAATATTTCCGCTTGAATTAATTTTCATAAGCCCAGGATTTATAGTTAAAACAACATAATCATTATTATCAACAATAATAGATTCACCACCTGCAATGTGCTTATAAAAGTATGATTTTGCCCAGACACAATTTCCATCTGCATCAGTTTTTAATAAAATATTTTCTGAATAATCTGTTCTACCTGCAATTATATATCCACTATCGTTATCCTGCAAAGCATAATAACCTTCTTCACTATTAGATAAAGAGCCATAAGTTTTTTCCCATATTATATTGCCAGAAGGATTTATTTTTGAATAATAAATATCATTTTTATCTCTGCCTTCCGGGTCAGTAATACCGCATATTATATAATTTCCATCTGCAGTTTGTTTTATTGAATACCCCTCATCATTATATACGCCGCCATAAATTTTATCCCATAGAAAATTTCCATTCAAATCTGTTTTTACGAGATAAACATCGCTATTTCCATTACTAAAAGAATCGCTTCTACCAACTATTAAATACCCATCACCTGTGCAAACAGCAGAATATGGATAATCATAATTTTTTCCGCCGTAATATTTATAATATGGTGTTGGTGTGTGTGTTGGATTAAGCCCTGGAGTTGTCGTGGTGAAAATTTCTGTAGCAGTTACTTTGATATCAGGTGCAGTAAGTAAATCTTTTTTGCTGTTACAACTACTTAAAATAATAATTAAAAACAATAAAATTAAAATTTCTTTTTTAATTACCATATTTTGTTCCCTTCGTTATCTATTTTCATTAAAAAACCACGAGTTATACTTTCAAAAATATTTCCAGTACCACCGGCAATAACAAATGAATTATCATTTGTTTTGCAAATATCTACTCTATCTGTATAAATATAACAATTTTCTGGCAATAAATATCTTTTTGTCCATATTGTATTTAAATCCGCGTCAACTTTCATTACTGATAAATAAAATCTAAAAATCCCTCCACCGCCATAAAACGAATTTGTGCACAACACAATAAAATTACCATCCCCTGATGAAATTATTTTATATCCATCATCAACATGATTTTCAAAATCAATTATTTCTCTTTTTATCTCATTTCCGTAATTATCAGTCTTTATTAATATCATATCTCCGGCATATAAACTACCTGTATTTCCTAAAATAATATAACCATCTGTTGTTTCAACAATTGATTTTGCATTATCTCTTGAATAAGTTCCATAAACACGTTCCCATAATAAATTTCCATAATAATTTGTTTTAACAATATACATATCACTATATCCACTACCAAAAGACTCAGTATAACCACACAACAAAAAACCATTATCAGATGTTTTTATTATTTGTGCTGGTGATTCATAATCAGGACCACCAAAAGTTTTTACAGTAATACAATTGCCACTTGAATCCGTGAATAATAATGCTATTTGTGTTGAATATCCATCATATAAACTGCCCAAAAAAACATAACCATAAGATTCTGGAATAATTGAATAAATATTTTCAAGAGAATCCCAGTAACTGAAATCATATGTTCTACTCCAGATGCAATTACCATTTGCATCAACCTTCATAACATATCCATATATATAAAATTTACAACCAAGAATATATCCATTATCTGATGTCTGTATTATTGAATATCCATCATCATAAGAACTTTCACCAAAAGTTTTGCTCCACTCTTCATTCCCATTACTATCAGTTTTTACCAACCATATATCATGGCCATTAATATAAGTAGTTCCAATTAAAGCAAATCCATTGTCTGATGTTTGAATAACCTGGCTGAATTTATTATAATTTGCTGTTCCATAAAACTTTGCAGGACCTTCAAAAGTAGGGATTGGAGTTGGAGTAATTCCCGGTGTTGCTGTAGAAGTGCTAACAATAGTTGGCGCAGCTGGTCCTGTTAAATATTCCTTTTTTGTGCAGGAATAAAACAAAAAAACAAAAAACATACATATTATTATAATTGCATTATGGATTACCTTTCTCATCTATTTATCCTTTTCTTCAAATAAAATATACAAACCAGCCCCGGCAAATATGCCCTCAGCTATGTTATTGTAATTACACTCAAGAATAAGTCCATAATTTTGCGATAAAAAATATTTAATACCTGTTTTAACAGAAAATCCAAAATTATAATAATCTACATATTTATTTATATAATCCTGTTCATCACCATAAGTATCATAAGTTATTATTCTATTATTACCAAATCCCATTTGCACACCAGCATCAGCACCAAAGAAAATTAAAAAACTTTTTGATATATTAAGATTTAAATTAAATCCTATTCCGGGATAGATGAAAAGTGTGTTCGCTTTATAATCCATAAATTTTGAGCCATTGGGATAAGAATATTTACCCTTAAATAATATATCAGGCAATAACCATAATTTAGAATATATATCAAAAAAATCAGACAATTTAAATATTAGAGATATTTCTGCAGCCACTCCTGCCAGAGTTTTTTCTATTTCTGCGGTATATCCAGGTAAAAGAATAGCTTCATTTATTTCTGTGATTTTTTTATTATAATCCTTCATCTCAACTGCCTGATAACCAGCTTTAATTTCAAAATTCACAGAAAAAGCATTTGAGATATAAATTAATATAATTATTAAAATCAATGTTATTCTTTTCACATTTGTTCCCTGTTTTTTATTCTAATTTATATATATAATTATATAACAAAAATAAAAAAAAAGGTGAAATAAGGTTCTTCGCATCTTCAGATCATCTAAGATTATAAATCTACAGATTTAATTTCAAATCTTGAAATTTCAAATCTTCAAATATATAAGACATGTTCAAATTACGTTATAAAATAGTTCGAACATAATTCTAAAATAGTAAAAACATTGAACTATTATTTGCTGTTTGCTATTTGAAACAACCAGCAATCAACGCCAACTTTTGGGTCAGACCCGAAATTTGGTGTTTCCAACCAAATTTCAAATCTCAAATTTAATTTGGCACCTGGCATTTGGCACTTGCCACCTGGCACCTGCCACCCGGCACTTGCCACCTACCACTTACCACTTGCTACCTGCCACCTGCTTTATAACATGTCTTCCAACTTATATCCGCTTTCAGCCATCCCTATCTGGCTATGTCCACCGGGACCATATTCTTTTTCGTGGCTTTCTCCACCACCCCATCCTTCATAATACATATATAATTTATCTTTATAAGGAAAAACTTCTGCAAACCAGATTCCTCCATCATCCCACTGCCTTTTTTCTCCCCTTGAAAAAATAGGATTTTGCGTGGAACGATACCAGTTTATTAAATCAAATGAAAAAGCAATTCCAAAATATGGCGGATAATCCATATATTTATCATCTCCGGCATATACCATATAATAAATGCCGTTTACTTCCCTTATTCTCGGTGTTGTAACTGTCTTTGAATCCCATTTACCATTTTCTCCATAAGTAAATACCGGATTATTTGAAAATCTGTAAAAATTATAACCATCAATTGATGTTGCAAGATGAATTGAATAACCCATGCGTTCATTTGGTAAAACAAAATACATATAAATAATGCCATCTTTTAATACAACTTCTGGCGCTCTGCCAGTTAAAACAGGGTTGTTTTTATATTTTACAAAATCATAAAAATTATCAGATGTTGCAAGCCCTATTGCATCATCACCTTTGCCCAATCCGCTATAATATAAAAAAACTTTTTTGTTAAAATAAACAGCTGCAGGGTCTAAAACAGCTAAATCATCAAAAGCATCTTTTCCTATTGAAATTATAGGGTTTTTTGGATAATCCGCAAAAGTTTTACCATCAAAATAATCATAAGGTGCAGTTGCAACTGCAATTCTGTCATTGCCATCTCCACCGCGATAATAAAAATAAATTATCCTGTTTTCTACCAGTATATCAGGATTTGCAGTATGGATACTTTTAAAAGTGTCTGGAATTGTGGGTATAACCGGATTTTTTTCATATTTTTTCCAGTAAGGATTATATAAAATTACTTTATCCTTAAAATCATATTTTATAACTGTTTCTGGAGAAATTCTATTCATCGCCCATTTAGCAACAGGTAATAGCTGCGCATCCTTTATTTCCTGTAAAAAGCTATATAGTTTTTTTATTTTATTGTTTCCAGTAAAAATTAAAAATTCCTTTTTGATTAAATTAAGTGTTTCTATTTGATTAAAAATTTTTGCAGCTTTTTCATATTCATCATTTAAAAACCAGTATAAAAAAGCCATATCTGTATTTTTTTCATCAAACTTTAAATATTTTTTAATATTATTCACTATTGCTGGCTTTTTCTTTTTTCTTAATAAAAAATAAATATAATGCCCTGTTTTATCTTCTCTTATATTCATTTTATTTAAAACAACCATATCCACATTATCAGAAGCAAGCAAAGATAAAGCAAAAGCAGCATCTTCACGAACTTCTTTTTTTATAAGCAAATCAGCAAGATTTACAATATATTCTGTTTTATTAAGCCGCCATATATCAGTAATGGCAGATTTTATTTTATAAGTATCATTTGATAACAATTTTTGTTCTATTGTTTCTGTACTATTCTTACAGGAAGTATTAATTAATAAAAAAATAATCAGCAAAAAGAATTTCATAACGACTCCATTAATAAAAGTTCAAACTACGTTCTAAAATAGTTCATACTTAGTTCTAAAATAGTAAAAACATTGAACCAACTACAAATTACAAACTACAAAGGACTGTCTTTTTAAACTATTTGCGGACTCCTTATGAACTCTTTTCGAACTATCTTCGAACTCTTTACGAACTATTTATGAACTATTTTCGAACTACTTACGCACTATTTTCGAACTATTTTTAAATGTTTTATGAACATTTCAATATTTCATTTTTCCGAAAAATTATAAACCGTAAAAACATATAATTCTGTATTCTTATCTTTCCATGCGTCAGGTGAAAGTCCTGCTTTATGCATACACAGATTTGACAAAAATTCCTGTTTTGACCAGCCGGTTTCTTCTGCTACCTGAGGTAAAAACAAACCACCTCTTCCACCTTTTCTTACTATTACTCCATGTTTTCCCATCTGTATTTCATCAACGCTTTTTACTCTTTCTGGCTTTGAAAGTATTGATATTTCAATATTTATATCTTTTAATTCTTTTTCAGAAACAGGTGGAAAACGAGGGTCATTAAAAGCAGATGAACACGCTATCTGTGGCAACGCTTCATTTAAAGTATAAATCGGCTCTGTCACACCAATACAACCACGTAATTCCCCATGAATTTTTAAAGTAACAAAAAGCCCGTATTTTTCTTTAAAAATATCTTCTTTTTCATCTATTTTCCTTATTTTGCCTGTTTTTAAAAATTCTGTTATTGATTCCCTTACAATTTTTAACATTTTATTTTTTAATTCATCGCTTAAATCTATATCTAATTTTTTATGTTCCATATTTTTTTCTCCCTTCAAATTATTATAAAACACAATAGCAGCATAACCTACAACACGTGATTTATCCCCATAATTGGGAATATCTCCAGAATTAGTATAATTTAAAAATTTTGCTTCATTTGCACCAAATTTTTTCATTATTTCAATGCCTGTTATTATTGCTTTTTCCCCGCATGCAGCAGTATCAAGTCCTTTTTTTACATAATCAATAACTAAATTTTCACATTTTGTTTTTATTAATCCGGAATTCATTGTTATAATTGAATCAATAACTTCTTTATCAGCCTTGACCGCTGTTTCATAATCGGGATAATGTGATAAATCAGTACTTATTATAACAAGAACCTTTTTATCTTTTAATTCATCATAAATTTTTTCTGCTACATTTTTAGCATCCTCTATTGAAATATCAGAAACTACAAATGGTATTAATTTTAAATCTTTTTGTTTATACAAAACAAAAGGTAATTGCACCTCCACTGAATGTTCCTGCAAAAAAGCATAAGCAAAATCATTTATTATTTTTGTTTTTGAAATAAGTTTTTTTAACAATTTTATATCTGATTTAATCTCACCACCGGGCAATTTAAAAGAATCATAAATACACGTCTGCAATCCATATTTGCCGGAATAATGAGAAGTGCCAATAACTATAACATAATCATACTTTTCATTTAAAACAGAATAAGCATAAGCAGCTGTTTGTGCAGAAAAAATATAACCAGCATGTGGAGCTAAAATACCTGTTATCTTTCCATTTATCTCCGGTATATTTTTTACCTTGGAAAAATAATAATCTAACGTTTTATTTAATTCAATTTTATTTCCAGGATAAAACCTATCAGCAACAACTGGCATCTTCACCTTTGCTGCAAAGATAATAGAATTTAAAAAGATTAATATAAAAATTATAATATTTTTCTTCATGCATACCTCGCATTTTACTTAAATCTCAAATCTATACTCTCCGTGCGTCCTTAGATACGCGGATGGAACCGCGTCTCTACATTTTTACTCTTTTTATTCTATTTATGAACTATTTTCCGCACTCTTTACGAACATCCTTTAAACAATTTTCACTTTACGATTTATTTTTCAAATCGAAAAGCGTAAACCGTAAATCGTAAACCGAAAATCGGAAATCGTAAATTGTAAATATTTTTTTAAATTTCAAATTTAATTTGGCACCTGGCATTTGGCATGCGACACTGCCTTTTTAAATCTTCCCTGTTTCCATCACACACTTCGCATCTATTCCGCCACGTGTATTGTAAATCGTCTCCACATATAAATATTCAGGTTTTAATATTTTTTTTAAATCTTTAAAAATTCTGTCAGTTGCCTTTTCCTGATAAATTCCTACATTTCTGAAACTTACAAAGTAATATTTAAGTGATTTTAATTCTATTATTTTACTGGAAGGGATGTATCTTATAATAACCTCTGCAATATCAGGCAACCCAGAAAATGGGCAAACTGCAGAAAATTCTTTTGTTTTATATTCTATCAGTTGTTTTCCACCAGTGTATTTTATGGTCTCTAAAAAATCTGTTCTTATTTCCTTTTCATCTTTGAAATCAAATATTTTACCTTCCGGTCCTGGCATATTTTCACCTCAAAAATATTATAACATAAAATTTTGCTTTTATAAAATGTTCAAACAGGTTTGCAAACTGCATTCAAAAAAGTCCCAGCTACGTTCTAAAATAGTTCTGACTTAGTTCTTCACATCTTCACATCGTCGGATCTTCGGTTCTTCGATTTTTCACATTTTCACATTTTCGCATTTTTAGATTTTGTTTTAAATCCGAAGATCTCCAGATCTGAAGATTTGAAGATTTTCCATCGCATTTTCCACTTTACAATTTATTTTTTAAATCGTAAAGCGTAAACCGTAAATCGTAAATTTCTTTTATTGAATCGTAAATGTCTTCAAATCGCAAATAGTAAATCGTAAATTGTAAATATTTTCTAAATTTCAAATTTAATTTGCCACCTGGCATTTGGCATTTGGCATTTGCCACTTGCCATCTGCCACCTGCCACTGCTTTATATAATTCTATTACAACGTGCTTATTGGGTCCACAATAGTTACAATATCGCTTCCTCTTCTTTCTTTTTTTATTGCCTGACCTATGGTTCTCATTTCACTAAAATTATTACATTTTATTATCATGCTATATCTATATTTATTTCGTAACTTAAATAAAGGTGCAGGTGCGGGTCCTAAAATAATTATATCCATTAATTTATTTTTCTTAATGATATCTTCTATTATATCTTTTAATTTATTTATCTTTTTCAAAGAAACATCCTGTTTTACATCCCGGGTAATTACCTGCAATATCTTTGAAAATGGCGGATATTTAAATTGTTTTCTTAATCTTATCTGGTTTTCATAGAAATCTTTTGAATTATATACTGATGCGTATTTTATAGCCATACTATCGGGTCTAAATGTCTGTATAACAACAAGCCCTGGTTTTTCTCCTCTGCCTATCCTGCCAGCAACCTGAGTTAGCAGCTGATACACCCTTTCATCGGAACGGAAATCAGGCAAATTCAAAATATTATCAATATTTACAATGCCAGCAAAATTCATTTCAGGGAAATCAAACCCTTTGGCTATCATCTGGGTTCCAACCAGAATATTTATCTCCCTGTTTTTTATTTTATTATATATTTCAAAATATGTTTTCTTATCTTTCATAGAGTCAATATCTATTCTTAAAACTTTTTTTTCAGGAAACAATTTTTTTATTACATCCTCTACTCTCTGTGTTCCTATACCCTTAAAAAGTATTTGCTTGCCGCAGGCTGGACATATCATTTCAGGCTCCTTTTCGAATGCACAATAATGACACCGCAATTTTGCTACATCTTTATGATAAACAAGGGGGATATCACAGTTTACACATTTCACTATATAACCACAGTTAAAGCAAAAAATATAGCTTGAAAAACCGCGTCTGTTTATGAAAAGTATTGCCTGGTCATTATTTTCCATCACAAAATTCATCTGTTTTATAAGTTCATCGGAGAATATAAAATTTTTTAAAAAGTTTTTTTCATATTTTAAATCAACCGTGATTATATCCGGGAGCGGTTTATTGTTTACCCTGTTTTTTAATTCCAGCAATTCATACTTATTTATCATTGCATTATAATAAGTTTCTATACAGGGTGTTGCACTACCTAAAACAACAACTCCATCAGACATATAAGCCCGCATGACAGCAACATCTCTTCCATTATACTTAGGGTCATTGTCCTGTTTATAGGATGTATCAAATTCCTCATCAACTATAATTAAACCAGGCTTTTCAAATGGCACAAATACAGACGAGCGTGTGCCAATAACAATATCAACTTCATTATTTTTAATTCTACTCCACTCTGAAAATCTTTGTTTATCAGAAAGACCACTGTGATAAATTGCAATTCTGTCTTTAAAAACCCCTTTAAAGCGTTCTAGAATCTGCGGGGTCAAAAATATCTCAGGAACCATTACAATTACTTTTTTTAATTTTTTCACTGCATATTCTGCTGCTTTTAAATAGACTTCTGTTTTGCCGGAACCTGTAATGCCCATTAATAAAAATCCTTTATATTTATGATTATCAATTGCTAATTTTATTTTATCTAAAGCATTTTGTTGTTCTTCATTTAAGACAATGTCTTTTTCAACACCAATTCCTTTATAAACCTCTTCTTTTTCATCTTTTATATCTTTTGTTTTTATCGTTATTTCTATATTTAAAATGTTTTTTTCCTTTAATTCTTTGATAACACTTGCAACATTTTTTATACCTGTTCTTTTCTCAATATTTTTTATATCAGATGTTTTCTTTCTGCATTTTTTCAGAAATTCTACCACTAACTTTTCTTTTGCGTTTAAATCTACGTTTTCTGTTTCAGTTATATTTAAAACAACTCTGGTTTTTGTTTTAGATTTTGAAAGTGGGGCAAGAATTGTTGAAAAGACAATACCTGGTGCTGATAAATAATAATCAGAAATCCATAAACCAAGCTTTATCATTTCATCGCTTAATAATTTTTCTTCATCTATTATTTCTTTTATATCTCTAATTTTTGCAGTGTCTATTTTTATATTTCTTTCACTGATTTCTTCAATAACTACACCGGTTGTCAATTTATTCGCAAGTGGAACAATAACACGTCTACCGGTTAAGTCTTCATGTGTTTCCATCTTATATGTTAATACGTTATCTATATTTGCAAACACTGCAACATTTATGTATTTCATAAAATCCTTTCTTAATATTTAATATACTAACTAAAATGCTAAATATGGTTAATATACGGGTCATTTTCTAATATTAAAAGTGGTTATTCCACCATCTACCGCCGGAGTTTTTCCTGCTTTTATCAGTTGTTTGCTATAAAAATCCTTAAAATTTATCAATTCATAATCATCCGGTAAATCAAATAATTTTGAAGATAAGAAAAAATAACACCTGTGATTTTTAATCTCATAAATTTCCTTTAATGGTCCCACATATTTCTTTTGTTTATTAAATTCAAATTCGGTTCTGAAAACCTGAGTTTCAGCACGTACAATCATCCCCTTCTTATCTACCCATTCCTTTACTTTTGCATTACATAAAAGTCCGTTTATATTCCTGTATATTTCATATTCATAAACATCGCATTTTCTGTGTTCATATACAATATTCTGCGTTACCAATTTTTTTTGCTTTTTTCCAAATCCAATATTCACAAAGATTTTTCTTAAAAAAATCTCTACATTTTCATCGTTTGCATTATACGCGTATATCTTTTTATTTTTTGTTAATAAATAAAACTTACCATCCCTGATTATTATTATCTGTTTATCTGATTTTTCAGCATTATAAATTTCAATGCGATAATCATTACCATCGCGCCATATATTTGAATTTGTAATTTCTGTTTTATTAAATTCATCTATAAAATATGTAACAATTTCCCAGTAAGCTTTTTTACAAAAGGATTTATTATCATCTAAATATTTATAACTTATTTTTTTCTCCGGAAAACAGGAAAAAATAAAAAAACATATAAAGAAAATATACATTATTTCTTTTTTTCCCACTGCCTGCCCTCAAACACATTTTTTGTATCAAAACCACCTGAAATATTATAAAAATATCCATAAGCAGCTGCCTGTATTTCATTAGCATAAAGATTTGTAAGATAAAAGTAAAGCGGTATATTTAAGCCAACAAACAGATAAAAAAGTTTCATATATTCATGAAAGAAAATATCTATTCTGTGAAATATCAGATAAAAAATAAAAATTACAAAAAATCCCCATATAATATTAGAAACAATAAAACCTGTTATTTTAAATCTTATTCCTATTATCCTTACAAAAACAAAATAAGTAACAAAAGGAAAATAAAAGAAAAAAGATACAGGTTCAAATTCAAAAAGGTCTATCAATTCAGAAAAAAAAGGTTTACGTGAGAGAAGATATAGAGGGTCATCAACAATTATTATATCTGTTTTTAGCTTTTCTATCTGCTTTTTATCTAAATTATTTTTATCCAGCAAATAAATTATACCACCTAAAACCTTGCCAAGAACGCGGGACTCGCTTATGTACCACCTACTCAGAAGAGAGCGCAACACATCATTTTGAAGTAATTTTAAATATTTTTCATCAATTTCTGAATTTAAATCATCACTTATTAATATTACGCCATTATCTCTTTTTTTGCTAAACCAGATAAATAATTTTTTGTTATTATCTTTCTCAATTATTTTATTAAAATATTTTTGTGTAATCTCATCTGTCTGTAAATTTAAATTTCCACGATATTTATAAATATAAACTTTTATATTGAATTTCTTTTCAAGTATATCTGCGTTATGCGAAAGTATGTTTTTATTTGACATTTCATCATAATACTGAGAATAATATGGTGGAAGATTATAAAATTCCCAGCAATAAACCTGCACAAATATAAAAAATATAAAAAAAATAATAATATTTTTTTTCATAGTTATATTATACAATATTTAAAAAAATGTTCATTAGCAATATTAATTTTATTTGTTCATTATATATGTTCATTAATAATGTTCTTTTTTAAATGTTCGTAAAAAATGTAAAAACATCTTTATCAAACATCCGCAGCGAACATTCCTTAAAAACATCTTTACCGAACATCTTTTATTTCCAGCCCATCATAAGCTAATTTCATATTATGTGGTAATTCTTTTTCTATTGCGTTATGCTCCAATCTGTGAGAAATATGGGTGAAATACACATTTTTTGCCCCTATTTTTTTAGCAGTTTCTATTGCTTCCAGTAAATTAAAATGAGTCGGATGTCTTTCTTTTCTCAATGCATCAAGAACCAGCACATCAACATTTTTTAAATAATTAAATGATGCAGGCGGAATATATGATACATCTGTCATATAAACAAAATTTCCGATTCTATATGATACAACATCCATGCTGCCGTGTTTTACCGTGATTGGCAAAACAGTGATTACCCCAATTTTAAATTTTAAATATGGTCTGATTTTTTTTAAAACGATTTTTGGTTTGCCTCCACCTTCCTGCGTTTTTTTAAAAATATAAGCAAATCTGTTTTTTACTTCTTTTAATGTTTCCTCATTTCCAAAAACCGGAATTATTTCATTCTGAATTTCATTATATCTTCTTATATCGTCAAGTCCGGCAATATGGTCAGAGTGGCAATGAGTAAGTAAAACTGCATTTATTTTTTTTACCTTATATTTTAACGTAGCAATGCGAAATTCTGCAGGAGTATCAATAACTATTGGGGTCCCTGATTTTTCTATGTATATGGATGTTCTGTTTCTTATATTTTTTGAATTTCTTGAAATACAAACTTTGCATTTACAGCCAACAACAGGAACACCGTGTGATGTGCCTGTCCCTAAAAATATTATTTTCATAATATTTATATCCTTAAAAATAATCCTATAATGATAATACCCAGTAAAATTCTGTATATAACGAATAACAAAAAAGAATTTTTCTTAACAAAATTAATAAGAAATAAAATAGCTAAAAATCCTGCAACAAAAGCAGAAAAAAACCCGGCAAAAAAAATTGCCGAATTATCACCCATACCTGTCTTTAAGACTTCGCCTGTTTTAAAAACAAATGCACCTGCTATCACAGGAACAGAAAGTAAAAATGAAAATTCCGCTGAATCTTCCCTTTTCATACCTGATAACAATGCAGCTGTAATTGTAATACCTGACCTTGAAACTCCCGGTATTATGGCAAGCATCTGAAAACACCCGATTATCAATGCATCTTTTACTGTAATTTTATTCATATCTTTTGATAGATTTTTGTTTTTATCTGCAATAAAAAGAAAAACCGCAAAAACAATCAACACACAAGCTATTAAGACAGGATTTCTAAATATATTTTCTGCATAATCATTAAAAAAAAATCCTGCTAAAAAAGCAGGAATAGTAGCAATAATAATATAAACAGATAATTTAAAATCTTCTGTATTTCTTTCTCGGGAATTAAAAGCACCTTTAAAAAATGCAATTAAAAGTCTGATTATTTTTTTTCTAAAATATATTAAAACAGCCATTAAAGTGCCAGAATGTAAAATCACATCAAAAGTAAGTGAATTTAATATCTCTGATTTTAAATTTAAAATTTTAGGTATTAAAACAAGATGAGCTGAAGAACTTACAGGTAAAAATTCAGTTAAACCCTGTACAACACCAAGTAATAAAGAATATATTATATCCAACATTTCTCCTTTTTAAATTTTTAAATTTAGTTTATATAATTTTTGTGAATTCTGTATGAACACATTTAAACATTTTTAAATTCAATACTCCGTGTTCATATTAAAATAAAATCTCCAATCATTTTCTTCTATATCAATACGTTTTGCCACTTCAAATTTCAAAGGCACGAATTGGCGCTGAAAAAAGAAAGTGTCAAATATTAAACCAAAACCAATGCTACTTTTCACATTGCCATTTATTGCGTTTTCAAAAGTAATATCATCTATAAGACAGGAATCATTAAAAATAGTTCCTTTTATATTTTTAATCATAAGAAAATTTAAAGGCCACAAATTAAAATTTGTATTTTTAGCAAGTATATACCTTAACTCATTTTTAAACAGTAAAACTTTATCGCTTATATATTCGCCGGAATTCATTCCACGCACAGTATTTAAACCGCCAAGTATATAATACGGTCTGTCTTCACCGTCACTCATAGCAAACAGTGCCTGGATAGAATATATAACATTTTTCAGTGAAACAGGGGTCAGGTCAAAATACCTTCCATAATTAATTTCATAAATATTATACGATTTGGTTCCATTAAAAATTTTTTCAGCAAGAGATGTGTATGCAATAAAAAAATCGCCATTAAAAGGCCAGATATCTCTCCACATCGTATTGTCTATGTATAAATATAATGCAAATAAATTTAAAATATTATCTTCGTTTTTTCTAAAAAGATAGGTGCTTGAAGTTTCAAAATTGGTATACCTGTCGGTTATATGATTGGTTGAGATTTCCATGGTTAAACTCGTATAAATATTAAAAGGATATTTAAAATACACAGAGCCGCCAAGTTCCTGGGAATTTAATCTTGAAAAAATCTCGCCTGTTTTTGTATCAAATATCTGGTAAATATTCTGATAGTAAAATGCCTTAAAGCCGATGTCAAAAGGCAAACTCATATAGAGATATTGAAATTCAAATTGAGAATAATAATCAGGAACAAAATTGGCAAGAAGTGCAAAATTATTATTGCCGAGCATATCAGACAAACTCACATATCCGCCACCAAGTATGCCCGACTCAGTTGAAAATCCAAATATCCCTAAAAGAATATCCGGAGTAAAAGTAGTAATATAAGGTTCGTCGCTCTTGATTATTTTATATGCCATTTCTTCTATCTTTTTTTTGAATTCTTCGTCT
>FWPV01010968.1_pt1 | contig 14620 bp, 1 predicted proteins | sample 2228371 | NCBI WGS metagenome assembly FWPV01 (sample SAMEA103939776, study PRJEB20133) | metagenome
GGCTACGCCGGCATTCCGGCGGGGCCGGACAGCGGCGTCAGCGTCACCGGTGCCAACCTGCTGCTGCAGGCGACCAACAAGATCACGGTCAATGAAAACATCGTCGTATCCAGCCGTCTGGTCGACAGCGATCACGTGGGGGGCGTGTCGATCGGCGATTCCGGCAGCATCACCTTCGAGGCGCGCGAGATCGAACTGAAGTCGGGCAGCAAGGTGCTTGCCCATTCGACCGGCGCCTTCAACGCCGGCGATGTCAGCCTGCTGGCAAGCGACATCAACGCGATCGGCGCAGTCCGCTCGGCCGATGCGCGGATCAAGCTCGAGAACGCGACCGTACGTGGCGCGAACATCAAGCTGTCGGCGCTGGCGGATACCTCGCAGATCGTCCAGTTGCTGGAAACCGCGCCGAATATCTCGCTGTCGCAGGCGCAGACCTTTCTTGACACGGAAATGGATGACATTTCCGACGGTCCCGGCGGCGAATACCTCGCCATCACGACCGACGCCACTGCGCTGACCGAAATCAAGGGCTCGCAGATCAGCGGCAGCGGCGACGTGACCATCAAGGCGCATGCCGGCGCGCGCGCCGGCTTCGAAAAGATTGCCACGGCGGATGTGACCATCGGCGACCACAACGGTGTCGCCAGCGAAATCAGCGGTCGCAAGGTCGACGTCGCGGCGACGTCGGACACCTCGCTCACCTTCAACGTGCTGGGCAATGCGCTGCGGCTGGCCGACCAGAGCTGGCTGCCGGCCGAAGACAGCGGCGAAGTGCAGCTGCTGAACGACCAGCTGTTCGACTTTTCCAGCATCCCGCTGGTGTCGCTGTCGGAATCCACCGCGCGCGTCACCATCGATGGTGCGACCGAACTGACGGCGACCGACACGCTCACGCTGTCTTCGTCGGCCACGTCGGCCGCCAAGCCCACATTTGCCGGGCTGATCGTCTTTTCGGTGGCATGGGGTGAATCCACTGCGATCGCCGAAACCAGGGTCCAAGGTACGACGAAGCTGGTCAGCGGCAACGCGACATCGGTCAAGGCCGTGACCGACACCGAACTGAACGTGACCGCCAGCGTCAATTCGACCAACAAGCCGATCGATGCGACCTTCGTGCGGGCGTCCAACAACGCCACCACCAGTGCCGTCGTCGGTGACGACACGACAACCACGGCCGGGTCGGTCGCGGTCGAAGCGAACACCAAGGCCGACATTTCGGCGGGTGCGATCGCGTCGAACACCGGCGGCAGCGGTCTGGGCATTTCGGTCGCGGTGACCACCTCGACCACGAACACCACGGCCACGCTGGGCGGCGATGTCACGACCACCAGTGGCGACGTCAAGGTCGACGCGAAGACCGACATCGCCAAGAACAGCAGTGCAGCCGAAGCGGCGACGCTGGGCAACCCGAACACGCTGTCGGCGAAGATGACGAATTTCACCGCCGGCATCCAGCGCAATGTCGGCAGTTCGATACTCGGCGCCACCGGCCTGGTCAGTTCCGGCACGGCCAGCAAGATCACCGACTTCATGTTCCCCGGCATCAAGGAAGGCAAGTTCAATGCCGCCGGTGCCGTGTCCTACACCGACTCGGAAAACAACGCGAGTGCCAGCATTGCGGCCGGCGCCAGCGTGAAGGCGCAGGGCAAGGTCGATGTGGTGTCCCTGATCAACGACCGTCCGAGCGCAAGCGCCGACGCCAAGGCCACCTCGACCGGCACCGCGATCGGCGGCTCGGTCGTGATTGCCAATTTCGAGAACAACAGCGATGCCTGGATCGGCGATCTGGCCGAGGTCGACGCACGCGGCGCGATCCGGGTCGATGCGCAGACGCACATTCCGTATCCGTGGCAGATCGACTGGAGCTCGCCGGCCGTCATCCTGAATCACCTGCAGGGCAATCTGCTCGACCTCGTGCTGACCACGTTCGCCCTGAATTCGGCCAGCGGCAAGAGCGGCCTCGGCCTCGCGGCGGCGGTCACCGTGTTCACGCTGGAGAACAATTCCAACGCCTGGGTCGGAGAGGGCGCGAAACTCAATACGTTCTACGACAACACGGTCGATCCGTTGCTCGATCTGAGCGGGCAGTCGGTCACGGTGTATGCGAAGAACGATGTCAATACCGTGAATGCGGTCGGCATCCTGTCGAAGAAATTCCTCGGCAACAGCGGCGGCAAGGCGGCGATTGGCGGTTCGGCCAATGTGCTGGACATCAGCGGCGAGGCGGTGGCGGGCATCCGTGACGGTGCCGAGGTGCGGGCCGAGCAGGACGTCGAGGTCAAGGCGGAAAGCAACAACCAGATGGTCACCGTGACCGAGGCGGGCGGCAGCTCCGACCAGGTCGGCATCGAAGGCGCGCTGTCGATGAACACCGTGCGCACCGACACCATCGCCTACATCGACGACAAGGCGAAGGTCGATGCCGGGAAGAATCTGACGCTTGATGCCGACAGCGAAATCCGCACGATCTCCGTGGCCGGCGGCATCGTCGTCACCAAGGGGCCGGTCGGCATCGGGCTGTCGGTGTCGCTGAACACGCTGGACGCCGACGTGCGCGCCTTCATCGGCAATCGCGACCCCCTGCTCGATCTGGCGCCGGCCACCGGCATCATCAAGGTGGGCGACAACCTGACGCTGGCCGCCATGGCCGACACCGAAATCAGCGCCTACTCGCTGGCCGGCGCGGTCGCCACCAGCAGCAAGTCGCAGACCGACGTGCCGGCCGGTGCCGGTGAAACGCAGGACGGCAGTTCGAGTGCCGCCGTGGCCGGATCGGGCTCGTCGAGCGGCGGTTCGGCCGGCTCCGGCTCGTCGGGCGGCGGTGCGGGGTCGGGCACCGGCAAGGGCAAGTTCGGCATCGCGGTGTCGGGCGACGCGTCGGTCAATGACATCGAAGCCGACACGCTGGCCTACATTTCGAGTGGCGTGCAGATACAACAGGCCGACAACGTGTCGGTCACCGCAGACAACATGCTGGACATCAATGCACTGTCCGGCGCGGTGACCATTTCGACCCAGCAGGACGGCAATAGCATCGCCGGCTCGTACGCGCAGAACACGCTTTCCGGCACCACCAGCGCCTACATCGCCGACGCGATCGTGACGCAGAACGGCACGCTGACGCTGGACGCCGACGTCGATGGAAGCATCAAGACACTGTCGGCCAGTCTGGCCGGTGCCAAGGGCAAGGCGGGCGTGGCCGGTTCGGTGTCGGTCAACGAAATCAGCAACACCACGCACGCCTACGTCGCGCGCTCATCGCTGAGTGGCGTGAGCACTGCGTTCATCGGTGCAAGCGACCTGTCCGGCATCCAGTCCATAGCGGGCGCCATCGCCTTTGGCGGCAAGGCCGGCATCGGCCTGTCGTTCGCGTGGAACAAGCTCGACAACGACACCCTCGTCTATGTCGATGACTCCGATCTGCAGGCCGGCGGCAGCATCACGCTGGACGCGCAGACCGACAACGACATCGACACCATTTCGGCCTCGCTCGGCCTCAGCAAGGGGCCGCTGGCCGGGTCCGGCGCGGTGGCGGTCAACACCATCACCAACACGACCGAAGCACGCATCCGCGGCAAGAAGACCGCGCTTGGCATGGACGCCGCGAGCGGCATCGCCGTGCTGGCGAAGGACGACTCGGAAATCTTCGCGCTGGCCGGCGCCATCGGTGCGACCAGCGGCAACGCGGGCATCGGTGCATCGGTCGCCTGGAGCGAAGTCGGCAATTCGGTGAAGGCGACCATCGCCGGCGGTGCCGACGTACGCACGACGAACGGCGAACTGAAGGTGGATGCAGCCGCCGACACGCGGATCGATGCCACGGCCGTGGCCGGTGGCGTGGCGGACAAGGTGGCGGTGTCCGGATCGTTCTCGTCGGTCGAAACGGACAACACGGTCAGTGCCAGCATCGTCGGCTCGAAGGCGCAGGCGGACAACGGTGCCGTCATCGTCACCGCGCGTGACACCTCCGGCATGCTGTCGATTGCCGGCAGCGCGGCGCTGTCGCTGGGCGGCGCGGCGATCGGCGTCGGCGTCGCCTACAACGTGATCGACAACACCACCGAAGCGCTGGTGACCAACTCGGATGTCGATGGCACGAGCATCCGCCTCGAAGCCACCGAGAACGCCGAGATCGAGGCGATCGCCGCGGGCGGCGGCGGCTCGGCCAAGGTGGCGGTGACCGGTTCGCTCGGCATCAACACGATCAGCAACAGCACCGTGGCCCACGCCGCGGGCTCCGACCTGGATGCCAGCGGCGACATCACGATCAAGGCGCGCGACGAGTCGGAAATCCTGTCGATTTCCGGCGCGGCCAGCGGTGCCGGCACGGCAGCGGTGGGCGCGGCAGGTTCGTACAACTCGATCGGTGGCGAAGTGCGTGCCGAACTGTCGGGTGGAAGTGCCGATGGCGCCAATGTGCGCGTCGATGCCGAACGTCAGGGCACGCTCGACGTGTGGGCCATCGCCGGCTCGGCGGCGGGTACTGCCGGCTTCGCCGGTTCGATCGCGCTGAACAACGCCGGCGGCGGCACGACCGCGCGCATCGACGACGGTGCGATCGTCAATGCGACAGGCAATGCGGTGGTCACCGCGGAGGCCGACGACTTCATCAAGTCGCGCGCCGGCAGCGTGGCGTTCGGCGGCAGCATCGGCGCGGCCGGCGGCATCGCGTTCAATGACATCCAGTCGACGACGACGGCGGAAATCACTGGCGCGAATACTTCTGTCACCGGTCTGGGCAACAGCCCGGCGGAGCTGGTCGACAACGGTTCGCTCACCCTCTACAACAACAATCTGCTGCCGTCGCAGCAGCCGCTGTCCGGACGCCAGCAGAAGGACGGTGTCAAGGGCGTCAGCGTGGTGGCGTCGTCCACCGCGATGGTCGAGAACATCGCGCTCAGCGCGGCGGGCGGCGGCAACGCCGGTGTCGCCGCAACCGTCGGCATCGCGATGATGGGCGGCAGCACGACAGCCCAGGTCACCAACGGGGCCAGGCTCAATGCCAGTCTGGGCACCAGTGATCAGGAAGTACGGGTCGCGGCCTATCACCACGACCAGATCGGCTCCGCCACCGGGGGTGCGGCGATCGGCGGTGACGCCGGCATCGGCGGTGCGGCCGACACGGCCGTGGTGTCGCATGTGACGACGGCGAAGGTCGACAGCGCGACGCTGCAGGCAAACAAGGCGGTGACGGTCGATGCCGGTTCGACCAGCAAGTTCGAACAGGCCATCCTCGCGGTCGGCGGTGGAACCTATGCCGGTCTGGCAGGCACCATCGGCGTACTGCTGGTCGATGGCACGACGCAGGCGCTGGTCAACAGCAGCGACCTCGAATCTCAGGGATCGATCAAGGTCGAGGCGACATCGGACACCGAAGTCGATATCGATGCCGGCGCGCTTGCGGTCAGCGGTGTAGCCGGTGTCGGCATCACAGCCGCAGTGACCGTCGTCGAGCAGGCCACGCTGGCCCGGGTCAGCGGCACCAGTCGGCTCGATGCCGACGGTGCGACAACGATCCGCGCCGATTCCGGCTTCGATCAGGAAGTGCTCGCCGCCACGGCGGCGGCAGCCGGCGGCGTCGGCGTGGCCGGCACCATCAACGTCGTCCTGGCCAAGGGCACGACCGACGCGCAGGTCGGCACCGGGGTGGAAATCAATTCGGACACCGCATTCGGCGGTACCGATGCGCAGGATGTATTCATCGAAGCGGACGATCTCATTAGGGTCGAGAGCGGCGTGGGCAGTCTGGGCGTGGGCATCGGCGGTGCCGGCGTCGGTGCCGCGGTCGATGTCGTGCTGGTGCGCAGCGGTTCGTCGGCCACGGTGGCGACCGGCGCGAAGATCACTGCCGACGGCGACATTTCCGTCACCGCCGACAGCGTGCGCGATATCGATTCGACCACCGCCGCTGCAGCGGGCGGGCTGAGTGCCGGCATCGCCGGCGCGGTATCGGTCATTTCCATCGGTACCCGGCCGGATGGCGACGCCAGCGACAACACCACCGGATCGGTCAGCAAGGCGACGGAACTGGCGTCGCGCAGCGCCACCGGCAACCAGATCGACAGCGACACCGATGCGGCCGATGCGTCGGCGGCGCGCGCGAACGCGGCGCGTGCGGGCATCAACGCCTCATCCGATTTCAACGCGACACCGAGCAATACGTCCGCCGCCGCCATCGTGGCCAGTGGCGCCACGCTCAATGCCGGTGGCAACGTCGACGTGCTTGCCCACACGCGCAGCGATACCGATGCCACGGCGATCGGTGCAGCCATTTCCGGCGGCGTGTCGCTGGGCGGCGGCATCGCGATTTCGATGGTCGAGGATCGCACGCTGGCCAGTCTGGCCGGTTCGACCACGGCAAGCGGTGACGTGACCGTGCGGGCGACCGACGATCAGCCAAATGTTTCGAAGCTGCGCACCTACGCCGGCGGCGCCGGTCTGGCCGGTCTCGCCGCCAGCTTCGCGTGGCACGAAAAGTCCTCGACTGCGACGGCCAGTCTCGGTGGCATCGTGATGGCGAGCACCGGCAGCGTGACGGTCAATGCGAAGGTCGATCACAACCTCGATGCCGAAGGGGGCGCAGCCGCCCTGGGTGTCGTGGGCATCGGCGCCGCGATCGCCTACGTCGATGAAACCAGTTCCGCCGAAGCGCAACTGCTGAACGGTGCCGATATCACCGCCGAGTCGCTCGACGTGTACGGACAGTCGCGCACGACTTCGAAGGGCGAGGTGGAAGCGGCGGCGGGCGGCATCGTGGCCGGTGCGGGTGCCGATGCCAATGTGAGCGACGAATCAGCCGCCAGGGCGACAGTCGGCAACAACGTGAAGGTGACGACTGTCGGCGGTCTGACGCAGATCCGCGCCGACAGCGATCCGGTTGCGGAAGCGATCACCGTCGGCATAGCGGTGTCGGCCGGGCTGTCGATCGGCGTGTCGCTGGCCGAAGCCACCGTCGATACCGATTCTCTCGTCACCATCGGTACCGGCTTCGACGTGACGGCCGGACACCTCACGCTGAAGGCGCAAACCCTGCCGCGCGCCGGATACGACACGGCAAGCGCCGATGCGCTCGCAGCCGGCGGTGGTCTGCTGCTGGGCGCAACCGCCACCGAATCCATCGCCACGGTGGAATCGATCACACGCGTCCAGATGGGCGCCGGTCACGACATCAAGCTCGGCAATGGCGTGTTCAACACGCTGTCGAAGTCCACCGTCAGCGGGCTGAGCGACGTGAGCGGTATCGCGATCGGCTTCATCGCAGCCGGCGGCAACAGCGCGGAAACGACGGTCGACAGCACGACCGAAGCGCTGATCGGCGCCGGTACGATCAACGCCGGCAGCGTCGTCATCCGCAGCGAAAGCAGCGATGAACTGGATGCCAGATCGACATCGGGTGCAGGCGGCCTGGGCGTGCTGCTGGCGGCCAGCGTGGTCAACGATGCCGATGCGACGACCACGACGCAGGTCGCCGGTACGCTGCGTGCCGCCACGGTCGATATCGACGCGAAGCACACCACCGATTTCCAGGGCACGGCCGACAGCACGTCGGCCTCGGTCGCCGGCTATTCCGGGGCCTGGGTCACCAACACGGTGGACAACACGACCAAGGTCGAACTGCTGAACGGCACCCGCATCGAGAACGCCCAGACCGTCGACATCGATGCCGAAACGCGTGTCATTAAGGGTTCGGCTGGCGCCGACTGGGCAGTGCAGGCGGCATCGGGCGGCATCCTGTCCGGTGCGTCGGGCGCGAGCTATTCGACGATACGCAACGACACCGACGTGCTGATCGGCAGCAACGCCTTCATCGATGCGCGGGTGGCCGGCCTCAACGCCGGTGCGATACGCCTCGGCGCGAAGAACGATGTCGATGCGTACGATTCGGTGCTGCTCGACACCGGGGGTGCGATCGCCATCGCACACACCGAATCCTTCATCAATGCCGACAAGAACGACGCGGACATCACGGTCGGAGCCGGCACGCTGCTGCAGAGCGACGGCGACATCGTGCTCGATGCACGCACCGAAGCCATCATCGATACCGAGGCGCAGAGCAAGACCTACGGTCTGGCGGGTGCGCCGTCCGGCGAGTCGCTGTCGCGCCTGATCACCAGCAACGACATCCATCTGAACGGTGCGCGTCTGGAGTCGGAAGAAAACATCCGCCTGTTGGCCGGCCACAACAACAATCTGGTCGCCGACGCCGAAACCCGGCTGTGGAACAAGACGGTCATCCCGATCAACAGCGTGCCGGACGCGCACGGCGAAATCCGCCAGGACAACCGCATCAACATCGCCGCCTACAGCGCCGACCTCACCGGCATCACCGGCATCCGCGAACAGCAGATCGCGCGTGCAGCCGTTGCCTCGGTCAAGGATATCGACCTGAAGGCGGGCGAGGGCAGCCACACGACGCGCGGCTACGGCAGCGGCACCGACCTGTACCGCCAGGCGCTGGAAGAGCTGGGCAAGATTTTCGACGACGACATCAGCCTCGACATCAAGGGCGGCTCGCAATTCACCGATTCGCGTTCCGGCGTCAACGTCAATGGCACGGTGTTTGCGGGCACGCGCCACCACCAGTATCTGGAGTTCGCGGCCAACGGCAGTGTGCTGCGCCAGTCGGACAACATGAGCTTCAGCCGGCGGAACAACGTGTCGCTGCAGCGGGAAATCCAGAGCCGGATCGACGCGCTGCAACTGCTCTACAACGAGTACCGCAATGACAATCCGGATGTCGCCAACGGTTTCCTGAACGATATCCAGATACTGCAGGCGCGTCAGACCCAGCTGGGTGTCGGGGCGACCGTGAATTTCGTCGATATCGATCCGGCCGCGGCCTATACGGGCAACATCAGCATTACCGGAGACTGGCTCACGGGCGCTTCGGCGGCTGAACTGATCGCACCGGGTGATTCGATCATCGAAGTGATCAACAACGGCAATCAGTTCGTGCGCATCAAGCCGGGTGTCGCGGCGCTCGATTGCATGGCGGCGCTGTGCATTCCCGGCGAGGCGGGTGGTCTGGTCACGCTCAACGGCGTGCGGGTCAGTTCAACGGCCGAAATCAACGCGCGCAACCAGTACGGTCAGGTGGCGAGCTTCGCTGCCGGCAACGTGGTCGACCGCACCAATTCGCCCGACCCGAAGATACTGCTGAAGAACACCTATGAAGATCCGGTCAACCTGAATGCGCTGAAGCCGGAAATCCATGTCGATGGCGATCTGTCCAACGCACGCGGCATCGTCAAGATCGAAAGCACCGGCTCCGTGCTGGTGGCGTCGAATGTCGTCGCCCAGACCATAGACATTGCGACGAAGGGCGATTTCATCAAGACGTTCTCGCTCGGCTTCAGCCACCTCGCGGGCGACCCATCGCTGTACGACGTCGTCGCCGGCTACATCAACAGCGCCGGCAATTTCGTCAACGGCTACCAGCAGCAGTACGAGGCGATCGCAAAGTCGGAATTCGGTGTCGCCACCAGTGCCTTTTCGACCACCCCCTGGTACAACAACTACAAGGCGTATTCGGTTGCCAATGCCGGGCTGACCGCCGAAGGCAGCACCATCGCCGGCAACAACGTGTTCATCAGCGGCGAGAAGCTGAACATCAACGGCCTGATCCAGAGCGGGCTGACCGACTACAACCTGACGATCAATTCGACCGTGCTGAATCAGGCGAAGGCGGCGAATGGTGGCTGGGTCGCGCTCGAACTGCCGTCGGCCGGCAGCACGCTGGCCGATGTGTTCAGGCCCAAGGTGCGCTGGGACGACGCCAGCAACACCCTCGAGCTGGGCTCGATCCAGGTCGAGGGCGGCTACATGCAGTTCTACGGCGACATCTTCAGTACCGGAAACGGTCAGCTGAAGGTGCGCGACGGCTACGGGCGGATCGAAGTCAGCAACACTTCGGGTGCAAATCTTGCGCTGAACCGGCTCGATACCGGTTCGGCCGCGGCTGGCACGATCAAGATCATCGACACGAGCACCAAGCTGAACGGCCTGCCGGTTGAAACCGTGATTAAGCGGCTGAACGGTCAGGTGACCTACACGCAGACGAATGCCTCGTCGGACGGACTCCGCCCGACGGTCACGGTACTCGGCGATTCCTCAGGCAGGCTCGCGACGTACAACCCGCGCGCGGAGCGCCGCTTCAAGTGGATCAATGCCGAAACCTATGACGTCTTCAAATGGGAAACGTATTCGAAGAGCCTGCTGTTCGATGCCGAGTTTCTGGACGCGCTGTCCAGAGATCCGGGCGGCCGGTCCGGTGGTGACACCACGACCACGCGGACGGAGCGCATCAGCGGTGACTGGCTGGCACAGGACAACCGCACCGCCGACTACATCATGGATTTCACCAAGACGCGAACCGGCGTCGCGACCCGGGGTGTTGACTCGCTGTGGGTCGTCGACAGCTACGGTTCCGACTGCGCCGGTGACCTGTGCGTCTCGAAAACGTATGTGTCGCGCAAGGAATGGGAGTGGACCGAGCGCAACTACTATGTTCACAGCCTGAATGCATCTAAGGCGATCAACATCCAGTTCATCGGCCACGACACCGGTCTGCTGAACGTCAGCAGCAATGGCGCGCTGGCACTGCAGGGCGCTGTACGCAATCTCACCGGAAACACGTCGCTGTCCGGCACCGGCATCGCGGCGGGCGACGTCGCCCAGATCATCGCCGGCAACCTGACGATGACGGCGACCAACGGCTCGATCGGCGGCCCGGCCCTGGCCGGCAGCAACCACATCAAGCTCGACCTGCAGGGCACGGGGGCATTGACCGCGAGCGCCACCGGTGGCGTGGCGCTGTGGGAAACCAAGGGCGACATGCGCCTCGTCAATGTCACAGGCGGCAATGGCAGCCTGGTCGACCTGAAGGCGGACGCCAATCTGGTCGACGCCAATGGCGCTGCAAACAATGTCGTGGGCGGTTTCGTGCGGCTCACGTCGGAGAACGCGGGCATCGGCAGCCTTGCCGATCCGCTCGAAATCGACGTGCGCTCATCGACCGGCTGGATCGAGACGAGCGCGGCCGCTGACACCGGGCTGACCGAGACCGACGGTGACATGCGCCTGCTGTCCGTGTCGGCCAATGGCGGCGACGTGCGGCTCGAGTCGGTCAATGGGTCGATACTCGACGTCAATGAAGCACAGCAGGTCGATGTCGAAACACGCGCCCAGCTGCTTCAGGTGGCACAGCGTGCGCGGCTGACCGCGTCGGCCGGCGCGAACCGGAGCGTCGACAACACGCTCAAGGCGTACAACGACCAGAAGGAGCAGGATTACCTGCAGTACTGGCAGATGCGCGGTCTGAAGGAAAACTTCGACGCCAACGGCGTATCGACCGGCTTCACCGCCGCCGCCTACGACGCCGGCTACACCTTCGTGCTCGATGCGCAGACCGCGCAGGCGCTGCGCACCGCCAATGGCTGGGGCGACGCCGAAATCGCCGCCTACCAGAACCAGCGCACCGCCTTTTTCCACCAGGCGGCGGCGGAATTCGGCACCGGTGATGCCGCGAGCTTCAACAAGAACTTCAGCTACAACGTTGCCACGCAGGACGCCACGCGCGCCAGTGCGCTGAGCGACGGCGGCGCCTGGACCGAAGCCGAGGTCACCAACCGCATCGCGGCCGGCCTGTTCAAGGACACGTCGGACACCGAAGTGCTGATCGAAGAGGCCAACGTCATCGGCGACAACATCCAGCTGATCGCCGCGCATGGCATCGGCAAGGAAAGCGCCGCGCTGGTCATCGGCACCAACCCGACGGCGTGGACGGAAGATCAGCAGCTTGCGCTGATCGCTGCCGAGCGGGCCGACGTGCGCATCGACACCGATGCGAAGACCATCACCATCCTGCGCAAGGACGACGTCGATTTCACCGCGCAGAACAACGGCACGATCACCGCAACGGCGACCGACAGCATCTACCTCGGCTCGGAAGAGGATGTGCGGGTGGTGTCGATCTCGACGCCGGCCGATGTGCGCCTGAAGACTGCCGGCGCGCTGTTGAGCGCCGCGACGACCGGGCAGGCGGCCGTTCAGTCGCGCAATGTGACGCTGGAAGCCGGCAGCGGCGATCTGGGTCAGGACACGCTGGCCCTGATCGTGCAGGTGGCCAACAACGCGACCGTCACGGCGCGCGCCGGCGGCGACCTGTTCCTGTCCAGTCTGGTCGGCGACCTGCGCATCGACCAGATCTACACCCCGGGCCTGGCCCGCATCCGCTCGGCGGGTGCGCTGATCGAAGTGTCGTCGGACCTGCAGCGCGACATCCAGGCGCGCTATCTCAGCCTGTTCGCCGGCACCACCATCGGCGGCGCCGGCAGCAGCGAGCTGGACGCGCTGGATCTGGGTGCGTCGCCCGACGGCTGGGTCGAACTGGAGGCTGCCGACGGCATCCATGTACGCGCCGTCGATGGTGCGCTCGACGTGCGCAGTGCGCTGTCCAGCGCCGGCGACGTCACGCTGCGCTCGCCCGGCAACCTGAACATCGGCGTCATCGATGCGGGCGGCAAGCTGATGCTCGATGCCGCCGGTGACGTGATGCAGTCGGCGCAGACCGTGGCGGCGGTGGGCAACATCGACCTGTCGGCCGCGCGCTACATCATGGCCGACGGGGCGACGCTGCGCGCCCGCGATGGCCGCATCGACATCGCGACGACCGGCGACGTCGTCGTCGGCCGCATCGAGGCGACCCACAACGCCACCGCCCAGGCCCTGCGCATCGTCGCCGGCGGCGGCATCCACGACGGTGGCGACATCGGCACCTACGACCTGGTCGCCGCCACGCCGGGCGCCGGTGTCGTGCTCGAAGCGACCGACGGCATCGGCAGCGCCACCTGGAACAACGGCACGCCACTGCCGGTGGCCAATGCACTCGAAACCGACATTGCGATGATCGATGCCATGTCGACGGCGGGCGGCCTGCAGATCGACGAGAAGGACGATGTCGCGCTTGGCACCGTCGAGACCGATGGCGATCTGGCGGTCAAGGCCGGCGGCACCATCAGCGGCAACAGTGCCTACACCGCGCGCGGCAATCTCGACCTGCTGTCCGGCAACAGCGTCACCGTGCTGGAGGCGACGGCGGAAGCCGGCAATGCGACGGTGATCGCCGAACAGGACATCATCATGGATGCCGTCACCGCAGGGCAGGGCGTCAAGCTCCAGGCCATCAACGGTCGCGTCAGCGTGAAGCGGCTGGCGGGTGACACGCTGGACATTTCCGGCAAGGGCGACATCGATCTGGGTACGCTCAGCGTGAAATCGAAGATGAGCTTCAGCACCGAGTCGATCACGGCCAGGGTGATACATACCGGCACGAGCGGTCCGCTGCTGATGAACGTGACCGGACCGCAGGGCGGCATGGCGCGCTGGGTTGATCTGACATTCGACAGCCCGATCGGCACGCGCTTCGAAAAGCTGTATTCGCAGGACGCGCGGATCGAGACGGAGCGTGGCTGGCTGGAGGTGCTGGATGGTCGGATCGACAACCAGGCGCGCTTCATCAATCCGCAGAGCGACGTTTACATGGACAACGCGACGACGGTGATCCAGCCGGCGGACATCCAGCTCAATGCGCCGGATGGGCAGTTTGCGCTGCGTCTGGAACGCTACCGTCTGGTGACCGACGAGACGGCGCTGACGCGCAGCCCGCTGCACGAAGTGGTCAATGAGACGGATCCGGACAACAGCGGGCGGGAGGAGTCGCGCAACGCGATCGAAGGTCGGGTGCCGAATCCGACGCGTCCGCAGGCGGTGAATGTGGTGCCGGCGCTGTCGCAGATCGCGATCAACATTCCGCTGGACATTCCGGCCGTGAATTCGGGCGAGGAAGAGACGGAAGAGGAAGCCGAAGCCCGCCGCAAGGCCGAGGATGAGAATGAGGCTGGGGCGCAGAATGCACCCGGCGAAACCCCGAAGGAGACCGCACCGTGAGGCGCACGTGCAGCTTCTTCAGGTGCCGCGGCACCCGTCAGCGCAGGCAGGGCGAAAGGTGGTGGAAGCCGGGGGAGGGGTGCGCCGCCGGCAACGAGGACCGTTGCCGCCACCGGCAGCGCGGAGGGATCATTCGACCGGGATGAAATCCAGGCCTTTCGACAGCACGAACATCACCGTACAGCCGGTGTCGGTCGTGTGCGGTCCATGTGCCGTGCCGGCCGGCGCGGTGAATACCGAGCCCGGACCATAGGTCTTGCCGTTCTCGATGAACTGACCGTCGAGTACGTAAGCGACTTCATCGGCCTGCGTATGCAGGTGCGACTGCACGCACGAACCGGCGTCGAACTTGTAGAGCACGGTGGATGCCGTCGTCGCGAGTTCGCCGTCGATGACCTTGAAGTGCACGCCGTCAATGCCGCTGGGTTCCCATGCGAGCGAGTCGGCGTGAAATTCCTTTGTATACATGCACAGTCTCCTGGGGTGCCCGGTAAGCGCCGGGTTCAATACATGAAGCACGGGCCATGCCACGCGCCGCGTGACGGCTGCGCGCCGTATGCCGGGACGACGCCGTTCATCAAAGGACGAAAGTCGGACCCCGTCCGACCACGGTGACCGATTTCCGGACCGGAAGCAGGCGCATTCCGGGAACCCGCAGCGCGCGGGCTCGTGG
>FWPV01010969.1_pt1 | contig 14620 bp, 14 predicted proteins | sample 2228371 | NCBI WGS metagenome assembly FWPV01 (sample SAMEA103939776, study PRJEB20133) | metagenome
CAGCGGGCCTGGAATCGGCTCTACCTGCCGCTAGTTCTGAAAGGGTGAACCTGGAGGAGTGATGCTCGCGACCCGAGGAGGTGTGCCATGCGCTACCGGGACATGAGAAGCGGCCTTGCCTGCTTACTGCTATCGTTCCTTCTGGCCCCGGCACCGCCCGTGCCCGCGGCCGCGCCTGACCCGGCCGCCGGCTGGCGCATCGTCGGGCAGATCGGCGGGCCGACCCAGGCCGTGGCCGTGCAGGGGCAGTATGCCTATGTGGGCGTGGGCCTGCGGCTGGTCGTGTTGGACGTGTCCACCTCCATCACGCCCACGGAGGTGGGCGTCACCGCGCCCTTTCCCTACTTTGTCGAAGACATCGCCATCAGCGGCACGCGGGCCTACGTCGCCGCCGGCGGGGCCGGCCTGCGCGTGGTGGACATCTCTGACCCGGCGCATCCCGCCGAGATTGGCGCCTGGGACTCGCCCGGCTACGCCGAGGGCGCGGCGGTGGATGGCGCCACCGTCTATCTGGCCGACGGGCCGTATGGCCTGCGGGCGGTGGACGTTTCCAACCCGGCCCACCCTATCCCGGTTGGCGCGGCCTACGATATGAACTATGCCTTCGAGGTGGCCGTGTCCGGTAATCACGCCTACATTGCCGCGGCCGGGGCTGGGCTGCTCATCGCCGACGTCTCGAACCCGGCGCGTCTGGTGGAGGTGGGCACGCTGGATACGCCGGGGTACGCCTATGGCATGGCGGGCGACCGCGAGGGTCGCCCCTACGTATACGTGGCCGACGCTTGGGAGGGGTTGCAGGTGGTGAACGTCTCTGACCCGACCCATCCTGTCGCAATGGGCGCGTGCGACACGCCCGGCTGGGCGTTGAACGTGGCCGTGGCCGGTTCCACGGCTTACGTGGCCGACGGGTCTTTTGGCCTGCGCGTCGTGGACCTGTCCGATCCGGCTCACCCCCATGAAGTGGGGGCCTACGAGGCCGACGGCCTGGCCCGCCGGGTGGCCGTCGCTGGCGGCACGGCCTTCGTGGCCGACCTGCGGGCAGGATTGCGGGCCATTGATGTGAGTAGCCCTATGCACCCGGCTCAGGTCGGCCTGTACAGCCCGCTGACCGAAGCCCGGCGGGCGGCGGTGTCTGGCAACCATGCCTACGTCGCTGCTGGATTCTCCGGCTTGCGGATCGTGGATGTCTCCGATCCTGAGCACCCGACAGAAATCGCCGTGTATGATACGGAACCCGGCTATGCCGAGGCCGTGGTCGTCAGCGGCACGCTCGTCTATGTGGCCACCGGCGTCCACCCATCTTACAACCTGCACATCCTGGACGTTTCCGATCCCGCGCATCCCGTCCGACTCGGCGCGATCCCTTCGGGGAATATCGGCCCGTTTCGGGATATTGCCCTTGTGGGAACCACCCTCTACGCGGCAGATGAATGGGGCTTGCGGTTGTATGATGTCAGCGATCCAACGACTCCCATTGAGCTAGGCTCCATCTTTCTGGCCGAGAATAACCAGGCCACAATAGGTGTCGCCGTATCTGGGACATTCGCCTACGTGGCCGATGCGGCGGACCGGGTCAAAATCGTGGACATCGCCAATCCCTACAGCCTGACGCTAGTGAGCGTCTGCTGCTCGAATTGGCACTGGGTAACCGGTGTGGCTATATCCGGGAACACGCTCTATGCGGCCGTTCATACCGCCGGCCTGCACATCGCGGATGTCTCAAATCCATATCTGCCGGTTGAGATCGGCTTCTACGATACCCCGGGCATCGCCGAGAGCGTGGCAGTCTCCGGCACAGCGGCCTACGTCAGCGACAGTGGCGGTGGGTTGGTGGTAGTGGATGTCTCCAGCCCGTTCAGCCCCACGCTGGTCACGGTCCACGACACGCCAGGGCGGACCTGGCAGACGACCGTGGGGAACTATGCCTACGTTGCCGACGGACACGGCGGGTTGCTCATCCTGGAACAGACAGCGGTCCGTGCCTCGGGCAGACCGGAACCCCGGTCCACTCACCCGGCGGGTCACGGCGCGTCCGATCCCGTGGGGCCGCCGGGGCCAGACGTTATGACTTTCGGCCCCGGCGCATCTCGCAGCGCCGCTGGCGCGGGAGCGGGTGCGGCAGGTATACCTGTATCTTCTCTGCCGACAGGTCTGCTGACCACTACCCATATCGTCACCAGCGCGCTCGACAGCGGCCCCGGCACCTTGCGCCAGGCCCTGCTGGACGCCGGCCCGGGCGACATCATCACATTCGACCCCGCTGTCTTTCCGCCAGCGAACCCGCTGACCATCACCCTGGACAGCGAGCTGCCACCAATCACTCAGGGCTATCTGACGATTGATGCGAGCAATGCGGGCGTTATCCTGAATGGGAGCAACCTGCCGGGGATGGTCAGTGGACTAAGAATCTGGTCAGATCACAACGTGGTGCGCGGTTTGCAGATCATGCACTTCGCCCGATGTGGAATAGATGTTGACGCGAGTCACAATATCATCGGGGGAGACAGAACCCAAGGCATAGGGCCGACAGGCCAAGGCAATGTCATCGGCGGGAATGGGACCGGCATTGACATTCACGGTCCGAACCACACAAACAATACAGTCGTCGGCAACCTGATTGGCCTGGATGCCAGGGGGCTCGTTGTGAGCAACCGTGAACACGGCATCCAGATATGCTGTCAGGCCTCGTACAACAGAATCGGTGGCACGACGCCTGGTGAAAGAAACATCATCAGCGGCAACTCGAATCTAGGGATATGCGTGATCAATCGGGGTGTGGTTGGCAATGTGATTGTGGGCAACTACATCGGAACCGATGTCACCGGTTCGCAAGCAATAGGCAATGGCTGGGGTGGCGCGAACCTGTGGGATGGCGCCTCTGGTAACAGGGTGGGCGGAACGGAGCCGGGCGAGGGCAATCTTATCAGCGGTAATCCTATGGCTGGCATTGGGATCAGTGGGATCGACGCCAATCACAACACGGTAATCGGAAACCGGATTGGCACAGATGTCAGTGGAACACAACCGCTTGGCAACCATCTCGGCATCTCGCTGTGCGGCGCCGGGTTCAACAGAGTGGAAGGCAATGTCATCAGCGGTAATCCCGGTGGCGGGATCGCCGTATGCGATTGGGGCTGGCCGCACAGCCTGATCCGCGGTAACTATATCGGCACGGATGCCAGCGGCACGCAGCCGTTGGGCAACGGGTATGGCATCGGCCTGGGGGGATGGCACGTCCTCATCGAGGGGAACGTGATCAGCGGCAACCAAGGTCCCGGCGTGGACGCGGCCAGCGCCGGGACGGAGTACAACTGGATCGCGGGCAATGCCATCGGCACGGATGCCAGCGGCACTATACCTCTGGGCAATGGGTGGGCTGGGGTAGGGTTATGGGATTACGCCGCGCATTCCTTCGTCCAGGGTAACACCATCGCCTTCAACGGCGGGAATGGATGGGATGCTGGCGTGTTCGTGCAGCGCTCCGTATCCAATACCATCCGCCGCAACTCAATCTACAGCAACGTGGGCCGGGGCATCCACCTCGCCGATGGCGGCAACCAGATGCTCCTCGCGCCGGTCATTCTCGCCGTCACCCAGACCGGCGTCGCCGGCACAACCTGCCCCGGCTGCACCGTCGAGGTCTTCTCCGACGCCGAGGATGAGGGCCGGGTGTACGAGGGGAGCACGGTGGCCGATACTGCCGGCGCGTTCGCGTTCACCAAACCCGCCAGCCTGACCGGCCCCTACGTCACGGCTACGGTCACTGACCTGGAGGGCAACACGTCCGAGTTCTCAGCGCCGCAGCGGGCCTGGAATCGGCTCTACCTGCCGCTAGTTCTGAAAGGGTGAACCTGGGCCGTATGGCCTGTGGGTGGTAGATGTCTCCAACCCGGCCCACCCTATCCCGGTTGGCGCGGCCTACGACATGAACTATGCCTTCGAGGTGGCCGTGTCCGGCAACCATGCCTACATCGCCGCGGCCGGGGCCGGACTGCTGGTGGCGGACGTATCCGACCCGGCCCACCCGGTTGAAGTGGGCACGTTGGATACGCCGGGGTACGCCTATGGCGTGACGGGCGACCGCGAGGGTCGCCCCTACGTATACGTGGCCGGCGTCCAGGCGGGGTTACGGGTGGTGGACGTCTCTGCCCCAATGCACCCACATGAGGCCGGGGCCTGCGAAGTGCACGGTCTGGCCCGCCGGGTGGCTGTCAGCAGGCGCAGGGCCTGCGTGTCCGACCTGTGCACGGGTCTGCGGGCCATGGATGTGAGCAGCCCCATACATTCTACACAGGTAGCCCGCTGGCCGCAGACCTGTACCTCTACCAGGGGCCACCTGGCTCATCGGGCGCACCTGGCGCAGCAGCCACAGGGCGTGCAGGCGGGTCCGCTTCTGGTGATCGGTGGTCGAGTCAGCAGATTGGGCGCGAAATGGGAGATAAAGGATAGATAAGAAGGGCGGGGGCAGATTTTGCTTCTCGCCAGACATCGTCTCTGGTATGTACAGGCATCAGGTGCATATTCCACCATCAAAACACCCCCAAACGGCCCCTAAACGCCTGAAAACCAGGCCCATGCCACTGGGTTCCGGCCCCAACCGGCACGACCCGGCGCGCCACAGGGGTTGTCGTGAACTGCCCCCCTACGACAACCCCGACGGCGACTGGGGCGACAACTCGGCGGCGGTCTGCCCGGTGAACGTCACCCACTGCTGCCGCGCCGGGTCCCACCACACAGCCCCACCCGGGTCATCCGCGACCAGGCTCCAGTACGCTACCCGGAACTGGGGGCATGAGACGTGGCGGTCGATCACGCCCTGCAACAGGCTGGCGATCTGGCGTTGGCGGAGCGACGTGCGGGTCACGATCCACAGGGCGGGACAGACCGGATACCGCTCCTGGTACGCGCCGCTCTGGTAGTACCGCGCGTAGCGTGCGACCTTGTCGCGCAGGGTCCGCACTGGCCCCAGGCCCCGATCCCATTCCACAAAGAAGTAATGGGCGCGTTCGCCCACCACATAGATGCCGAACCCGTCCGGGGCGATTCGCACGGTCCGGGTCCCCCATGGGAACTCGGCCAGACACTGGTCCTCGCCCTGCCAGGCGTACAACCCGAGCGGGGGAGCTAGAGTCGCTAGGGTTCACGTCGTTCGGGGTTGGGTCGCTGGCGGGGTTACAGCAGCATGAGGAAATACTGGCGCGGGTCCAGGCGGTAGTGTCAGTGGTAGGCCCTGGCGTCCACGTGTTCGGCCTGAGCAGCGTGCGCACCATCCGGGCGCTGGCCCGGCTCGGCGCGGCGTCGGTGGACTCGTCGCGCCCGGCCAAATCCGCCGCCTACAACGAGGTGCTCTACAGCGGCCCGTTCCGGCGCTACGGCATCCTCGGCGATGACGGCGAGCCGACGGGGATCATCCCCCGGCAGCGCTGTCTCACGGAGCCATTGCCCTGTGACTGTCCGGTCTGTCGGGAAGACCCGTGGGCCATTTTGAAGGTCAGCAAGCGTCAACACATCGCAGATCGGGCGTTGCACAACTATGTTCACCTGAAGCGGGCGATTCTGGGACCGGAGGGATAGAGGACTTTCTACTGGGCTATTCCCCCATCTTCAACCGCCCGGCCACCAGCCGCGCCACCGTGCCCCACGAGTACACGTGCCGGTCCCCGTCCCACCAGTCCTCCACGGCCTCCGGCGGCAGCTTGCCCAGCGCGGCCAACACCGCCGGCCGCTGAATGCCCAACAAGCCGCCGATCTGCGCCGCCGTCAGCCCGTCGCGGGGCCGGGCCGCCTCGGCCGCCGCCAGTCGCTCCCGCTGCAGCCAGTCAAAGGCGTGCAGGTACGCGCCGGTGGTGGTGTCCGGGTCCGCGTGCCCCAGGCTGCGGGTGATGTCCAGCAGCGGCACGCCCCACACCAGCAGCCGGTTGGCGTAGGCGTGGCGCAGGGTGTGCAGCGTGACGGGGAGCGCGCCCGGCTCCTCCGCCAGACCCAGGTCCCGGATCGCCGCGTTGACCGTCTTGCCCAGCGCCTCGGCCGCGGACTCAGCACTGCCCTCGTATTCCAGGAATGTAGCCCCCGGGTCTGCGCCCATCGCCGTCCAGCGCCGCTGCCATGCTGCGCGGAGCGCGTCCAGCACATCCGGCGGCACGTGCCGCGCCCACACCACCCGCGACCGCCCCCGCTTGGCGCGGCGCACCCGCAGGTAGGGCTGCTGCGCGTCGAGCACCAGGTCCCCCAAGAGCAGTTGCGGCCCCTCGGACCGGCGCAGCCCCCAGAAGTAGGCCAGCAGCACGGTCAGATAGGCGTGGTGGAACCGCAAGGCGGCCTCGGCCCGGCCCGCCGCCTGCGCGGCTGCTTGCTGCGCCGCCAGGTGGGCCAGCAGCCGGATCACGTCGGGCTGGCCGATGAGGTTGACCGGCCGCATCTGCCGGGCCAGGCGCACCGCCGCCTGGTCCCGTAGCACCGTGTCCACCCCCAATGCCTCGCGCAGGTACGTCACCACCTGCCCCAGCACCGTCAGGCGCGTAGCCCGCGTTCCCTGGCCCAACGGCAGGCTGGCGATCTCGTGCACGTCCTCCTCGTCCAGCTCAGCCCAGCGCCGGCCGGCCAGATGCCGCACCAACATGCACCCGGCCGAGCGGTAGGCGGCCAGGGTGGCCGGGGCCCGGCGCGTCGCCCGGCAGAGGTGGGCCAGCCAGGCCGCCAGCACGGCCAGGTTGCAGGTATCGCCATCTGCCTGCTCCAGGGCAGCCGACCACGATTCCGCGCCGCCCCCCAGCCACTCCCGGGCCAGTTGCTCCAGGTCGGCAGCGACAGCGGGGCGCGCGGCCGGCGGGTCCGCCAGCACAGGATGCAGCGCCGCCTGGAGCCGTGCGATCTGGGCCTCCAGCGCATAGTGGCTGAGAGGTTCCGCCGGGGACGGCGCCGTCTCATAGTCCAGCTCGTCATCATCCCGGGCCGGGTCCACCTCCAGGCCGGGCTGGTCCTCATCACGGGCAGCCTGACGCACCAATCGTTGCCAGCGGTCGCGGTCGGGGATATCCTCTGGGGCCGCTTCGGGGTCCAGTTCCGCCAGGGTAAAGGGCGCGGGCTGGCGCGGGCGGCGGAACCCACTGGGCCGGGCCTGCGGCGCGCGCGCGGCCGCGCCACGGCGGATCATGTCCAGCAGGCGGTCCACATAATCCTGGCGCGTGCCGCTTTTGAGGCCCTGGAGCCGGGCGGCGGCGTCCCACAGCACGGTGCGCAGGGGCTGGTCGTCCTCGTCCAGGAACGCCAGCGCGGGGCGCAGCGTCTCGGCCGGGATGAGGGGGATCAGGGCCGTGGGGGCGGTGCAATAGGCGGCGATGTTGTGGTCGCGGATGGCTGGGGGCTTGGCGGCCTCTTTGACGATCTGAGCCACCAGGCCAGCGTGGAGGCGCGCGGCCAGGTGGTCCCAGGCTGGATAGCCGGCGAGGCGGTCGTGAAAGTCAAAGAGGCGGTTCGCCGACCCGCGCGGGCGGGCCAGCAGCCGGCTGGCCCAGCGGCCCGTCTGCGCCAGGGTGGTCAGGGCCAGGCTGACCTGGTCGAGGACGGCGTGGGCTGAGGGCAACTCAGCAGCCCGAGCGGGCTGGGCGCGGGCGGTATCCTCGACGATCCGGCGGGCCAGGGCGCACCAGAGCGGCTCGGCGAGGGCCGCGCGGGGCTGCCAGGCGGTGGGCGCCACCTGGCGCACCTGGCCGGGCCGGGGCCGGGGATGATGGGGCGCGGGGCGCCGGGCCAGGCCGGTCGGCGCGCCATCCTGACAGAACGCGGTCAGCAGGCGGTGCAGGAAGGCGCGGACCTCCAGGGGCGACACGTCCGGGGCCGTCACCTGGGCCGCCAGCTCGTCGCGCAGGGCCAGGGTGTGGGCGTCCAACTCCAGATTGGGGAGCACAACTTCAGCCGGGATCAGGTCAGTCAGCATGGCTTATCCCCTCCCCGACGGGGTGTTGAGGTGTCAAAATCCGCCCGGCGAGCTGGTGTGCAGGAGTGTGCCGGAGTGCGCCGGAGTGCGCCGTGGTGGTCGGACTGGCGGGCGTAGAATCCGTCCGATGGCGGGCGGCGGGGGCGGATTTTGACACCGGCGATATGCCAGGACAGCGCAGAGTACATGTCGCTTCTCAAGGTCATGAGGCATCATCCGGGGGCGGCGCGGGCGCGCGCCGGGCCTCGACGTAGGCTCCCAGGTCGGCGGCGTGGACCCGGATCTGGCGCGGCCCCAGGCGCACGCAGGGCAATTTGCCTTCGCGGATCTTGCGCCGCACATCGCTGATGCTGACCTGCAAGCGTTCAGCCACCTGGGGCAGGGTCAGCAGTTGCACGTCGGTGGGTGGTCGTTCCTGGGGTGACTTGTTCATGGGATCAACTCCTTGCGGCTGCTATCGTCTCGGTACGGGTTCTCTTCATCCAGGCTTGCCGACGACAGGCGCACGTCGGCTGGCGACAGGTGGGCGCCAGCGGCTCTCCAGCAGACCCGGGCAGCCACACCACATGCGGGCACGCCCAGGTCTGACAGCGGCGGAACCAGGCCTGCCGGCGGCGCCAGGCTGCGCGATGGTCGGGGCAAATGCGCGCTTGCGGGTGGCCGAACCACCACCAGGTATCTGTCTCCGCCCGGCGGCCCTCGGCGCACTCGGCCACGCACTCGGCGCACTGCCGCGCCTCGGTCAGGACCCGGCGCACCGGGACGGCGGCGGTCGCCGGGTCGTACACCAGCGCCGGGGCCCAGGCGGGCTTGGGCGCGATGCGCCCGGCCTCCACGTGCGCTTCCAGGACCGCCAACCGCTCGCGATACCGCTGTGAGGGATGGCGCCCCCGGCGAATCTGGCGCGTGTAGCGGCCCCGGCTTGGATCATAGCCGAGCGCCTTATCCAGGTCACGTTCATCCCAGCCCAACCGCGCCAACAGGGCCTCGAGACGCTGACGCACCGCGTGCAGCTCAGCGGCGCTCAGGCGCGGCTTGCAGGCCGCCGTATTGCCGGGTTGAAACCAGGTCGTTGCGCGGGCCATCATCCTCGCCCTGCCGCTTCTGGACTGGACGTGCTGTGGGAGCCGTTCTGGGCCGTGCAGCGATGATCGTGGAGCCAGGTACGGCGATCCCGGTGGCGCGATTCTGGTGACTTCACAAAACCATACCCAACGGTCAAAAACGGCCCCCGAAGCGCACGGCGGAAACGAGGGCAAATCCGGCGGAACGGCTCACGCCTCCGGCGGCGGGTGGGCCTCGCCCCGGCCTAATCGAGCCACGAACTCGTCTAGCGCTGCCCGGACCATGGCCGCCAGCCCCCACAGGGTCTCCCGATCCAGGTCCGATAGCGCGCTCACCCGCTGCTCCGCCTGGCCGGGGTCCAAGGCCCACTCCCAGGCCGCGCTCGCCCGACGCAAATCTTGCCACAAGGCCCGGCCCGGTCGGCTCAGGTGTGCCGGGGGCTGGGGCCTGGCCGGAGCGGGCTTCTTGGCTGGCATCGCCGGGGCGCTGACCCCGGCCAACCGGGCGGCCGCCGCGTGGGGATCGGCCCCAGCCCGGACGGCCTCGACCAGCACAGCGACCTGCTCGCTGGTCAGGTTGTGGGCGATGATGGCCTGGACACAGGCTGCCTGCTGGACCTGATCGGTCAGTTTGACCACCGGGCGGAGTTGCTTTTCGGTGAGGCCAGCTTGCTGGGCCGATGCCTGCGCCTCGGAACAGAGTTTTTCCGCCAGGGCGAGCAAGCGATAGAATTGGAGTCTGCCTATGCCTACGCGACGCAACATCGCAGCCGTAACAATACCTTCCAGTCGTCGCCCAGTCAGCGGTTTCGTGACTTCAGTTTCAGCATCCCCAGGGATACTGAATTCTATCACCGCGCCCGGTTCCGCCTCGGTTACGTCCTGTTCAGTATCCCTGGGGATACTGAACAACCGCGGATCACCCAGCCCCAATTCCGCCAGGGTCTGCCCCGCCCACTCGGCCCGCAGCCGGTCCCGCGCGTCCCGCAGGGCCAGCGCCAGCTCGATGGCCGTCCAATCGGCGTGTTGCGTCTCCACGACAATGCGCTCCAGCTCGCGTTGGGCCACGGACTGGCTGCTGACCTCGATGGCCGGGATGGTGCGGCGACCCGCTAACAGGCTCGCCAGGCAGCGCCGATGCCCGGAATAGACCACCCAGGCCCCGTCGGCGTCCTTGTAGAACAGGATAGGCACGTGGACCTGGCCCGGCGGTCGGATGGTCTCGGCCAGGCGTTCCAGGTCAGCCAGGATGTCGGCCCAGGGCACGCCCTGCGCCGCCCACTCCTGCAAGGCGGCCAGGACGGTGGCGGGGTTCGCCTCACCCCGCGCCACCAGGTCGGCGAGCACCTCGGGCGGGATGATCTGGCGCGGTTGCTGGGTGAAGACCAGCGCGTCCAGGGGCAGGTCCTCGACCCGCCGCAGCCCCTCGGCGGCCCCGCCCAGGACCAGGCGGGTCTGCTGGACCTGCTGGGCCAGGGTCTTGGTCAGGTCTGCGCGCTGCCGCCGGGTGCTCATGGGGCCCTCCGCGCCTGCAGCCGGGCAACCACTTCCTGGGCCAGCGCGGTGTAGGCCTGGGCCACCGGGCTGTCCGGCGCGTAGGCGATGACCGGCAACCCAAACACGGCCGCCTCCTCCGCGATCACCCCCTGGGGGATCAGGGTCTGGAACAGCAGGTCCGCGTAGACCGCTTCCAGCTGGGTGCTCAGGTCGCGGTAGACCCGGGGCCAGCGGTTGTAGCGGGTGATGAGAAGGCCCAGGATACGCAGGGTGGGATTGCCCAGGTCTTGCACGGTGCGAATGGTGCGAAACAGGTCGGCCATGCCTTGCAGGGCCAATCGCTCCGGCATGAGGGGGATGAGCACGTCGGTGGCCAGGGTCAGGGCCATGTGGGTGAGCAGCCCTAACGAGGGCGGGCAGTCCAGGATCACGCACCCGTAGCGCGGGACCAGGTCGGCCAACGCCCGCTGGAGCAGCCCCTCGCGCTGGTAGGCGTGCAGGAACTGGGTCTCGGCCCGGGCCAGGGCGATGGTCGCTGGGCAGACGTCCAGCCGCACCTGGTGGGACGGACAGACCACTTCCTCGGCAGTGCGCTCGCCGGCCAGCACCTCGTACAGCCCCACGGTCGGCGGGTCTTGCTCGGCGTTGGCGGTCAAGAGCATGGTCGCGTGGGCCTGGGGGTCCACGTCCACCACCAGCACGCGCTGGTCGTGGTGGGTCGCCAACGCCCCGCCCAGGTTGACGGCGGTGGTGGTCTTGGCCACGCCGCCCTTTTGGTTGACCACGGCGATGATGGGCATGGGTTTCCTCCGTTCTATGTGGCGGTTGGGCTGAGCTATCCAGCTCAACCCGGCTCAGTACATGGAAAATGTGGCTCACAGCGGGTCTGCGACCCGCGTCTCACGGCGGTGGCAAACCGCCGAGGAGCACAAATTTCCATCTACTGAGGCTGGGGGGCCAACAGTTAGCCCCGCCGCTGGCGGCCTCTCGGGACCGGTGTGCGGGGCGGGTGGCGTTACAGGTAGACGATCTCGCTGCCGATGGCGCCGATGGCGAAAGCCAGTTCCTCGTCGCTGAGGTGCTGCCGCGAGTTGTGCAGCATCTCGATAGCGGTCTCCAAGTGCCGGTTGGCCTGGGCATAATCGCGGCGGGTCTGGCCGTCCTGGCGGACCTTTTCGCGCAGGCCAGCCCAGCTTTCTTCCAGGGCATCGGCCACGGGCTGCGCCACCATCTGCACAGGCAGGACGACGGTATAGCGTTTGCGCCGGCGGCGGGTGATGAACCCGATGCAGACCAGCCGCTCGGCGCGCGCACCGTCGCTCAGCCGGCTGATAGATTCGATGTCAAAGCGGACCGCTTTCTGGATTTCGGCGGTGATGTACCGCTCAGCGATGGCCGGGTCCATGCCCAGCGCGCCTTCGGCCAGGAATTGGACGATGGGTTCATGGGCGGTGGCGACCAGTCCGGCGGCCTGGGCCGCGGCGGTGCGGGTCACGGGCTGGCCGATGGACGCATGTTTGACCATGGCCCGGCTCACGACTTCCGGCCGGGTGGCCGGGCCGGTGGGCAACGCGGGGCGTCGCTGACCCCGGTTGCGGATCTGGTCCACGATGCTGGTTGGTTTCATGGTGGGTCTCCTTTCAGTTAGTTGATGTCTGTACTCGAACTCGCACGATGGGGAATACGTAGTTTCCGACCTGGCCGCCGGTTACAACTCCACCACCTCTCTGTCAGTCGGCAACGCTGGTGGGTCGTGGAACACAGGCTCGTCGGACCAGACCATCACCGCTGGCGACGGTGGGCCTGGCTGGCGTAGCGCCCGCGCCACCTGCACGCGCAGGGCGGCGGTCTGGCCGGCCGCGGCCATCACCTGGCTGATGCCGGCGTCAATCCCGGCCACCTTGCCCCGGGCCTCCTGCTGCCCCAGGCGATAGCCAAGCCAGCCGGTGATCGGCAATAGGGCTGTGACCACCATAGCCCACAGCCGGGCCAGCTCCGCGCTCACGTAGGTGGACATCAGCCACCAGACCCCCAGCGTCAGGCCAACTAGAACGCACCCACTAGCCAGGCTCGCTGTCAGTAGCAGCCAGATGGTTGTGGCCCATCCCCGTTGTTGGTTCATGTTGTCATCCTCGTTTCCAACTGTCTGTCTGGCACGTACGCTCTCACGGTCCCTGCGAGTCTACGGTGCCATAGCCCCAACGGGAGTGTGTCTGGGCAGACAGGCAGACAGCGCTCACTGGCTCAGGCGATAGCCGTGGTCCGCCAGCCAAGCGTAGGCCTCGCGCCCCAACCGGAGCAACCGGATGGCCCGTTCCGCCCCGGGCCGGCCCAGGGCGGCGGCCGCCAGGCGCTGGCACAACGCTGGCCGGCCCTCATCCTCGGCCGCGCTGACCAGGGCCACGGCCAGCTCCGCCCCGGTGTACGACCAGCTCACCGGCGATGCGGGCAGATCCAGGCCCAGCTCGCTGGCGTCATAGTCCGGCCAGGACGCGAACTGCCAGGCGCCGTTGCCCGCCTGGGCCAGGTCTCGTTCGTCCACGTAGGCCAGCTGGACCCGATGGCAGGCCCCCGGCCCCACGGCGTAGGCGTCCCCGGCCCCCAGCAGATAGTCGGACCGGGGGAGCCGTGGCCGGGTCGGCGCTCATATGCAGCACGTCGGCCCGCAGGGCCACGCTCTTGCCGCTGGTCGTGCCGCCGCTGACCAGGAAATAGGTGCCCAGCACCCACAGGGCTAGAACTTTGGCGGTTCCTTCATCTCGGAAATCCACGTACTTGTCCAGCACGTCCCACACGGCCTCAAACACGGCAATCGGCTCAACGTCCGCCCCGGCCAGAAATCGTTGCACATCGGACCACGCCCAGCGCGGATCCCCCAGGACATCTGGTGGGTCGCGCAACACAATACGATGGTCTCGTCAGGCCAGCCCCGACCGCGTGCATAGTTCAGTGCGACAGAGCTATCCCGCAACTGCTAGTGTAGTGTGGTCGCCAATCTGGCAAGCGCGTCGGTGTACGCGCGGTAATCCTGATGGGCGCGAGCCCGCTCCGGGGCAGCCCAGGTCGGCCAGGGTCAGCCCGGCCCGTTGCGCCAGTTCCGTGACGGCGGTCATGAAATCGCGGCCGCGCCAGCGCATGTAGAAATCGAGGGCATCGCCATCACCACAGCGCGTAAAACAGTGCCACCGCTATTTGTGGTTGTCAAGAGATGAAAATACGTGTTTGCCTAAACAACACACTTCTTCGTAAGCCGATCTTGATATTTAACTACCTAGAGTGATATAATGGCAGACGAAAGGGGGTGAACATGGAAGAATCATCACCATCGCCGCTCGCACAATTTCTGAAATCCGAAATAGAAAAGCGAGGCGTATCCATGCGGGCAGCCTCGCTCTATGCTGGTCTAAATCCGGCTGCTGTGTACTACTACATCAGCGGTCGGAATGTGCCAGACCCAGATTCTTGTCACAAGTTGGCCGATTATTTTGGTGTTCCTCGTGAATATGTGCTTCAACTCGCAGGGCACCTGTCTGGACCTCCTGAGCAACTGCCGCAACCGATCCCCGAGCTGGAAGCAGTGATCCAGCGAGTAGTCCAACTTCCAGCATCATCCCAGCGTCTAATTGCTGCAGTACTCTATCCTTTGGCTGAAGCTCCCATGCTGCAGTCCGAGGAGCAGTTGCCCAAAGACACGCCCAGCTGACCGTCGAACGGCTTTGCTCGCACAACGGCAGGGGCTAGAACAACGCATCAATAACTTGATCGAGGCCATTGAGACAGGGGGTGTGCGCGCCGGCGACGTCGCGGCACGCCTGGCAGAACTCACGGATCACAAAACGCGCATCGAGCACGAGCTCGATGCGCTGGATACCCGGACCGAACGCTTACAGCCGGTGAAAGTAACCCCGGAGCAGGTGAGCAGCCTGGTAGAAGGGTTGCTGACTACCTTGAGTGAGGGGACTGTACGCGAAAGGCGCGCTATGCTGCGCGCCTTTATCCTCGAGATCAAAGTTTTTCCGGATCACGGCGAACGGGATGGTTCACAATAGGTTGACACTTTAGCAATGGCATCCGCTTGCCAACGGCGGCTAATTCGGGGATAATCGCCATGCTCTCAACAACT
>FWPV01010974.1_pt1 | contig 14618 bp, 9 predicted proteins | sample 2228371 | NCBI WGS metagenome assembly FWPV01 (sample SAMEA103939776, study PRJEB20133) | metagenome
GCAATGCAATTTTGTTTTTTTTGCTCGCCAAATTAAGGATTTGTCTTTTTGGAACCTTAGCTGTCCATTTGTGAAAGATTCCAGATTCGCAAAAATGTTTTCCATTATCGGAAGCATCGACTACAGATGTTAATATCCCGCTCTTTGATATTAACTCGCGTGTGCGGCCTCCACAATCTGAACAGTATAACGGAAGAATCAATCCATTTTCGTTTCTTAACACCAATCCCGCCGTGTTCAAAACTGCTTGCGTGCAGGGCAGGCGCTCACTATCTGCTCCTTTGTAAAGTTGGCAATGCGATCCGTCGCATAAATCGTATCCCTCCGACCTATGTTTCCCAATGTTACGCAGTGCATAAGTCCTAGCGGCAATAGCTTGAGCTTTTAAAGCTTCGGGATGAAAGCTTGAGGGCATCTCTGAAGGCAGGACACCCATAAGATAGTCTTCTAAAAGCAAGCGGTTTATGACCATTATTCCTGATTTGGCCATGGTTATAATGAAACAGCCACGGTAGGAAAAAGCCTTGTCTCCGGGTTTAGACAATTTTGTAAGAGAACCGGGTTTTGCTGATATTTCAATCGGTGACTTTAATATTTTAGGTTCGCTATTTTCAGATGTAACTTCTAAGAGGCCATTTTTAAGCTGAACTTTTATTTCTTTGCTGCAGGTTTTCCCATAATTAAAATCACGAATTTGAAGACCCTCACAGTTTTCAAATAGAATTGAACTGCAACCACTGGAACGCTGAACAAGTCCAACGTCGAGTTCGATGTTTGAGGACGCCGGGTTTTTTACGAGAAAAAAGAAGCATATTGAAATATAAAATGCTATTGGAAGTTTTCTCATTTTTGCAGAAAGCTTATCTAGGCAAGCAATCTTCGAAAGGAATTATATCATACAGAACAATAGTGGAGTAGGTTATAACCAAATGGTCGGGGTGGGCGGATTTGAACCGCCGACCTCTCGGTCCCGAACCGAGCGCTCTGCCAAGCTGAGCCACACCCCGACTCAAGCCATTATAACATTGTCGGCACTCGGAGGCAAGTGGAAAAACTGCACAAGTCAAAATTGTTTGACAGCGGGCATCTGTAAATTATCATCACTTATATAACGCAAAAGCATTTGGCTTCGCTAACAAAATCGATGGGATTTTCGTGCCAAGAAGGTAAGCCTTAGTTATGTCAACAAAAAATCGAAAATACCAAGTGCTCTCCGAATGAAAGCAAAGAATGCCGATGGAATTGATACCGGATGGATAGATCTTGGCCAAGTCAATTTGCATCATTCTATTGGGATGATAAAACGCGACTTCAAACCCGGTTCAAGAGTCAGCTTGATCAATAAAATAGTAACGGCTGTATTTAAAGACCAAAAAATGGTGTTTGCGCAAGACTGGCCTGCTCTCGGAGGATGGGAAGGAGTTATCGGGATTGGAATTGAGCTTTCATTGATTCCTTCTGTTCTAAAAGAAGGGGATATAGTCAACGTTTCCGTCATAATTGGATACAAAAATCCACCTTATCAACAGGAAATAATCGCCGATGGATGGGAAATTTATGTTGTCAGAATGGTATTTCCGATACAATCATTTATGAAACCTGCTGTAAGAATCTAGGCGGTGGAAGCTTCTATAACCAGCCTTGTGTTTATGACGATTCAACAGAAGATCCGCCTCTATAACCATACAGAACAAGCTGCATAGGTTCATTTGTAGAAGTTTTTGGCCAAGTGCGTGATGGCGGACTGGGTGGAGTAGGTTAAACTTGGCTAGATGACAGGTCTAAATTGCACGACGGGATAGAAAAAGAAATTAGGGTCGCCCCAACCCCATAGGCGGTGTTTTTCCTAATCCGCCACAATATTGTTCCATCACTGGAATTATGCGTTATATGGTTGTTCCAACTCGAGGACACGGACTATACAATATCAGGGTTCTTTGGCCGAGAAGCGCTAACGATATGATGATAGTCTTTCCGTGAAAAGAAGTTATCTAATCTAAGTTGTTTGTAAATGTAGCCACGCTTTTGTTATGGAACGGCGTGGCTCGAAAGATTTTATGCCTAGTGAAAAGAATCCTTAAAAAGGTTTTTAAATATTAAAGTTGTAGTGGCGTGAAAATGGCAGTTAATTTTGCCTTGACATCGCCAAAATAACTTTTATATAATATCTCTGTGCCCAGCATTCCGCGGTTGGGCTTTTTCTTGTGTGGGCCTGTAGCTCAATCGGTTAGAGCGCACCCCTGATAAGGGTGAGGTAGTTGGTTCGATTCCAACCAGGCCCACCATGCAATATAGACCGCATCCGCCAATATTTCTCAAATATTTTCCTTGGCTGTTGATATGTCTTTTGTCGTATTGATGGTTTCGTGAGAGGCAAAACGTGAGAAAAGAATTGCTGGAAATTACCGTTTGTCCGCGTTGTAGTGGAAAACTTGACGAAACCAGCAGCGACCTCGTCTGTGAGTCTTGCAGCTCCATTTATCCGATAAATAGAGGCGTCCCAATATTATTGGCCGACTTGCTTCCCGATCAACAAGAACGAGTCGAGGAAGAAAAAGAGATTCTTGACCGTGAATCCCATACCATTACCCAGCAAAGGATGCGACTATATGCTGAGACGATCGAATCAGCAAAAAAGGCTTTGCTTGACGTATGCCAAAAGGTCAATGCAAAGAAAATACTGAATGTAGGTTGTGGACTTGATAACCTCTACCAAAGCTTTGATTCCAATGATACCATTTTTGTGAGCTCGGATATCGTCGATGAGTTTTTAGTGCGATTGATAGAGCGGGGGGCCAAAGATGTAGTATGCGCCGACGTACGTAATCTCCCTTTCATAAAAGAAAGTTTCGACGTAGTAGTATGTATAGGATTATTACATCATTTTTATACTGCAGGTATTGAAGAACCATTGTATGCAATGACGGAAATGGTAAGGCCTGGAGGCGCAATAGTTATTCAAGAGCCAAACAAATGGGGCTTCCTTCGACTGCCCATAGCTTGGATGCCACATAATATGCAATTGATGCAAAGACGTTTTCGTGCTTTCGTTACTAGAACGTCTGTCCGCCCCGCTGACTATGAAGGACACTTATCGAAGGGCAAGGTCATTAAACTGCTGAAAAATGCGAATTTTGAAAAAATAAGAGTCCATCCAACTCCAGCTTATCCAGGTGATGGGCGCGCTACAGAGTTTTATACGAAAATTGCTAGAAAAAGTCTCGCATTATCTAAGCATTTGAGTTATAATTGGTTGCTGACCGCAATTAAACGTGGGGGCGTAGCTTAGTTGGGAGAGCGCCTGCTTTGCACGCAGGAGGTCAGGGGTTCGAATCCCCTCGTCTCCACCAAACTATATCCATATCTTCCTTGATATCGCAAATACCTTTTTTCTAATTTCTACTAAATGAAGATTTTATAAGTCTGAATACCCATTAGTGGGCCTATCAATGCCCATATGGAGCCTATCGTGTAGTCACCTAAAATTAGGCCTAGGAAGAATGGAACTGCTCCATTATGCATTTTCATCCCGCCGTAACGAACCAGTAGCGCCTTTATAAACCAGCTAACAAAAAATGCGAACCAGAAATAGTCCATGGCATAGGAAACCGCCAACGCGTATCCCGCCGGGTGAAATGGCCACCAAGCAACCATTCCGCGTATTCCCCTCAAAATAAATACAATCGCAAAGCCCGCTCCCATATAAAGAACCCGAGATAAACTCGTGACCTGCCAATTTTGTAGCCATTGTGCGAGAGGTGCATATGATTGTTCTCCAACCCACGATTTAAATCCAATCGCCTTAGCTCCACCACCGGCCCAATATGTTACGTGCAAATTTGCCCAGTAAGACGCGAAAATACCTATTATGCTGGCAAAAATGACCGCTATAACGACTCCTCGCGTTGATAGTGGCTTGCCTTCAGCCATTTTAAATGCTTCGAGTTGATTGGGCATTGGATGAGAGCGATAACACCTGTTGAACCAATACATCGTTGCCATGGCTGTCATTCCAGCTGCACCGATAATCGTAGGCCCTAGCAGGGTGACGATTATTTGTTGAGGGTGAACGAAAAATATTTCGTGAGGAGTGCCAAGTTCCGCACGGACTCGCGTCATCGTTATTGATAAAAGGAAATAGATCCCAAAAAAAGCTAGCGCAAGCCAAGCCTTCATACCAATGAACTGCGTAAAAATTAAAAGGCCAACTGCTCCAATACCAATCGTAATGAGCGCCCATCGATAACGCACAGCCTCCGCGGGATCTGGGGAATCTAATGGGCGCTTTACTTGGCGCCAAACCTCAGTCAAATATCTGCGGCTGCCCCATAGTATCCCTAAACCTAAAGCGATCCAAGCTCCAGACGCCTGCTCATTGAAGAATGGAAAACCAGCGTTCGTAGGCGCATCCCATCCAAATATTGCCCCAGCAATTTGGAAGAGCTTCCTTGCGACATAGAAAAACCAACAAGAAAAGCTAAGGTCTAAAGGAATGAAATATGCAAGCCCGATTGCAAAAGGATACATTGAAATGGGAGTCCATCCAATGGCGCTCCAAGGACGAGTCGTGATGTTTTGGCGCACATCGTATAACTTAACATATTGCAAATAAGGCAAAGAGGGAAATAACCAATGCAGTCCATTTAGTAGCCCAATCGAAAATGCCAAGCTGAAACCTAGCCACATCACTTTGTTTTTATAGAACTTTGTTCCACTGTCTGGAGCTGTCATGGCTAGTGGGAGCTGCACAAGCGGAAATACCAGCTTCTCATTTTCTGTCCATTGCCGGCGTATAATCACATTCATTGCCAGCATCATTCCCATCAAAATAGAAAGCAATATAGCCCATCCTAAAAGAGGAACAATCCAGTGTACAAGTATGCTTGCCTGATAGGGATTGGTGTTTCCGTAGTAAAAGCCCCGAAGCGCTCCTGGATCTGTAATTAACAGCCATTTAGGCAGGTACCTAAAAAATAATTCCTTCCATTTGTTTTCTGGACTCGCAAACCAATAAGCATGTCCAATTGAGCCAAAAAGGTTCTGTATTAAGTCATGGCCTGCCAATCCAGCAGCGATCACCACCGAAATATAAACCGTTAGCAACTCTGATTGCGATAAACCCAGGTTTGTCAGCCGGTTGTATGCGAAATTAGCTAAAGTCAGCATAAATAAAATGAAGATAGGGGTGATGAATAGGGGCAGGCAAGTTCCGTCTAATGCGTAGTAACGGACTTCAATAACAGTGATCCAGAAATTATTCAGTATTATTAAGGGCAGCGCTATCAGAAGAGCGCGGAGTGTTAGACCATTTTTGTATCTATTTTTGCATCCTTCCATAGTATTATTGAATTAGATCTATACACGTTGAATTCCTTTGTACAAAAAATTAAGCCCGAATACTGTGGAATCTAACATCCTTATATATGTTCTTTCCGGCCACTATATACAGTCTTCGGGCTTAGCATCCTCCGCCCTTCCAATACAAATGGAAGGGCGGAGAAAATCGGCTTTAATTATTGGATTTTAACTACGTCGCTGGCAGAGCGTATTAGTATTATCGCGCTCTTGACTCCGCCAATGCTTTCTAGCGAAACTACGCCAGTTACAGCCACGAAGTCGCCATTATTGAGTGCAGGCATTCCAGCAACGCCTTGTACTTTAACACCGTTGCCAGTGGTATCGTCGTTGACATAGAAGACATTTCCGCTCTTGGAATTGACTTTGCCTTCGACTTTAACCAACAGGCCGACGTTGTTTAAACCAACTCCGCCATCAGGTCCGACAACGGGAGCAACAGTGCCACCGCCAACGTTCTTAGTAACCATAGTCAGCGGAATTACGCTTGATGTAGATCCATTATCGGTGACGGAATCAGCAGCGATGTAGCGCTCTCCAGTCGGAAGAGTTTCGACTGTTCCGGTTACCGATACCAAGTCGCCAACAGTCTTGGCAGTAGCGCCTTGGACGCGAATGCCGGAAGACCGGTCAGGAGACTGGATATAGAAATAGCCGCTTGGAACGCTGCCGTTTTTACCGGAAATCGCAATGTTGGCAATCTGTACCAATGTGCCATTAGGCAATGTTTTCGCATTACCAACATTGGTTTGCGTGGGAGGCGTGGCATAACCCAACGCTTTTACGCCAAGAACCCTATTCGGCATAACAACGAAATCGCCATTGCCATTATAATTGTTGTAGAGGGCTGATGAAACTTTGGATGAATCAGGAACTCGATCTTTGCGTGCCCAGTTAAGGTTTGCATAGTCAAGTCCGTTTGAGTTCCATACGCCCTTAGTGTCAACCGGTGAGAATACTATCCAGTAAGTGGTGCCGGCGTTTACTTGCTTCCAAAGGCCTGATGCTGTGACTAATGTCCCGCGTGTTGTCCCAGAAAGGTCAACAGCGACAGGATTGATGCTTCCCGGTATGCTGTAAACGCCAGCGGGAGGAGCGGTAATGATATCTACATAAGCCGTTCTACCATCTCCCTGTTCATAACCGGCACTGCTTTTCCACTGCGCTATGAATTGCACAGAGGAAATATAACCGGACTGGGTTGGTGTGAACGGCTGTATTAGCCAGGCAGCAAAATTGCCAGTTACCGGCACTCCGCCAATAAGCAGTTCTGCACAAGGAACGCCGGTGGTGCCTAGCAATGTGACACCAGGGGGATCCGGCATTTTAGATACAGGCCGAACACCTGTGAAGTCGCCGCTCATAGGTGCGGTATCGAAACCCAATTGCATAGTTCGAGTAAGTTCGCCGCCAATCTGGTAGTTCGATCCGCTGCCAATGGTATCCAAATATACGGTTGGCGCTGCAAAACTTTGCGCCGCCGCGATACCTACGAATGCCAGGAGGGCGACCGCTTTTGTTATTTTGAAGCGTGTCATTTGCGTATAACCTCCTGTTTTCGTTATGGGCGCATCTCTACGTAAGATTCATCAGGCAAGCTCTCAATAGGATCATACGGAGTGCTCGGGTCTTCAAGAAGCATCATCATTCCATCGCGTACGACTTCTCCAGTGATGGGAGAAACGAATCCAGCGCGAGCGAAGGCCGGACCGCGTCCCGCATTAGGGCCAGAGGTCGGAATGGTGCGGTTGGTGGCCTCGGTGTGCATATCGGTCAACGGGATAAGGCCGACCGCACGGACCTTGGGAACGTTAATCGCAAGCTTGAAATTAGCCACGAAATCGTCTAGATAAATAGGATTCGGGCGCAATTCAGAAGGTATCGCAAAGCAGTGGTTGTATGTCCAAAGAGGATACTTGCCATCAATGACATTCGGGAAGTATGTGGTATTCAAATTGACGTCTACATCAGGAACTCCGTTGATACCAGGAAGGCTGTTGCCTTGGCTGAAATCATACGGTTCATAACCATTGAACTTGGCAACTCGGATATTGCTGAGCTTGGGAGGCGTGACTGGCGTGAACTTCTGGGCGAACGTGTAAGCGTGAGCACCTATGTTCAGATCAACAGCGTCGTTGACTACGCCGCCACCTGGCTTGTAATCCGGGCAGGTTTCCCAAGGCTTTGCAACGCAAGTGAGGCCGGGGATGCCGCTTCGATGATAGTTAACTCCGTCGGTGCTGCAGACGTTGTATGTTCCAACGCCGTCACCCGTGTTTGAGCATAGTAATTGCCATTTGTTCTTGTTAGCCGGATCGTTAGGATCGGTCTGATAGTAGTAGTCGCCAGTGAGCACTGTGCCGTTAGGTTTTTGCTTCAAACCGCGCATAACGGAAAGGATATAGGTATTGCGTGTTCCCGAAAGCGGTTCGCGATAGTAGTTAAGCAACGGCATATGGCCGTTCTCTTTTGCAAAGAACGCATCCCAGTTGTCAACCAGTCCAGCGGTTATCATTCTTTCCATCTGGCTGGTTATGTTAAGCGGGGCTCCTCCAGTCCACTGTTCAATGCACTTATTATAGATAATAAGCATAACAGCAACAGCTAGGATATTATCCTGGGTTGTCTGGAAGTTGGGCGCATAAAGCTGGGGCTGCTGGACGTTAATGGCAAACTCTTCGTTCCAGTCCTTGATTGCCCGCCAGCCAGTATCCATATAACATTCAGAAAGTCCGCCTTCGATATTTATGCCCTGGTTTGCTGGTCCGGTTCCGAACGGAGGGGGGGTCTTGGATTTAATATCGTCAAGAACGCACACAAAATCAGGATCGTTTTCTGCGTTATTCTTGTTCTCGTCTACGAACTTACCAACAGCGCTACTATCTATTTTGTCAAAATCATAGATATACTGTCGGTTAACGACGAAGCGAAGTCCGAGAACGGAGTCGGCTCGAATAACCATCGCGTAAAGTATCACGTTCTGGCCAGAGCCTTTCTCTACACCTTTAGCGTATATTATTTCACAGTCGCTTTTGTCACCGGTGAACTTGACTTCATTTGCAGCCCAACCACTCGTCGGTTCGGAATAACCGGAATAAGGCGATTTCATCCGAACTTTGGTGTAAGCATACTTGAGTACAGGTGCAGGTACGTCTTCGAGGTGCTGTTTCAACACTTCGTCCATAATTTTAGGCGCGCAGCCGCGTACAAGACCCTTAAACGGGTTAAGCTGCAGTGTCATGCCACTCGCGCCGCCAACGCAGGTCGCGAACTTTACAGTGTGGGTTCCAGGGCAGGTTGCACTGGATACCGCAGTGCTTAGAACGATGCTAAGCGCAAAGAGTGAGGCGAAAATTTTGCCCAAAGTTTTGATTGACATAGCTTCTTCCTCTCCTGATTAGGATAGTCTGGTGCCGTATTCTACGGCTGATTCGATGGTGGGTTAGTGGAAAATTGATTAATTTTCTGTTGCTATTAACCACCTCCTTCGTAACTTTTCTTTGAGGGTATCCGTGGATACCCTCAAAGATTCGAATATTTTCGAAAGGCTTTAAACTTTATGGCCTCCAAGTCCGCATTTTGATCTGGGCTTCATCGTCACAAGACATCAATGGGACGTGAACCATCCAAGGAAGAGATTTTTGCAGCGTTTGTTGGTTTTCGTATTTGAAATACTTGCAGTGTCCATCAACGAAAACTACGTTTCCGCCGTCGCCGTGATGCGGAAGACCATAGCTTTTGCGACTCGAGTTGCCGCCCGTAATCGGAGCAGCAAAATCATCGAAACAGTATTCTCTAAGCCAAAGAGTTTCCTTTCGGCCGGCTCCATCAGTCCCTTGGAAAGAACTTGGTAGCACGCCAGCATTACCGTCAATCAACATAATGCACTTTGTAGGTTTTCTAACTTCGCTTTCGTGGTGTGACTTGGGGTATACATAAGCCTGAGATGCAGATTCCATATTCGCTCCCAAGCGCATATTGTATAAGTAAGTAACTGGCATCCGTGGCCTGTTTATGTCGCTGCCGTAACTTTTTGGATTAGCTGGATCCATCGGCGGGCAGATTGTATTCGGGCATCGGAACAACTTCTCCGACTTTACGTATCTGTAAATCGCATTTTGCCATTCACGGGAGTAGTCTTGTGTCGAAAATTTGAATCCACCAAGCGGGAAAAATCCGTTATACTCGCTCTTATACATCTCGATGGCCGCGCCAAGTTGTTTTATGTTGTTAGCGCAAGATGTCTTTTTCGCTGTTCCCCGAGCAGCTGAGAAGACAGGGAATAGAATTGCTGCCAGTATCGCGATGATTGCGATTACCACAAGCAATTCTATTAACGTAAAACCTGAATACTGAGCCTTGCCCTTTTGTCGCATTGCAACCCTCCGTGTTTTTAATTTTTTCCGTTGCATAGGTTATCGTTCGCGGCTTACAATTCAATGAATTGATACTCAACACATAACTACTTTTTGCTTACACTTTCAACAACTATTTGTTAATCCAATTGTAAATTGAAACGGTTCTGTTGACTCCTTGATGCTTTCGTGAAAGGCGTATTTTAGGTATACTTGAAGTGCATATTTTTTCTCCGAATATGAGGACACACAATGACCTTCAAGATTGGCAAGTTACTCGGTATCCCGATAGAAGTTGACTTGAGCTGGATAATAGTTTTCATTCTTTTTGCATATAGCATAGGTGTTGGCTACTTCTCCACGATGTTCCCGTGGCTAGCTCCAGGAGGCGGGATTGTTTTGGGAATAGTCGCTGCGATGCTTTTTTTTGCGACCCTGCTAGCTCACGAGCTTTCACATTGCTATTTTGCTAGAAAATCTGGCATCCCTATTGCTGGAATAACACTTTTCATATTTGGTGGTGTAGCGAGGATGAAAGGAGAGCCGGACACACCTGAAGATGAGTTCCGAATGGCAATTGCGGGACCGTTAGCTAGTTTTGCTTTCGCATTCGGATTCGGCTTCCTAAGCCTTATGATTGGCAGGTCAACAGTTTTTGGCGCGATATTGAGCTATGTAGCTTTCGCAAATATAATGATTGGCATTTTCAATTTGTTGCCAGGTTTCCCGCTTGACGGCGGCCGAATCTTTAGGTCACTAATTTGGAAGGCATCCGGTGATATAAATATAGCCACTAAGGTGAGTTCATTCACCGGACAGATGATCGGATGGATTATGATATTAATTGGTGTCTTTTCATTTATTCGAGGACAACAGATAAGCGGCATATGGCTGGTATTTATTGGGTGGTTTCTTCATAATGCAGCACAATCAGCTTATCAGCAGCTCATAATGCGTAGAGCTTTTCAAGGAATACTAATCAGCGATGTCATGACACCTTACGTTGATGCGGTCTCACCAGAGACTACAGTAGAAGAATTGGTGGAAAACCATTTTTTGCACACCCACGCAGATACATACCCGGTGATAAAAGACGGATCTTTGCTTGGAATTGTAAGGCTGGACGAAGTTAGGGCTATACCAAGATCAGAATGGCCTAGGGTTCAAGTTACAAGGATTGCAAAACCATTGGATGATAGCTTGCTTGCTTTTCCGTATCAGGATGCCTGGGACACGCTCGTGAAAATGGGAGAACAAGGCCAAAGCACAGTATTTGTTGTTGACGGGAACGATATCATTGGCAGCGTTCGGCAGGAATACCTTGCTAAACTGCTTAAACTGAGAATGGGAACAGATTTTTCGGGAAAAGGCCCTGGAGCTTTTCCTGTAAACTGACAGCTAAGAGGGAGCTTATGTATGCTGTAGTAATGGCCGGGGGTTCCGGCACGAGATTGTGGCCTAAATCAAGGTCATCAAAACCCAAGCAATTCCACAGCCTTATTTCATCACAGAGTATGCTGCGCGAAACAATTGAACGTCTCGAAAAGGGCATACCTTCGGAGAATATATTCATAATTGCAGGCGCGGTTCATATCCCACCAATAAAAGAGCAACTCACACATATTCCTCATAAAAATATTGTTGTTGAACCCATGGGCAGAGACACCGCCCCGGCTGTAGCGGTTATGGGCGCAATCTTATACAAAATTGATCCTAAATCTGTGTTAGCTGTTTTACCTGCCGACCATCATATAGCGAACGCTGATGAGTTCCAACGAATACTTCATCTAGCCGCTGACATTGCCGCTAAAGACGATGTTGTAATAACCATTGGAATAAAGCCGACATATCCTGAGACCGGATACGGCTATATCGAAATGAACGGTGCATACAAACAAGAAATTGCCGAAGTATTTTGGGTGAAAAGTTTCAAGGAGAAACCAGACCCAGTTACCGCGGAAAAATATGTTTCCTCTTGGCACTACCTTTGGAACAGCGGAATGTTCGTTTGGTCCTCTGAAACAATCCTGAAACTTTACGCGGAACTGGCTCCAGATATTTACGAAGGCGCAATACGAATAGCGGATGCTTACGGCACGGAAAAGCAACAGGAAGTGATTGAAGAGGTTTATCCAACTTTCCGGCGAATATCCGTTGATTATGCAATCATGGAAAAAGCCCCTAAAGTATGCGTAATTCCCGGAGATTTCGGCTGGAGTGATATAGGTAGCTGGGCAGCGCTTCACGATGTTTTGTCCACTGGCAGTGACGCTAATGTTGTCATTGGTAAACACGCCGGAATAGATACCCATAATTGCCTCATTCATGGAGGAGACCGCCTTATTGCCACGGTAGGGCTCGATAATTTGATAATCGTTGATTCCGACGACGTCTTGTTGATTTGTCCAAAAGGGCGTGCTCAGGATGTAAAAAAACTTATAGAAAAACTTCAATCCGAAGGTAAAGCAGAATACCTTTAAACTCCAATTCGAGAATAATCTAATGAAAGTTTATATAGCTGCAACCCGCCAAAACGATGGCAAAACAACAGTTTGCCTTGGATTAATTGCTGCCCTCAGGAATCGTTTCAAAAAGGTGGGATATATAAAACCAGTTGGCCAGCGATATATCGAACTTAATGGCCATAAAATTGACGAAGATGCCCTTTTAATCAAAGAAGTCTACAATCTCGATGGCGATATTCAAGATATGTCTCCAATTGCAGTGCCTAGCGGGTTCACGGAAGCTTACATAAAGAATCCCGATAGAGAAAGGCTTGTGCGTGATATAACTAATGCATACAGCCGTATATCAGCCAGCAAAGATGTTGTCGTAATAGAGGGGACGGGACACGCCGGCGTAGGATCGGTATTCGATATGTCAAATGCCGACACGGCAGCTTTGTTGGAGAGCAAAGTCCTAATCGTATCCTCCGGTGGCATTGGCAAACCCATTGACGAGATAGCTTTGAACAAAGCTATGTTCGACCAAATGGGTGTACAAGTTATTGGTGCAATCATAAACAAGGTTATACCTGAAAAGCATAGAAAAATCGCCGAATCTGTTCGGCTGGGCTTGCAAAGAAAAGGGCTGGAATTGTTGGGCGTAATTCCTTACTACCAACCTCTAATGAATCCCACTGTTGAACAATTAATAGAAGATATAGGAGGCGTGTTGCTCAACGGTGCGGATTACCTGAGAAACAACGTAGCCAATATGGTCATAGGCGCAATGCCGCCGCACGAAGCTTTAGATTATCTTACCGAAGACACTCTTTTAATAACACCAGGAACACGTGAGGATATGATCCTTGCGGCTATGAGTTCCAGTCTTGTTGGCGATGGTAACAAGCCTTCTATCGCGGGTATGATTTTGACTGGCGGAAAGCCGCCCCATAGAAGTGTTATGTCTTTAATCAATCGAACTCCTATACCTGTATTGATGGTTAAAGAAGACACTTTTCAAATAGCCGCTCGCGTAGATCATTTAATCGTGAAGATCCGCCCTAGCGATATTGAAAAAATCCACGACAGCGAAGCTCTTGTCGAACAACACGTCAATATAGATAGAATAATTGAACTTATAAGAAATTAGGCTCATTTTTAAATATTTAGACGATTGATTTCTTGAACTGTAACTTATAAAACCGCGCTGTTTCTAAATCAGTGTAGATAGGATTACATCTTTTTGTGCATCTGCAAAAACCAATATTTGGAGGGTCATTCTTGGCCGTAACAGTTCAAGATCAGATACAGAACAAAATAACAGAATTGGAAACAGATATCACCAATGGTTTATCTGAGCAAGAAGCTCAAAGTCGTTTGGCGATTTACGGATACAACGAAATCCGTGAGGCGGAACGTCATAGCCCAGCTTCAATTTTCTATGCCCAATTTAAGGGCGTTATGTCCGTCTTACTTATAATCGCGGCAATTATCTCTGCAGCAACGGGTGAAATTACAGACACGATAGTCATAGCAACTGTTGTTATTTTGAACGCTGTTATGGGATTTGTGCAGGAATACCGCGCAGAAAAGGCTATTGCAGCACTAAAAAAGCTATCGTTGCCTTTTGCAAAGGTTATTAGGGATGGCAAATTATCAGAAATAGCTGTGAATCTTTTAGTTCCGGGAGATCTAGTGCGTATCCAATCGGGTGATATTATACCCGCGGATGGCCGGTTAATAGAGACTGTGAACCTTATGACGGAAGAGGCTTCATTAACGGGTGAATCGGCTCCCGTCGAAAAAGATGCTCTCGTTCTCAGTGATCCTTCTTTGCCTATTGGCGACCGCAAAAGCGAAGTATTTTTGGGAACCACTGTCGCTCAAGGTCGAGGATTGTTCGTAGTCGAAAAAACGGGTATGAGCACACAGCTCGGTAAAATAGCCGAAATGATGAGTTCCAGCCCGGAAAAACAAACTCCCCTTCAAAAACGTTTGGGCCAGTTAGGTTTTTATCTTGCAATTGGCGCAGTAGTAATTTGCATAATTGTTTTCTTCGCGGGAGTTCTCCACGGTCGCGAAACGAAAGAAATGATGCTGGTAGCGATTAGCCTTGCAGTTGCCGCTGTTCCAGAATCACTACCAGCGGTTATAACGATTTCTTTGGCGCTTGGAGCGCAAAGAATGGCAAAGCGAAACGCTCTAATCCGAAAGCTTCCCGCGGTTGAAACTTTAGGGTGTGTCACGGCAATATGCACCGATAAAACTGGAACGCTTACCCAAAACAAAATGCAAGTTGAAAGCATTTATGCGGGTGGTCAAATGTTCTTTCGCACAGAACAAGGTTTTTTGCCGACTAAGGAAACAAAACAATCCACCACTTTGCCATCCACGGCAAACTCCGCTATTGATAATTTCTTTGAATCCGTATGTCTATGTAACGATGCAGATATACAGATATCGG
>FWPV01005471.1_pt1 | contig 14616 bp, 10 predicted proteins | sample 2228371 | NCBI WGS metagenome assembly FWPV01 (sample SAMEA103939776, study PRJEB20133) | metagenome
TCGCCGGCCTCCTCCAGCCCCATCATCCCATCGGCCCGGTACGTCGTAACCATCACGCGGCCCGCCGCGCGGATGTCGTCCACCGTCAGAGGCGGCCCTGCCAGTTCTACCCCATAGGGCAGGGGCGGCAGGATTGCGCCCGCCGCACGTTCAAAGGCGGCCCCCACCCGCCGGCCCGTGTGCACTTGAACAAGCAACTCTGCATCCGACGGCGGCGGCATGGGGATGACCCCCTCGTGGCCCAGCGGGTACATCCGCGCGGGCGGCGTGATGCGGCCGGGCAGGTTGACGAGGAGCACGGGCCTCCCCTCGCCTGCCGCGCCGATCGCCTGCCAAAGGACGTCGCCCGCGCGCGCATACAGGCCCACCGTCCGACAGACAAACACCGCCGCAGGCACAAGCGCCGCGACCACTACGATAACCGCAAGGGCCAAGCGAACGGCGGCCCGCCTGGACGTACCCAGTGCCGTAAGCCCCGCCGTCCAAAGCAGGGCGATGCCTGCCGCTCCGGCGTACAGGACGCGGGGCGGGTCGCGCACCCAGTCAAACCGCTGGGTCATCAGGGGAACGGCACTCCACAGGATGGCCCAGGCCAAGCCGAATACGAACAGCCGAGCCTGCCTCGCCCGTGCGGCCGACCAAGCCAGCGCCCCCACCGCGGCGACAAGCCCCACCACCACTAGAAGCCACATGGCGGCGCCCAATCGGCGCGACCACGTGAAGATCGGAACTAGCGGGTAGGCGACCGCCTGGATGGCCGCGCCGAGATTCGCGCCCCAGCTGCCCACATCCAGCGAGTAAGCCGTCCCCGCGGGCGCAAAGTACAACACGCATGCGAGCGGCACCACGCTGGCCGCCAGGTAGGGCCAGGCCCGCCGAAAACTGGGCCTCGGCGCCGCCAGAAGCGCAGCCAAGAACGCCGCAGGCCCCGCCGCAACCCCGGCCTCTTGGGCGAAACCGGCCAGCGCCACCAGCGCCAGGCTCGCCGCGTAGCGCGCCACGCCGCGAGGAACGTCGTCCCCGCCGGCGCCTAGCAGTATGCCGCCCAGGGCCAGCGCCACGGCCAGCGGATACGAAAACGACGACGCCCACGCCACTGCGTCCGTCGCAAATGGGAAGGCCGAGAACAACGCCGCCGCCAGCGCGGAAGCCGCCAGAGGCCGACGGCTCCACCGCCCCGCAAGCACACCCACCAGCGCGCCACACAACGCATGCCCCAGCAGATTCAACGCATGGGCAACGGAAGGCGTCAGCAGGCCCGACAGGGCTAGGAGTTTCCACAGCGTGAAATGCAGGGGTCGGTAGTCGCCGTAGGGGCTCACGGAGCGCCAGAAGGCGAGCAGTGGCGTTTCGCGCACCCACAGGACCTGCAGCAGGTCATCGGAATAAAAGGGCAGGCCCACGGCCCGCCAGTACAGGCCAGCCGTAACCGCCAACGCCGTTACCGCGGCGGCAACGGCCATCCCGTGCCGACCCGCCCCCTTTCCCATTATGTCAACTCCCGCCCCTTCCCCGAATCGGTAACCTCTGCCAGCGCCTCCGGGTAGGGGTCAAAGAAGACCTGCTCGGCCAGGTAGGCGTCCTCAAACCGCACGATCCACGACCGCAGGACGGCGGTAACGGCGCTGAGGGGCACCTTGCGGGCGCGGTAGCGCTCCAGCGAATCCAAGAAGAAGGCTTTCTCGCGGGCCGACAGGCGCTCGGAGAAGTAGCCAAGAGCGTGCATGAGGACGTTGATGATAGCCCCGACCCGCGGCGGGCGCAGGAGCGCCTTGCGGAAATGCGCCTGGTAGTCGGCGGCCACGTCAGCAAAGGGCCGTCGTTGCGGGTTCGCCACGACGCGCCCCAAAGCACGCAGTTCCGTCTGATTGTAGGCCATGAGGAGCAACTTGTGGCGGGCCTGGAAAGCCACCAAGTCGCGCATGGCACCGGCCTGCAGGGCATCGCGCAGGCGCGCCAGCGCGAACACGCGGGTGAGAAAATGCTCGCGGATGGCGAAGTTGGTCAGCCGCCCCTCGTCCTCAACGGGCAAGTCGCCGAAGCGTTCCAGCACGGCCGCAGCGAAGAACCCCGTTCCCTTGCCCGATGCGGCCATCTTGCCCGAGCCCGGATACACCTTCACATCCTTGATGCCGCAGGATGGCGACCGGCTCTTGAGGATAAACCCGTCCACCACGCCCACAGACGCCGTGTAGTCCATCGCAAAACGGCGCATGGCATCGGTGAAGTCCTTGCCTGTCGCCGGCTGAATCAGGCGCAGGTTTCCCTCTACCGAGACGACGCGAACCGGGTCGCGGGGCACGCCCAGCCCGATCTCCACCTCGGCGCAGACAGGGGCGAACTCCACATACGGCTCCAGGCGGCTCACGAACTCGTCGGGGATAGTTACGCCGTTCCAGCGGCACGCGGCGAACCCCAGGCATTTGCTTACCACGATTCGCGGACGAGGGAATCGGGACATGGCAACGCCTCCTGAAGTTGGTGCGCGTATGATGGCATCGCGGGCGCCGGGCCAACAAGCCCCTTGGGGCTACGCCTGGCTTTCCGTACCCCTGTAGCGGCCCTGGAACGCCTCCATCAGCACCTTGCGCTGTTCGGGCGATAGGACTTCTTCCTTGGACACGCTGCGCAAGAAGTCCTTCAACTGCTTTTCCGTCAGCACCGGCACGTCCGGGTTCTGGATGGTAAGTTCAGCCCTGGGCGACGAGAACACCACCGCCCCATGGACAGGCACCTCAGCGTCGGGGAGCACTCGGGCGACGAACTTCTGCGCCGCCTGCACCAGGGCCTTCAAATCGCGCGATGGGTTGCCCAGCGACTCGGTGCCGAAGAACCCGAACAGTCGGCGGAACGTAAAGGGATGCTTCCACCGACTCCCGTTGACGATGATGCGCCCATCCTGCGGCTTGACCAGGAAGACGATGACGCCGGATGGCCCCACGACCGCATGAGGCACCGGCCCCGTGTAGTTGAACAGGGTGAACTTGTTGCTGAAGCCTTTCATCCCGCGCGTCAGCACCTGATCGGCGCGCGGCTCCTTGATCCACTGGTTGGCGTTGTACACGCCGATGTTGGACACCGTGAACCCGACGATGAGGCATCCCAGCGACACCAGAAACAGTTGCGGTGAAAACGACACCACGAATCCCACCAGAAGAATCAACAGGCCGATGAGGCTGGCCCGCTTCCCCAACTTGGCGCGTTGGGCGATCAACTGCTCATCTGTTACGACTTTCATTTACCCTTCCCCTGTGCCCAGGCGTTCGGCCACGCCCTGCTTGATCTGCTCCACGATCTTCCCGTTCACCGCCCGCTCGGCCACGCGGATAGCGTTGCAGATGGCCTTGGCGTTGGAGCGGCCATGAGCGATAATCACAACGCCGTCCACGCCCAAGAGCGGCGCACCGCCGTACTCGGCGTAGTCCAGGCGATGCTTGACGGCGCGGAAGGCCGGCTTGGCCAGGAGCGCCCCCAGCATGGCCACCTTGCGCCGCCGAATCTCCTCGCCGATGATCCCCAGCATCAGCCCGGCGGCCCCCTCGGCCAGCTTGATGATGACGTTGCCCGTGAACCCGTCGGTTACCACCACGTCGGCCATGCCTGCGGGGATGTCCTTGCCCTCCACATTGCCGATAAAGTTCAGGTTGCTTGCCTTCAGGAGTTCAAACGCCTCTTGCACCAGCATACTCCCCTTGCCGGGCTCCTCGCCGTTGGACACGATCCCGACCCTGGGGTTGGGCACGCCCAGCACACGCTCGGCGTAGATGCTCCCCATCAGGCCAAACTGCTGAAGGTAGAGCGCCTTGCAGTCCGTGTTCGCGCCGATGTCCAGGATGAACGTGAAGCCCTTTGCGGTGGGGAACACAGTGGACAGGGCAGGCCGTTTGATGCCCGGGATCCGCCCCAGACGGAACAACGCCGCCGCCAGCACACCGCCGGAGTTGCCCGCCGACATGAAGGCATCGGCTTCGCCGCTCTTCACCAAATTCATCCCCACCACCATGGACGAGTCCTCCTTCGCCTTGACGGCCTCGGCGGGATGCTCGTCCATCTCTATAACCTGGCTGGCGTGGCGGAATTGAACCCGGTCCGGGGGAAGGGTGTATTTTTCCAAAAGGGGTTTGACCTTGTCCTCCTGGCCGACGAGGATGAGGTCGGCGGAACCGTCGGCAAGATAGGCTTGCACGCCCTGGATGACCACTTCGGGGGCATAGTCGCCGCCCATCGCGTCCACAACAATTCTCATGGGGTGCCTCCTGGTGAGATTGCCCGGAAACAAGGGGCTTAAAAGGATTGTAGTGGATTTTTGTCCAGTTGACAACTGGGCGCGAGCCGGATATAATGATTCCAAAGCCCGCGTGGTGGAATTGGCATACACAGCAGGTTGAGGGCCTGTGCCGGAGACGGCGTGGAGGTTCGAGTCCTCTCGCGGGCACCTCTACTGGGGAGAGGCACCTGTATACGGAACTTCGCCGCGCATGGACGCAGACGAGCGGGTACGACGTGCCGTATAGAATCTCCTTACTAGACCTTGACAAGAGCACCCGTTGTTCGTATAATACTCTTTGTTGGGGTCATCACAATCGTTAAATTCTGCGAGGATTGGAGAGCCAATGGAGGTCGTCTCCAGTTGCTGCTCCAGCACAGGGTTGCTAGGATGCGCTATGAGAGCGCATTTTGACCTGCCTCGCAGATTTTTTGTAACTTCTGCCCGGTGAAAGGAGGTGATCGCCGAAACAGACTTCGCGCAGCGGGTAACTCTGCTGCCGTGCACCGAACTCTGGTTGCAGTTGGAACCCTAGGACTCTGGCCCCTTGGGCCAACCATGTACAGGAGGAGAGGTGTTTATGAAAACCGCGAAGTATGTTGGATTGATCGTGCTGGTCGCCATGCTGGCGAGCCTGCTTGCGGGCTGCGGCGGCGGCGGCGCCAAGACCATCAAGATCGCCATCATCGCCCCTATGACCGGCGACGTGGGCACCTTCGGCGCGTCCACCCGCGATGGCGCAGTCCTCGCCTTTGAGGAGTGGAATGCCAAGGGCGGCGTCCTCGGCAAGAAGATTGAGTGGGTCGTCGCCGACGGCCGCTGCGACCCCCAGGAAGCCCGCAATGCGGCCAACAAAGTGATTGACCAGGACAAGGTCAAGTTCATCGTAGGCGAGGTCTGCTCCAGCGCCTCCATCCCCGTCTCCGAGGTCGCCAACGAGAAGAAGGTCCTGCAGATCAGCCCCACGTCCACCAACCCGAAGGTAACGACCTTTGCGGACGGCTCCACCAAGCCCTTCACCTTCCGCGCGTGCTTCATTGACCCGTTCCAGGGCACCGTGATGGCCAAGTTCGCGCTGAACACCCTGAAGGCCAAGACGGCGGCCGTGCTTCTGGACCAGGGCAACGACTACGTGCGCGGCCTGGCCGAGTACTTCCGCGATGCCTTTGAGAAGGGCGGCGGTAAGGTCGTCGTGTGGGAGACCTACACCAAGGATGACACCGACTTCTCGGCCATCCTGGCCAAGGTTGCCGACGCCAAGCCCGACTTCCTGTTCCTGCCCGACTACTACAACAAGGTGAACCTCATCGCCAAGCAGGCCAAGGAGAAAGGCATCACGGCTGTCATGGGCGGCGGCGACGGTTGGGACTCCGAGGAGTTGGACGTTGCGGCGGTGGACGGCGGCTTCTTCAGCAACCACTACGATGCCGCAGACCCGCGCCCCATCGTCCAGTCCTGGCTCAAGACCTACGGCGCGCGCTACGGCGGCAAGGTTCCCGATGCTCTGGCGACCCTTGCTTATGACGCGGCCAACATGCTCCTGACCGCCATCCAGCAGGCCGGAAGCGATGACCCCGACAAGGTGCGCGTGGCTTTGGAGAAACTCACCTTTGAGGGCGTGTCCGGCAAGATCACCCTGGATGCACAGCACAACCCGATCAAGTCGGCCGTCGTCATCGCCGTCAAGGATGGCAAGAAGACCTACAAGGAAACGGTAAGCCCGTAGGCTCGGATTTCGCACGTACTGCAGGGGGCGGATGCGCATCCGCCCCCTGCACTGAAAGAGGACCCATGCACACCATTTGGTTTCCGACCTCTCGGAATCTCTGCGCAGGAGATTTGGCATGAAGCGTACTCTGAAATCGTTGGCCCTGTTCCTTGGGGGGATAGCCCTGGGCGTCGCGGCGGCGGGCTTGTTCCTACTCTTCAATTCCTCCATAACCCCCCAAGAGTTGGAAGCCTGGGACAAAGATGGCATCGTCCCAGGCCTTGTTATACAGGCCGGCTCCCTCGGATTTGGCGTCTGGTTCTTGTACCTGGTAGGGCTCATCACCCGCTCGCAGATTCGCAAGCAGGCCGGCGCCGGATTCGGCAAGATCGCCCGTTCGGTCGTGGGCAATGCAATTATGATCCTGCTCGGCATCTGGTTTTTGTGGCGAATGTTCATCCAGCACCCGGAGGGGGTCCTCATCAACCCCACGCTATTTGCCCAGTATGTTGTTGACGGCATACGCCTGGGCTTCGTCTATGCCCTGATTTCCCTGGGCTATACCATGGTGTACGGCATCGTCCGCCTGATCAACTTCGCCCACGGCGACGTGTTCATGGTGGGCAGTTTCACCAGTTTCTACGCCATCAAGGCCATGCGACTCCACCTTCTGCCGGCCAAACTCTTCCCGTCCCTCTCGCCGTGGGTGGCCACTACCATCGGCACAGTCCTGGTGATCCTCCTCTCCATGGTCGTGTGTGTAGTGCTGGCCGTAACGATTGAGCGTGTCGCCTACAAGCCCCTGCGGAACGCGCCGCGCATCGCCGCCCTCATCACCGCCATCGGCGTCTCGTTCTTCCTGGAGTACTTTTCATCGCTGCCCGACGTCTTCACATCCAACTACATCATCTACGAGCAGCCGTTCAAGGTCGTCAGTTGGAAGGTGCTGGGGGTCCAGATTTCCAACGTTACGATCATCATCATCTTGGTGTCCATCCTGTTCCTACTGCTCCTGCGGTGGATCGTTTACGGCACCAAGACAGGCAAGGCCATGCGCGCCACATCGTGGGACAAGCCGACTGCACGCCTCATGGGCATTGATGTGGACGGGGTGATCAGCAAAACGTTCGCCATCGGCGCGGCGCTGGCAGGTGCGGGCGGCGTCCTCTACGCCATCGCCTACCCGCAACTCATCGTGTTCATGGGCATCATGCCCGGCCTCAAAGCCTTCGTGGCCGCGGTGTTGGGCGGCATCGGCAACCTGAACGGCGCGTTCGTCGGCTCGCTCATCATGGGCCAGGCCGAGATGCTCAGCGCAGGATACATCTTGACCCCCATGCGCGACGCCATCGCCTTCACCATTCTCATCATCGTGCTCCTCATCCGGCCCACCGGCCTCTTCGGCGAACCGGAGGGCGAGAAGGCGTAGTCCGACGGCCGTTCGGCGGCACTCATGCCCCGTTATGGCCGGCGACTCCGTGAGGGTGGTTTTCGCAAAGAAATCGGCACACCGGAGATAGGTTATGAAGACGAGAAAGTTTGAGTTTCTTGGAGCATCTTGGCTCTTCTGGGTCGGTGCCATCGCCGTGTACGCGGTGGTGCAGGTGCTGTTTAGCACGAATGTCATCACCGACTACATGAAGACCGTGATCCAATTGGGCTGTGTCATGACCATCGTCAGCCTGGGCCTGAACCTCATCTACGGATTCAACGGCCAGTTCTCGCTCGGCCAGTGGGGATTCTACGCCATCGGCGCATACGCCTCGGCAGACATCACCTACCGCTACGCCGCCAAGGTGAGCATCCCCCTGGACCTGGGCTTCGCCACCTTTGACGCGGGCAAGATCGCCATTTACGTGGTCGCCCTGGCGTTCGGCGCCATCTTGGCGGGGGTCATCGCCTACCTCTTCGGCCTGCCCGTGCTCAAGTTGGGGTCCGACTACTTCGGCATTGCCACGCTGGGCTTCACCATCGTGGTCAAGGTGCTGGCCGACAACACCGACACCATCCTGCCGTTCCCAGAGATGAAGGGCGCACGCGGCATGGTCGGCATCCCGCGCTTGACGACGTGGTTCTGGTCCTTCTTGTTCCTGGTGCTGTGCATCATCATCCTCCGCAATATCCTGCACTCGTCCACGGGGCGCGCCATCGTCTCCGTGCGCGAGAACGAAATCGCCGCCAAGGCGATGGGCATTGACACGGTCAAGTACAAGACCCTGTCGTTCGTCATCGGCGGCATCTACGCAGGGCTTGCGGGCGGCATCTACGCCCACCTCTACGCCTTCCTGCACCCCAGCCTGTTCCACTTCATCAAGTCCTTTGACCCGATGATCATCGTGGTATTCGGCGGATTGGGGTCCATCACCGGGACCGTCGTGGCCGCGTTTGCGTGGGCGTTGTCATTGGAGGGGCTCCGAATCATCTTACCATCCGGCGCAGAGGCGTGGAGGTACATCATCTACCCCGTGGCGCTGCTCCTCATCATGCTGTTGCGGCCCCAGGGCCTTTTGGGCGGCGTGGAATGGGGGTTCCTCAAGCCCATTACATGGCCGCGCCGCAAGATTGAAACCGGCGCGCCCACCGTGGAAACCGTTGGTCAGGAGGCAGTCTGATGGGGCCACTACTGCAGGTTGAACGATGCACGAAATACTTTGGCGGCCTGCGCGCGGTCTGCAACTTTGACATCACCGTCAACGAGGGCCAATTGGCCGGCCTCATCGGCCCCAACGGCGCGGGCAAGACCACCGTTTTCAACATGATTACCGGCCTGTACACGGTAACCGAGGGCGACATCCTGTTTGACGGCAAGAGCATCGTCGGGATGCAGCCGCATGCCATCGCCCAGCTGGGCATCTCGCGCACGTTCCAGAACATCCGCTTGTTCCCCAACCTGACGGTGCTGGACAACGTGCGCACGGCTTATCACACCCATGCGGGCTACGGCATCCGCGACGCCATCCTCCGCACGCCGCACTTCTGGCGCAAGGAGAAGGAACTCACCGAGCGCGCGCAGGAGTTTCTCGCCGTGTTCAACTTGGCCGACCGCCAGGACGAGATCGCCAAGAACTTGCCCTACGGCGAGCAGCGGCGGCTGGAGATTGCCCGGGCCCTGGCAACCAGCCCTCGCCTGCTCCTGCTGGACGAGCCGGCCGCCGGCATGAACCCGCGAGAAGTGGCCAACCTGATGGAACTCATCCACTTCATCCGCGACAAGTTCTCGCTCACCATTCTGCTCATTGAGCACCAGATGCGGGTGGTCATGGGCATCTGCGAGGAGATCACCGTCATGGACTTCGGCGAGGTCATCGCCCGCGGGACCGCCGCCGAAATCCAGAACAACCCGCGCGTGATTGAAGCCTATCTCGGCCGCGGCGCCGCGGCTCGGTTGGGGGGATTGCGCCATGCTTCTTGAAGTTGAGAACCTCAACGTTTACTACGGAGCCATTCACGCCCTTCAGGGCATCTCGTTTCACGTGGACGAGGGCGAGATCGTAACCCTCATCGGCGCGAACGGGGCCGGCAAGTCCACCACGCTCAACACCATATCGGGCCTCCTGCGCCCGCGCGAAGGCTCCATCCGCTTCAGGGGGCAGGAACTGACCCGCATGCGCGCCCACGACATCGTCCGCCTGGGCATCGTGCAGGTGCCCGAGGGGCGCAAGATCTTCGCGACCCTCACCGTCTCCGAGAACCTGGACATGGGCGCGTACACCCGCACGGACCCGGCCGAGATCGCCCGCAGCCGCGAGCGCGTCTTCGCCTCGTTCCCCCGCCTGAAAGAGCGCCTCTCCCAGTTGGGGGGCACCCTGTCCGGCGGCGAACAGCAGATGCTCGCCATGGGCCGCGGACTCATGTCCCGCCCCACGCTCCTGCTGCTGGACGAGCCGTCCATGGGCCTGGCCCCCATCCTGGTAGAGGAAATCTTCTCCATCATCCAGGAGATCAACTCCCAGGGCACCAGCATCCTCCTGGTAGAGCAGAACGCCAACATGGCCCTCTCCATCGCGCACCGAGGGTACGTGCTGGAAACGGGGAGGATCGTCTTGGAAGGCACCGCCCAGGAACTGCGAGACAATCCGATGGTCAAGAAGGCGTACTTGGGCGAAGCGTAGTTTCACCGGAATACAAACACAGCCCCGGTGAAACGCCGGGGCTTTTTTGTAGGAGCGCGCATGGCCGCACCGGTAGCACTGACAACAGGCGCATACCTGCTCCCCGCCGGTTCCAACTCGGGGCTGATTGTGGCCGACGGCAAGGCGGCCATCGTGGACGCCGGCCTGGACGCAGACACCGCTCGCCGCGTGGCGAAGGCGCTCGCCGAGTTGCAGGCGCGGCCCGTCGCCTTGCTCCTCACCCACGCCCACGCCGACCACTTCGGCGGCGCCGGCGCCATCGCCGAGCGGTTCGGAATTCCGGTCTACGCGCCCGCCCTGGAAGCCGCCGTAGTGGAAAACCCGTACCTGGAGCCGCAGTTTCTTTTCTCCGGCGCGGCCCCGGTGCCCGAACTGCTGGGGAAATTCACGCTGGCGGCTCCCTGCCGCGTAGACCACATCGTGGAACCCGGCCCGCTGGACGTGGCCGGGCTCTCCGTCCAGGTCATCCCGCTCCCCGGCCACGCGCCGAACCAAGTGGGCTACGCCTACGGCGGGACGCTGTTCTGCGGCGATGTCTTCTTCCCCGGCGAGACGCTGGCGAAGCATCCGATACCGTTCTGCGCCGACGTGGGCCGGGCGCTGGATACACTCCGCCGCCTGCCGGAGATGCCCTACGAGCGGTTCGCGCCCGGGCACGGCCCTGCCCTGGCCGACCCCGCCGCCGAGTGCCGCGCCAACGCCGACCGACTGCTCGCCATCGCCGACATCATTCTGGAAACGTGCCAGACGCCCACGCCCACCGGCGACTTGGTGAAGGCAGTCATGGACGCGCTGGGCACGGCGCTGACTCAGATTGCGCAGTACTGCCTGGCCCAGACCACGATTCTCGCCTGCGCCGCATGGCTTCGCGCGCAGGGGCGGCTGGACGTGGCCTTCACCGACAACCGAATGCTTTGGGCGCGGCCGTCGCCGTAGCCGGTCCCGCCCCCGTGCGCCGCAGAATTGTCCTGCGGACTGCGGCAAATGCTTGACAACTGGGCGGACTGTGGTATACTTGTTTTGCGTCCCGGACGCGCCGGCCAGCCCGAACCGGCACCCCTAGATGAACTTTTCGGGCGTAGGCTCCAACGGCGCGGCCTCCTCGTCGCAACGATGCGGCATTCACCGAAGTTGCCGATTCGCGGGAATCGGAGTCCAGAGCCCAAACTAGCGGGCTGGTACACGACGGTGTTGTTGTTCTCAGTCGTGAAAGGAGGTGATGCCAAAAGGTACCAAGACGTGCCCAACGCAACAGGTTACCCATTCAGTATCGTAGAGGAGGAGAGACAGCATGTTAGGCAAACACAAATGGCTAACCCTGTTGGTCGTTCTAGCGACGGTGGTAACCATGCTCGGAGCGTGCGCGCCGAAGCCGACGCCGACCGCGCCCCCGCCGTATCAGGCCAAGCCCACGCCGACGCCCGAGCCCACACCCGTACCCACCAAGGCTCCCATGAAGATCACCGTGGCGACGGATGCCACCTGGCCCCCCTTTGAGATGGTGGACGAGCAGACCAAAGAGTTCGTCGGGTTTGACATTGACCTGATGAGGGCCATCGCTGCCGAGGCGGGGTTTGAGGTGGAGTTCGTCAACGTGGCGTGGGACTCGCTGTTGGCGGGCATGGCCACCGGACAGTACGATGCCGCCATCTCGGCGATGACCATCACCGAGGAGCGCAAACAGCAATTTGACTTCTCCGAGCCGTACTACAACGCCGGCCAACTGATCGCCGTGCGCGCCGATGACACCCGCATCAACGGCCCGGCGGACCTGGCGGGCAAGGTCGCAGGCGCCCAACTCGGCACCACCGGAGCCATGGAGATTGAGAAGATCCCAGGCGCCACCCTCAAGAACTACGACACCGTGGACCTGGCGTTCCTGGACCTCATCAACGGCCAGATTGACGCTGTGGTCGCCGACAACCCGCTGGTAACCGGCTATGTGGCCAAGTATGCGGGCAAGATCAAGGCGGTCGGCAAACCCTTCACCGATGAGTTCTACGGCATCGCCGTCCGCAAGAACGCGCCCGAAATCTTGGCGGCCATCAACGCGGGGCTGAAGGCGGTCATGGAGAAGGGGATCATCGCCCAGTTGGAGCAGAAATGGCTTGCGGCACCTCCTGCGGCGGAAATCCCCGCGCCCGACCCGACCAAGAACAGCCTGATCCGCTACATTGAGAAGGTGGACGACTACACGGTCAAGATCTACCTGAACCGGCCGGATGTCGCGTTCACGCAGAAACTGGCCTTCAACGCCTTCTCCTTCCTGAGCCCCGAGGTCATCAAGAAGTTCAACGGCGGCGGCGACCTGTTCAAGAATCCCGTCGGCACGGGGCCGTTCATGCTGAAGGAATGGATCCCGGACGACAAGATCACGCTGGTCGCGAACCCCAACTACTGGGGCGGCGCGCCGAAACTCAAGACCTTGGTCTTCCGCGTGGTGAAAGAGGCTTCGGCACGGCTGCTGGAACTCCAGGCAGGTACGGTGGACGGGCTGGACAACCTGGCGCCGGATGACTTCCCGACCGCTCAGGCCGACCCGAACCTGCAGGTCTTCCCGCGCCCGCCGTTCAACATCGGCTACCTGGGCATCAACCGAGCGCACACGCCGTTTGACAAACTGGAGGTGCGCCAGGCCATCGCCCACGCCATCAACAAGGAAGCCATCGTGAAGGCGCTGTACCCGCCCACGGCCATCCAGTTCGTCCCGCCGCCGGTCTTCGGCCACTCCAAGGACCTGAAGGACTACCCGTATGACCCGGCCAAGGCCAAGGAACTCCTGGCGAAGGCGGGCTACCCGAACGGGTTCAAGACCACGCTGTGGGTCATGCCGGTGTCGCGCGGCTACTACCCGACCCCCGCGAAGGTGGGCGAGGCGATCCAGGCTGACCTGAAGAAAGTCGGCATTGAGACCGAGATCGTAACCTACGACTGGGGCGTGTACCTGGACAAGGTAGCCGCCGGCGAGGCCGACCTGTTCCTGCTGGGCTGGATGGCCGACTACGCCGACGCGACCAACTTCCTGGACGTCTTCTTCGGCAAGGGCGCAGATGCCTCCTTCGGCCCCACCTTCCCGGAGATCGTGGAGATTCTGGACAAGGGCGCCAGCACCATGGATCCCGCCGAGCGCCAGAAGATCTACGACCAGGCCAACCAACTCATCCACGACCTGGTGCCCGCGGTGCCTGTGGTGCACAACAGCAGCGGCCTCGCCTTCAGCAAAGCCGTCAAGGGCGTGCTCCCCAGCCCGCTGTCCCTGGAAGACTACTCCACGGCTGAAGTGGCGGGCAAGGACACCCTCATCTTCGCCCGCAGCGGCGACTCCGTGGGCCTGGACCCGGCCGATGAGACCGACGGCGAGTCCTTCATGGTCTGCCAGCAGATACTCCAGGGCCTGCTCGGCTTCAAGCCCGGCACCGTGGAGGTTGTCCCTGTCCTGGCCGAGAAGTATGAAGTCTCCGCCGATGGGCTGGAGTGGACCTTCTACCTGCGCAAGGGTGTGAAGTTCACCGACGGCACCGACTTCAACGCCGACGCCGTGATCTTCAACTTTGAGCGCTGGTGGGACAAGGCCAACCCCTACCACGTCGGCCACACCGGCGACTTCTTCTACTGGTCCTACTTCTTCGGCGGGTTCAAGGGAGAATAGGCAAGCCACACTCTCAGACCTCCGAGGTCTTCGCGACCTCGGAGGTCTGAACAACCGGAGGGATGAGTGACACGTTACATCGCGCAGCGTATTGTGCTATTGATTCCTGTCCTGCTCGGCATCCTGGTCATCACGTTCTCCATGCTGCGCCTGATTCCCGGCGACCCCGCGCGCATCATGCTGGGCGAGCACGCCACCGAGGAATCCATCGCGCGGTTCCGGGAGGCTATGGGTCTGAATGACCCCATTCATGTTCAGTTCTGGCGTTACCTCACGAACATCCTCAAGGGCGACCTGGGCCGGGCCATCCGCACCAATGAGAAGGTAACCGTGGAACTCATGCAGCGCCTGCCCGCTACGGTAGAACTCACCTTAGGAGCGATGTTCCTCGCCTGTCTCATCGGCATCATCGCCGGCATCATCTCGGCCTACTATCACAACACCATCATAGACCTGGGCACCATGGTGGGCGCGCTGGTGGGCGTGTCCATGCCGGTGTTCTGGCTCGGACTGATTCTGATGTTTATCTTCGGGTTCAAACTGAAGTGGCTACCGCCGTCGGGGCGCCTGACCGTAGGCGTGGAACTGCAAAGCCTCACCGATTTCTTCCTGGCGGGCGCAGCCGAGGGCACATGGCTCTATAAACTCAGACCCATCACCGATTTTCTGTCCAACTTCTACATCCTGACCGCCATCCTTACCGGCAACGGCAAGGCGCTGTGGGATGCGCTCAAGCATCTGGTCCTGCCGTCGCTGGCGCTGGGCAGTATCCCCGCCGCCATCATCGCCCGCATGACGCGCTCCAGCCTGCTGGAAGTGCTGGGCGAGGACTACATCCGCACCGCGCGGGCCAAAGGCC